>Ga0187893_10014726_pt1 | contig 10604 bp, 11 predicted proteins | sample MA1701074metaG_FD_139574 | JGI IMG/M metagenome (GOLD analysis project Ga0187893, IMG submission 139574) | White microbial mat communities from a basaltic lava cave in the Kipuka Kanohina Cave System on the Island of Hawaii, USA - MA170107-4 metaG ...
GACGCAAGCTTGCTGTTTCGCGAGCTCCTGCCAGGACCTTGAACCAACCGCCTGCGAGGATCAAGGCGGCACGCCGGCGGGTCGGCGGACTTCATGCGCCGACGGGGATTGCGATTGATGAATTGAACGAATCGGTTTTGGCCGGGGCGAGGGTCGCCCCAGGTGAGGGGCCGAATTCTTGATATTTCCCAGCTTCCTCGCCTCGTGTTTCCGCACGGGGCGAGGAAGTTTTTTTGGACGACGGGGCAGAAAGGCAAGGAGTTATCGAGCACAAGAGCATGCAGGGAAAACGAACTAGCCATCGAGGCAACCAGTAAAGATGGGAGTGGCGAGTTTTTGACAAGACCCTGAACGGCTCGCAAAATTGGCGACTCGGCGACGGAGCGTGAGAGTCGAAAGCGACCCAATTCCCTTGGGCAACGACGACCCCCTTTGTCCCCCGTTGGAAAGGGGCTGGCGAAACATCGACCTTTTCGTCGGCTTCGTTTCGAGCAATTGGATTTACCCTGTAGCATTCTCATCGGGAACGGGTTCGAAACAAGTCGAGAGCCTAATCGGGAGGATTACATGGCGGAACTTTTGAACGCATCGGGATCGGGCAGCTGGCTGGAATCGAGCGGTCTCAAGCACATTTTTCGCTCCCTGGGATTTGCGGTGCAACCGGCCAAGCTCGGCGTGGCGCTGTGCGGAATCATCTCCACGTTCGCGCTCGGTGTCGTGCTGGACGGTGTCTGGAAAACGCGCGGCGGCGTGGAAGAGACGGCGATTGCCCGGTTCATCTCTTCGCGGGAGCTGGATCAGCCCCACCAGGACGCCGCCGGCGATTTCGGAGTTTTCAGCGTCTGGCGGGAGCACGAGCGCCGCTGCGTGCTGGGGCTCTTGGGATCGTCCATTCCCGGGGCGTCGGTAGCGGCGGGGACGCCCGTCGGCACCTTCGTGGAATCCCATTCCTTTTCGGGACCGCTGCGCAATCTTTCGGGCATGGGCCAGGGCGTGCTGTGGATGATGCTGGAGCATCCGATCTATTTCGTGATTTTCGCGGTGGGTACGCTGACGATCTGGTCGTTTTGCGGAGGGGCGATCTGCCGCATGTCGGCAGTGCAGATGGCACGGGACGAAAAACTGACCGCCCGCCAGGGTCTTTCGTTTTCATGGGACCGACTCTTTGACGGGTTCTTTCTCGCCCCGTGCATTCCGGTCATCTTCGCGCTGATCGTGATGTTGCTCATGGCGCTCGGCGGGGTAATGCTGCGTCTGCCCGTGATCGGCGATCTGATCGGCGGTCCGCTGTTCCTGCTTGCGATTCTCGGCGGATTCATTGTCGCGGTGCTGTTGATCGGACTCTTCGTCGGCGGCAGCCTGTTCTGGCCGGCGGTGGCGACGGAAGGGTCCGACGCTTTCGACGCGTTTTCACGGGGGTTGTCTTACCCGTTGTCGAGGCCTTGGCGGGCGCTGGGATACGGCGTCGTCGCCGTCATTTATGCGGCAGTCTGCTGGATGTTTGTTAATCTTTTCGTTTACTTCGCGCTCACCGTTACGCGAGGCGTGGTGGCGTTCGGCACTTCGCCGTTCGGGTGGTGGGCACGGGGCGATGGCGACCGTCGCACGGACAAGCTCTCGCTCCTGTGGCCGCTCGGCGGACCGAATGACCTGTATTCCTGGCCGAAATGGAGCGAACTGGGTACGTTCGAGTACGTCTCCGCGGTGTTCATCGCCCTGTACGTCGGCCTGGTCATCGCCTTGATGTGGTCGTTTCTCGTTTCGCTGTACTTCTCCGCCAGCACGGTCATCTACGGACTTCTGCGGCGCGACGTGGACGGTACCGGCCTGGACGAGGTTCACGACGGCGAGGTGGGGCCGGAGGGATCGATTTCGCCGAGTCCGCCTTCGTCTTCGTCCGGCGGCATTTCGCTGCCGATCGCCAACGGATGAGTGCGAACGGCCAAGGTGAACGACAACGCACCACGAAGGGCACGAAGTTCACGAAACAAAGTACCCTTTGATTGACTTTGAATGAGCAACTCGAATCGAGTGGACTCGACACGCCGACCGGACTCGATACCAACAGATTCCCATGACGGAGCATGGGAGAGTCTGGATCCTCTCTGAACATCGCGTCCTTTTCGCTGCGTTGCGCGGTTCAGCCGCACAGGCGGGCGACGGGAGTGATGAGCGACCGGAAGCGCCGAACGGGAACGGAAAGGGTATCCCACTTGGGGGAGCGCGTGACGGCGCCGGCGGCATATTCGGTGGCGGAAACGGCGGCGAAGGCATAGTAGTTTCCGCGAAAAAGATGGACAGCCGGGGCGGGATCGATTCCGAAGTCGCCGGTCAGCCAATAGGCGAAGACGAAGACTGGTTCGTAATCGTCGCCGAAGACTTCCTTCCAGCGGCCCAGGGCCACCAAGTCCTCTCGGGTGACCCAGTTTTCCCAGAAGCGGCGGCCCGTGGTTCGCTGATAGGGAAATTTTCGACCCTTCACGTCCACCAACCAGGGTTTTTCCGCGGGGCGGTGCACCAGGAAGTCAAAGGACTTGATTCTCGCCCCGCCGAAAACCGCTTTTCGATGCTCCTCCACGGCGACGTAAGGCCAGCCCTGGGAGCGAACGTAGTCCTCAAAAGCGGCTTCGTAATGAATGTACCGACGGGCCATGTTAGAAACTCCCGGTCCGCGCGATCAGGGCGTGGGAAGGATCCATTCACTCACGTGCTTTCTTCCCGCCACATCATAAACCGTGAATTCAACCGGTGTCGAATCCGTTGGGTTCAATTCCGCTGCCTTGGGCTGATAGGTGAGGCGGTAATATCCGTCCGCGCCGGGACCGGTGAGGGTGAATCCGGGGCGGAGGTCGCGGTGGATGTAGACTGCAGTCCCCGATCCGTCACGGCGGTGAAGACGAAGAACGCCGGAATCGGGATCGAGGTCGTCGGGCGGGGCTGCGAGCTTCTGTTCAAACGCGGCCTGGTAGAATACGAATTCAACGTCGGCCGCAGCGATTCTCTTGTCCTTTTGCGGGCCGACCTGGTCGATCGCGTGCCACTCATTGCGAATGTTCACGAAGTCGCGCGCGCCGTGTTGGCGGTAAATTGAAGCCTGCACCTTGAATTTGTCGCCCGGCTTTACGCGATCAAAACGGTGCTGAAAGACAAAATGCCCCTGGGCGTCGGGCTCGGCTTCATAGCGCTGCTTTTCGATCTGCAAAACGGCATAGTCGGCCACATCAGCCGGCGGACGAAATCGACCCCAGGCGTTGAGGAGTACGAGGTCGAAGGTCACGGTTTCGCCGACATGGACGTGCTGGCGCGAGGCGATCGACCACGATCGATCGGGGGCGGTAGGTCCGGTGTTGGTCGCCAGGGACGCGGAGGCGCAGCCGCTCGCGGTGGCGACGCAGAAGGCGAATCCCGTGGTTCGGAGGAATCTTAAGCCGGTTGGGAGGAGATTCATCTCAGGAGGTTCCACACTTTGCGCGTCCTCGCCGCGGACCCGCGGCCTGATTGGCGGGCGACGAAACCAGTTTCTTCCCGGTTTTTCGTTCGTAATACTCGTCCACCTGTCGCGGGTGGGTGAAAAGCTGGTCGTAGCCGTAGTCGCCGGCGGCGTAATCGCATTCGCCCGGTTCGTATTCGCGGCAGATAGCGGGCCGGGTGACATAGACCGTGCAGCGGTTGTCCAGGCCGAGGTTTCGGCAGCGGGTCTGAAATTGGATGTACCAGTCGCCGTCCTCGACGAAGACGATGATGCCCTCGTGCATGACGTACCAGCGGATGTCGTCGTAATCGCGGGCGCTGCGCGGTTTGTCGATGGGGACAGCCACGTAGCGGCAGCAGGCGGCGGTGCAATGCTCGCAAAGGATGGAACCCATTGGGCGGGATTTCCTGTTTTGCTTGTCAAACCCAGTCAGAAGAGTGATGATAATCGGCGGGGACAACAGGTCAACGCACGTCCGCGCCGCGGCGCCGCGGAAAATAGACCGGTCCGGCGGCGGACGGCAATGCGCATTATCGGCGGAACATGGCGGTCGCGGCGGCTGAGTTTCCCCGATTCGAGGCGGACCCGCCCCATGCCCGACCGCCTGCGGCAAATGATCTTTGATATTCTGGGGGCTCGATATGGAACGCCGGGAGCGTTTCCGGCTCTTCGGGTCGCGGATGTGTTCGCGGGATGCGGGTGCATGGGGCTGGAGGCGCTGTCACGCGGAGCGGCGCAATGTACGTTTTTCGAGCGGGATCGGGAGGCCTTGAGGACCCTTCAGGAAAACATCGAGGCCTTGCAAATCGAGCGGGCCTCGATCGTCGAACGGGACGCGTGGACGGCGTCGATTCCGGGCCCGGGCGACGATCCGCACGAACTCATTTTTCTCGACCCGCCGTACCGCGATTCCAGGGATTCGTCGCCGGACGGCGCGGTGGGCCGATATCTTCGGCGGTTTCCAGCGGGAGCCGACCGTCGCTGCCTGATCCTGCTGCATCATTCCGCGGACGCGGATTATGGAAAGATGCACACGGGGGGGACCTGGCGCGTGGAGGATAAACGCCGCGTCGGCAGCCACGGATTGACTTTTTTCGCGCGATGAAAATGAACTCCTCGTCAGCCTGGGACGCGGCCCTGCTGGTGCTGGAACGGCTCCGCGCCTCCGGACACCGGGCGCTGTTGGCGGGTGGTTGCGTGCGCGACATGCTGCTTGAGCAGCCGCCGAAGGACTACGACATTGCGACCAGCGCGAAACCAGAGCAAGTGACGGCGATCTTTCCGGGGGCGCGGCACGTCGGAGCCAAGTTCGGCGTCGTTCTGGTGAGAAGACTACATCATGACATCGAAGTCGCCACTTTCCGTTCGGACGGGTCCTATTCCGACGGTCGGCGTCCCGATAGTGTCGCCTTTGGAACGGAGCTCGAGGACGCCCGGCGGCGAGACTTCACCATCAACGGCCTGTTCTACGATCCGATCGAGCAACGGGTGATCGACCACGTGGGCGGCGGGGACGACCTTTCCGCGAAGCTCCTTCGCACCATCGGCGACCCCGACCTTCGCTTCGCCGAGGACCATTTGCGAATGCTTCGGGCGGTACGCCTTGCTTCTCGACTTGGATTCACCATCGATCCGGCGACGGCGGAATCGATCCGGCGGCACGCCGCGGAACTTCGCGCCATCAGCGCCGAGCGAATCTGGATGGAGCTCGAACGGATGCTGACGGCGCCGACGCGAGCGGTCGCATGGACGCATCTTCGGTCGCTGGGACTGCGTATGTACCTCGCCTCATCGTGGCTCGGCGACGGGGCGAAGGATGAGAAGATCGGGCGCCGGCTCGCGGAGTTGCCGTCGGGGACGGTGTCGGCGTCGCTGGCGCTTTCCGTTGCATTGTGTGACGAGACGCCGGATTCGGCCGTAGCCATCGGGCGGGAGCTTCGCCTGAGCAATCGGCTCAACGACGACGTGCGATGGTTCATTCGGTCGCTTCCCAGCGCCGCCCGCGCGACGGAACTGGAATTGGCCGAGGTCAAAGAGCTTATGGCCCATTCCGAATGGGAGAATCTGCTCGAACTCCTGCGCGTTGTGGAGATCACATCGACCACAAAGGGGGCGGCGTTCACGGCCATTCAAGACCGAGCCCGGGCCATCCCGCATGACGAAATTTCCCCGGCGCCTTTCCTGTGCGGCGAGGACGCGTTGGCGATGGGTGTGCCGCCGGGACCGCGAATCGGTGAAATTCTAAGCGCCGTGTATCGCGCGCAGCGAAATCTGGAAATCCGAACCAGGGATGAGGCCGCCGCACTTGCGATTCGTCTGTTTCAATTGGGTTGAAAGCCGGCGGACGCGGGGAATTCCCGCGATTGACGAAGGGAATCACCGTCCGCTGAGGGCGTCGATACGCTCGCCGACGGAGTCAATTCTCGTCAAACGCAATCCGAAATTCTCGCCGATTTTGACGGCGTGACCTTTGCCGACAGGATGATTGGCCACGAAGAGCGTCAGCTCCGCGTCGAAGGGAACGTCGAATTCCACGATGGTTCCAACTGTCACGGAGAGGATCGACTCGATCGACATGGGCTGCTCGGCGAGGACCACGGACACGGGGACGGAAAGACCGAGAATCCTCTCGATCTCCAGCGAGCGCGACCCGCCCGGCGCGTCCGCAGTCGCGGCGGCAGGTCCGGCGGGAGCGCCTTTTTTTTTCCTGGTTTCCGTCGCGGCTGTCATTCGCACGATTCCTGTTTGGGTGGAATGTCCAAGTCGGCGTAAGGACTTCCCCCATCCGTGTTATCGACGCATTCAAATCGGACCCTTGAACAGTCCGGATGGAACGCGAATAGACGAGATGTACGGCGGATTATTCGAAGCGGCGGATGACCAGGCTGGCGTTATGACCGCCGAAACCGAAGGAATTGCTCATGCCCACGCGGACGCGGCGGTCGCGGGCGGTCCTGGGGCAATAGTCGAGATCGCAGCCCTCGCCGGGATTTTCCAGGTTGATCGTCGGCGGCACCACGGAATTCCTCGCCGCGAGTATGGTGGCGATCAATTCCACGCCGCCGCTGGCGCCGAGCGAATGACCGACGGCGCTTTTCGTGCTGCTGATGACCAGCTTACGGGCGTGGTCGCCGAAAACACGCTTGATGGCGATCGTTTCTGCCACGTCGCCCAGAGGCGTGCTGGTGCCGTGGGCGTTGATGTAATCCACGTCTTCGGGACAAATGCCGGCGTCCTTCAAGGCGTTTTGCATGGCTCGTGCCGCGCCCTCGCCGGTTTCCGAAGGCTGAGTGATGTGATCGGCGTCGGACGTGGAAGCGAACCCGATGACCTCCGCGAGGACCGGCGCGCCGCGGCCCCTGGCGTGCTCCAGCTCTTCGAAGATCAGGGCTCCCGCCCCTTCCGCAAGCACGAATCCGTCGCGGTCGCGGTCGAACGGGCGGCTCGCCGCCGCGGCGTCGTCGTTACGAGTGGTCAGGGCCTTCATCGAGGCGAAGGCGGCGAGCGCCAGCGGCGTCAGGGCCGCCTCGGACCCGCCGGTGAAAACCACGTCGGCATCCCCGCGGCGCACGTGGTGCATCGCCTCTCCCATGGCATTCGCCGCCGAAGCGCAAGCGCTGCTCACCGCGATGCTGTTGCCCTTGGCCCCGTAGGCGATGGAGATATTGCCGCTGGCGGCGTTGACCATCAGCTTGGGAATGGTAAAGGCCGAGACTTTGCCCGGACCCTTGACCATGAGCCGCGTGGATTGTTGCTCGAGTTCGTTGATCCCGCCGATACCCGAACCGAAAATCACCGAGAGGCGATAGGGATCCTCTTTGGCGGTGTCCAATCCGCTCGCTCTCGTCGCCTCGTCGAACGCCACCAGGGCGAACTGCGCGAAACGATCGAGCCGCTTGACGAGCTTGCGGTCGAGGAGTTTTTCGGGATCGAAACCGGGTATAGCCCCGCCGATGCGGACGTCGAAATCCTTGGCGTCGAACTGGGTGATGGGCGTGATGCCGCTGCGACTTGCGACCAATCCGTCCCAAAGACCATCAACACCCACGCCGAACGGCGTGACCGCCCCCATCCCCGTGACCACGACCCGCCGATCCGCCATCGTCACCCTGGCTCCCGCGATCAGGACTTCACCGTGGCATGTTTTTTGATGTAGTCGATCGCCTCGCCGACGGTCTTGAGCTTCTCCGCTTCCTCGTCCGGAATGGTCAGGTCAAACTCGTCCTCCAGCTCCATAACCAGTTCCACGGTGTCGAGGGAATCGGCGTTCAAGTCGTTGACAAACGAGGTGTTGCGGTTGATCTCGCCCTTGTCGACGCTCATCTGCTCGGCGACGATCGCAATGACTTTTTCTTCTATGGCATCGGACACAACACATTCCTCCTGTTATCGAAATCGTCCTTTGGATGCTCGCGGTGTCGGGCCGCTCTTTCCGGCTTTCCCATCGTAACGGCGGGGCCCGAAACCCGCAATCTCCGCCCGCCCGTGCCCGCGCCCACCCCGCAGGGGTCACATGTGCAATCCGCCGTCCACAACAATGACTTGCCCGGTAACGTACGAGGCGGATTCGCCCGCCAGAAACGCCACCACCTCGGCGACTTCGCCCGGTTCGCCGAAACGCCCCGCGGGGATCAATGGTTTGACCGATTCCTTGAGGGCGTCGGGCAGAACTGCGGTCATGTCCGTGGCGATGAAACCCGGAGCGACGACGTTGCAGGTGATTTTTCGCTTTCCCAGTTCCTTGGCGACCGTCTTGCTGAAGCCGATGAGGCCCGCTTTGCTGGCGGCGTAGTTGGCCTGACCGGGGTTACCCATCACCCCCGATACGCTGCCGATGTTGATGATCCGCCCGTAGCGCTGCCGCACCATCAGGCGGCTTACCGCCCGCGTGAGCCAGAACACCGACCGCAAGTTGGTCGTGAGCACCTGCTCGAACTGCTCGTCGTCCATGTTCATGAGCAACCCGTCGCGCGTCACGCCCGCGTTGTTGACCAGGATGTCGATCCGCTCGAATTTCGTCGATACCGTTTCCACCAGGGCATCGACGGCGGCGCGATCGCTCACGTCCAGCGACATCGGCTCGATCGTCCCCGCGGATTCCGCCGATTTGGCCTCGGCGACGAGCTCTCGAAGGGCCGACTCATTCCGGGCGCAGGCGACGACCGTCGCCCCGCGCCGGGAAAGTGCCAGACAAATGGCACGACCGATGCCGCGGCTGCCGCCGGTCACCAACGCGATTCGTCCCTGCAGTTCCTTGCCCATGCTTATTCCGCGCCGAGGGTAACCGGCGCCTCGCGGGTCGGCTTGACGAAAGCCGTCACCGATTCCTGGGTGCCGAGATTCACACCGGTAACTCCCCGATCGATCTTGCGAAGCAGACCGGTCAGCACGCGCCCCGGGCCGAACTCCACGCACGTCGTCGCCCCGTCGGCGATCAATCGTTGCACGCAATTCTGCCAGAGCACCGGATGGGTCAACTGTTCGCACAGCGCCCGGCGGATGTCGGCGGGTCCGCCGTGAAACTCCGCGGAAACGTTGGCGATCACGGGGATCCGCGGCGTTGAGATTTCCGTTTCGTCAAGGGTCTCCCGCAGACCGGCCGCGGCGGACGCCATGATCGGCGTATGAAACGCCCCCGCCACCGCCAGTCGCACGGCCTTAAGCCCATCCGCCTCCGCCTGGGAAATCGCCCGGTCGCACGCCGCCTTGTTCCCCGCAATAACGATCTGACCCGGACAATTGAAATTCGCCGGCGCCAGAATCTCGCCTTGGGCCGACTTTTGGCACAAATCAGCCGCCTGCGATTCATCCGCGCCGACCAGAGAGATCATCCCACTGGCTGTGACCTCCGAAGCGGCTTGCATCAATTCGCCGCGGCGACGTACCAGTCGAACGGCGTCGTCAAATGCAATGGCTCCCGCGGCGCAAAGTGCCGTGTATTCTCCGAGACTCAGCCCGCCCGCGAAAGCGAACGAATCAAGACTTCCGCCGCCTTCAAGGTACGCCTCCCAGATTGCCAGACTGGTCGTAAAAATGGCCGGCTGCTGAAGGTCCGTCTGCTCGAGTCGCGCTTCGGAACCGTCGAAACAGATCGCCGCGAGATCGAATCCCAGCACGCGGTTCGCCCGCTCAAACACCGCCCGACCACGCGGACTCGAATCGAAAAACTCGCGCCCCATGCCCACTTTCTGGGCGCCCTGTCCGGGAAATACGACCGCCGATCGACCCATCGTTGTCGTCCGATTGCGCGACTGCGCAGGTTCGAGGAGAATCCTACAAACGAAAGATCATGACGCCCCAGACCAGCCCTGCGCCGAGGGCGAGCATGAGGATCGGGTCGCCGGGGCGAAGCGTTCCGTTGCGGCGATACTCGTCCAAGCCCAGAGGGATCGAAGCGGCCGACGTATTCCCGAATCGGTGAATGTTAACCACCATCTTGGATTGCGGCAAACCCAGCTTCTCTCGAACCGATTCGATGATACGAAGGTTCGACTGGTGCGGAATGACGAGCTTCAGTTCATCCGGCGTCAACCCCGAAGCCTCCATCGCCGACTCGATCAACTCCTGCATCTTGAGCACCGCGAACTTGTACACGTCGCGTCCCCTCATCTGCATGAAGTGAAGCCGCTCCGCGACGGACATGTTCGAGGCGGGAAGTTTCGACCCCCCCGCGGGAACCCAGATCAACTTCGCCCGGCTGCCGTCGCAACCCAGTTCCCAGTGCAGGATGCCCTGCTCCGGATTCATCGCCTTGCCCAGCACCACCGCCCCCGCCCCGTCGCCCAGCAGAATCGCCGTCGCCCGGTCCTCCATGTCGATGAATCGCGTCAGCGTTTCACTACCGACGACCAGGGCGTAGCGGTAGCCGCCGCTATTGAGCATGCAGCTTGCAATTGCGGTAGCATGAAGAAAACCCGCGCAGGCCGCGCCGACGTCGAAAGAAGGGACGTTTCTCGCTCCCAGCGCGTGCTGCACCAGTGTCGCCGTCGCTGGAAACTGATAATCACCTGTCGCGGTGGAGCAAATGATGAGGTCGATGTCCTGGGGCTCAAGGGCCGCGTCCGCCAGTGCGTTTCGCGCTGCGGCCACAGCCATTGTCGAAGTCGATTCCTCAGTCCCTGCCCGGCGCCGC
>Ga0187893_10014727_pt1 | contig 10604 bp, 9 predicted proteins | sample MA1701074metaG_FD_139574 | JGI IMG/M metagenome (GOLD analysis project Ga0187893, IMG submission 139574) | White microbial mat communities from a basaltic lava cave in the Kipuka Kanohina Cave System on the Island of Hawaii, USA - MA170107-4 metaG ...
CCGACATTAAAGATCCAATGGCGGGGTTTTTTGCCTTCCCACGGCGCATCCTGGAAGCAGCTCCACCACTGATGCCCTTGGGCTATAAGATTGGGCTTGAGATCCTCGTCAAGGGGAAATGCAAAAGGGTGATCGAAATACCCATCACTTTTTCTGATCGGACAAGAGGCGAAAGCAAACTGACACTTCGACAGCAGCTCTATTATCTCCAACATCTCTGGAGACTGTATCAGTTTCGTTACCCCTGGATGGCCAAACATTTGATGAAGTACTTCGTTATTGGCGCAACCGCATCCGCGATCGACGTCGCATTGTTTATGGTGTTGTTCAACATCGCCCACACAACGCCACTGATGGCGCACTCGATATCGGTGCCTACATCCGTCTTGTTCAGCTTCACCGTCAACGCCCACCACAACTTTCACTGTACAGACCACATCGTGCTTCGCTTGATCTCGTTCGCCGTTGTTGCAGGGATCGGATACGCGGTTGGCTACGGCATAATCGAACTTTCCAGGTCGGTTGGACTGGGCGCCAATTTGGGGAAAATCCTTTCGTTGCCCGTAGTATTTGCAATGCAATATCTGCTCAATTCACGCATCACGTTCAAGAAGAAGACTTTGGTGCTCGATTCATATTAAGTCGGAGACGTGGAATGACCAGACCTCGGATCGGCATCATCGGCGGGGGGCTGACAGGCCTGACTACAGCTTACCGTTTGGTTCAGTCGGGCTGTGACGTAACGATTTACGAGGCGTCGGCGGATGTCGGCGGCCTCGCCTCCGGGTTTACTTTGGCTGGCTTCCCGGTGGAGAAGGCCTATCATTTCTTGTACAAAACGGATGAGCACATCCTCGACCTGATCGATGAACTAGGGCTTGGCCAGAAACTGAAATATTTTCCTTCCTCTGTTTCGACCTATTACGACGGCGTCCTCTATCCGATGATGACGCCGATGGATCTGATTAGATTCACGCCGCTCAGCTTCGTTGATCGGATCCGCGCTGGGGTAACGGTATTATGGCTCCAGCGCATACCGAACTGGCGGCGACTCAGTGGCACCACAGCTCTCGATTGGCTGCGGGAATGGGCTGGCAGGCGTGTCACAGATGTGATTTGGGAGCCGCTGCTGCGTGGCAAGTTTGACCGCTACTACGACAAGGTCACAATGTCCTGGTGTGGGGGCGCATCAAACAGCGCGTCGACAGCCGGGACGCCGAGGCTGGGGGTGAGGTACTTGGGTACGCAGATGGTGGCTTCAAAGTAATCATCGATACGCTGATGCAGCGACTACAGCATGTCGATTTGCGCCTCAAGACGAGAGTTTCGAGCCTGAAGAATGAGAACGGTCAGGTGGTAGTCGCAACCGCGTTGGGTCAGGAGCGCTTCAACCGTGTTTTAGCAACTGTTCCGAGCAGTGCTTTCGCAAGCTTGATTGCCAGTTATGAAGGAAATGATCCTGCGTACTTTAATCGCTTGCGGAGCATCGACTACCTGGATGCATGTGTACAGGTCTTCGCGACCCCGCAGAAGTTCACGCCGTATTATTGGCACAACATCAATACGCCCAACTCGCTGTTTGTAGTCTTCCTCAGCCTGACCAATCTCGTCGGCAGCGAGAAGTTCGGCGGACTCAACGTTTATTACATCGGCGACTATGTGCCCTCTGAGCACAAATACATGTCGATGGATGCGGGGGAACTTAAGCGGCTCTGGTACCAGGAGCTAAAGAAGATCTTCCCCGAGTTCGACCCGACTTTAGTTGTGGACGATGCGCTGTTCCGATTACGTCACGCACAGCACATCGTCGACATTGGCTTCGAGGAGACAAAGCTCCTCCCACACAACACCCCTTGTCCAGGCGTTTACTTGTGCAATTTCTCGCAAATCTTCCCTATGGATCGCGGTACAAACTATGCCGTGCGTGACGGCAACCGGATGGCCGAGCTGTTATTGACGAGTCTGGACAGTCGTGAAGAAGGTGATGCGGCACCTCTCTTGACGGAAGGACGCGTGTCCAGCCACAGAAGAAAGAAACCAGGGGCAGATAGCGGAAAGCTGGTTTGCAGGCCTTGGTCACTCTCGCCTTGCTCGCGTAAGGGTGAATAGGGTCGGATTGAGCAATTGGTTCACTCTTGACGATGAAAGTCACACTGCTGTCACATGCGTCGGTACTAGTCGAAGACGGAGAGGTAGCCCTCTGTGCTGACCCTTGGTTTTTCGGTGAAGCTTTCAATGAGTCGTGGTCCCTTGTTTGTAAATCCTCAGTGACTCCGACAGATCTCCAACGCGTTACGCATATTTGGATTTCTCATGAACATCCGGATCATCTTCACTATCCGACGCTTAAGGCTATCCCCGATGAACAGAAGAAAAAGATCGTGCTTTTGTATCAAGAGCATTTTTCTCCACGAATGTGCCGAGCACTCCGCAATCTTGGATTCCGCGAAGTTGTCGAGTTGCCACTTGGCCGCTGGTATACGCTCTCCAACGAAACCTCCGTCTTGTGCTGCTCAGTCGGTACCATAGACTCCCTCCTTGCCGTACGGTCAAGGGGAGTCACCGCACTCAATATCAACGACTGTGTGCTAAGTCTTTCTACCGCCAAGGCTCTCTCTAAGCACATAGGGAAGGTGGACGTTCTTCTCACCCAGTTCTCGATCGCGTGTTGGGTCGGGAATCCAGGCGAGGCCGACGTGGCAGCCAGACACGAGGTCATCACACGCATGCGAAACTATGCTGACGCGTTTAAGCCGAACGTATTGATCCCCTTTGCGAGCTTTGTGTATTTCAGTCACACAGAGAACCGCTACATGAACAAATGGGTCAATACGCCGGATTACGTGACGGACCAACTAAAAGACCTAACTTGCAAGGTGCAGTTTCTGTACAACGGTGACAGCTGGTCGAGTCCAGAAAATTTTCTTCTCAATGGAGACCCGTTAGAGCGGTACAGAAAAGATTTCGCATCGCTCGCTGAGCGGCACTACCTTTCCCATGCCTCGTCTTCCCTCGACGAACTCATTGATCTTGGGCGAAAACTGCTTAAGAACGTGCGGGCGGCTTTTCCAGGTCCTGTGGTAAGGATGGCTGCTCCCATCTATTTCTATGTGGTTGATTTGGGCACTGCCGTACTTTTTGACCTTGCGGGTAACCTCGTCGAGGCCAATGATCGATCAAAGGGTCAGTGCGACATGGCATTAGGGTCGCAGGCGCTCTGCTACGCGTTCCGATTTCCATGGGGGTTCGGAACACTGGACGTGTCCGGACGGTATGAGGTGCTCAATCCAAAGATGAACAGGAGGGCCCTGTACCTGTGTCATCTCTACGGCACAGACATATGTTTCAAAAGCCTGTTTCATCGTCTTCGGCAACGCAGGGCGTGGCGATTTCTGTGGACCAAGCGATATGAGATTTTCGATCGCCTACTCAACGGAAGGCGCCGGCCCGCTTCTAGCACTGAAGCTATCGGTTCGATCGCCGATGCTAGCAGCCTTCACTCTTAGCACTTAGTTAGCTATCAGAGGTCATGAGGGATTAATGGACAGAGTATTAAATACTCACTTGGCTACAAGGGCGTACGATCTGGAGCAGAATAGTCAGACATCGCAGTACACGTACAGGTTAACACTGCTTTTAAGCCTTGTCGCCAGCGGGATCATTTTGGCGGTTCAGTTTCCTATATTCCTATACTTACCGGATGGGGCGTTTCACGCCGCCAAGATCCTTCGGGCCTCAGCAGGTGATTATTTTTCAGATCCCTTTACAGGCGTCCACACGATCTATCCTTCCCTATTCCACTTTGTCTTTGGACTTCTTAATCGAGCGTTAGGCCTTAATTCTATTCAACTGACGCAGTTGATCGTCTTCATCGATTTTTTCGGCTTGTTCGCCGCTTGTTATTATTTCGTGACTGCCTTTCTCAAAAATTCCGAAGAGGCTAGCCTTTGTGTCCTGGCTCTCTCCTTGGTGATCTACGCACCAACGAGTCATTACATCCTGGTGACACAACCATCGAGTTTCTCCTTCGTATTTCTTCTCTTCAGCATCGGAGCCCTGTATCGGTATGTCATGCATCAGAGGGCGATATATCTCCTTCTTGGGTGTGGACTGGGAAGTCTTGCTGTCAATACTTGGTGGCCGAATGCGGTTTCCGTCTTTGCGATCTTAGTGGTGCTGACATATTACTTCCTGAGCAATGGCATCTCAGTGAGGCTTTCTCATATTGCAGTATCATTCGCTGCACTCCTTGTTCCATGTCTCTATACGGCGTGGCATGTCTATAATATTTCCGACGTCCTGCCTTACTATTTTACCGATACAGGCATGCCAAGACGCGCGACAGGGTCTACAGTGTCTTATGTGTTCACTAACTGGATTGTCACGTTCCTCACGAAGGGCAATCTCCATTTTATGCACCACCTGAATTTTGTGGATTCATCGGGACCGTCTAAAGGAACTGCCAGCTTATTATCCCATGGCATAGTGCGTCTCCATGCTGTGGTGAGCTTTGTTCACTATTTCTTCTTGGTGATGCCCTTTCACCTTCTCTTGGTTGCTTATGCGGGTCTTATTCTTTTCCGAAAGGATATGCCAGGTATCCCTCGGTTCAACGTGATTCGGACGCTGGCAGTCGGAGGATTTGTCGTATTGTTATTCTCTAGCCTCATACTCTTTGTCTTGGGTGTCGCGCATTTGCGAAGAGTTCACTTTGTTATCTCTCTCATGTTCCTCCTTCTTGCGGTTGCAACGGTTCCGGTTATGGTCGACTCAGTCAAACTGCGGAGGCTTTCGATTGCGATCTGTCTCGCCTCATTGTTTTCGCTTGCGTACACGGTGATCTATTCACCTCTTCCGTTCTCGGCGCGTTTGCCGGAATCAGACAATGAAATCGTTCGCTTTGTCAGATCCATACCGAATCGCGAGCACCAGCGGATATTCATGTTGAGTGACGGATTAACAAGGGTGGCGCCGTTCGTGAAGGTGCAAAGTTTTTGCATGCCAAGGCAGGGTGGATACTATGAGCTGTCCCCGATTACCGCCTCAGAACTTATGAGAGATCTTGCAATCATGAAAGAGAAATCTGACGAATGGAAGAATGTGGCGCGTACAAGAAACATCAAATGGGCTATCTTCAGACTGTCTGTGGAAAGAGAATTAGAGGTCTTTAGGCTCTATGAGAAGGATGGCGTGCTCCAATTTAAGAACGGCGATTGGGCGGCTTTGGAATTGAACCTATAGCCGCATTGCTCAAACCACGCCTGGCTTTGGGACCACAATCCGGTCAATTGGCATTGACAACTCACATATTTGCCGGCAGGAGTGTATAAAGATGTGGGAAAGTCCACTCTTCCTGAGCTATTCCAGCGTCACATTCCTTATGCGGATTCCAGTATCCCTTCAGCCCCGTGTTCTCACAATACTGCACGATCCGAGTCACATACTCTGCCGGAACCTTCACCCCAACGGCATAAGCATTCTCGTTGAGCGAATTGACCACTTGATCGACACCAAGCTTTGGAAATAGGTCATGCCTATCCATCTGCAGCGGTCGATTATGCATGTGCCGTTGATAGCACTTGACTGCGTACGGCCTCAGAGGGCCTAATATCCACCAACGCCGGATTACCTGCAAACACCGAAGCAGCCACCGCTTCTTGCGCAAGTGGGGGCAGACCACTGTCATCAAAGAAGGAAGTGTATTGCAGAGGGCGGTCGAATACTTCCGACCAGCCCTCAGTCGAAATTCCCAAGTTCTGCTCTAGCGTCCAACAGAAGATTGGGACGAAGGCCGTCATCTCCCCGCAGATAGTCGAGGCGGGTTGCACCGTCGATCCGCATGTCCCCAGTAGGCCACATGTGAACCGGGAGTGTGCCCCTCTGAAAGAAGCCGGATTGGCGTAAAGCATCCATGAGCATCCCAGATGAAGTGCGAGCGTGCACCACAGCCACGCCCCGTTCGCGACAGAATGCTGAGGCTTGCGAGATAATCCACCGGATAACCGGCAGAGCGACTGCGGCCGTGTCAATGTGCATGATATATGCCCGCGGGAGCCCACCAGACGTATACAGCCGAACAAGGACATGTCCGATCCAGGATTGGCCATCGCTGAATTCGAAGAGTTCGAACGTTCCAGCCGAGGACGGCGCCCTGCCAAACCAGTCGAGCTCCCAGTCGTTGAGCGTGCTGGCAAGAGCGCAGGTGGCGCCTTCTGTCACAGAAAGGGCCCTCGACTCACCTGACAAAGATCTGACGGAATAATTCAAACCGGTCACCGGCGCCGAAGAGTGACGCAGGGCGAACGGAAGCGTCAGACCCCCGGCTATGCGAACCAGGCGGAAGTGATTAAGGCCTTTGAGCAGGTGATTGAGTATGCTGCCAAGCTGCAACGGCAGTGTAAATTGCGATACCGTGCTAAGTGGAACCCATCCCAAACGTGGCAGGATGTTACGCGTAATGGCGGATCCTCCGATCGATAGCATTGGCTCGGGCATGGCCATCATTCGCTTAAACAGCGTGAGACCTACGGGACGGTATTTCGGATCAGCATACCACTCCGATGGTTCTCGAACGGAAATGCATTGTTCACCGCATCGGTAAATACGCACCCCTGAATCTAGGAAAGCGACACCCTTCCCGTCCGCAATTGCTAACAGGGCGTCCCAACGCCCTCTTTCCAAGAATCGCCACACAAAAAATCGCTCAAATCGCGGGTCATCTTGTTCGCACCCCCACCGCAAAGCAATGAGTTCTTTCGCCAGCGGTAGTGTGCTTTCATTGAGGGTGACAATGTCCATGACACGGTCCGTTAACGGGGATGCTCGGCCAACCAGAGCTCGTTGAAGGCGCTCAACGAATGACCCTCGTAGCGATCCTGCGCAAACTCGAATAGCGCTTCCAAATCCTCGTAAAGCTTCTCTATGGCCAGCTCGTCTTTGAAGATGGGGCTACCCCCTGGCATGAGTTCGGAGGAATGTAGCATGAACGTTACGCAGGACCAGTTCTCCCAGGATGCCTGCTTCAGAATGCCGACCATTCTGTTCAAATTTTGGCCGTTCGGTCGAAGCCAGTGGACGTAGGGGCAGACTCGATTGACGACGCGGCTTGCCATAGACGGCAGTTTGTCTTTCATCCCGTAGGTTACTCCTCTCACAATGGTAACTGGGATCTCGAGGAGATTTGAATGCCCTGACCGATCGATGTGATCGACATCCAACCGATAGGGTTGGTGTGGAAACCCGCGATAATCTGTTCCTCCGTTTCCCTTCGGATCGCCCTGATGGCCTTTCCAGGACGTGAACGGCGTAACTGATGTATCGACTCGATAGCCACGTTGACGCAAGTGATGCGCATATCGTTTATCCAGGGCCCAGCGACCGGCCCGATGGCTAACGGGCTTGATGCCGAATCGAGATTCAAGGAGATCGGTCATAAAGTCGATCTTCTTAACGATGATCCGCTCGGGATACTCGATCAGATACGGTTGGTGGTACCAATCATCGTCTGTCAATGACTCGATCGGTGGTGAATTCCAAGCATGGAGATGCATTCCTAATTCGCCGACACCACGCTTGAGGTAGTCAGCGGCGAACTCCCTATAGATAGGACATTCGGCCATCTCGTAATCAGTCAACCATGTCGGGGTCAGACTATACCGCTCACAGAGCGCCTGAAATCTTGGTAGATATCGGGAGTTGTTGGTCGTAATCTTTCTTGGCCGCACCCACAGATTATCGCCCTCCGTATCGATCGTAATCAGGAAAGAGGGTTTTTTCACAGCTTTGTCTCCACCAAGTTGGATGTTATTGACGCAATGCCAACGGCTATGTGGCAATGACGTCCGCGTAACAACTGAGAGAAACCCGAACACTGAGCGCAATTATCTCGACAACACTGCGCCGATTCGAGTTCGATGGCGTGTATCTTATCACCTGTTTTTCGTGGTCATGTCAATAACGGACGACTGTCAGTTCAAGCGCGATCCGCACTTCCAATTACGAGCGGACTCCCCGTTCGTGTCATGCTCTCGGCTTTTTCCGGATAGGCCGACTACAATCCGATCAACAAATTTGATGACTCGCGGCACATTCTGCGACAGCCAGTTGGTATATGCCCAGAACCGGTCCAGGCAAATTGCCAAAGGTTGGGGCCAAACCAAGGTTGGGACTGAAGTTGGGACCCAATAGGAGGGTCGGATGAAGCAAAAAGGAGGCAAAGCGGTGTACAGCATAGTCCCGGTCGTCGTGCTCTCCTTGGCCATCCCAGGAAGTGTCGTCGGTTATCCCGACGTGGCGAAGGATAAGTCCGTCAAGACAGGCGCCCGCCGCCATTCGCCAACTCAGCCTCTTCAACCACGAGGGGATACTCATCGTGAAAAACGCAAGGCGCCCCGCTCTCCCTTACCGATTGAAATTCGTTCCATCGACGGTAGCAATAACAATACGGCCAACCCCACGTGGGGAATGGCCGACATCGAATTTCTTCGCCTAGTCCCGAGTGACTACGGAGACGGAGTTGACTCCCCCGCGGGCGGCAACAGGCGGAGCGCCCGAGAAATCAGCAATGCGGTGGTGGCCCAGCCTCAGTCTATTCTCAATCACGCGCGCGTGTCGGATTTCGTCTGGCAGTGGGGGCAGTTCCTTGATCATGACCTGGATCTGGCCCCGACGATCACCCCCGTGGAAGAGTTTGATATTCCCGTGCCACCTGGCGATCTGTTCTTCGACCCCGACGGGACCGGAATCCAGACCATCCCCTTAGATCGATCTTTCTACAACGTGGTGGATCGAGTAAGACAACAAGTGAACGCGATCACCGCCTATATCGACGCGTCCAACGTCTATGGATCCGATGAGGCCCGAGCATCGGAGCTGAGAACTCACGACGGGACGGGGCATTTGAAGACCAGCAAGGGGAATTTGTTGCCATACAACGATCATGGGTTCCCGAATGCGCCTTCCCCGGATCCCTCGTTCTTCCTCGCCGGCGATGTGCGTGCAAACGAACAGGTTGGGCTCACGGCAATGCATACCCTCTTTGTCCGAGAGCACAATTTCTGGGCCGATTACTTTGCACGAGTGAACCCCCGATTGAACGACGACCAACTCTACGAAATCGCGCGCATGATAGTCGGGGCGGAGATGCAGGCGATCACCTACAACGAGTTTCTACCGGTTTTGCTGGGGCGACACGCCTTGGCGCCCTACCGCGGCTATCAACCAAAGGTCAATGCGGGTATCGCCAACGCCTTTGCCACCGCCGCCTATCGCTTTGGTCACAGCATGATCTCGTCCTCCCTGCTACGTCTCGACCGGGAAAGGAATCCGATTCCAGCGGGTCACCTCCCGCTGGCGGACGCATTCTTCAACCCGAGCGAGATCTCCATGCACGGAATCGACTCCCTGCTGCGCGGCTTGGCAACTCAGGTCGCTCAGGAAATCGACCGCCACATCGTGGGAGACCTGCGCAACTTTCTCTTCGGGCCGCCTGGAGCAGGTGGGTTCGACCTAGCCTCCCTGAACATCCAACGAGGGCGCGACCACGGCCTGCCCTCCTACAACCACGCTCGCCGCAGCCTAGGGTTACCGCCTGCGAGCAGTTTCGCCGATGTCAGCTCGGATCCCCTGGTCCAGACCCATCTGGCCAGCGCATATGAAACTGTGGAGGACGTCGATCTCTGGGTGGGTGGGCTAGCGGAAGATCATGTCCCCGACACCCTGGTCGGACGCACGGTGTTTACCATCTTAAAGGATCAGTTTGAACGGTTGCGGGATGGAGATCGGTTCTGGTACCAGAGCTATTTCCACCCCGCGCTGGTCCATATTGTCGAGCGCTCCACTCTGGCCCGCATCATCCGCCGCAACACCGGCATTGGGCGTGAAATCCAGAACAACGTGTTCCTTGCTCCTTGACCTTCACTGTTGATAACAGTTCGTGGCCAAGAGATCCTGATTCACAAGTTCACTTCCTCCCATAGTGTCCTTGCTGGGAAAATCCTGGTTTCAACCAGTTATGGTCGCTAAAAGATGCTCTTGCTCACCTCGTTTGAAGGTAGGCTTTCATTATCCGATGAGTCGACCGCTGTAACGACAAAGTAGTAGGTAGTTCCCATCTGGAGTCCTGTTGCCACATAGCTCGTTGTGCCGGTCGGTATCGTTGCCAGTGCGGCGCCGTAAACTCCTGAAGTCGTTGATCTATAGACTCTGTAGGAAGCCAGGTCCGGTTCGATGTTGGCGTCCCAAGTCAAAGTCGCCGATGAAGTTGCTGGTGGGTTAACTGTCAACGTAATTCCCACGGTATTCGTCGTAGCCCCAGTAGCGGTTATTGTAATCGTTCCATTGTAGGTACCCTCTGCTAGGCCTGCAGTGTTGACACTCGCGGTCAGTGTCCCGCTGCCTGAGCCGGAACCAGGCGTGACCGACAACCAAGAAGCGTTATCACTGGCAGTCCAGTTGAGCGTTCCTCCCGCATTCGTGAGACTTAGAGTTTGGTTCGTTGGGTTTGCCACTCCTTGCGTCGCCGTGTAGGACAAGCTGGAGGGGCTCACGCTCATAGTCGGGGCGGTCGCTACAGTGAAGGTAACCGGGACGGTGACCGGCGTCGC
>Ga0187893_10014728_pt1 | contig 10602 bp, 8 predicted proteins | sample MA1701074metaG_FD_139574 | JGI IMG/M metagenome (GOLD analysis project Ga0187893, IMG submission 139574) | White microbial mat communities from a basaltic lava cave in the Kipuka Kanohina Cave System on the Island of Hawaii, USA - MA170107-4 metaG ...
ATCCGCGAGGCGGCGGTGCGGTTCGGCGCGACCGTCCGGATGACCTCGGCGGATCACAGGACCGGCACCGACCGGATCGCCGAGGCGGTCCGCGCCCTGGGCTGGCCCGACGACACAATCGTCGTCAACGTGCAGGGCGACGAGCCGATGATCAATCCGGAGCTGATCCGGCTGGCCGCCGAGGATCTGGCGGAGCATCCCCCCGCCTCGATCGCCACGCTGTGCGCGCCCCTCCGGGACGCGACGGCGATCTTTGATCCCAACGTCGTCAAGGTCGTGACCGATTCGGACGGGTACGCCCTCTATTTCAGCCGCGCGCCGATTCCCTGGCATCGTGACGCCTTCGCCCGCTCCAGGTCGGATCTCCCTCCCGAGGCGGCGTTCCTGCGCCACATCGGGCTCTATGCCTATCGCGCCGGATTCCTCAAGCGATACGCCTCGCTGCCTCCTTCCCCTGCGGAAAAGGCCGAGTCTTTGGAGCAGCTGCGTGCCCTCTCGAACGGCGCGCGGATCCACGTCGCGGTAACCGAGGCGCCGACGGGACAGGGCGTGGATACGGAGGAGGACCTGGCGCGCGCCGAAAAACTGATGCGCCCGCGCTGAGTTCTGACAACCGACGGTTGTGGGCTGTATCCTACTCGTCCGGCGGGGGGTCTTCGGGGCGACGGCCGAGTTCGACGCGGATCTGCATCTCCTTGCCGCCTCGTTCCAGGAGCATCTCGATTTCGGCTCCCACCGTGTGCGAGCTGATCAACGCGATGGCGTGCGCGGTGTTCTTCACCTCGACGCCCGCGACGCGGAGAATGAAGTCGTTGACCTGGACACCTGCCTTTTCGGCCGCAGTCGCGCCGATCACGGTCGTGACCACGATTCCGCGCCCGCCGCCGTTGTCCTGGACCTGCACGCCGAAGAACCCCTTCGGCTTGATCCCCTTCATTCCGCCCGGGCGATTCCCCCAGACCTTCAGGTGCCCGTCCGAGCCCACCGAGAGGATGAACCGTTCGTCCGGCGAAAACGCCGCGCCCATGATCATTCCCGTGTGATGCGAAAGTTTCACCGGCGGCTCGTTCGGACGCCGCGTGTCGATGAGATAGAGGTCGGCCCCCGCCGCGGCGAGGAGCAGCCGGCCCGTCTTGGCGATCGCCAGCGCCGTCACCTGCGCACCGCCGAGCTGCCACTCTCCCTCGGCCTGGGAACCGTCTGGAACCCGGTAGGCTCGAACGCGTCCGGTGGCGTCGCCTGCGTAAATTCTCTTCGAATCCGGTCCGACGGCGACGGCCGTGTAACCCCCGACGCCCGCGGGGATGTTCCCCTCCGCCTGCCAATCCTCCGTCGACACGATCCCGAGCGCCCCATTCAGGTCCAGATGCACCAGATGCCGGCTGTCCGGGGTGAAGGCCAGCGTGCCCGTGCGGAAGACCCGACCCCGCACCTGGGCGACCTCCCGGCCTGTCCCCGCCTCGAATACCCGGACCTGCTGATCGTAGCCGCTGGTGGAGATCCATCGGCCGTTCGGGCTGCAGGCGGCCGAAACGACCTGCGCTCCGCCGCCGCCGAGCTTGGTGACCTCGCGGCCCGACTCCAAATCCCAGACGACCGCCTCCTGCGCCTGGCCGCTGACGACGACCCGCTTGCCGTCGGTCGTAAAGTCGACGTCGGTCGCGGCGGTCGCGAGGGCGGCGATCCGCTTGATCTCCCTCCAGGTCCCGGATCGGATCACCTGGATTTCGCCCGAGGAGGTGGCGGCGGCCGCGACCCGGCCGTCAGGGCTGAACGCCACCGCCTGATAGGTGGAGGCGGGCGCGGGGACGGTCTTCAGCAGTCCGCAGGTTTCAGGCCGGAGCTGAGCGCCGGGATAAGAGACATCGGCCAGGGCTGCCAACGCGAGCGCCAGCGGGGCGCCCACCCCGATTGCAATCCTCCGCATCCCGGTGTTTAGACGTACTATACCCCCCGGACGTTGCGCGTGTCCTATTTCGGGTCGACCGAAGCGGGACTTGGGGTCAGCCAGGGTCCGATTTCCCGGCCGCTGAAAAGCTGAAGGGCGCCGCGGACGACCAGATACGAAAGGACGAAGGAAAGCGCGACCAGGATTCCATAAACCGCGTTCGAAAGCCGATTGAACGGCATCCCGGGAATCAGGCCGGGCTCGGTGACGAGCCAGAGCAGGATGAGGGTGACCAACCCCGCGGCAAAGCGGATCGCGCCGGTCAGCCGGCGATCGACCGCCAGGGCGGTCATCCCGGGCCTCGCGGCCGCGGTCGCGATCCGGCCGGGGGTCCCCCCGGTCCGCGGGTCGAGCCCGCAGCTCGGGCACATCGATTTCGCAAGCGCGCCCGCATCCACCGGACGTCTGCATCCCCGGCACCAGGGAAAGGAATCAGCTCCGCTCATCAGCGGACTTACCATCCGGATTCGACGCGGATCCTTTAACGCAGAATCGGGAACAGACCAAGGCCGCCAGAACGGCGCCCGCGGCATTGGCCGCGACATCATCCCACCCGGGCGCCCGACCCGGAACCCAGAGCTGGGCTGCCTCCAGCAACGCCCCCCAGACTACGGAAAAGGCCGCCCCCACGGGCAACGCCCTCCCCGACCGGGGGCCCGCCCAGAAGATCAGCGCGGTCAACCCGAAATAAGCCACGATGTGCAGCACAGGATTGGTGCCCCCCAGCGCGTCCGCCGCATCCTTCGGCAGCAGCGACCCGACCGTCAACCCCGCCAGGTACGCCGCGACGATCGCCTTACGAATCACGCCCGACTCCCTCGATTCGAACCGTCAAGCCGCGGACTTCGGCTCGAACCTCCGGCAGGAACCTCCGAACGACCTCGAGATTCGTCCGCAGGTGCTGCGTCGCCTCGCAGACCCGAAATTCGGACGCCCCCTCCGCCAGCGCGAGCGGGAGCACGAGCTGATCCGCCAGATGGGGATCGACCGCGCCCTCCGTATCCAGCATCCGCTCCAGTTCGCCCGCCGCCCCCCGCCCCACCTCCTCCGCCCGCTTGCCTAGTTTCCCCAGCGCGGTCGAAACCAGCCGCGCGCGCTCGAACTCCGCCACCAGCACGATGCAAGTTCCCTGCACCCTCGAGGGCAGCCTCTCAATCCCGATCTGGAGGTCCCGGCAGCGGCGCCCGAGCCGGTCGACCGCGGCGCGACGCTGGCGCTCGGCGATCTCTTCGTCCAGATTCGCCACGGCCGACGCCCCCCGGATCCGCAACAGGCGGCCCCGATCGAGCCTAGAAATCGGACGGAGCGGCGCCGCCGGGCGCACGCGCGCCTCGAGCCGGCCGCCGCCCTTCGGATAAAACCCCGCCAACGCCAGCTCCGCCTCCGCGTCGAACCCGATCTCCCGCATCGAGGGGAGCCACGCCTCGCGAAGATACTCGAAGCTCGGGCTCCACGGCACGTGGGTCCCCCCTTCGATCACCGCCGTCGACGCCCCGCCCGCGAACGAAAGCGGAACGAAGATCGTCTGGAGCACCAGTGAAACCGCCCCCGCGGTCCCGATTTCGAAACGGTAGTCGCCCGGCGACGCCCGGCCCGGATCGAACGCGAGCCGGCGCGATCCGATCGCGTCCCCCTCGACCCGCGCGCCGCTGACCTGAGCCGCCGCCCGGACCGCCGCCAGATGCTGCGGCCGCAATCCGGGCGCAGGGCGGTTCTCGCGGATCCGGGAGATTCCCACCGACCGCCCCGTCACCAGGGACAGCGCCAGGGAGCTCCGTAGGATCTGCCCGCCGCCCTCGCCTTCGGAACCGTCGATTTCGATCAGACTGCGGACTATAAACTGTCGACTTTCAACTATTAACGATTCGACGTTGACCGTCCGGCGGCGCCCCGCTAGACTCCGCCGCGTGCTGGAGGTGGACCTCTCCCGGCCCGGCCGGAGCCCAGGAGCCCGAGACCGGTTCTTCAAGGCGCTCCGCTTCGTCCGGCTGATCCTGCGCGAATTCCGCGTCCCGCTCGGGATCTTTTTCGGGCTCGTCCTCGGCGGGGGCCTGCTGATCCACTTGGATCACCCGGACCAGGCTTCGTTCCCGCAGGCGTGCCACGAAATGTTCGCGCTCGTCTTCAACGAGCACACGAAGGAATTCCCCAAGGCGGTCCACCTGGAAGTCGTTTATTTTCTCACGCCGCTCGTCGGGCTGGTCCTGATCGCGGACGGCCTGGTACGCGTCGGCGTCATCGTCCTCAGCAAGAAGGCCCATTTGAGGGAGTGGTGGCTCATGGAAGCGTCGACCTATCGAAACCACATCGTGGTGGCCGGCGTCGGCAAGGTCGGCTACCGGATCGTCCGGCAGCTGCTGCGCATGGGCGAGGCCGTCGTCGGGCTCGACCGCGACGCGACCAGCCACCTGGTCATGGAGCTTCAAGGCGAGGGCGTCTGCGTCCTGTCGGGCGACGCGCGGCTCAAGTCGTCTCTCCTGGAGACGAACGTCCAGCACGCCCGCGCGATCATCTGCTCGACGGACGACGACCTGGCGAACCTGGACGCCGGGCTGACCGCGCGCACGATCAACCCGAAAATCCGCGTCGTCCTCCGCATCTTCGACGACACGATCGCGGCCAAGTTCGAAAAAGAGTTCGACATCCCCGCGATCTCGACGTCGCAGACCGCCGCCCCCGTGTTTGCGGCGGCCGCGACGCAGCGCAGCGTCCTCTACACGGTCAAGCTCGACGACCTCGAGCTCGACGTCATCGATTTCACGGTCCGCGGGGGGACGCGCCTTTCCGGAATGCGTCTCGGCGATCTCGAAGAGAAGGGGGTGCGGCTGATCGCCCATCGAAGCGGGCGCGACGTCAGCATGCGCCCCGACGCCGAGGCGCGGCTGAAGGAGGGCGACACGATCGTAGTCGCCGCCTCCGCGGACCGCGTCGCCGCCCTGCAGGCGCTGACGCGCGGCTGAGCCGATCGGCTTTCACTTCTGCGAGCTGCCGACGTCTGGATCGGCATGAAGAAGTTCGGGATTCTCGCCGCGGCGCTCCTCCTGGGGGCGCCCGCCGCCTTCGCGCAGTGCACCCCGCAGCCGGTCGAAGATTCGGCTTCCCCCGGAGAGTCGGGGCCGCTCGCCAAGTGGGATCGATACGTAGAGACCTTCACGTGGTCCGCCTCGGTCCTTCAGGCCCGCCAGGCGGCCGCCCGGAACCGCAAACTCGTGCTCTATTTCATGATCTCCGGGAACCTCGACGAGGAGTCTTGCTGAGCGGCGGGACAGGAGATGAGAACGGTTTCGTTCTTGGACCCCGAAGTTCGCGCGCGGGTCGCGGAGCGATTCGAATGCGCGTGGATCAACATCGACCCGCAGCGGCGCTACCCCCCCGGCCTCTACAAGGGACAGGGACGCCTCCACCTCCGCAATGCGACCGGCGCGGACAATATTGCGCTGATCTTCGCCACCCCCGACCGGAAGGTCCTGCACGTCCTCCCGGGCTATTGGGATCCCCGGACGATCCTGGCGGAACTCGATTTTGTTCAGGCGCTCCGCGACGCCGTGCTGGACGATCGCACCCGCTTCAAGGCGGGCGCGCCCGAGGCCTTCGACCGGATGCATCGGGACCGCGCGAACTCGCTCGGAGCAGGATCGGAAATCCTGCGGAACGTCCACCGCCGGCTGACGTGGGAGGCGCTCCGACGCCTCGACGATTGGACCCGCGCCGACGCCGCGGCGTTGGTAGTCAACGATTGACTGTCAACCACTAACTGTCAACGGTTAATCGTCAATCGTCACAGAACGTATTCCGTCCTCGTGAAGAGATAGTGGTCAAAGTAGTAGTGGATCAGAAGCACGCTCAGGATGACGACAAAGTAGCTCTGGGTGGATGAGAGCGGGGTCACCCACGGGAGCGCGAAGGTCACGCCCATCACGGCGAGGCTCACTCCCAGGAACGCGAGGTAATACGGGCCCATCTTGTTCGACGACACCAGCCGACGAACGAAGGCGTTCTCGATCTGGCCGCGTTCGAATCGGATCCGATTGATGATCCAGAAGAGGAAGAGGTACTGGAACGAGTGCCAAGCGTTGTACCCCTGGAAGAGCACGTCGAGATTCCGGCCCATCGGGAGGAAGAACGAGACCACGCACGTCACGGCGATCAGCGCCGTTTTCGGGACGCTGAGGGTCCCCCGCGCGCGCTCGCGGAAGGTCTTCACCACCCAAGCCGCCACCAGGACCGCAAAAACAGCGCCCACCACCTCCGGCAGCCGCAACGGCTGCAGGAATTCCGGGTAGGGCAGCAGGACGTCCCCGACTTGGAATTCTCCGATGGAGAGCTTGTACAGGCCGATGGGATAAAGTCCGGTCAGGATAACTCCGTAATCCAGCGCCCGGGACCACCTGGGATCGCGCGATCCGGAACGCGCCCGGTAGCAGTCGGACAGATAAATGATCTGATGAAGCAGGTGCAAGGACGCCCAAGCGAAGAAGAAGAGGATCAGAAGCTCATAATGGCGCAGGCCCATGTAGACGACAATCACCGGCAGCGCCAGGGAGCCGACGACGTACCCACGATGCCGCCGCATGAAGGAGGGGTCGAGGACCGTAAAGGTGAAGGTCGAAAAGAGGTGCGGCCCGCCGATCAGGCCGGCAACGAGTAAATTCACCCAGTCGACGGCCTGCCGCTCCGTCACCCCCCCCCACCGCTGGACGGCGTAGGCGAACAGGAGGGGCAAGGGCACGATCGCCGCGCTGAGGATCAGGAACGACAGGTCCCATCCCCGGCGGTAAATCCACCCTTCGTCGCGAATCGAAGGTGCGGCGGCAATCCCTATAACGACACCCTATTCCCTTGATTACATAGCGTACAAGCGGATTCAAGGTTTCAAGAACGTTTGGGCGCCCCGCGCGTTGTGAAAAAAAATAGCGATTGTTTTCTGTTGAATGACCGACGCGAATCACTCAAATTAGAGCCACAACGCAGGGGCGATCCGGGGGATTCTTTTGAGGGGTGTGCCGTGGACGATACCGCCTTTGCGCTGGAGGCCCTGAAGCGCGGCTTTGTCGAGCTCTCAAAGCTGCAGGAATGCCAGAAACTCCAACAGCAGGAGCGGGTCCCCGGGCTGGAAATCAAGCTCGCCGAGATTCTCGTGCGCGAGGGGGTCCTGACGGAAGCCCAGGTCCGGGAGATCGAAACCCCCGAGGTCTCGGCCGGCGCCGAGCCGGCCGCCTCGCCGACCGTCCCCGCCGGGGCCCCCGCTCCCGCCGCGCCCGTGATCGACGACCTCGACATGAACCTGATCGAGAGCCTCAAAGAAGCCGAGGCGAAGGTCCAGACCGCCGGCACCGCCTCCTCCCCGACGGTCCCCGCGATCCCGGCGGCGCCGATCGTGCTCCCCAAGGATTTCGGCCCTTACACGCTGACCGAGAGAATCGGAGAAGACGAGGCGGGCGAGCTGTTCAAAGCCACCAAGCAGAAGAGCGATAAGCCCTTCGTCGTCCGATTGCTTCCCGCCTCGTTCGGAAGCGACAAGGAGGCCCTCGACGCCCTCAAGGCCGAGTCCAAGACCCGCGTCGGCCTGGTTCATTCGAACCTCGTCAAGGCCTCCGCATTCGGTGTATTTGAATCTCGATATTTTTCAGCCTCGGAATTCGTGGAAGGACAGACCTTGGAGACGACCCTCGCGGGCAGCGGGCCCATGGAGGAGAAGCAGGCGCTTCAGATCGCCCTGCAGCTGGCGGGCGCGCTTCAGCGCTGCCATGAGGCCGGGATTACCCACGGCGAAGTCCGTCCCGATCGCATCGTCATGGCGACGGACGGCCAGGCGAGGCTGTCGGGCCCCGCTTTGCACGGGCTGCCCCTGAAGCCGACGCCCTACCTCGCCCCCAGCTGGGACGCGAGCGTCCGCAGCGACATCTACGGGCTCGGCGCGGTGATGTTTCGAATGGTGTCCGCCCGGCCGCCGTCCGGTTCGGATTGTCGGCCGGAAGGAACCACCCCGAGGTTTGCAACCCTGGTTCAGAAGCTGACCGCAAAGGCCGAGGCGGACCGGCCGGGCGACGTCGCCTTGGTGGCCGCGGAGCTTCAGGGGATGCTCAAGCCCCGGGCGCCGCTCCGACGCGGGCGTAGGGAGGGCGCGCCATTCACGACCGGGCGGAAGCTCCCGCTGCCCATGCCGGCGCTTGTCGGCATCGGCGCGGGCGCCGTGCTTCTGATCGTGATCGTTTCGATGATGATGTTCGGAGGCTCCCCAACCCGAAGCCCCGGCCGTCCCCGAAGCGGGATTTCGTCGGATCCGGAGGCCCTCGAATCGGTCAAGGCCACCGTCAACGCGCACCTGTACCTGAAGGAATTCGACAAGGCGCTCGCCGCCGTGAACGAGTCGCGGGCGAAACTGAGCTCGGGGGACGCCTCGCAGCTGGACCGCCGGATCAGCGACGAGGCGCAGGTCGAATACGACCGGGTTCGCAAGGAATTCGACAAGGATCTGGCCTCGGAGCGCTGGGACATCGCCACGGCGCGGCTGAACCAGATCAAGGAGAAGGTCGGTCGCGTGCAGCCGGCGGCGGACCGGATCGAGGAGGATGCGAGGCGGCTCGCCGACACGCAGGTCCGGGTCCAGAACGAAACGGAGGCGCTCACCGCCTACGGCATCATCAACGCGGCGATCGGGCCGATGCTCCAGAACGGTGACTACGACAAGGCGCTGGAATCGCTCCGATCCAGGATGGCGACGTCTAAGAACCCGGTCCTGTTGAAGAAAATCGAGGAGCGGATCCGGGAGGTCGAGCGGCTCAAGTCGCTGGCCGCCAAACCGGGGCCAGCCCAGCCTCCAATGGGCGAGCCCCCGATTCCCGCGACGCCCGTGGACGTGTCGGGCCTGATCGCGGAGGCGCGCGCGGCCCTTACGCGGGGCGATTTCGCGACCGCCTCCTCCAAGGCTCAGGAGGCGTTGACCCAGTCGCCGCGGGAGGCCTCGGCCATGGCGATCCTGGCGCGATGCCTGCTGGAGCGGGGCGACACGTTCGCAGCCGCCTCGCAGGCAAGACAGGCGGTTGATCTCGACCCGTTCCAGACCGACGCCCTGTTTGTCCTGGGAGCCGCGCACCAGTCTCGGGGCGAGCACGAGGATGCTTCCCAGCACTTCACGCGCGCGATCGGAACCGATCCGCAGCTGGCCGCGGCGTATCTGCGGCGCGGGACCTGCTTTTACGAGCTCGACCGTTTCGAGGACGCCCTGCGGGATGCCGACGAATTCCTGAAGCTGGGCCCCGCGAAAACGGGCCAGCTCGAGGCGGTCCGCCTGCGCGCCCTGTGCCTGGCCGAATTGGACCGGACCCAGGAGGCCATCGACGCGTGCGTCAAGTGGATCGAGATGGACCCGAAAAACAAGGAGGCGTTCCTGCTCCGCGGTGACCTCTGGATGGCCACGGGGGACGCCAAGGCGGCCAAGGCCGATTTCGAGGCGGCGCGCGGCCTGGACCCGACCAATGCGGCGATCAAGGACCGCCTGACCCGGGTGGAGGAGTCGATCGCGTCGGCCAAGCCGCCCAAGGCGGAGCCGCGCCCGAAAAAGGAGCGCCCGGCCAAGTCGAAGGACCGCAACACGATCGTCCGGGAGCAGCTCCTGAAGATGATCGCCGCGCCGCAGAAGCGGGTCGACGTGCTCTCCAGCGGCGAGGTTCGCGTCCAGGCGGCCTACGACTTTACGACGCCGAACCAGATTTCGGATTTCAGCCTGCACCAGTCCAAAGGCGAAAAGGGGTACGTGCAGCTTAACTCCATCACGACGGAGGACCCGCTGTCGGTGGTCCTCTGGCATCCCCGCCTTCGCCGCAATTATGTGTTCCGCTGCGTGTTCATGGTCGAAGAAGCGCACAAGAGCGAGATGGCGGCCATCATTCTGCGGACGAGCAACATCGGCGACGCCGAGCAGGTCGGCGAGGGGGTCGGCTCCATCTTCGCGAACGTCTCCGCGCTGGACCTGACGCAGTGGGAGCTGTACCTGGCGACGACGAGCGCCAACCCGCAGATCCTCTCAGACCGCAACAATCCGCTGCAAATGCGGTCGTACAAAGGCGAAAAGTGCACGATTTCGCTCACGCAGGAGAGCTCCAAGATCACCGCCGCCTTCGGCCAGGGGGGCAAGAGCGTCACGGCCAACCATCTGGGGCCCCAGCCGTTCCACATGCGGTTCGTGGTCGGTCGCGCGAAGGTGCGGCTCCTCTATTTCGAAGTGGAAGGCTACCTCGATCCGGCGTGGGTGGACTCGGTCGTGAGCGTGCCGACCTCCGGCCTGCGGAACCTTTACAACGGCAAGGACCTGAACGCGTGGACCGTGGGCGGGGCGACGTCGACTCAGATCGAGACCGGCGAGCTGATCGTGGACGCGACGCCGGACAAGCTGGCGTCGCTCGTGAACAAGGAGGTCGAGTTCGACAAGACGGCGCTCGTCGAGATGAAGTTCAAGATCGAGATGATGGCGGCGGACTTCACCGTCGGGCTGGCGCTGGTGACGTCGGGCTCGACGGTGACCGAGTCGGGGAATTTCCTGCTCGAATTAAGGGAGATTAACGGAGCCCCGCATCTGCGCGTGGCGCAGTCGATGGGGACGTCGGTGCGCGAGATTGCGGTCCAGCGGGTCGCGGTGCCGATCAAACCGGGTG
>Ga0187893_10014731_pt1 | contig 10601 bp, 4 predicted proteins | sample MA1701074metaG_FD_139574 | JGI IMG/M metagenome (GOLD analysis project Ga0187893, IMG submission 139574) | White microbial mat communities from a basaltic lava cave in the Kipuka Kanohina Cave System on the Island of Hawaii, USA - MA170107-4 metaG ...
AACGTCGCCTGGGTCTCCCGGCTGGCGGAGGCGATGGAGCCCATCAAGGCGGGGCACTACGTCGGCGAGACCGACCTCACCGCCGCGCGCGACCGCGCGAAGCTCTGTTACTCCTCCGAAGCGTGGTCGAAGCTCAAGAACCTCAGAAAGCGGTACGACCCCAGGGGGCTCTTCCACTCATACCCAGGCTGATCGCGCCGCGTCCGCGGGGCTGCATGCTGGATGCGAAGACGAAGTCCCGGGTCCGCGGGCCTCCGGCCCGCGCGGTGATCGGCGAGCTTCGATCGTGGGATCATTGGTGATAACGTAAAAACAGCGTGCCTTTCGAGGGACCGGAGACTGTCATGCCCACCAGAGAATCGACCTCGTTCACATCGAGTTGTCCCAGTTGTCACTGACCGTCCGGCGCCGATGACGCGACCAGCGCCCGAGTCGTCGGGCGGGACGCCCGGCATCGGTCTGCTGAACGAGAAGCACCTTCACGCGTCGCTCAAGGCGTGGTGCGCCCGTCCCGGCGATCGGCTCGAGACCAACGTGGATGGGTTCGTGATCGACATCGTCCGCGGGGATCTGCTGCTGGAGATCCAGACCCGCAATTTCTCCGCGATCAAGACCAAGCTGATGCGGCTGGCCGAATCGCATCCGATACGGGTGATCCATCCGATCGCCCGTGAGAAGTGGATCGTCAAGCGGGCTAAGAAGAGGGGACGCGCCGTGCGCCGCAAGTCGCCCCGGACCGGTCGCGTGGAAGACCTCTTCTGGGAAGTTGTGAGCGTCCCACAATTGTTGTCCCACCCCAACTTCTCGATCGAGGTGCTGCTGATCAAAGAGGAGGAGACCCGTCGTCACGATGGCAGGCGCGGGTGGCGCCGGAAAGGATGGGTCACCGAGGAGCGGCGCCTGCTGGAGGTGGTGGAGCATCGGCTTCTGGAGAAGCCCGATGACTGGCTGGGGCTGCTTCCCGAGGGGCTGGAGTCGTTCACGGTCGCGGACCTGGCCAGAGCGGGCGGCATCAGGGCGAACCTGGCGCAGAAGATGGCTTATTGCCTGCGCAAGGCGGGCTTCATCCATCTCGCGGGCAAGCGCGGGCGCGCGTACCTGTACTCCGTGGGAATCCAATGATGCGGGCCTCAGGCCCCCTGGGTACGCGGACCTCCGGTCCGCAAAATCAAATAATGCGGGCCGGAGGCTCGCGGACCCGGGACTGCGTCCCCGCAGCGCACCGGCACGCATCCTCCGTCACTGTGGTGTAATACCCGCCGATGACTTTCGCGTCCGGTCAGATGCTCGCGCACTACCGCCTCGTCGAGAAGGTCGGCGAGGGCGGGATGGGGGTCGTCTGGAAGGCGCTCGACACGTCCCTCGGGCGCGAGGTCGCCATCAAGATCCTCCCCGACGTCTTCGCGAAGGATCACGACCGCGTGGCGCGTTTCGAGCGCGAAGCGCGCCTGCTCGCTTCGCTCTCGCACCCCGCCATCGCCGCCATCTACGGCCTGCACGTCTCGGGGGACGTGCGCTTCCTGGTGATGGAGCTTGTGCCGGGCGAGGATCTCGCGCGGGTTCTCGCGCGCGGGCCGCTTCCCGCGGAGGAGGTCGTCCGCGTCGGCCGGCGCGTGGCCGAGGCGCTCGAGGCGGCCCACGAGAGCGGCGTCGTGCACCGCGATCTGAAACCCGCCAACGTCGTGCTCACGTCCGCGGGAGAGGTGAAGGTCCTCGACTTCGGCCTCGCGAAGGCCTTCGAGACGCAGGCCTCCTCTCCGACGTCGTCGCTCTCGCCCACCATCACGTCGTTCGGCACCATGGGAGGAGTGATCCTCGGCACGGCGTCGTACATGAGCCCCGAGCAGGCGCGCGGCAAGCCGGTGGACAAGCGCGCGGACGTCTGGTCGTTCGGCTGCATCCTTTACGAAGCACTTGCCGCGAAACGCCCGTTCGAAGGAGAGACGGTCTCCGACACGCTCGCCGCGGTGCTGAAGCTTGAGCCCGACTGGAGCGCCATCCCGACGTCCGCCCCCGGCGCTCTGGTCGATCTCGCGCGCCGCTGCCTGACCAAGGACCCCAGGGAGCGTCTGCGCGACATCGGCGAGGCGCGCATCGTCCTCGGGGGCATCGAGAAGGGAGACACGGGCAGGGACGCCGCCTCGCCGGCGTCCGTCGCGCGCCGCTCGAGCGTCCTGCCCTGGACGCTGGCCGCGGCCTTTGCCGCCCTGGCCATCGCCGCCGTCGCTTCCTGGCGCACCGGCGGGGAGCCGGCGCGGCATGTGATGCGCTTCACGTCGCAGATGGACCTCGTTCTGCCCAACATGCGCGGCGCGCCCTTCGCTCTTTCGCCCGACGGCGCCCGTCTGGTCTACACCACCGCGCAGACCGATACCACGGTGCTCAACGTGCGGGACCTGGATCAGGTCGAGGGCAGGCTCATCCCCGGGACCGAAGGAGCCACGCTCCCGTTTCTCTCGCCCGACGGCCGGCACGTGGGTTTCATCACGGCGGACAAGCTCAAGCGCGTGTCGCTCGGCGGCGGCGCGCCTCTCACGCTCGCGGACCTGGCGGATTCGCGCGGCGCGTCCTGGGGCCCGGACGGGTTCATCTATTTCACGCCGACGGTCACCGACCCTCTCTACAGGATCCCGGCGGGCGGCGGCACCGCGGAGCCATTCACGACGATCGACGCCGCGAGAAACGAGCGCTCCCATCGCTGGCCCTACGTCCTGCCCGGAAACGAGGCGGTCCTGTTCACGATCGGTTATCTGGCCCATGGCTTCGACCGATCGAGCATCGGCATCAAGACTCCCGGCGCGCAGGGACACGAAGTGCTGATCGAGTCGGGCACCTGGGCGCGGTACCTTCCCACGGGGCATCTGGCCTATCTCGATGCGGCGACTCTGTACGTGGTTCCGTTCGACCTGGACGGACTGACGATCGCCGGTCCGCCGGTGCCGATGATCGAGGGAGTTGGCTGGCTGTCGGGCACCGGCGGGGCGAACTTCGACGTCGCTTCCAACGGGACGCTCGTCTACATCGCCGACGAGCAATCCTCAAGGAGACGTCTGCTTCGCGTGAGCCGCGACGGCACGAGCCACCCTCTCTCCGACGAGCTGCGGCCGTGGAACTACCCGCGTTTCACGCCCGATGGCGGCAAGGTGGTGGTGGAGATCGAAGCCGCCGAGCACGACATCTGGGCGCTGGACGTCGCGCGCGGGACGTTGAGCCGGCTCACCTTCGGCGGAGACTCGCACGGGCCCATCGTGTCGCCCGACGGCGCCAGCGTCTTCTACGACACCACCAGCCGCAGCGGAGGCGCCGGGATGTTCAGACGGCTCATCGACGGGTCCGGCGAGGAAACGCGCATCTCGAGCGCCCGATCGCGCCAGCGCCCGCTCACGATGACGCCTGACGGAAAGACGCTCCTTCATACCGAGATCGGAGAGAACCGGTCGGCCGATATCTATGCCATCAGCCTCGATGGAGAACCCGCGCCCCAGCCCGTGCTGAACCAGCCTCACGAAGAATGGGGGGCGCATCTGTCTCCGGATGGGCGCTGGCTCGCCTACGTCACGACCGAGACGGGACGCTCGGAGGTCTACGTCCGTCCGTACCCGGTCTCCGGCAGCAAATGGCAGATCTCGATCGACGGGGGAAGGATGCCGCTCTGGAGCCGCGACGGGCGCGAGCTGTTCTTCATCCGCGAGAACACGCTCATGGCGGTCCCCATCGAGACGCGGCCGGCTTTCGCAGCGGGAAGGCCCGTGCGTCTGTTCGAGGGGAGCTATCACTTCCCGCTGGATCGCATCCTGGGCTTCGACGTCGCGCCCGACGGCAGGAGCTTCGCGATGGTGGCGATGAGCGACTCCGATCAGCGCCCTGTCGTCAACGTCGTCCTGAACTGGTTCGAGGAGGTCCGTGGCGCCGTGGAGGCGGCGAAGCGTTAGTAGTGTCCCGTACCGGAAATCCTGTTACATTCGGCAGCCGATGCATCCCGGCTGGCTTACGGGACACTAGCCGAACAGGCTCCCCGCGATCGCGCGCTCCCAGCCCCAGTAGATGACGGCGACGGCGGTGACGTTGAAGGCGGCGTGCGCGACCATCGGCAGCCAGAGGCGCCCCGTGAACGCGTAGAGCGCGCCGAACATCAGCCCCGTGAACAGCGCCTGCTGCACGCCGGGGATCCCCTGGTCGGGAAGATGGACGACGGCGAAAAAGAGGCTCGTCACCAGAATGCACGCGACGGTCGATTGTCCGCCGCTTCCCATCAGCCTCCTCCAGCGTTCGAAGAGATAGCCGCGGAACAGCACCTCCTCGCCGAATCCGGCCCCTACGATGACGGACCAGAGCATGCCGGGCAGGGCCGCGGCGTTGCCCTCGATGAAGTGATACGTCGCGTTGATGGGCGGCGCGCCGAGCAGCGGCATGACGATGGCTTTCATCGCCAGCTTCGAGAGAATGCCGAGCAGGATCCCCACGACGATCGTCATGGTCCAGCTCGCGGGCGCGGAGAAACCCAGCGACGCGAGGGGCGTGCGCGACAGGCGCGCCCAGGCCAGCACCAGCACGGCGCTCAACGGGGCGACGATCAGATTGCCCGAGAGGATGACGACGAACGCCGGAAGTCCGACGAGGCCGAAGCCGCGCAGCGCGGCGGCCAGCGGGTCGGCCTCCGCCGGCCGCGTCACGGCCGCCAGTTCAGGGTCACGTCGATCGGGGATACTTCCTCGCTCTCGAGCACGCGGTTGATGAGGAAGCGCCTGCCGTCGGCCGACACGTCGTAGTTGTGCGCGCCGCCGTAGTAGTTCAACAGCGTCGGCGGGAACTGGCCCCGGATCAGGGCCACGGGCGCGCTCGCCGTGAATGACGGCTCGAGCGACACGGTCGCCGCCATGAGCGTCCCCTGCCCATCGACGTAGAAGATCTCCCCGCCGTCGCGTCTCCAGCGCGGCTGGCCGCCTCCCATCGACGAGATGCGCCACTTGGAGCCCGCGGCGGGATAGGGTTGCACGTAGACCTCCATGGCTCCCGATTCGTCCGACGCGTAGGCGATGAACCGGCCGTCGGGCGAGAACTGCCCCTGCGCTTCGTTGAAGGTCGTGGCCGCGAAGCGCTCGGGCTGCGCGCTGCCGTCCATGGGCATCACCGCCAGATCGTGATTGTCGGCGGAATCCACGACGTGCATCAGCAGAAGGCGCCCATCGGGCGAGACGTCGACCGGGTGGGGATTGAGCCCCATGTAGTAACGGTCGGCGCCGACGCTCGAGCGGAAGACGAGGGCTTCTTCGCCCATGCCGCTGGCGGCCTTGCGGAAGATGTCCGCCGGTCCCTCGCGATGCGAAGCGAAGACAATCTCGTCCTTGTTCGGGACCCAGATGGGGTTCTCGTCGTTCTGCTCGGCGGTGAATGTCGTCCGTGTGGCCACCCGGCGCTGGAGATCCACCACCCAGATGTCGATGGGAAGCTCGCCGGTTGCCGCTCCGGAGGCGCCCCCCTGGATGATGCGCCCCACCGCGGCGCGGGTCCCATCGTCGGACAGCGACAGGCTCACGTCGGAGGCGGGCTCGTCCACCGTGCCGATCTCGCGCCCCTCCCGATCCAGCCAGGTCATCTGCGTCGCGATGTTCCCCTTGGTCCGGCGCCAGGCGATGGCCCGGCCGCGCACGTCGAAGTTCACCATGCCCGGGATCGCCGCGAGCGCGATCCAGTCGGTCACCAGCACCGGCTCGCCGCTCAGCATCCCCGTCTGCGCCGAGAAGGGCTGCGCGACGAGCGACGTGCCGTGCACGTGGACGAGATACCCAGGCTCCATGTAGGCGGCGGGGAAGCCGGTCTCGACGACCGTTTTGATCTCCGGCGAGTCCAGCGACCCGAGCCGCACCGTGCGCGTGCCGCGCCCCGCGATGAAGCTCAGGAAGAGGAAGCGGCGGCCGTCGGGGAGCAATTCGGGCCATTGGTGCGAGTGGCCGTCCTCGTCGGGCCCGACGGTCGTCAGCGGCTTGAGACTCCCTCCCGATTCGGCCACCTGCATGATGCCCGTTCCGGCGGTACGCGACCCGACGAGGATGACACCCGACGGAGTCCACGCTCCACCGCGCGCGTCCGGCGCATCGCAGAGGGTCTGGACCGGCCCGGGCTGGATCGGCACCTTCCGGAGTTTGTCCTCGGCGAAGAAGCCCACGAAGCGGCCGTCGGAGGACCAGAAGGGGTCCCTGCCCCCTTCGGTGCCGGCCAGCGGATGAGACTCGAGCGAATCGAGCGGCCGCAGCCAGAGTGTCTGGACTCCGTTGTCCGCGATCGCGGTGAAGACGATGGAGCGGCCATCGGGAGAGATGGCGAGATCGGGCTCCGAGGCGGCGAAGAACTTCAGCGTCGTTCCCGCCGGCTGCGCGATGCTGAAGCGCACGGTCGGCGATGGCGGCTCCTGCGGCGGGCGCGTGGAGAGGGCGTAGAGTCCCCAGCCGGCGGCAGCCGCGGCGCCGAGCAGCGCGGCCGCGATCCAACCGGTCTTTCCACGCGGTCCTGCGGCCGCGGCCGCCGCGGTGCCGGGCGCCGCGCCGTGCTGCGAGTCCTCGCCGACGGCGTCGGCGATCCATTGCAGCTCTCTTTTCAGATCGTGGATCGATTGATGGCGCTCGTCGGGATCCTTGGCCAGACACGAAGCGACGATGCGCTGGAGTGTGCGCGGCACCGCCGGCGCGATGGCGGCCATGGGCCGCGGCTCTTCCTTGAGGATCGAGGCGATGATGCTGGCCGGATTCTTCCCCTGGAAGGCGCGCTGGCCGGTGAGCATCTGGTAGAGCACGGCGCCGAACGCGAAGATGTCGCTGCGCGCGTCGGCTTCGCCCCCTTCGAGCTGCTCGGGGGCCATGTAGCTGAACGTGCCGACGATCGAGCCCGCGGCGGTGAGCTGCTGCGTCATCGTCGGCGTCTCGTCGGGAGTGTCTCCCGGACGAGCGGCCACCGAGCCGGGGCCGGCGGTCGCGCGCGCCAGACCGAAGTCCAGGAGCTTCGCTCCTTCGCGCGTGAGGAAGATGTTGCCGGGCTTCAGGTCGCGATGCACCAGACCGCGCCGGTGAGCGCGGTCCAGCGCGTCGGCGATCTGGATGGCGGCGCGCAGGGCATCGGCGGCCGGCAGAGGGCCGCGCTCGAGCCGGCCCGAGAGCGTCTCTCCCTCGAGGTGCTCCATGACCATGTAGTCGATGCCGCCGTCGGTGCCGATGTCGTGCAGCGTGCAGATGTGCGGGTGGTTGAGGCTGGAGACGGCGCGCGCCTCGCGCTCGAAGCGCTCCTTGAGCGTCGGGTCGCGCGCGACGGCGGCGGAGAGGACCTTGATGGCGACGGTGCGATCGAGGCGCGTGTCACGGGCTTTGTAGACCTCGCCCATCCCGCCGGCGCCGAGCGCGCCGAGGATCTCGTAGGGGCCGAGCCTTCTTCCTCGTTCGAGCGGCATGCGTCGCAGGGTACCAGATGCGGTCCCGGCGCGGGCCGGAGGCCGTCCGCAGTACGGGTGCACGCTCCGCGCGAGGCTGATACAATCCCGTCAATCCGGCGACATGTCCCCCCAGCACGAAGGAGCACGCAGCATGAGCACAGCCTTCCCGATGCGCAGATTCCCCGCGACGACCCTTGCACTGGGCGTCCTGATCCTCGGTCTTGCCGTGTTCGGCCCCGCGGCTTTCGATCACGTCACCGGCGCGAGCGCGCCCGACGAGAGCGCGCTGGCGGAGACGTTCGGCGACGGCGTCGCGGCGCTGGCATCCGACGCGATGGAGGGGCGCGGGCTCACGACACAGGGGATCCGCCTCGCGGCCGACTGGATCGAGAAGGAGATGAAGGCCATCGGCCTGAAGCCCGCGTTCGGCGACAGCTACCGCCAGCCCTTCCAGGTCAAGACCGGCATCGTGCTGGCCGAAGGCAACGCGCTCGACGGCGTGGCGGCCGAGGACTGGACTCCTCTGGGGTTCTCCTCGCCGGGTTCCTTCGACGGCGCGCTGGCCTTCGCGGGCTATGGCATCCAGTCCCCGTCGATCGGATACGAGGAGTTCTCAGGCCTGGATCTGAAAGGGAAGGTCGTGTTGATGCTGCGCTACGAGCCGCAGGAGCGCGACGAGAACTCCCCCTTCGACGGCAGGAAGCCGAGCCGCTGGTCCGCCCTGCGTTACAAGACGATGCAGGCGCGCGAGCGTGGCGCCGCGGCCGTGATCTTCGTGACCGGGCCGCTCCAGGACGAGGAGAACGACAAGCTCCCGGCGCTCAAGAACGACGGGCCCGAGAGTCCGGCGGGGATCCCGGCCCTCCAGGTGCGCACGTCCGTCGCCCGGAAATGGCTCGCCGCGGCCGGCGTCGATCTGGCGCAGTTCCAGAAGGCGGTGGACCGCGACCTGATGCCGCGCTCGGTGAACGATGCGGGCGTCCGAGTGAAGGGGAAAGTCGCGGTGGAGGTCTCCTGGACCAGCGCCGAGAACATCGTGGGGATCATCCCGGGCAAGGGAGCGATGGCCGGCGAATGCGTCGTGGTGGGGGCCCACTACGACCACCTCGGCTACGGCGGCGAAGGGTCGATGACCCCCAACGTCGAGGAGATCCACAACGGCGCCGACGACAACGCCTCCGGGACGGTGGCGGCGCTCATGATCGGCAGGGCGCTCGAGGAGCGTCTCGCGTCGGCGCCCGCGCACCGCGCGGTCGCCATCGCGCTGTTCTCCGCCGAGGAGGTCGGGCTGGCCGGCTCGGCGCACTACGTCGCCAACCCCCCGTTCCCGATGGACCGCACCGCCGCGATGATCAATCTCGACATGGTGGGGCGCCTGCGCGACGAGACGCTCGTCGCGCTGGGCTCGGATTCCGCAGTGGAGTGGACCGGAAGGATCGAGCAGGCCGCCCGGGAGGTCGCCGGGTTGAAGGTGACCAGCAGCGGCGACGGCTACGGTCCGTCGGACCAGACGAGCTTCTACGCGGCGGAGGTCCCCGTGCTGCATCTCTTCACGGGCTCGCACGATGTCTATCACACGCCCGCCGACGACCCGCAGACGGTCGATGCGCGCGGCGGCGCGCGCGTGGTGCTGTTCGCCGCGGCCGTGACCGAGGACCTCGCGCGCGAGAACGCGCGGTTGAGCTACGTCCGCGCGGGAGGCGCCCCGGCGATGACGGGCGACAGCCGCGGCTACGGCGCGTGGCTCGGAACCGTCCCCGACTACACCGCCATGCAGGGGGACAGCGGCGGCGTGCTCCTTTCGGACGTGCGCGCCGGCGGGCCCGCTTCGCTGGCCGGGATCCGAGGCGGAGACCGCATCGTCCGCATGGCGGGCGCGCGCGTGGAGAACCTCTACGACATGACCTTCGCGCTCCAGGACCACCGCCCGGGCGACACGATCGAGGTGGTCGTTATCCGCGAGAAGGCCGAAGTGAGCATGAAGGCGACGCTCGGCGACCGCGCCCTGATGGCGATGGCGGCCGCTCCGGCCGGCTCTCCGGGAGCCCCGGTGCAGGCCGGCGGCGCCCCGCCCGTCGGGCACGGTCCGTCGGCGGCCGCGCCCTCCGGGCATGCCGCGCCGGGATCCCCTTCGCCCGCATCCCCCCATGGGGCCCCACCGTCGGGCGCCCCGGGCTCCGACCCCGAAGGCTCGGGGATCGATCCGTTCTACGAGGGAAGGCCGGGGGCGGAGTTCGTCATCGGCGCGGGGGCTTCCTTCGCCGCGACGTTCGACGGCGAGAAGCACTTCGCCGATGTGCGGCAGCTCACGAACGGCGGCGAGAACGCCGAAGCCTACTTCAGCCCCGATGGCAGGCATCTGATCCTCCAGAGCACGGCGCCCGGCGCCGGCTGCGACCAGCAGTACGTGATGGATCTCGCGAGCGGAGAGATGAAGCGCGTCTCCACCGGCGCGGGGAGGACGACGTGCGGCTACTACGACTGGCCCGAATCCGACCGCATCGTCTACGCCTCCACGCACGACGCGGCGGCCGAGTGCCCCGCGCCTCCCGATCGTTCGGCCGGCTACGTCTGGGCCGTCTACCCGGGCTACGAGCTCTACGAGGCGAGCACCGACGGCACCGGCACGCGCCGCCTCACCGACTCGCCGGGCTACGACGCCGAGGCGACCTGGTGCCATCGCGGCGGCAGGCTGGTGTTCACTTCCGTGCGCGACGGCGATCTCGACCTTTACGCGATGGAGGAAGACGGCCACGTCAGGCGTCTCACGAGCACGGCGGGGTACGACGGCGGCGCGTTCTACAGCCCCGACTGCAGGGAGATCGTCTGGAGGGCCGGCCGGCCCGAAGGCGAGAAGCTCGCCGAGTACCAGGAGCTGCTCGCCAAAGGGCTGGTGAAGCCCAGCGAGATGGAGATCTTCCTGATGGACGCCGACGGCTCCAACGTGCGGCAGATCACGGACAACGGCGCGGCAAACTTCTGCCCGGTCTTCACGGCCGATGGGAAGAAGATCATCTACGCGTCCAACGCCGGCGGCTCTCCGCGCGAGTTCGACCTCTGGATGATCGACAAGGAGGGCGGCGAGCCCGAGCGCATCACCACCGCTCCGGGGTTCGACGGCTTCCCGCAGTTCAGCCCGGACGGCAAGTACCTGGTGTGGGGCTCGAACCGCGCGAACCCT
>Ga0187893_10014732_pt1 | contig 10601 bp, 3 predicted proteins | sample MA1701074metaG_FD_139574 | JGI IMG/M metagenome (GOLD analysis project Ga0187893, IMG submission 139574) | White microbial mat communities from a basaltic lava cave in the Kipuka Kanohina Cave System on the Island of Hawaii, USA - MA170107-4 metaG ...
AGTGGTCACTCGCAATTCTGTTGGAGGAGTTGAGGGTACTTTACAAAGCGTATTGTGCAGCACAGCCATCGCCGCTTGTGGAGTTACCCATCCAATACGCGGACTTTGCGCTCTGGCAGCGACTCCGACTCCAAGGCGAGGCACTCGAGGCAGAGCTGTCCTATTGGACAAAACAGCTACATGGCGAGTTGCCAATGACTGGGTTGCCTGCCGACCGCAGCCGCACAACCATGGGGACCTCTCGAGCTGCGCGTGAGAGTATTTTGGTGCCAAAGGACATTTCAGATTCCGTCAACGCCCTGAGCCAGCAAGAACACGCGACCTTATTTACTACCATCCTGGCCGCATTTAGTGCGACTCTCCATCGCTATACGGCCGAGACGGACCTTATCATCGGTTCGCCTATTGCAGGACGACATTCGCTCGATACCGAAAAGCTGATTGGGTTCTTTCTGAACACGCTCCCTCTTCGCGTCGACCTGTCGGGAAACCCTACCTTTCGGGAGTTGGTGAGACGCCTGCGCCCAGTGGTCGTACAATCCATCACCCATCAGGATCTTCCCTTTGAACGGCTCGTCGAGGAACTGCAACCGGAAAGGAGGCTGAGTCATTCGCCGATTTTCCAGGTGATGCTCAATCTGCTCAACCTTCCAGACACTGAACTGGAGCTCGATGGACTGGTGGTTGAACCTCTACCCAGTACCGAGCTGGATGCAAGATTCGATCTGACTTTGTACGTTCGAGAAACGCGTCAAGGAATGCGGCTTGATTTTGTTTACGCTACCGACATATTCGAAAAAGCGACCGTACGCCAATTTGCCGGCAGCATGCGTGCCCTGCTGTATGGTGTTGCGGCTGATCCCGACCAACGACAGTCCAGGTTGCCGATCCTAGACGAAATGGGGCGCGAACAGTTGAGCAGTCAGCACAGCCTCGTCTCTCCTTCGAGCACGTTCGCACCATTTCGAAAAGAGGAGATCGAACTCTCAATTCCAGCGCGCTTTGAGCAGCAAGTGAAGCAGTATCCCTCCCGCATCGCCGTGAAAACAAGGCGTTGTCAATGGACGTACGCGGAGTTGAATCGCGAAGCTGATCGAGTGAGACAAGCTCTCCTTGGAACGCGAGGCCCAGGCTTAGAACGAGTTGCTCTTCTTCTCGAACACGATGCTCCGATGGTCGCCGCATTCCTCGGCGTGCTGAAGAGCGCCAAGACGTATTTGGCACTGGACTCCTCCTACCCGCGGGAAAGACTTCTCTACATGTTGTTTGATTCAGAGGCGAGCGTCGTTGTTTCAAACCGCAAGACCAGACGCTTGGCGAGTGAACTAAGCCAAGATCGTTTGCCCATCATCGACTTGGACGAACTACGCTGCCTTCCTGTAGACCAAGATTCCAATATTGATCTACCAGCTGATGCCATGGCGTATCTGCTCTACACTTCGGGATCAACGGGGCAGCCTAAAGGGGTCGTCCAAACGCACCGAAACGTTCTGCAGCACATCCGAAATTATACCAACAATCTCAAGATAAGTTCCGAAGACCGTTTGATCGTTGTGTCATCTTTCAGTTTTGACGCTGCGGTGATGGATGCGTATGGCGCGTTGCTGAATGGCGCGACTTTGTATCCATTCGACCTGAGGGAGCAGAACTGGGCCGATCTTCGGAAGTGGATGAAGAGCCAGGAGATTACGATTTATCATTCGACCCCAACTGTGTACCGCCATTGGTTGGGTGCTCTTAATGATGAGGAAGTGTTTCCCAATGTACGCCTAGTGGTGCTGGGCGGAGAAGAGGTTGTGAAACACGATATAGAACTCCATCGACGCCATTTCACTAAGGATTGCATTTTCATCAATGGCCTTGGTCCAAGCGAGTCCACTCTAGCGCTTCAGTACTACATCAATTCCGACACACGGATCGTTCGGCACAGTGTGCCCGTCGGTTATCCCGTTGAAGAAACCGAGATTCTCTTGCTCAATGAGGACGGCGAGGACGCGGTGGTGTACGGTGAAATCGCGATACGGAGCGCCTACCTTGCAACCGGCTATTGGAGGAAACCCGAGATCACGCGTAGGGTGTTTTTGTCCGATCCCGAAGGCGACGATCGCCGAATCTATAGAACGGGCGACATGGGACGTCTGTTGCCCAATGGAAGCCTTGAGTTCGCAGGCCGGAAGGACTTGCAGGTCAAACTTCGAGGATTCCGCGTCGAACTGGAAGAAACCGAAACAGTGCTAAGCTTGCATCCTGCCATCGGACAGGTAGTCCTCATGATACGAGAGGATCGGCTGGGAGAGAAACGCCTGGTGGCCTATGTTGTTGCCAAGCTGGGACAAACTGCTACGGTTAACGGCCTGCGCAGTTTTCTAAAGCAGAAGCTTCCAGACTACATGGTCCCTTCCAGTTTCGTGTTCCTTGATGTACTACCGCTGACGCCTAACGGCAAAGTGGATCGTCAGGCTCTGTCTGAACCCGACGATAGTAGGCCGAACACAGAAGCCTACGTTGTCCCTGGCACGCCGATCGAGAAGGCGCTGGCAGAAATTTGGCTGCAACTTCTTGGCGTTGAAAAGGTAGGTATCCATGACAATTTTTTTGATTTAGGGGGACACTCTCTATTGGCAATGCAACTAGTCTCTCGAGTTCGCAATTCCTTCCGAATAGAGTTACCCGTGCGATCCCTATTTGAGGTCCCCACCATAGCTGGTCTAGCAATGGTGGTTCTTAGTTTTTTGGTTGAGCAGATTGAACTGAAGAGATAACTCAGATCTTGAATAAATTGAGAGACTGCTGATTTCGTGACCGCGGTGATCGTCACAATGAAGCGGGAAACACGAGTACGATTGCCGATTCAATCATCCCAATCAAGATTCACCTTTCGCCTGCTTCGCCGGTTGGTTCTCCTTGGCCCAGATCACGCCCAGACCGTCATGAACGGTTTCAAAGCGAAGAGGTCGGGAACATCTGTGTAGGCATTGAGATGACAATTCTTCGAGCACGCCCAAAGTCCAGGAGTTCGAAGGTGGGAGGACGTCTTCGACTTGTGGAGTACGTTGGCGGCTCTTCGATATTCTCGCCTGGTCTTGACAAGCGCTGAAGCGAAAAACACCACTCGGAGAGAATGGGTGAAAATCGATAACACAGTTTTTAGCCTATCGCCCAACCGACAGGAAAGTTGGCTGAAGGTCATTGCAGGAGCGTTTGCCGAAAGGCTGGAACACAACAGCTATCCGTTGAGATTCTTCATTGTCGATTTGACAGACGAACGGATTCTGATCGAATCGACGATCCTGAGATTCAACTCTCAACACCGCTATGCCAAGGACTTGTCAACCATCGAAATTCTGGAGCCAAGGCGGAAGGCCTTTGAGGCACGACCATTTGGTGTCGTTCAGATCATACCGACTGGAATCCGTTGCGAGTTCGGAGGTTTTGCCGGCGATGCAGGTCCCGTGACGAACCTGCTGGCTGCAGCAGTGGACTTTTTGGTGACTCACCCCAACGCTGTAAATGCATCCGAGTTGAATGAGATGGCTTCCAACGTCCTCTATGTGGAGGGGAAGAGTCTCGATGATTTTCTGTTGGGCCATTTGGGATTGTTGCCGACCCACAGCAATCGTGTTGGAACTTTCATCGATCCCACTGGGATTGCCTATCTCGACGATGTCGTCAACACACTGAATGCGGCTCGAGCAGTTAAAGGAATTGACTGCTCCCTTTACACGATTCTGGAAAGAGAGCTGGGAGTCAAAATCGAGTGGTCACAAACCGGGTGCGCGATTGGAACGGTTGTGGATCCGGAGGCAATTCTGGATGCTGTCGAGCTCTTGATCGTCCAGGGGGCGAATGCGGTGGGCGGCGTCTCGGTGATTCATGGCGTCACACACGAGATGTTTTCCCGACATCTGCGCGGTGAGATCCCGAACCCGTCTGGCGGAGTCGAAGCCATCATCACTCACTTGATCTCAAAGATCTTCAAGATCCCGACAGCCCACGCGCCCCTCCCCTATTATCAGAGCCTTAAGGAAAAGACGACTCTGAATCCGCGTGCTTCTGCGGAGTTTATTTCCACGCCCCACTACTTCTGCGTGCTGAAAGGCTTGTCACGAGCGCCCCGACTACTCTCGATCCCCGAACTGAACTCCGTTTCTGCCCACCTGATTACTTTGAACAATATTGGTGCCATCATAGTTCCAGCGTCGTGCCTGGGAGGAATACCTGCCTTGGTGGCGGAGTTCAGTGGCATTCCATTGATCGCCGTGTCGGAGAATCAGACAATACTTAACGTGTCGAATGCACAGATGCGCATGACGAATGTTATCGAAGTCAGTTCCTATCTGGAGGCCGTTGGCGTCGTGGTGGCACTGCGTGAAGGCATCTCCCTGGAAAGTCTTCGAAGGCCGATACGTTCGGCCCAGCGAATTGATCGCACCGTTTGAAACTTCCGGAGGGCGCCAGTCAGGAATCAAGTCGATATATAGACCCTGTGATGCTGCCTGACCCTCATGAGAGAGCCTGGTCGAATGATTCATCAACAAGCCTCTGTTCCGCTGCTAGTCAGCACCCCGAAGTAGCCTAGAGAGCCAACGGCAAATCCCTATGGAAAGACTCGCGCGTGGGTTGGAGCACGCTCCAACGTCGGCAGCACAACGAAGACTCTGGATTCTGCAGAAACTGGAACCCGAGAGTTCGGCCTCGAATCGTCCTCTGGGAATTCGATTGAAGGGGGAGCTCGATCGAAGCCGACTCGAAGCGAGCCTGAACGAGATCGTGTGTCGCCACGAAGCTCTGCGCACTGTCTTTCCGGAGAGGGATGGTGAGCCGATACAGCAGGTTCTGCCTCACTTAGCCGTTTGTGTGGAGACGAGGGTTCTTGACACTTTGGCGATTGACGCTCGGGAACCAAAGGCTCAGCAGATCGCGATTGAAGAGACCAACAAACCTTTCAACCTCATCAGTGGACCTTTGATCCGCGCCGTGCTTCTTCGGCTGGCCAGGGAAGAGCACCTGCTGCTGATCCTCATGCACCACATTGTGTTCGATGGCTGGTCAGAAAACGTATTCATTTACGAGTTCCAAGCTCTTTACAACGCCTTCGTTGAGGGCAAAGAGTCTCCTTTGCCGGAACTGCCTTTCCAATATGCCGATTTTGCCTTGTGGCAGAACCAACGGCTCAAGGAACGCATCCATCAAGAGCTGCATTATTGGAAGGAAAAGCTGAGCGGCATACCGACGATGTTGCAACTCCCGAGCGACTATCCTCGGAAACAACGTCTCGTCAGCCACGGAGCGACCTGGTCGATGTTTCTCGAAGCTTCACTAACCCGCCAGCTCAAGCAGCTCAGTCGCCGCGAAAACGTCACTCTATTCATGACGTTGCTTTCTGGATTTCAGCTCCTGCTCAGTCGTTATGCGGGACAAGACGACATCCTGGTCGGCGTTCCGGTCGCAGGCAGGACCCTTCCCCAAGTTGAAGGACTCATCGGCTGTTTCATGAATATGCTGGTGATGCGCACCACCTTGTCTGGCGATCCCAGCTTTATTGAACTGTTGAAGCGCGTTCGCGAGACAGCGCTTCAGGCATACACGCGGCAGGAAACTCCGTTTGAAAAGCTGGTCGAGGAGTTGCACCCGGCGCGGCAATTCAGCCGCTGGCCTCTGTTCCAAGTCATGTTTAACCTGCGCAACATGCCCAACAGTCCAGAGCCCCACGCGGGTGGCATTCAATTGGAGCCGTATTCAATTCGTCGTGGCACGATTGGTGGCCTGGATTTGAGTCTTGAGGTCAAGGAGTCGGGCGAAGGCCTTTGCTGCACGTTTAACTACGCACAAGAACTATTCAGGAGACAGACGATTGAGCAGATAGGCCGTGCCTTCCGCACTCTGCTCGAAACTGCTGTGGTCAACAGCCACCGGCCCATATCGCAGTTCTTGCTACTCACGGATGAAGAGCGACACCGGGTACTCGTCGAGTGGAACCAAACCGATAGGGAGTATCCCGGAAGCAGATGCATCCAACAACTCTTCGAGAACCAAGCCCTCCGGAAACCTCAAGGCGTGGCCGTCGTTCTTGAGGGAGAGAGCATTACCTATCAGCAACTCAACCAGAAAGCTAATCAGCTAGCTCGCTATCTGCGAAGTTTGGAGGTAGCACCAGAAGCTCGCGTGGGAATTCTTGTGGACCGTTCCCTGGACCTTGTTATCGGTCTGCTGGGAATTCTCAAGGCCGGCGGCGCTTATGTTCCGCTCGATCCAGCCTATCCTGCGGATCGCCTCGCTTTTATGCTGGAGGACAGCCAGGCTCGCATTGTGCTTACTCACGCGCGGCTGCTGCCGAGTCTTTCGGAAACTCTCGTTCAGTCGTTCTGTCTCGACGCCGATTGGAACAGCATCTCTTACTTGCCGAATCAGGACCTGGATGCCACTGCCACAACCGACAACCTGGCCTACGTGATGTATACGTCGGGATCCACGGGCAGACCCAAAGCAGTGATGATTAATCATCGTAACGTCTGCAACTACTTGCTTTGGAGAGGCGACTACTTTCCACTTGCGGAGTCGGACCGAGTGCTGCAAAAAGCACCTTTGAGTTTCGACGACTCCGTTTGGGAGATTTTCGAGCCTTTGATGGTGGGCGCGCAGATCGTCATGGTCCGGTCAGGAGGACACCAAGACAGTCGGTACCTCGCTAGTCTGATCATTGAGTACCAGGTGACCGCCGCCTGCTTCGTTCCCTCGCTGCTCCAGGCTTTCCTCGAGGAACCTGGGAGCGCGAACTGCAAATCTCTGAGGCGAGTGACGACCGGTGGCGAAGCATTGTCTGTTGACCTCCAGGGACTTTTTTTCCAACGGCTTTCAGCAGATCTGCACAACGGCTACGGCCCCACAGAGGCTACGATCGGCGCAACTTTCTGGACTTGCGACCGGGGGCTTGGCCAGTGGGCCGTGCCGATTGGACGGCCCATTGCCAATACACAAATCTACCTGCTGGATCCTCAGTGGCATCCGGTGCCGGTCGGAGTTCCCGGCGAACTCTGTATCGGAGGCTCAGGTCTGGCGCGCGGCTATCTAAACAATATTGACCTGACTGCAGCGAAATTCATTCCTAACTCGTTTAGCCAAATCCCTGGAGAGCGTCTGTTCAAGACTGGAGACCTCGCTAGATATCGACCCGATGGCAATCTCGAGTTTCTAGGACGTATCGATGACCAAGTGAAGATTCGAGGCGTACGAATCGAGCCCGGCGAGGTGCAGGCCGCTGTCCGCCAGCACCCATCGGTGGAAGCAGCAGTTGTACTAGTTCGAGAAGACCCCCGCGGCGTCAAACGTCTTGTGGCCTATCTCGTCGTTCCCTCCGAGAAACCAACGGATACCCGTGAGCTCCGGCAATTCCTGGCCCATCGACTACCCGACTACATGATTCCTGCAGCTTTTGTCTTCATGGATTCTTTGCCTTCAACAGTGAGCGGAAAGGTAGATCGGGAACGTCTTCAGCCGCCTAATTGGGAGCAACTCGGCACGCAAGAGGACTCTGTCGCGCCACGCAGTCCCATTGAAGTGAAACTGGGGGAACTGTGGGGCAAGGTTCTAGGTCTGAGGCAAGTGGGAATCCATGACGACTTTTTCGAAATGGGCGGTCACTCTCTGTTGGCAACTCAATTCATGTCGCGCTTGAATGCATCGTTTGCGATGGACTTGCCTTTGCGCACACTCTTTGAGCAGCCAACGATTGAAGAGCTAGCCCTGGTGGTCATTCAGAAACTCACGGAACGCGCAACGTCTCATGATCTAGCTGCCCTTCTTGAGAGCGTGGAAGGTAAGTCGGACCAGGACCCCTGATAGAGCCAGCCTGCAGTTCCGATCGCAAGCAACCAATAGCTGCACCACCTCTGTCGAAACCCACTTGCTGCCAGCTGCGACCGCCTTCAAGTCGGTCTCCGCTGTCAAGCGGAACGCCACCCATGCAGGGCCCCGTCAAAGTCCCGAGCCTTCCCTCACGGTCGGGCTACTGAACAGATTCGAGAGGCTCAAGTCAGTAGCCCGTGCGTCAGCAAGGGGTCTGCCTCGAGCCAACGACTTATGGGACTTTGACGGGGCCCTGCACCCATGGGCCGCACTTGGCGAGAACGGTTTCCGAGACCACTATCGGCCGCCGAGGTCAACCAAACCGCCCGTCTTGGAAGCCACGACGCGACGACAGATAGTATGCAACCAAAGAGGACCTGTCCCTGGGGCTAGGTTTTTCTCTCAGTCGGAATACTTTCACTTCCGGGATGTGCGACATCGAGAAGCTGCCGGACCCGCTGGAGCAGCGCCTCCATGGTAAATGGCTTTTGCAAAAAAGCGATCTCCGAGTCCAGAATGCCTTGCCGCATCATCGCGTTCTCAGTGTATCCGGATACATACAGTACCTTCATTCGGGGCCTCGAAGCCGCCAGCTCCTGGGCCAGCTGTTGTCCTCCTATTTCGGGCATGACCACATCCGTGATCATCAGTGGAATTTCTCCTCGATGATGTTGGGAAAGCTCAAGAGCTTGCTTGCCATTGACAGCTTCAAGAACCCGGTACCCATTGCGAGCGAGGACGAGGCGAACGAGGTTCCGAACCGTCGACTCATCCTCTACGACGAGCACAGTTTCGGAACCAGGCGAACTCTTGGCTGCGGCATCGGCCGAGCCGACCGCCTCAACGGAATCCAGGCAAAGAGGCAAATAGATCTTGAAGGTCGTCCCGAGTCCAGGCTCGCTGTAGACCCAAATGTGGCCCCCGCTCTGTTTGACGATGCCGTAGACCGTGGACAATCCCAGCCCCGTCCCTTTGCCCAGCTCCTTGGTGGTAAAGAACGGCTCGAAAATGCGGCCTCGCGTAGTTGAATCCATGCCGCAGCCGCTATCGGTGACGGCAAGAAGCGCGTAGCTGCCTGGAACAACTTCCTGGTGCGTGCGAGCGTAATCCTCATCTCGTACGGTGTTGGACGTCTCGAGTGTTAACTGGCCTCCCCCGGGCATCGCATCCCGCGCATTGAGGGCCAGATTGAGAATGACCTGCTCGATCTGCCCGGGGTCCGCTTTGACCGCACCCAAGTCTGCAGCGAGGTGGATCTGCAACAGAATATCTTCTCCCAGAAGGCGGTGCAGCATGTTATCCATTCCCGTCACAATGGTGTTTAGGTTGATGACGCGTGGCTGCAGCACCTGCTTGCGGCTGAAGGCAAGCAATTGCTGGGTCAGCGTGGCCGCCCTCTCGCCGGCTTTTCTGATTTCTTCGACTTCCGGCCGGATCGAATCTTGAGAGTGAAGCTGCCCTAAAATTAGTTCGCTGTAACCGTTGACCGCCGTCAAGAGATTGTTGAAATCGTGAGCGATACCGCCAGCCAGCTGCCCAACGGCCTCCAATTTCTGCGAATGTCTGAGTTGTTCCTCAAGATGACGGATGTCGGTGATGTCCTGTGTTGTGCCTACCATCCGAATAGCTCTTCCCTGATTATCGATGATCACGTCCCCATATTGCTGCACCAGCCGTACCGATCCATCGGGACGGATGATGCGGTGCTCCATACCGTACGGTTTCCCGCTGGCCCGCGCCTCCTGGCCGGTTCGCCGAACCGTCTCGCGGTCGTCCGGATGAACGTGCTCAATGAACAAGTCAAACGAAACAGCAGGTTTGTCCTCAGCGTAGCCAAAGATTCTATAGGTCTCGTTGGACCAGCGCAGCCGGTGGTGACTCAGATCATGATCCCAACTGCCGATGTGCGCGATGCTTTGGGCTAGTTCCAGGCTGGCCTCGCTTTGGCCGAGTAGCGCCTCAGCTTTCTTGCGCCTGCGAATGTTCAAGAGCAGAACTGAGATCGCGAGACTCTGAAGAGCGAAGAATCCAATTACAATCCAGATGACGCGTTTGTATTGGCTATACAGCGAGACAGGTTCATTAGCGATGAGGCTTTCCCGTGGTAGGAGCGATCTATTAATCCGCCAACGCTTCAGCTGGACATAATCGAACTGAAAGCGATTCGGACTGTTAGTGGAAATTGGCAGATCGCCCGGTCGTTTGCCTCCCACAATGGCCAACGCCAGTCTCGCCGCCTCAGCACCCTGGAAGAATCCGTTATTCAGTTTCCCTCCGACAATTCCATGGCCGAAGGTGTTAGTGTGGACACCATAAATTGGGAAGGGGCATTGCTCCGTTATCAAGCGTGTCGCTTCTTCAGCGGTAAACGCCTCGTCGAATCGGTTCCGGAAGAAAGCGCCAAGCAAGCCAATCGTACCGTCGGCCGGGAAGCTCTTGAGCCTCTCTAACAGGTCAGCCATACGCGCGCTTTGAGGATCGATGAAAACGAATTCCAGCTGTGGAAAAGCTTTCTGTAGCTTCGTCGTTCCGGTGCGGGCTGCATCCAGGGTTGGTCGATAGTCAGTGATGGAAATCACACGCCTGATCTCTGGATGTAACTTCAATGCCAAGGTCACGGTCGGCAAGTCCTCGGTTGCTTCAATCACACCCGTGAACATAGGCCTACTCGCCAGAGGGTACTGCTCAACTGTCTCGACGCCGCAGAAAACCACCGGAGTCTGGCCAAACAGCTCGTCGTGATACCTCAGGAGAAA
>Ga0187893_10014733_pt1 | contig 10600 bp, 8 predicted proteins | sample MA1701074metaG_FD_139574 | JGI IMG/M metagenome (GOLD analysis project Ga0187893, IMG submission 139574) | White microbial mat communities from a basaltic lava cave in the Kipuka Kanohina Cave System on the Island of Hawaii, USA - MA170107-4 metaG ...
CGTTGTCTCACCGTTTTGCCGTCGAGGAAGCTTTGAAGGTCAATTCCTTGAAACCGTCACCGGGGACGAATAGGAGGTCGCATTTCTTTTTCTCGAAACGGGAAACGACGAGGTTGGTTTGCTTTGGGAACTTTTCGAAGAATATTGTGTTTTGCAGGGTCGCGGACTGCAGCCCGTCGGGCATCGGGATCTGGACGTGGACGAACATCCGCTGAGATTCGAGTTCCTTGCCGACCCAGGTGAGCGGCTGCGGTTTTCCGGTTTTGTCCTTGAGGACGAAGGTGCCGGTCAGATAGTCGAGGATCAGCTTATCGATCCCCGGCGTCTTTTCGAGATCGACGGCGCGGCCACTGAACTTGGCGAGTACCGGTACGAGATCGTGTGTGAAAAGCTGAATCGTGACCTCGGCGACTTTGTCCTTGTCGTTATAATCGATGCGCGTCAGACTCGTATGGTAATTGTGCAGGCCCGACGCGAAAGCTCCGGTCGACAGAAGAAGTGCAGCGAGAAAAACCCCTAAGACTCGAACGTGTAGTTTACCGATCATAATTATTAGAGTTCTTTGAAAAACTATCTGGTTCGACCTTTGCATGGTCGAGGCTTGGCCAATTTTGGCTTCGCTTAGCCACGCCCGTTTACGGCGTGGTCAAGCCGCCGCGGGCGATTATCAGCCCGTCTCTACGGGCTTATCGACAGGTAAGGGCGTTGAACGCCCTCTTGACACGGGACGCCTCTTAACCACGCCGTAAACGACGTGGCTAAGCTAAAACAGGATCGAAAACCAAAAGGATGGTTTTTCAAAGAACTCTATTAACTATTAACGCCTCACCGCTCCGCCGCCCTTGAAAACCTGGAACCGCGTCGGGATCGTCCGTCGCGGGAAGAAATTGTTGCTCAGGTCCGTGTCGCCGGTTTCCAAATTGGGATCGAGGACGATCGCCTTCGCCTCTTTTTTCGTGACGATCAGCTTCGACACGTCGAAGTTGTTGTAACGCCAAATCTCCGCCGGGATGCGTATCTGCTCGCTCGTGCCGTCCGTGTATTCGACCATGAAGATCAGCGGCATCACCAGACCGCCCAGGTTTTTGACATCGACGGTGTAGAAATAATAGTTCGAGTTGAGCAGCTGCTTTTCCTTCTCGGAAAGCGTCGCGAGGAACGCCTGATAATCCGCGCGGTCCTTTTCCGTCACGGCGAACTCGTCAAAATCGTTGTAGTAATCGCGAAGGCTCGGATATTGATCGATCCGTTTCGGCAGGGATTCGTTCCGCTGCTGCGACAGGGTTTTCGGGCGTTCATTGTCCTGTTTTCGCAAGAGGCCTTTTTCCGTCTCCGGATTTCGCGTGCTCGGCTGATACAGCCGGACATTTTCGATCGACAGATCGACATGATCGGTCGTGTAGAACCAACCGCGAAAGAACCAGTCGAGATCGACCGCGGACGCGTCTTCCATCGTGCGGAAGAAATCGGCCGGCGTCGGCCGTTTGAACTTCCACCGTTCCGAGTAGGTCTTGAACGCGTGGTCGAACAGTTCGCGCCCCATCACCGTTTCGCGCAGAATGTTCAGCGCGGTCGCGGGTTTGCCGTAGGCGTTCGCCCCGAACTGCAGCACCGATTCCGAATTCGTCATGATCGGCACCTGGTTCTCGCTCGCCATATAGTCGGCGATGTTTTGCGGTTCGCCGCGTCGCGACGGGTAATCTTTCTCCCACTCCTGCTCGGCGAGGAACTGCAGATAGGTATTCAGCCCCTCGTCCATCCACGTCCATTGCCGCTCGTCGGAGTTGACGATCATCGGGAAATAGTTGTGCCCGACCTCATGGATGATCACGGAGATGAGCCCGTATTTCGTGTTGGCGGAATACGTGCCGTCCGGCTGCGGACGCGGGCCGTTGAAACAGATCATCGGGTATTCCATCCCGCCGACCGGCCCGTTCACGCTGATCGCGACCGGGTAAGGATAGACGAACGAGTAACGCGAATAGACGTTCAGCGTATGAATGATCGCGTGCGTGGAATACTTCTCCCAAAGCGGATTGCCCTCCATCGGATAGAGCGACATCGCCATCACTTTGTTGCCGCCCACGTTGTGCCCCTGGGCGTCCCAGATGAATTTGCGCGAGGTGGCGAACGCGAAATCGCGCACATTGTCGCCTTTGAACGCCCACGTCTTCTTTCCTGTCGGTTTGTTCGTCTCGTTCGCTATCGCCTCGGCCTGCGTGATGATCTTGATCGGCTCCTTCGCGGTCTCGGCCTGCTTCAGACGGCTTATCCATTCGGGTTTCAGGACGTCCTTCGAGTTTTGCAGCACGCCGGTCGCGGTCACGACGTGATCGTTCGGGGCGGTGATCCTGACCGTGTAGTCGCCGAACTCGAGCGTGAACTCACCGCTGCCCAGAAACTGCTTGTTCTGCCACCCGTAAACGTCGTAGTAGGCCGCCATCCGCGGGAACCATTGGGCCATCTCGTAGAGATAGTTGCCGTCCCTCGGGAAAAACTCGTAACCCGCCCTGCCGCCGTAAACGCGATTGTTGTTGATCGCGTAATCCCAGTCGATCGAGAAAACAAACGTCCCGCCGGGCGCGAGCGGCGTCGGAAGATCGATCCGCAGCATCGTCTTGTTGAGCGTGTTCCTGAGCGGTTTGCCCGCCGCGTCGCGGACGCTCGTAATGTTCACCTTGCCGTCGTAGTCGCGATTAACGAGCCGGTCGAGCTGTTCGACGGAAACGCCGCGAGGTGCTCCCGGAAGCTGCCCGCCCTCCAGGTTCGGCGCCGTCTGCGTCGTGTTGGCGTCCGAATCCTTCGCGTGGATATTCTGATCGATCTGCACCCAAAGATAGGTCAGCGTGTCGGGCGAAAAGTTCTTGTACGTGATGGTCTCTTTGCCGATCAGACGCTGATTCACGTCGTCGATCTCGACATCGATCACGTAATCCGCCCGGTTCTGCCAATACTTATTCCCCGGCGCGCCACTCGCCGCCCGCTGCTCATTCGGCGTCGGCAGCTCGTCGTCGCTAAGCTGTTTGAACTTATCGCTCGGCCTCGACTTCGACTGGCCAAAAGCAAAGCCCGCAATCAACAAAATAAACAAGATGACACTAAATCGGCGTAAATACATTGTTCTCTCCAAAATTAAGAGTTCTTAGAAACGATTATGTCTGAAAGTCAGAAGTCAGGATTTGAACCGCTCCGTTAGGAGCCAAATATTTATAGAATCCGAACCCCAGAACAGGACTGCCCGAAAAATTATCCAATCCCGAATCAACCAGCGAAAGGGGCTGTTTCGGGCGATACGCATACACGCCGAAATGTGCCGCCGAATGCGGATTTCGCTCGCCCTGATTCTCCCAAGTCTTGCGGGAATCAGCCTGTGCCGAGTCCTTTTCACGCTTCACGGTCGTGTAATTCTTCCAACCCAAACCCAACGAAACGAGCAAAAGAGCAAAAACAATCAACGCCGTCCAGCGAAACCTGCCGTCGCGTAAAAGTTCGATAAATTCTTTTTTTGCGATAGTTTTGATCATCATTCAAAATTCTGAAGCCGCTTTAGCCTTTGCCCTGCGACAATTAAAAATACGGCTGCGAGTCCGATTGTCGTCAAAATAAAACCGCGAGAAGTTGCAATCTTTCGTTCAACATCAAGTTCGTGTTTCGGCACTTTTTGCCAATCTATTTCTTCAACTTTGGCGTTGCGAAAGATGAACGGATAGAAATGTTCGCGGATGCTTGTGTGATGTTGCCGAACGGATTCGAGATATTCAAGATGGCTCTGCAAATCATTTTGGCTCAGGCGATTAAAAGCTAATTGAGTGTTGACGGTTGGCAAAATCAGAGCAATCTTTTTTGTCCAATCATCGCGCAGCCGCAACTTTTTCAGATAATTTTGGGTCGCATCGCCTGACTCCAGATCGCCCATCAGTTGTGCGGCGTAATACCAACCCCACGAAAATTTATCTTCGGGAATCGGTATGTCTTTGAATTGCGGATATTTAACATAAAATTTCGACATCGTTGCCGCCTTTGCCTGATCCCATTTTTGGTGATAGCCTTCGCGTTGTTTGACCGTCAATTCAAACGACTCGGACACTGGCAAAGCTGTTGAAATTGCAAGATTTAGCAGTGCCGGAGCAAGAATCGTTAAGCAAAGCCAAACGCCCAGCAGTGAAAGCGCGTTGAAGACGGAAGATTTTTGCAGAGAAATGACCGCAGCCGTTAATGCGAACCAAAATGAAAGGTAAGCCGACGCAATCAGCAGAGCATAAACAAAACGCAAATCAAACGGGCTTGTGAAATAAAAACAACTTGCCGCAATCAGTCCAAACGCCGTCAAGAGAACAGTTACAAAACGAATCAATAAACGCCATGCAATAATTTTTCCAATCGAAACGGGTTGCGAACGAAGCAGATTCCACACGCCGTTTTCCTGTTCGGCAGAAATCAAATTGTGACAAAAAGCGATGATCAACAGCGGAAACAAAAAGATGACGACAAACGCCAAATCCAAATTTCCGTAAAGCAAGTTTTTCGGATTCGATATTTCAGAATCATAGAGCTGACCTTCTAATGTGAGCATTGTAACTTTGACATTAAAGGGATTTACATCTCGTTGACCGATAGAAAAAGCTGCCCAACCCGACGGCTGATGAATGGTTGAAAACTGATGATAGTAAAGCAAATTGCCAAGATCGGCTTTGTTCAGTTCGATTTGTTTGGTCGTATGCCGAGCTTGAAATTCGGGAACTTTTTCAATGATTGACTGTTGTTTGTCAATCACGCTTTTGCCGTAAAACATTCCGTAAATGCCCGCCAAACAGAGACATAAAACGGCGACGACAACGGCTTTGCCGATTAGAAAATTCTTTAATTCGAGTTTTAGAAATGTTGTTAAACTCATATTCTAAACAGGCTTGCACGGCAAAAACCAAATTACAGCACCGGCTACAATCAACCAGAAAATAACCGAAAAAACCGCCAGGATTTGTTTGGTTAAAGATTCAAAAACGGTTGGTTCACGATATTCAAACTTCGGAAATTCTTGCCATATTTCGCGGCTTAATTTTTGCCCACGATCATTTTCCGCCTTGATTTTTTCGGTGTGAAAATCGTTCAATTTTTGAATCATATTGAAGCGAAATTCTTCCGCCTGCCACCCGAAATTTTCGTAAGCCGTAAAATCCGAACCGGCTGCCGCCATTGAAAAATGACGAATTGCCAAATACGGATTCAAAAGCCCGACAATTTCCGCCGCTCGATTTTGTGACTTGAATTTTTCAAGAAGTTCGCCGTAATGTTTGCGGAAAATCGCCGAACTGATTCCTTCTGCCTGACTCATCACAAAACCGCCGTAGTTGAACGGCAAATCCTTGACATCATTGACGTTATACTTCGCCAAAACTTCGCGTTTCAGTTCGGCAAACTTCGGATCATTTGGGTTATGACTGTCGCCTTCTTTGGCTAAATCGTCTTCGAGAAGTCTGTCGAACTGTGATTTTGAAGGCGTTGGATAAAGGTTTGCACCGAAATTTTGCGTGGCTCGCGGAACGACAATAAAAAAGGCAATCCAAATGACGATCAAAGTTATCAGCGAGTTCCGCGAAGTCTGCGTCAACGAAGAAACCGCCACCGCAATCGCCGCACAAACAACAAAATATGCCGCGTAACCAAACAACAAAAAAACTAACCGCAACCACGCATCCGAAGCAATTTGAAAATTATTAAGAACTAACCATAACGCCATTGAAATCAACAAAAGCGGAGTCAACAGCACAAAAATTATCGCCAGAATTCCCAGCGTTTTGCCGATTAAAATTTCACGCCAAGCCACGCCTTGCGATAACATCAACCGCAAAATGCCGCTTTCCCGGTCGCCCGAAATCGCTGAAAATCCGAGAAAGAAAATCAGCAAAGGCAAGAGAATCTGCAAAATCAAAGCCAGATTAAATTCGCCGAAACGCAAGAGACCGTTTGAGTGCCTCGCTTCCGAAAAATTAACCGTATTTTGTTTATGAGCTTCCAAAAAAATCGAAGTTCCGGCGAAGCTGTCCACGCCGGAATCGAAAAAGCTCAAAGGCGATTTCGGACGAAATGCCAAATAGCCGTAATGCGATGAGCGATGCGGATGTCGGTCAGGCTGTTCGAGCCAATTCGTCTGCACAATCTCTTGATATTTTCGCCGCTCTTCGTTCAGCGTTTTGGCGTTTTGCCAACTGATAAACAGAGCGGACAAAAGAGTTATGCCCAATAACAGAGCGGACAGATAAGCCGTCTTGGTGCGAAACGCATTTCGCCATTCCTGTTTTGCGACGCGTTTGACATTGGCAATATCCATAGCTTTTTCACCACAGAAAACACCAAGTACAGGGAGTTTTCTCTTAAACATTCCCTGTATTCTCTGTGGCTCTGTGGTGAACCTCCTATTTCTTCACAAACGATAAAATCGTCAAACTCGCTGAAAATGTTCGCGGTTGTCCGGGAAAATTTCCGACTCGCGGATTGAACAACGAACTGAGTGAGTAAACCTCATTACCGATATTTTCCATTTTCAGATTAAGCCGAAAACGCTTGAAAAAAGTTTGGTAATAACTCGCGTCAAAAGTTTTGTAAGACGGGGATCGCAAGTTTGCAAAAGGCTCAATCCGGTCGCCGACAAACTCGCCGCCGAAACCGATGCCGATTGAACTTGTCAAATCGTAACGGGTAAACAATCCGGCGGTATTGTTCGGCACATTCGGCATCCGTTGCCCGACAATCGAAGCAACATTGTCTCTCAAAATTTTTGAGTCAATGTAGGAATAACTCGCCGAAAAATTCCAACGGCGGGTAATCGCCCCGTTTGCGTCAATATCAAAGCCGCGATTGCGAACTTCGCCGACTTGCAGCAGAGCATTGAAATTGTTTCCCGACGGACCAAATAGCGGATCGGCTCGCAGAACATCGGTTTTATTGATTTGATAAATCGATGACGTGATGAACAATTTACGGTTCAAAAGTTCAAATTTGACACCGCCTTCAAACTGCCGTCCGAGTTCGGGATTAAACGGACCGTTTGCAGTCGGCGTTTGGGCTAAAATGCTCGGACGAACATAGCTGTTGGCGAAATTGGCGTAAAACGCGATTGTCTCGATCGGCTTAATAACTGCTCCAATTCTGCCCGTAAATGAAGTATCACTTCCGTTTAGCAGAATCGTGCCGGTCGAGCCTTCGTCGTCGTAACGCTCAATTCTACCGCCCGCGACAAACTGAAAATAGCGATTTACTTCGACTTGATCTTGAAAATAAAATCCAATCCGCGATGGCTTTGCTTTGTCGTCGTTGATGAGCGAAAGCGGATAATTTGCAGGATTTGCCAAGCCGTAAACCGGATTGAAAATATCAATATTCGGGATTCCGATGCGTGAGCGGCGAAACAGAAATTCCCAATCCTGCGTGTAGTATTCCGTGCCTAAATTGAAAGTGTGTCTGCCGAAACTTTTGGTAGAAACAGGTTTGAAAAAGTTCGCCGTCAAACTCCAATCGGTATTTGAACGGAGTTGGTCCCGGAATTCGCGGGTTAACCCGCGACCGTCAGCCGTAAATGCACGCGGTTCGTGATAGTTTTCGCCGCGGTCATTGGTCAGGTAACGAAAAGTCGCCTCGAAACGTGCGTCTTTCCAAAAATCCTGAGACAAATTCGCCTGAAAAACATTGGCATCGAGCTTGACGAAATCGGTTCTTTCAGTTGCCGAAAACGAAATATCGGTTAAAAAATTTCCGTTGGCATCAATCGGCACACCTCGCAAACGATGTCCCCGTTGAAATTGCCGAATGTATTCGTATTCGATGTTTACACGAGTGCGGTCAGTCGGTTGCCATAACAAATTCGTGATGTAATTCTGATTTTTCAAACCCGCGTTGTTGCGAAAGCTGTCGCGTGATTCTAAAAATGTTGCGAGTCGAAAATAAAAATTTCTACCTAGGGGAACGCTGACATCAAAATTCCCTGCCGCCAAACCGAACTGACCAAAACGCAATCCGGCTGAACCGTCTAAGGTCGTTTTCGGTTTTTTGGTAATAAAATTTATCACGCCGCCGGGTTCGGACGAGCCGAATAAAACCGATGCCGGACCTTTCAAAACTTCCACTCGTTCGACATTTGAAAGCCGCAAAATGCTGGTTGAAAATCCCGCATTATTGACATCGCCTTCCAAACTTCCGTAAGGATTTCCGCGAACTCCGTTAAAAAGCGTTTCGCGCTGCGTAAATCCGCGAAAGACAACCGCACTGTAAGTCGTCTGATTGAGTCCAGCAACATTTTTGTAAATATCGTTAACGTCGGTTGCCTCGCGGTCGGCGATCATTTGCGGCGAAATCGAAGTAATTGACTGTGGCGTATCAATCAGCCGCGTGGGAATTTTGGTCGCCACAGTCGTATCTTCCGTGTGATACTCGCTGATTCGCCCGACGACATTCACCGTTTCGGACAAGGTTTGCAAAGTTATACTGACCGAATTTTCGCTGTTCGTGATCGTAATTTGTTGCGAGCTCGGCAGATATTCATTGCTCGTAACGATCAAGTTATACTCGCCGAAGGCAATGTTATTAAGCGTAAAACTTCCGTCAGAAGCGGTCAGCGTCTTACTGCTCGTCCCTTCCAAAGCAACCGCCGCGGCGATAACCGCTTTGCCGTCGGAATTGGTTACCCTACCGTTGATTTTGCCGCTGTTTTGTCCCAAAGCAGACAGCGAAAAGATGCTAACCAAGAGCATCAAAAATGCTTGTTTTTTCATAACTTAAAATTTCCTGTTGTTGTCATAACTCCGGTTTGCACGGCGGTTAAAAAAATCTTGTCAATTGTGTAAAATTAAGAATCGCTACAAATCAATCCCGCATATTTTCGAGATAAACTCGTTCGAGATCGGCGTGTCCAATTTCATCCGTCGTCATTTCAGTCAATAGTCTGCCGTGCTTTACTCGTCGGACGTTTTGCCGCTCGAATCTTCTTCGGGGACGTAGATAACCGAACCGTCAGGCAGTTGATAGGCAATGCCGAGCCGTGTTCCTGCACCGGATTTTTTTTCGGGCGAGACCTTTTTGACTTTTATTTCCGTCGGCGTTTTTTCGATCACTTCGGTTTCGCCGGTTTTGTTGTCTTTTTTCGTGATCGTGAAACTCGAATCGGGATTCAGAACCTGCATAATACTGAACGCCTGCACCGCCGCAACCATAATTCCGATGGCGAAAACGATTGAAGCATCGAACAAATTTGCGACTCCGCCGAGCGGGTCTTCGTCGTGAACCGAATTTAAAGTGCTTTGGCGGCGTTTTCTTCTAACGAACGACGGCATAATTTGCCTCCTCTGTCGGATGATGGTTATTTCCGGTAATTTCAGTATTATCGGGTGTTTTTTGCTTTTCGATATTTCTCATCAGCAATTCGCACAAATCTTCCATTTCTTTAATTTCGTTTCTCGCCCAGCGTTCCCGCACGAGCGTGACAACATACGCGATCCCGCTCAGAACAAGTCCGCAGACAACCGCTCCGAAACCGACCACCAAATGGTCAACCATTCCCGCCATATTTCCGCTTAACAATGATTTCAAAGCCGGTCCGAGCGGAATAATCGTTCCCGCCAAGCCGAGCATCGGACCGATGCGAACCATTGCCAGACTTCGATCAAGTTTCGTTTTGATGTCGTTTTCTTCGTTTCTGAGAGCTTCATCGAGCCATATATCAACGTCGGCAATCGTGTCTAATTGCAATAATTTGGACTCGACCCGATTCCAGAATCTTGCCAACGAACTGTTGAAAACGGCATTTTTCGGCAGTTCGGTTTGTCGAATATCGGACTTGAGATAATGAGCGAGAATTTTTGCGAGGGCGGAAATATCAACTTCCGTCTGCTTTCGCCGCCGCCAGATCGCGTAAAATAATGCACCTAAATCAATCAATGAATAGGCGAAAAGAACCAGCAGAGCGAACGCAATCGGGTAAAAGAAAGCGTTGGCGAGCTGATAAAAAAGTTGAACTAAAAAGTCATATAAGTTAGTCATAATGTGCAGATAAAGGCAGATAAACTCTAGTTCGCAGTTTTCTAAATCATCTTTTGGACCAGAGTTTATCGAAGAAATAAAAGGCTACTTTCTAAAGCGAATGCCGATGTTGGCGGAGCGTCCGGGACTTAGAAAAAACTGGTAAATTTTGCGGTCGAGGATGTTTTCGATATTGGAAAATACCGAAAATCCCCGTCCAAGTTCAACGCCGAAACTTGCATCCGCCAGAAAGTGCGGATCGTAAGCACCGAATACGCCTTTGGTGGTGTCGCTGTTGATGTCCGAACTGAATATTGCCGCGACATATCGCCCGCTGACCGAACCCGTCAAGCGTTTCCAGGAACCCAAAAATGAAGCCGAAGCCATTTGCGGCGGAGTGAAAGTTACACGCTTGCCGACGGAGAGCAAATTTGCCGGATTTTCGGTAATTTTCGCATCGGTATAGCTGTAAGTCGTGCGAAATTGCAGCCACGAAACCACTTGCCGTTTGAGCGAAAATTCAAATCCGTTAGTAACGCCTTTGGCAGCGTTGATGTTGATTAAAGTGTTGCCTGTCGGGTCATTTGCCAGA
>Ga0187893_10014734_pt1 | contig 10598 bp, 10 predicted proteins | sample MA1701074metaG_FD_139574 | JGI IMG/M metagenome (GOLD analysis project Ga0187893, IMG submission 139574) | White microbial mat communities from a basaltic lava cave in the Kipuka Kanohina Cave System on the Island of Hawaii, USA - MA170107-4 metaG ...
ACAACTTCGGTCGCGGCGGCACGGGCAACGATTCCGTCAGGGCCGAAGCGCAGGACGGGTCAGGGACGAACAACGCCAACTTCGCCACGCCTGCCGAAGGCAGCCGCCCGCGCATGCAGCAGTACATTTTCACTCAGGGAACGAGCAGTCTTGCCGATGACCGCGACAGTTCACAGGACGGAGATGTCGTACTCCACGAATACGGTCACGGCGTATCGAATCGCCTTGTAGGCGGGCCTGCGAATGTCAATTGCCTCTTTGGTACGCAGAGCAGAGCGATGGGCGAAGGGTGGTCAGATTACTGGGCCATCACTTTCTACAACGACGGGCGCGTGGGCGAGTACGTGACCAATAACGCCACCAACGGCATACGCCGCGCGGCCTACACCGTCCCGGCTAACGCGATTCACGATTCTTATGCCGATCTCAACTTTAGCACTCCTCATAACGACGGAGAAGTGTGGGCGGCGACTCTGTGGGATCTTCGCACCACGCTGGGGGCTGCGATAACCGACCGACTGGTTCTCGAAGGCATGAAGTTTACGCCCTGTAACCCGTCGTTTCTCAACGCGAGAGATGGGATACTGCAAGCTGATCAGGCAGTCAACGGCGGCGCGAACAAATGCAAGATATGGACAGTCTTCGCCCGTCACGGCATGGGCGCATCGGCAACGGGCAATGACGGAACCATTCACAATGCCGCGACCGATCTTCCGGCGGAGTGTGACTTCATCTTCTTCGACGACTTCGAAACCAATAAGGGTTGGGTAGTCAATCCTTTGGGGACGGATACGGCGACCGGAGGCTTATGGCAGCGCGGCGATCCGCAGGATACCAACTTCAACGGGCCGAAGCAGCTTGGCACGACCGTCAGCGGTATAAGAGATCTGGTGACAGGACAAGGCGCTGGCGCGTCCCCGACCGGGCAGGATGTCGACGGCGGTGTGACATCGATCCGCTCGCCGCTGATCACGCTGCCTTCCGCACCCATACTGAGGATGAGGTTCAGCTTCTATCTCGCTCACGGGACAGATGCGACGAATGCAGACTTCCTGAGAGTGAGAATCATAAGCGGAGCGACCAGCAACATAGTGTTCCAGCGACTCGGCGCGGCGACCAATCGCAATGCCGTGTGGGCTTCAGCCGTCGTTGATCTCACCGCCTATGCTGGTCAGACAATAAGGGTACAGATCGAAGCTGCCGACGCTGCGGGCGAGAGCCTGGTTGAGGCTGCCATCGACGATCTCAGGATAGAGCGGTAGTAAGAGAGTCTATCGAGTCCAGAGAGTCGGCGAGTCTAGAGAGTCAGGAGACTACTAATTCCCCGACTCTCAAGACTCTCAAGACTCTCTGGACTATTGAATCAGACCATCCAGAACAAAAACGCGGCGTGATCGCCCCCCGTCGCTTCGGCGACTATGCGCTGCCACACGCGATGTCCGTTCATCGCATTTGTGAATACGACGACGCCTGATCGCTTAGCGGGGTCGCCCATCATGAAAGCCTTGAACGTGCCGTTATCGCCCCAGTGCCAAAACATGTTGCGGCCCGCTTCGCTTTCAAGCCCTACTCCCAAGCCCCACGCCAGCGCGTTGTTGATTCTGGTTTGCGGGGTGAGCATCTCTCGTCGGGTCGCGTCGGAGAGATCAAGCGCGTCGCGCCGAGGCCTGTCCATCAATCGGATCATAAACTGCGCGTATTCATTGACCGATGTGACGAGGCTGCCCGCTGTGTTCGGAAGAAGAAAATTAGGCAGCGGAGGCTGATCTTTATTTATGATCGCCTGCGCGCGAACCACGTCTTCGTATTTCCACTCGGCCATCGGCTTTTTCCACTCACGGGCTATCTCAAACATTCGCCGCCCCTGTTGCGCGTTGTAGATTTCCGAAGGCGACATCTGATTGTTGTGGCCCGCGGCTACGCGCGGCTCCATCTCGCTCATCCACAGATAATCGCTGCTCGGCATCCCCAGAGGTTTAAGCACACGCTCGCGCATATACTCTTCGAATCCGCGTCCTGTTATCACTTCGAGAACTCGCTGCAAATAAAAAAAACCTTCGCCGGAATAAGTAAACCGCTCGCCCGGTTTGAAGGCGATGCGGAGTCGTTGATCGCGATTGAATCGCCAGTTCTGAAGCCCTGTCGAATGGCTCAGGACATGTCGGGCGGTGATGAGCTTCGCATTCTCGACGGCGGGTAAATCTTCGTAGGGAAGATATTCCCAAAGCGGGCGATCAAGATCGATGATTTTCTCTTCGCGCATTCGCAAAACGGCGTAAGCGAAGACGGGTTTCGAAAGCGATGCTGCGCCGAAAAGCGTATCCGAATCTACAGCGTCGGTCGCGCCCGCTTTTTTGACTCCGAACCCTTGCGACCACGCGAGTCGCCCATCTTTTATTATGGCAACCGCGAGACCCGGTACATTCGCCAACTCCATTATTTTCGGCAAGCGTGCGAGGAACGCATCCGAAAGCGTGCCTGCGGGCGGGCGGGCGGGGAGCTTCTGCGCGCCATTGATGGCAGACGCGGCAAGAAGCCCTACGCCGGTTTGAAGCGCGAACGCGCGCCGGGAAATCGTTTTTGTCATGAGTTTACTCCTTTGACGAACGAGCCGGACGCGGGCAATTTATCACATCGCGTCGAAGTGTCGGTAGAGCCAGTAAGTTTTTCGCTGGAGAAGTCGAATATAGAAGCCACAGACGAATTCAGATGGAGAACAATATCCCATTCGTTCTTTCCCTTCTTATCCGTGTATATCTGTGTCCATCGGCGGTTCCTACTTTTCTGCTGAATTCGAACTGAAAATGCGAGAATTGCCTTTTGCCTCTCGGAAGGCGATAATCGCCCTGTTGATCACCAGGCGGACGAACCTGCTTGGACAGCGCGTCGTAGTAAGACTGTCACAGGCAGTACCACTCGAACGAAGGAGGCGTTATGTTTTGTCCTCATTGCGGCGCGGAATCGAGCCGCGGACTGAAGTATTGCAAGCGGTGCGGCATAAATTTCTCCGCGCCCATCGAGCAGTCATCCGACAAACAGAAGCCAGTCAAACAGACAGGCGCGGCGGTGGCTGTCGCGTTTGCAACGGTCGCAATCTGTCTTGGCGGGTTGGGAATAGTTTTCGGCACGGCTGCCAGTCTTTTGGACCCTGCTCTCATCGGCCAGCTTACGCCGATAATCATAACGATCATCGTCTTCGGCTCTTTGACTGTGTTCGGACTTGCTGCGATGCTAATAAGACTCTTCACTCGACTTATGACCGCGCCAAAGGACGCGCCCGCTCAGATCGAGACACAGGTTTATACTCAGGCGCGCCTTCCCGAACCCGTGATGCCGAGTGTGACTGAAAACACGACTCGCAACTTCGATCCGATCCCTGCCGATTGGGAAGCGCGAGACAGGCAATAGCCGCGCGGGTTCGAAAACAAACGCGCATAAAATGAAGTGCGGCGTATTATAGCGATTCGCAAATGTATAAACGACGAAAGGAGTCCTCGACGAAGTATGAGACTCCAGACTCTCGACTCCAGACTTTTCTCAGGAGGATTTATGTACTGTCCGATATGCGGCTCTCAGGCAACTCAAGGGTTGAATTTCTGCAAGCGGTGCGGAACCAACCTGACCGCGCCAACAGGCGGGAGCGAGACCTACAACAAACCGCCTACCTTCGCTTATGTGCTTGCTGCCGCTGTCAGCCTCGCGGGCATCATCGCACTCTTCGTTACCATATCAGAACTGAGTCATAACGAGGGTCTCCATCCGGGTCTCTTCTTCGGACTGATAGCGATAGGGGGGCTAACGGTCTTCGGCATCATCGCGATGTTTGCGTGGCTGCTGCTGCGATTGACAGGCATTTCCACTTCGTCGAGGAAATCTGAAGACAGAATGTCTGAAAACAGAATGGCGGAATACCCTCAACTTCAGGCTCCGCCGCCTGGTATTCCGAGCGTCACGGAAAACACTACACGCAACTTCGTCTACAGAGGCGAAAGCGAAAGAGAAACCAACCAGTAGCGCGTCAGGCGGGCCGCGCGTGAGGCGTCTCACGCGCGACTTTCAACTATAAACCAAGGATCAACCGATGAACGTCATAGAACTTCGCAACGTGAGCAAAAAATTCGACAGCTTCGTTGCAGTAAACGATCTGTCATTTGAAGTCAAACGCGGAACCACCTTCGGATTGCTCGGCCCGAACGGAGCGGGCAAGACGACTTCCATCAGAATGATTCTCGACATATTCGCTCCCGACAGCGGCGAGATAATGGTACTCGGAGAACACGTCGCTTCGCCCATTCAGGAGCGAGTCGGCTATCTCCCGGAAGAGCGCGGCCTGTACAAGAAGATGAAAGTGGGCGAACAACTCATCTTCTTCGCCAATCTCAAAGGCGTCCCGACGCGCGAGGCTCAACGTCGCGCCTACGACTGGCTCGAAAAACTTCAACTCAAAGAGTGGAAGGACAAAAATGCAATCGATCTTTCGAAGGGCATGCAGCAGAAAGTTCAGTTCATCGCCTCCATCCTCCACGACCCGGAGCTTCTGATACTCGACGAGCCGTTTTCGGGTCTCGATCCCGTTAGCACGGAGCTTCTAAAAAACGTCATACTCGATCTCAAGCGTCAGGGAAAGACCGTGATTTTTTCCACGCATCAGATGGAGCAGGTCGAGCAGATGTGCGATGAGATGTGTTTGATAAATCATGGCACGAAGGTTCTTTCGGGAAGCGTGCGCGAGGTCAAGCGCAGCTTCGGTCGCAACACCGTCATCATCGATTACGAAGGGCCGGACTCGTTCGCGGGCGAAGATTTGATCAAGCGGCACAAACGATTCGCCAATCACAGCGAGATGGTTCTACAGGACGGCGTCGATGCGCAGGAAGTTCTCAGTCGCGCAGTCGAACGGGGCGCGCGGGTCAATCGCTTTGAGTTGGTCGAGCCTTCTCTCAACGAAATTTTCATCGAGTGCGTTACAGGAAAAAAGCCGGAGCAATCGCTTGCGGCGAAAGGTGAATAGTGATGAATAAAGTAGGAGTGATAATCAAACGCGAATACCTGGTGAGAGTCAAGACGCGGGCCTTTCTGATCGGGACGATCCTAAGCCCCGTGCTTTTGCTGGCGCTCGTCCTGCTGCCCGGTTTCCTCGCCACGCGCGGCGGAGGCGAGCGGCGGGTGACGATAATCAATCAAACGGGCGATGCCGGTTTGTTCGAGTCGATCAAAGGCAAGATGGAGGAACGGTCTGATGAAACTCCGATGAGCGGCGATCAGGCCAGCGCACGCGCCACTCAATTCACTCTCACCCACCAGATCGCCTCCCCGACCGAGAGCATAGAGGAGATAGCCGAACGACACGCGGCGGAAGTCAGAGGCGACTCAAGCTGGAGTTTCGTCATCCTGCCCGCAGGCGTGCTTGAGGGCGCAGAGGCTCAGTATTACGCCCGCAACATCAGCGATTTTTCGATAAGAAAACTTGAGCGCGCCATAAGTTCGTCAGTCATCGAACGCCGATTCGCGCAAGCCGGTTTCGACAAGAGCAGAATCGAAGAATTCACCCGCTCAGTCGGAATGGAGACCAACAAGATCACCGACAGCGGAATAAACAAAGAAGAGGGCAGCCTCTCTTTCATCATTTCCTTTGTGATGCTCTTTTTCATCTATATGTCGGTTTTGTTCTACGGCATCTTCGTTATGCGCGGCGTGATAGAAGAGAAGCAGTCGCGCATATCGGAAGTTCTGGTCTCTTCGGTCAAGCCCACTCAGATGATGTTAGGAAAACTCATCGGCATCGGCCTTGTGGGGCTGACGCAGATGGGCATCTGGGCGCTTACGGCCATGGGATTGACTGCCTTCGGAGTGTCGTTGTTCGCTTCGCGCGGGATCAATTTTCCGCACATACCTCCGATGCTGTTCGTCTACTTCGTTATTTATTTCGTGCTGGGGTATTTTCTGTTTGCGACGCTCTACGCGCTCGTGGGTTCTACTGTATCGAGCGAGGACGAAGCGCAGCAGGCGCAGATGCCCGTCACTATGCTGCTCGTCGTGCCGATGCTCATATTCACTGTGATTATGAACAATCCGAACAGCCCGCTTTCAACCGGGCTTTCGATGATTCCGTTTTTCTCGCCTACATTGATGATGATGCGCATAGCTGTAGTCAATCCTCCCGTGTGGCAGATTCTTTTATCGATGGCCATCATGGTTGCGACGATTCTCGGTTGCGTTTGGGTAGCGGGAAGGATTTATCGCGTAGGCATATTGATGTACGGCAAGCGACCGAGCATAGCCGAGCTTGGCCGATGGTTGAGGTATACGTAAACAGAAGTCAGAAGTCAGGAGTCAGAATGTTTATCGCCTGACTCCTGACTATGAATTTATGGAAGCATCGAAGAAAGTTTTCATTGATAGCGATGGCGCGATAACTTTGCCTCAAGAGATTTTGAAACATTGCCGACTGATAGCTCGCTTCACTCTCACAGCACTCGAATTCGGCTCGCGCTATTAAACGGAGCGCGCGAAATCAGTTTGGTATCTATCCTTCAGTCTCGCGCGCCCGGTCAACCCCATCGTCCGGCTCTTGCGGGCGCGGTGAAATCGAAGGTCGCAAGAATAAGAACAAACTGATTTACCGATCCATGCCGATGTCAGTTATATTTGCTTCTGTGATTGACGACTTAGACATCTACTTCGATGCCCTTACCCCATTGGGTTTTCGTGTGCGCGTAACAGTCTCTTATTGGAAATTGATTGTTACAGTCAAACATCCTGTGATGGCGGGGCGGGAATCAGAGGTTCAGGAAGCTTTGCAAAACCCGGATGAGATTCGCGCGAGCCGGAATGATCCCGCAGTTTATCTGTTTTATAAGGCAGAACGAGCTAAACGCTGGGTATGCGCTGTTGCTAAACGTCTTGATGGAGAGGGCTTCCTAATCACGACCTTTCCAACAGATGCAATCAAAGAAGGAGTAAGAGTATGGCCAACGTAAAGGTGTTTTATGATCGAACGGGAAATACATTGACAGTGTGGTTTGGCGATCCACAAGATGAGTATGTATGCGAAGAAACAGGTGAAGAAGTAATATTGATGAAAGATCAGAGCGGGCGAGTAATTGGCTTTGAGAAGCTGAATTTCTCCATCGCAGAAACCGAACAAGTGCGCGTGGCCTTTGAGACTATGGGCCTCGTTGGATGATTTGACAGGGCGCAGGTGAATCATTATTCATCCAAACCATTCAGCAAACTTGATGCCCGCCTGATGCCACGCTAGAGTTGCTCTTTCAAAATTGAAAGGAGCGACTCTGCATGAAAAAATTTCTCGTCGCATCTCTTTGCCTGCTTCTTGCAACCGTCTCGCTCATCGCTCAACAAGCTCAACCTGATGCTGCGCGCTGGCTTCGCTCCGGGCCTATGCTCGGATACGCGGAGATGTCGGAAACCGTCGTGTGGCTCCAGACTCGTAGCCCGCTTCGCGCCCAAGTGAGATTCTGGAAACAGGGACAACCCGCAACCGCGCGACTCAGCCACTCAATCGATACTAAAGAAGAAAACGACCTGATAGCTCGCTTCACTCTCACAGGACTCGAATTCGGCTCGCGCTATGAGTATGAAATTTATTTCGACGGCCTGAGAGTCGCGCTTCCCTTCGATCCCTCGTTTCAAACTCAGCCGATGTGGCGATTTCGCGCAGATCCTCCCGCTTTCAAATTCGCAATCGGATCGTGCGCTTACATAAACGATCCGCCCTTTGATCGACCGGGCCGCGCCTACGGCGCAGGGTTCGAGATTTTCAAAACCATAGCCGCGCAAAAACCCGACGCGATGATCTGGCTCGGAGACAATCTCTATTACCGCGAAGCAGACTGGCTCACTGAATCAGGAATGCGCTATCGCCAGGCGCAGACCCGCGAGCTTGCTGAACTCCAACCGCTTCTCGCGACAACTCACAATTATGCCATCTGGGACGATCACGACTTCGGCCCGAACGATTCGGATCGCACTTTCAGATTGAAAGACGCATCGCTCAGAATCTTCAAGGATTACTGGGCGAATAACACTTACGGCACTGTGGACACTCCGGGCGTGTTCGGTCGCTTCGAGTGGGGCGATGTGGAATTTTTTCTCCTTGATGATCGCTATCATCGCTCGCCGAATCGCATGCCTTCAGGATCAGGCGAGGTGATGTTCGGCGAAGCTCAGATGAGATGGCTTATGGAATCTCTGGCCTCTTCCAATGCGACGTTCAAAATAATCGCGGGCGGAAATCAGATGCTAAACCCGCTGGTTGCATTCGAAGCGTTCGGGAAATTTCCCGCCGAGCAGAAGCGACTGCTCGACTTTATACGCAACGCGAAAATAACGGGCGTGGTTTTTCTATCGGGCGACCGACATCACACAGAACTTATACGCCGCGCGGAGCCGGGTCTTTATCCGCTTTACGATTTCACTTCGAGTCCGCTGACATCGGGCGGGAGCCGACTCGAAGACGAGGCCAACAACGCGGCGCGGGTGACGGGGACGTGGGTGACGGACGGAGTGAGAAACTTCGGGCTGCTGGAATTTTCAGGCACGGAGAAGGATCGTCGATTGAAGCTCCGCACGCTCGATCTGACGGGAAAAGAGTTGTGGCAATTTGAAATCAAAGCCTCGGAGCTTGTGTTCCCGACGAGATGAAAGCTCAGTTGAATACGCGCTCATATATTTCAGAGAGCGGAAGCGCAACATTGATGGTCGAAATGCTGATTTCTTCGCTCAAGGTCGAAAGAGAAGCGTGCTTCCAGACGCTGCGCTTGCCGAGTTGAAAGTGTTCGACGAGAATTTTCTTTTGATCGATGAGCAGGTAATGGCGCAATGCGGGAATGGTTTTGTAGAGCGCGAATTTGTCTCCCCGATCATAGTTTCGAGTCGCGTCTGAGAGGACTTCAACGATTAGGCAAGGGTTTGTCGCCGTGTCGGGCTGATCGCGGGTCAGTTCGATCTTCCCGCAGATGACCATCACATCCGGGTAGGTGTACAGCCCTCCGCGAGTCTTCACTCTGAGGTCGCCGCCGAACGCGCTGCAATCGCTCTCTCTCAGATGGACGCGCAGAGCCGTCAGCACATTTGCGCTGATGTGATTATGCGCGACGGATGCGCCAGCCATGGCGAATATTTCGCCGTCATAATACTCGTGCCTGATCGCGGAAGATGCTTCTACGGCGAAGTATTCATCAAGGCTGTAATGTCGCTGCGGGCGTCTCGTCATAACGCTTTTCCTGTTCGCTGACGATGCAGCGCGCGGTCGATTGCTTCGGTCATCTTCTCTGCGTCGAGCGAACCGCCGAAGAACTGGTTTATGCGTCGAATCGAAGGCTCGGCGTTGATGAGCGTTTCGTTGTAATCGATATAAATCACATCGAAATTCGATTGTCGTTCGAGCCACGCGAAGATATCCCCTAGATGCTTGTTGAAGAGCGCGGCCATCTTTTCGTCCGGGATGGTGTCGGTCGGCTCGCCGCGACGAATCAACATCTGACGTTGCGAGGCGAGAATCTCCTGCATATTCCTTCGCATGAAGACGACTTTGTAGAGGTGATCTGCGGGAAGATGTTTGAGAAGAGCGGATATGACTTTTACGACTTTGCCGCGCGCCGAGGCGATCCACGAATTATCTTTGGAAAGTTCCTTGACCTTTTCAAGCTCGAAGTAGCCTTTGGGGTTGTCTTCGTCCGCAGCGCGGATGTTATCTACGAGGGCTTCCATCCCGCCAGCGACGAGCATCTTCATCATCATCGAAGTGCCTGAGCGGGGAAGACCTGAAACCAGGGTGATCGCGTCTTTATTCATAGCCGTGAATTATTCCATCTCCCAAAGCGGAGAGTAAAGCTTCGCCTTGGGAGCGCAGGCATCTTGCCTGCCAGTCTCACGCATTCGAGCATACGTCGACGCCTCAAGCCTTGCACGCTGGAAGCGTGCGCCCCCAGGAGTTGGAAACGTGTTAGTTCCCCTGTTTCTTGAGAGGATGCTCGAAGCTTATGTAGAGAAAGACTCCGCGCTCGCCGTTTGACGAGCCTATGCCGACAGGAAAAGCGATGCCGGGAACTATCTGAAGCCCGCTTTTGAAATTGTGCGCCCATCGCACACCGGGATTTATGAACAAACTGCTCGCGCGCGTCTTCACGCCGCGGCTTTCGATTGACTCGAAGCTGTTCCACACGGTTTCAAACATCACGTTGAAATTCTGGTGCGCGAGCCAGATGAAACTCTGGCCGAGGTTGAAGTCAGTTTTATCGTCTTTCACTCCCGCGGCATTTTTAGCCGAAGGCGTCACGGTCGTTCCCGCGTTCCAGTGCGTCACTATTTTAGGATGAATCACTGCGCTCACGGGAAGATTGAACTGCAATCCGATGCCGCCCGCGCCGAGGTTTTCCTTTTCATCGCCGGTCGGGAAAAGAATGGATGCGCGCGGCGAGATGGCCAGACGCGTGTCGCCGCTGCCGACGAGTTGATATACTGCGCACGGCCACAAATTGAGCTTTTTGAAATCGAGAGAATAGTTGAGCAAGATGTTCAGAGTTCACGCTTTAGCGTGCAGCAGCCTAAAGGCTGGACTCTGAACAAAAGCGCAA
>Ga0187893_10014735_pt1 | contig 10598 bp, 7 predicted proteins | sample MA1701074metaG_FD_139574 | JGI IMG/M metagenome (GOLD analysis project Ga0187893, IMG submission 139574) | White microbial mat communities from a basaltic lava cave in the Kipuka Kanohina Cave System on the Island of Hawaii, USA - MA170107-4 metaG ...
GGATGCTCGCGTACAGGTCTCGGTCTCTCATGGACGGGACTGTAGGGCCCGGCGGCCCGCCGATCAATCGCCCCGGCGGCGCTCAGCCGGCGCCCCTCAACCCACACGGGATCCCGATGCCCCGATCAAAGTCAGCAAGCCGGGAAGGGTGAGTGGGCAGGTGAAAATGCTGGCCTCCCAGTGGCACGATGGCCTCATGGTCTCGGTGGCGATGAAGGGGGGCAATCGCCGCCCCGCGTGGGCAGTTCCCCAGACAGGCGCGAAGGGAGTTCAGGGCGACATCATGGGCTTCGTCGCGGTGTCAAAGGACGGCCGCTTTGCAATCGAGGGACTCCTGCCTGGAGAGTACGAGGTGGTGATGTGCGAACTCGGACTATCCGCATCGGGGAGTTGCCAAGTGCGAAGCGGCCAGACGACCGAGTGCGAACTCGTGGCACAGGAGGGAACCGCCGCGAGGGTACGACTGAGGCCGGCACCCGAGTCGAGTGTGGCCTGCAAAGTCGAGTTGGCTCCAGGAGGCATGTCGTTGTCGCTCACCCACAAGGTCACCTGCAAGGAGGAGGACGGGCTCTCGGAGCCGGTTCCGTGCTGGAGAGGGCAAAACCAGTGGCGAGTTGTGATCAGTGGGACGGGAGCTGCGCCGGCACGGGGCGGAGGTCACGTCGTGACCGGAGAGGTGACTCTGGACGGCGCGACACCGGGTGAACTGGTGGTCGATTGGGACTCCAAGTAGTCTGGGGGCGCGGGATGTCTTGGACACCTGTAGCTGCCCAGCACGCGATGGACGGGCGGGGACGGGGCCTCGAGCGGTCCCGAGGAGGGTGGCCGGTGACTCCTGTGGCCGCGGGAGGCCGGGTCCACGAGCCAGTCTCATCGGTGGCGGCCCGGAGTTTGGGAGAGAGTTACGCCGCGAGGTGCAGGCGGAGGACGGGCAGCCGCGCGATCTTCCGTGCGGTTGCCACTCGATGCCTCCTGCGATCGGAGCCGGACCAGGCCCGCGACGCGGGGTCCACGCGTGGACGCCGATTCCGCGCACAGCGCCCCGCCGCATCTCCTCTCCCCACAACGGGTTGCGCCGTCTGGATCGCATACGGCTACAACGAACGCACCAAGCCCTGTTTGCGTCGCCACAACCTGTGCGCGCGCATAGAGTTGCGAAATAGGACACAGCCCTCTCAAGGCTGCGACACCGGTTCAAATCCGGTTAGGGGTACCAACCTCCCATCCCCACGGGGGGCAGGGACTTCCGCCCGAAGCCCGGCACGGGGCGCGACATGGGGCCACCCGCGGAGCCCTCTCCCGTGCGGCATCTAGGGTCGTTAGCGGCATCAAGGGTCGTTTGAGGTCGTTTGCTACGGCTACAAATTGGGATACACCTGCTGGGGCGGGGACAGGTCGCGAGGTTGTGACCTACGGGGGGAGTGCCACGTCACCTGGCGCTGAGGCCCCGAGAGCCAGATGCTGGAGAACCGCACGTCCGGTTCGATGAGCGGGGGTGGGAGACGGGGCCCATGGACCACGGTCCACACCGGCCACCGCGCCCGCCCTCGACTCTACTCCTCGGGGTGCAAGGTGTGGAGTTGGCCGCGCGAGGGCGACGTCCCAGACCGCCGCGATCGCGGGGTCCCTGCCGAGGGCGGTCGCTGGCGCGTGGCCTCTCGTGAGAGATGGGCAACTCCGCGCTCAGCCCCTTCCGCCACAGCGTCAATTGCGACTTCGTCGTTGACAGGCGCGCAGCCGAGGCTACGATTCCCCTTGAAGGGCCGCGGACTGCAGGGTCCAGGCGTGCGGTGGTGGACCCTGCCACCGCGGCCCTTCCGCATTGGGTGGGCCATGTGTGTCGTCTGCCCGTTCACCGGGTCGGGTTGGCCCGGGGGGCACGACGGCGGTTGCAGGATGTGGACGTCTGAGGCGCGAGAGCGCCAGGGAGTGTGGAGCATGTTCATTGGCTCGACGATGTTTGTCTGGGGGAGCGACTACTTCTCGCCGACCATCGCTCGCGGCGGCCTCGGCGCGGTCTTCTCCGCCGAGTTGCTGGCGCTGTCGTCGGTGGGGACGCAGGTGGTCATCGAGGTCCAGCACAAGAACGTCGAGGACTTGAACTTCGTTGCGCTCGGCTCCATCCCCGCCCTCACCGCCGTCGGTGTGGACTTCGTCAACCTCACCGGCATCAAGGAACAGGTCCGGTTCAAGTACACCGTGTCCGGACCGACCCCGATGGACGGCGTGCTGGTCAACATGCTCGCCCCTGCGTGGAGGCCCTACTAGAAGTCGACGTGTCATCAGGCCAATCGCAAGCCTGAGTGCCGAGGTGACCGACGTAGATCGCGGAAGGCATCGGAGGGCCTCTCCATGGGTTCCTGCGGAGACGGACCGAACGACTGTGGATGCGGTGGGGCCTGCACAGGCTCCGCTACGCCTCCGGGGCCAGAGGCGCTCGCGCAGGCCTCGCCCTCCACGGATCACGCTTCGTCGCCGGACTCCTGCGGTGGAAGCTGCAGCGGGGCGTGCGACGACTGCACTGAACGCGCGAGAGTCGGCGCGCTCAACTGGGGCAGGCTTCAAGCAGACGCCACCGCCGGGCTACCGGAGTTCTGGCGGCAGGCGATCATTGCCGACACCCTGCTCCGGACGAACGGAGAGACGCTTCCGCCTGAAGTGATCCCGGTCATAAGCCAACTCGTACCGGCCTTCGAAATCACTCGTTTCCCGGCCAACTCCGAGGCCACTGCGTTTGGCGGGCGGGTTCCACGGGTACCGCCGGGCAGTCCACTCGGCACTCTCCATCGCCCCAGTCCTTTCTCTGTCGGAACGCAGACCTCGCAAACTCCACGCTCAGAAGACCTGTGGGATGGAATGCCGTGGTCAACCCCGGCCGTTTTTCGACGTGTGGAGGTGCTCCTAGGCGATCCCTTCTCCTCGCTTCTCGACCCTCCTGTACTCCCCTTCTGGTGCCCCGATGCCGGCGGTGCGGCGGCGCCGCCGTTTGCCGTGGCTTCTGGTGATCCCTACCCCGATCCTGCGGACGCGGATGCTCCGGAGTGTGTCTCCCTCTGGCAGAACACCTTCTACTCAGACGGCAAGGGTAGTTGTGCAATTGGTCGCGTGATTGTCGGATGCGAACAAAAGAAGGACTGCAAGAAGTCCGGCGAGGAATGCCTAATCAACAAGGCGAAGGACGGGTGTGAGTGCGCATCGCGCTATCCGCCACCCGACAGTCCCTACGAGTGCTGCTGCTGCGTGGATGACGTGTATGTGGAGAGCAACCCCAGCCCGTACCCGGGAAAGACCTTCGGGGATGTTGGAGGGAATCAGCGGGTCGGCAATGAATTCAAGGTAGTGGCAAAACTCAAGCACAAGGGGAAATCCGGTCGGATGTGCAAGTGCACGATGACGTGGTCCGAGTACGCGAATCAGACGTACGATTACGATCCGCCCGGCGGCGAGAGGGAGAAAAAGCCCGGCAACACCTGGAACAGCTTCTCGGACAAGAAGTGGGATGCGTCGTACGGAGACAAGAAGGACAAGGACATTGCGTGTGCGGACAAGACCGTAGAGTTTAGTGTCGATCAACCGGGTCCTAGCCTGCCAATAGAGGGGGGCGTCTGGGAAATCTGGATCGAGGTCTGCGTGCGCTCCTGCGAGAAGGCTGACTGCAAGTGCGAGCACAAGGAAAAGTGCGTGAAGTTGCATCAGATTGTAACGCAGACGGGGCGAAGAGAAGCGGATCCAGTCATGCAGGTGGACCGAATCCGCGATGGCACGAAGTTCAAGGGCGACGAGGTCAAGGCGCCGGAGGGTGGTTGGCCTTCGGAGCGGCGGTAGAGTGAGGCACTCCGCCGATCAACCGGGAGGCAGAGTTGTACGGGGTCGTGGATTGAGAATGAGGAGTATTTGGCTTCTTGTGGGAAGCAGCGTTCTCGGGGCGTGCGCATCCCAGGAATCCTCCATGTGCAGGCGGGGTTGGACTCCGGCAGCGTCGGGTGGTGTCTGCGCCACCTACCTCAGTGCCCCGATGTCCGTGGGCGGAGTAGCCTGGGCCCTCGTGGCCCCGACCCAAGAGGTCCGGGGGGTGTGGTGCGCAGGAGCGATGCAAGTAGCCTGCGCTCCTGCGTCGGGTGGGGTTCGCTGGACCCTGGAGGGGTCCGACAAGGGGGAACGCCTTGGCTGGTCCGTTGTAGGGGTACAGGACATTGATGGGGACGGATGGGGCGAGATCGCCGTCGGTTCACCTGGTGCCGAGGCGTCTTCGATGTATGAGCAAGGGTGTGTGCGCCTAGTGTCCGGACGGACGGGAACGGTGATCTGGCGGGTGGACGGGCAGAGGGCGTTCGACCAATTGGGCTGTGTCGTGGGGCGCATCTCGGACTGGAACGGAGATGGCGTGGAGGAAGTGCTGGCGTGCGCGCTCGGGGAGGATGGGGAGCGTACCGAGCAAGGGAACGGCCGGGTCGTCGTCCTCGACGGAAGGACCGGAGAGCGTCTCTGGCAAGCCGACATCGTGGAAGGGAACCAGGGGCCCGGTCGCAGCGTGTGCGCCTCCGACGACTGCGACGGGGACGGTCGCGATGACATCGTAGTTGGTGTGCCGTCGTTCCGCGGAGTCGGGTGCGTGCAAGTCTTCGGGAGCCGGACCGGCTCGATGGTGTGGCGCGTGGTAGGGGCCGTGGAGGATGGCTGGCTCGGGTATGCGGTGACAAGGACACGCGACTTCGACGGAGATGGCGTGCGAGACCTCCTGATCGCCGCTCCGAAGGAGGGAGAGGGGGGCGTCCTCCACCTGCTCTCGGGTGCCAACGGATCGGAGTTGCGGACCCTAGGCGGCAACCGCGGCGAGTACCTCGGCCTATACCTGCTATGCGAAGTCCCCGACTGCGACGGGGACCAGATTCCTGAAGTTGGCGTTAGCTACGACGCCGAGAAGGAGACTCGGGTCAGGGTCCTCTACGGAAGAACTCTGGAGGTAATGGGGGAGTTCGGACGTGGACGAGTGCGCTGACGGTCGAATCTATGTGCCTCCGCGGATTGCAATAGACCGGGCAGAAGGCAGTAGGAGAAGAGGGGCTGGAGAGTCCTGCGGTTGGCGGTCTACCTGAAGCGTGCAGGCCGCAGCCCTGCCTCCCGAGTGCGAGGCGGACCTACCTCTGGGCCGCGACCGCCGCCACTTCCGCGCCCTCCGCGCCCCCGTCTGTGCCCTGCCCCGCCGTGGCGGTCTCCAGCGCCCGGATCGCGATCCGCCCGGCGTCCGTGGGGGCGTGCTTGCCGTAGCGGGCGGCGCAGGTCAGGGTCGAGTGGCCGGTGACCCGGGCGACGAAGGACAGCGGGACCCCGGCGGCGACCATGCGCGACGCGCACGAGTGGCGAAGGCTGTGGAGCGAGACCCCCGTCATCCCGAGGGACTTCGCCAGACGCCCGAACCGCGTGGAGAGGCGGACCTCGAGGCGATCCCGCTCGGACCCGGGGACGTGGCCCTTGCGGGTGTGAGGGCGGCGCTTGCGACGGAGGAGGCCCCCAAAGATGGGGTCCTCTCCCCGGAGGGGGATGGCCCCGCGGCTGGCGTGGAGCTCCTCGAACACCTCCCGCGCCCGGGCGGTGAGGGGGACCTCGCGGCCCCGGCCGGTCTTGGAGTGCCGGACCAGGACGGTCCCCCGGGTGGTGTCCACGTCCCGCCACTGGAGGTCCAGGAGTTCCCCGCGCCGGAGCCCCGTGTCCGCGAGGACCACGATGAAGGGCTTCAGGTCCCTGGGCGCCGCGGCGATGAGGCGGCGGATCTCCGCTTCCCCGAGGAACGGGACCTCCGGCTCGACGAGACGGGGGCGCTTCACCTTCGCAGCGGGGTTCGTCCGGGCGAACCCCCTTTTCACCGCATCCTCGAGGACGGGGGAGAGGGAGGCGAGGTAGCGCCGCGCGGTGGCGGGCTTGCAGCCCCGGTTCCGGAGGTGGGCGAGGAAGTCCTCGATGTCGATCGGAGCCAGGTCCTTCACGGGCTTCTTCCCGAAGAACTCCGCCGCCGCCAGGACCTGCCGCTCGTGGTAGCGGAACCACCTTGGGGCGAGCTGGCCCCGGCGTGAGGCCTCGACCGTCTCCCAGACCTCGGCGAGGGAAGCGCGGGCGATCTCCCGGACGCCCAGGGACTCCTCGCGGGCCATCTTCGACCGGATGTCCGCGAGGAGGTCCTCGGCGACCTTCTTGTCGGGGCCCACGCTCCGGGAGCGGAGCACCCCGTCGATGCGGGTCCGGATCCACCACACGGACCCGCGCCGGTAGATCTGTCCGAAGCTGCGTCGTCCCGACATGCGCCTCCCGTTCCGCTTCGGCGGGGCGTCATGACCCACGGAAGCGGGGGACAGGAGGGCTCGGGCGGGGGAGGAACTCAAGGCTTCCTCCGCGGCTTTCGGGGCCCGGGGAGGCCCCGGAGCATCCGGACAGCGGCCTCGGGGTCCCGGCGCCGCGCGGCGGCCCGCTCCGCGACCGCAGCGTCGAAGTCCTCCCGGCGGAGGTACCACCGTCTCCCGATGCGGAATCCCGGCAGGTCCCCGCGCTCCAGGATCTGGCGGGCCCCGCGGGCGGAGAGGCTTAGGTAGGAGGCAAGGTCCTCGACGGTGAGGAGGGGGAGGGGGGAGGGCGAAGGGGGGGCGAGGCGGTCCTGCAACGAGACCTCCTAGCGAGGCCCGGGGCGCTGGGAGGGGGCAGGTGTCGCCGGGTGCGGTCGAGCCTCCGAGGGTCCGCACGAGGCGGCACCCACGACGGCCTCCGGGCGACCCGGCCGGTTCGTCGTCTGGTGGCGGGGCCCCGCGGCACGGCGCTGCGCGGGCCCCTACTCAAGTACATACCGGAAACGGTGCCGATCCGCCGGAGGGCCAGAGGTCACGCCGGCCACCCCATCACGCCTGCATTCGCGCCTCCATGTCAGCCTGGCCACCTAGAATCCTCTTCGCGGTGACGAGGTAGGAGACCGACCGGTAAGAGGCTCGAGGAGGCCATCACGGGGCTCTATGCCCACGCCATACGAACCGAAGGACCACATCCAGCCACTGGAGGTGGCACCTCGCCCGGAGACCGTCCTCGACCAGCGGGAGATCACGTTCCAGACCTACGACACGGGGACTCCGTTCGACTTCGCCGCCTTGGACGCGGGGCTCCGGGGCGGGGGGCTGTCTCCGGCGGTCCGATTCGGCGTCTTCACTCGCCACCCCAGTGACGCTAGGACCGAACTTCGCGCGGTGCTCGGACTCCTGGGCGAGATCTCGGTGCGCGCCTACGACTTCGACGAGCGTCGCCCGTTGTGGTTCTCCTGGAGGGACCTCATCGTCGAGACGATGGCCATCAGGTACACCCGGAACGACGCCGGCCACGTTCGCTTCACGACCGCAGGCGGCGGGGCGCGCATCAGCGAGGGCAGGCTGCACGAGTTCCACTCGGCCTTCCTCAAAATCCCCGGAGACGCCGTGCACAAGCTCCAGTACGACTCCAATCTCCTGCGGGGACTCTGCTTCGAGCGCTTCGGCGAGAAGCTCTACACGCTGCGGTTCTCGAACCCCTCGGCGTCGGAGTACCGGAGCATCGACCACGCGCTGTTCCAGAGTCGGCGGTACATCGACCCCTCCGCGGAGAGGTACCGGGAGCTCCGCGACGATCCGCAGTTGCAGGTCGAGTCCTTCGAGTCCGACCTGCTGGTAGCCACGGAGGACCTGGCCACGCCCGCGGAGGTGCGATTCTCGATCCGAGGGCTGAGCGGGGCGCTGTGGCTTCGCTTCCCGAAGATGACCTACAAGGCGCAGGTGGAGACGGTCGAGGAACAGACGCGAGTCTTCTATGGCGTGGTGGACGAGACCGTGAAGCTGATCCACGATGCCAACTACTATCTCCGGCGCCAGCTCTCGCTTGCCGAGCTGGAGAAGAATCCGCAGTTCCCGGAGTTCGCGGACCTGATGCCGTATCGCCAGGCCCTGAGCACCCCAGTGGCGCGGAAGGAGCTTCTCACGGCACTCGACCTCGGGGCGCCGAGGCACACATGGCTTCCTCCGCTTCGGGCTCTCGACCAACTACTTGCGGCAGAGGTCGTCGGTTCCGATGTCGCCGAAGCTGCGTCCGCGCTGGTCCTGCGGGACCCGAACCAGGCTGTCCGACTCCTCGACGCGTGCCGCACGGACGGGACGCTGACACGTGTCGGTCGTGTTGCCGCAGAGGCGCTACACGCCCGCCTGCAGGAGTTCACTCCCGCGACCCGTGGCCAGATCGAGGAGTTGCTCCTTGCCTGGGCCGTGGACCGCGAGACCGACGAGTGGGAGGTGGACCCCGCCACTGGGGTCATCAGCGTCCGCGGCCTCCGGTGGAAGGCGGAGGACTTGTCCATCGACATTCTCCCGGCGGTCGTGTGGAAGCTCGTGGGGCTGCTCCATGCACGGCTCAAGGCGGCCACTGGCAATGTCGCCCCCGATCTCCGGAGGTACGCGTGGTGCATGGCGGTAGCGAAGGGCCTAGCGCCGAACCACTGCCGGAGTCCGTCGGCCCTGCGGCTTGTCGCGGCGGGACGCGCCCCCCGCACCGTCACTGAGGGAGCCCGCATCCTCAAGGAGGCTGTGTCCTCCCACGCCGACTTTGACGACGCGGTGCTCAATCAGTTCGGGCTTCCGCTGTGGCCGCACTTCCGCGCCGCGCGGAAGGACGGGGGCATCGTCCTCACAAACGACGGTGTGGGCGCCGCACTCGGCGTCACGACTCGCGCTGCCGGCGCCCTCTTCGGGGAGGGCGCGGCCTCGTCGCCCTCGGACCTCTTGGTGGGAGAATCTGTCGACCTGCCGGCCCCCGGGATCGGGACGGCGCTCGAGGTGAGTTTCGGGAAGTTCGGCGGCCGCTACTCAGCGACGGTGCCGGTCGCGGCCGACGGGAAGGTCGTGGGCCTTCCCATCGCCGCCGCCCTGCCGCGCGCCATCGACCGCCAACGCCTCGCGGCGCAGAGAGAGTATCGTCGGGTGATCGACCCCGGCTGCCTGGTCGTGGGCGCGAGTCTGTCCCTGCTGCGGATCTTCGAGGACATCCATCACGCCAACCTGATGGACGGAGGCGCCCCGGTCCTCATCCTCGGCGAGCGAGGAGTCGGGAAGTCCCATATCGCGAAGCTGCTCCACGATTCCAGCCGGCGCGCGGGCCCCGCATACAAGCACGTGAACGCGGGCGTCGGCGGCGGAGACCCCAACATGCAGCGCGGGGAGTGGATCGGAATCGGGAGGGGCCACGGCCTCAGCGGACTCCCGCCCGAGGGGAAGCGCGGTCACCTGATGGAAGTCGATGGGGGCACGCTTTTTGTGGACGAGTTCGCAGTGTTCTCGCAGGAGCTGCAGGTGCTGTTCCTCTCCGTCCTCGAGCGGAGTGGCGTCCAGAAGGTCGGTGGGGAGACCTTCGTGCCAGACGTCCGGTGCATCTTCGCCACGAACGCCGAGATCGACGAGTTGGTCCAGCGGGGCACGCTGCGCCGCGACCTTCTCGCCCGCATCCCCGTCCGCATCCACATCCCGCCCCTACGAGAGAGGAGGGGCGACATCCTCCTGCTCTCCAGGCACTTCGCCGGGGCCGACCGCCCCTTCTCCGAACGGACCCTCGTCGCGCTGGTCCGCTATGGGTGGCCGGACAACGTCCGGGAACTGAAGGCAAAGCTGTCGTCCGCAGTCGCCAAGGCCGCGATGAAGAAGGAGACGCGCCTCGACCTCGCGCACTTGGACCTCCCAGCGGAGATCAAGGGCACGGTGGAGGGGATGTCGGAAACGGATAGCCAGCGTGAACTGTGGACCCTCGCGGACGAGGTCGCACGCGGAGAGGGCCTCGAGCCGGGGAGCGGCCTCCAGCGTCGGGCAGGCGAGATCCTGGGCGTGGGCGAATCGCAGGCCTCGAAGAGGTACAAGCAGTTCGGCCTCGGGAAGGCCCGGGACTGACTTTCCTCTCGCCCCCATAGACTTTCCTCCAGGCCTTCAGGTCTTTCCTCCGCGGCGACTCCCCTTTCCTGCCGGACCTCCTGTTCCCCCTGGCGAGCGGTCGCCCGCTTCGACTCGCCGTCCTCCAAGAGCGGCACGCGCCTCGCGTTGGAGGCCTCCCAACCGATGCCAGTGAATGGCGAAGGAGGCGCGGTATGAAGGGCAGCGCTACGAAACTCTCCCTCTCCCAGGCCCGCCAGCGGCTGGTGGAGCTCCTCCAGGACATCCGCTTCGGCCGCCTCGAGGGCCTGGAGGTCCGCGAGGGCGAGCCCGTGCTCGACCCTTCCCCCCGGGTCCTTCGCCTCTTCGTCCTCGGGAAGGACAACGCCCCACTCCCCGCCCGAGGAGCCTCCGACTTCGCACTCAAGGATCAGGTCGTGGAGATGTTGGCCGTGTTCGACCGCGCGCGCTCGCTCACGGTCAATGAGCTCGTCGTCGCCAACGGACTGCCCGTCCAGATGACCGTCATGGACGGGGCCCGGGCCTGAAGCGGCCCGACTGACAGACGGTCACCACCAGACAGCGGACCGGCCGCGAGGAGCGGAGGTCGTTGTGGGTGTCGCCAACTTCGGCGCACTCGCACCGGCCCGCGTCCTCGTGGCGCTGACGGTTCCGGAGATGGCGCAC
>Ga0187893_10014736_pt1 | contig 10598 bp, 9 predicted proteins | sample MA1701074metaG_FD_139574 | JGI IMG/M metagenome (GOLD analysis project Ga0187893, IMG submission 139574) | White microbial mat communities from a basaltic lava cave in the Kipuka Kanohina Cave System on the Island of Hawaii, USA - MA170107-4 metaG ...
GTGCTTTGATCGGGCTCGCTAACTCATTGGGCACCTCCTTGGGCTTACGCCCAGGCTTCCGAGGCTCCACCACCGGCTTGGCGTACCATACGGAGCGGGCAATGCCCAGGACCTCAAGCACCCGATTAAGCCGGGCTTGAGGACAAAGCGCACATTCCTCAGCGATCATCGCTCGACACTCCGCGCTCACGGACAGCTTCCCGAGAGTTTTTTTAAAATGCGGTTGGCGATCGTGAGCTCTCCAATGACTTGGTCTCGCTCAGCTAACTGGGCGGTCAACCGCGCCCTCTCTTTGGCCTGCACCTTCTCAGCACCGACTCCATAAAACGCTTGCTCAGCCTGATCACAGAAGTTGAGGCCGCCATTTTTTGATCACACTGCATGATGTAGGCAATAAAAACCCCCTCAAGCATCTTGATCAAAACACTACGAGGGGGTGGTCTCCTTTGTCGACCAAGACTAAGGAGACTTCCAAGTGTGCCACGCTATTGTTCGCGATGCCAACCTCTATACCTTTCTCTGACACCGTCGCGCAGTCAATGAAACAAAACCTACCTACCCCATCAAGAAACGTGATCATAGCGCCATCAAAAAGCGTGATCGCGCTCAAGCTGCGGATCGGCGACCGAGCAAAAGCCCTCCATCAGGCGCGCCCCATACTGCGTCTTCGCGCTGTTTAACTCAGCAATTATTATTAGATATACTGAAACGCCCCTTTCCAAGCGCAATACTCAAGGGGATTGGCGATTGGAGGCGAAGAAAGAAGCGACGGCATGATCAACAAGTACCTGCCGAAATTTTCCGCGATCGCAAATAGACTGCGGCGGACCTCACTGCACGGTCTTGCGAGTTGTAAAGGGCCGATCAGTTATGGCGCCGAAGCGGTCGATTCCGCGATTTACTTTCCCGACGACGCAGAGCATCTGCAAAAGACGGTGGGCACGATTTTTCCCGAGGGGACTTCGGGGATGCACCCGGAGCAGATTTGCATCGAGATTCTGAAGTTCGCCGCCTCGCACATTGAGTTAGGCCCTGCGGGTACGGAGACGTCGGCCGGCTACATCCGATGTCAGCGGGCCAGTTGCGGAGGCTTCGGCAACGTCTTTGCCGACCTGACGCGCACGGCCTGCATTCCGGCGCGCTACTTCGGGCTTTTTGGACTTATCAATGCGGGCAGCCACGCCCTCGCCGAGGCCTACTACGACAATAGCTGGCACCTCTTCGATCCGACGTTCGGTCTCTTCTTCTACAGCAACTCGGACTACGACCGGCAAGGCCACGTGCTTTCCGGCCGCGAAATCGTGTCTTCGAAAGAGCCGCCCACTATCATTCAGGTCGTCAGCAAGCCGTGGCAGAAAAACTATGAATGCGAACGTCATTTCGAGCCGATCCTGGCGGGCCAGTTGAAGTCGAGTCATTACCTCAGTTACTGGGATTTCGGCAAGAGCAAGGAAGCCTTTCCAATTGCCAATGGAAATCGCGCCACCGTCTCCTTTCCTTTTGAAATCGACCTGAACAGCAAGCTCCGCTATTCCATCGGCGAGAAGAATGATTCGTGGAAAGACATGTACGTTCACTACTACAGCACGAAGAAGATTGGCTACTTCTACTTGGGTGGGCAATGCCCAAACTCAGTCCATTTTCTCGACATCAAGACGCCGGGGTGGGGTCGCCTGCGTGTCTCGTACGTAGGCACCAGTCAATCGCACGGACCTCTGTATTGCTTTCCTCTAGCGGAAGCCCATGTCGAAAAGGAAGAATTCCGCGACAACCGCTATGAGCTTGTCGTGACGTCGATTGGCAGCAATCCACGATTGCAGATCTATGCGGAGCACGTCTTCTGGATCGACACAGTCGAGTTCGAATGGCTCGAGTCGTTCGCCGCATGATCGCACATCCATTGCAGCCTGAGCGAAGTGGGAATTGTAGTCTCCTCGCTTCGCGAGGAGACCATCAGCGAAATGGGTTAAAGCCGGAGCTGATCGGAGTCGCCCCACTTCGCGGGCTGGCGGCCTAGCGGATGGTGGCGCGATGCGATCTTCTCCGGCTTCGTCGAGTGAGGCCTACTTGTCTTTGCTCTTGCCGACCGCCGCGTAGCACAGGGCCAAAGCCTTGTTGAGGCTTGCGATGCAGCGCAGAAGGGCTTGTTGGAGCCGACCGCCTGGAGCTTGCGTTCGACGAGACGGTCAACAGATCGGCGTCTTTTTTATCCATGGGCAGATAGCCCAATTCGTCGAGGATTAAAAGCCGGGGTTCGAGGTACTTGTTGAGCTCGCTTTTGAGTCGTCCGGCCGAGTGAGCGGCGCGACGGTATTGATGGCATCGATGGCGGTGGTAAAGAGCACCGAGTAGTCTTGCAGGCAAGCGCTATGGCCGAGGGCAATGCTCAAGTGGCCTTTGCCCAGGCCAACACCTGCAAAGAAGATGGCATTGGCCTTCTCTTCGATGAAGGCAAGGCGGAAGAGGTTCTGGACCTGCAGTCGATTGATCTTCTTTGGCCAGCTCCAAACTCGCTCGTCTTGCGCGGAACACGAAAGAACTCCTTGAACTCTCCGATATTTTCCGCCATCACGACTGTGCTCTCCTTCCTATTCGGGCAAAATTTGGCATAAATCTTTCCCTATTATGCGACTTCTGGATGTGATGTGAAATCGGTATGCGTGTTAGATTTCCCCATATTCGCCGAGAAGAAACACAGGAGTATAGTTAAGCGAAGCGCTAGGTTCTCATCATGATGTGCCAAATACTCCGGCCGGCTAAGCTGACTATACGTGTTGTTTGGGGTATCGTTCTTGCGGGTCTTTGCAATGTGCAGTTCGCCCTTGGTCAAGTAGAAAGCGAGGCCGCCGACGAACTAGGACGAGGAACTGGCGCGCAAGGCGCCGCTGTGCCGGTACCTTGCCCAACGGCTCGTTCATGGCAGGAGGCGAAATCCCTCCGCGATGAAAACTATCAGAGATACCAGACTCTTTCCTACATCGTTGGGTCCGACGATGCCCGAGCTCAGGAGGCGCTGAGACTTTACTACTGTTATCACGCGCAAACCGCGCGATAATCACCCGCTTTAGGCGTGCGCAGATGGAGACATTTAAACTGGGGCCGTTGAGGTTTGCTGAGCCCCTCCAGGTTCGACTGTTTCACGCGAACACGAAAATACACGCTCCCACCACTGCGAACCCTATCGCCAAGACGACAACCGGCCATCGGTTCTTCCTCGCTTCTTCCATGCGTAGCTCCACAGTCGTTTTCCGGACTTTGGAAACATGGGCCATGGGTTCATGCCTCTCGACCGTTTTGGTCTTTGGTTCCGTCTCAGGCTCAGTTACCGCCTGAGTCCTCCATCGATATAGAGCCGCTGCAATTTCTTCCGCGTTCAAGGACATGGTCTTCTCAACAACGCGCTCCCGATGGTGGGCACCGAGCTTTTCTCTGTCGATCAAAGTTGTTTTCGGGATCGCTTGAGTTTCGGAACCAGCTTTCGTCCTTGTATCGTAGGTTCCGATCTCGTCGGAAAGGTCTCCTTCCAACCGTTCTTCTACGAGGTGTTCGGCGTTCTCAAACTGAGCTAGGTCAAGAATCGCGTGATGTAGTGACTGTCCCATACTATCTTCCTCCGAGAGCTTGGCATTACGTTAGGGGTTTCGTCGTGTTAGACGCGTTCAGGCAATCGGTATGCCAGGAGAGAGACAAGGGGCATCTGGAGAATTCAATCATAGAGTCCGTTGATATTCGTACGGCCGATTCCACACTCGCGTTACGCATTTTGTTGACGCACAACGTCAAAACTTGGCGTTTTAGGAGGCCCGACGTTGCCCGCTTACGGAGACTTCACATCAGCTTCCCAAGATACATGGGCTGGACACCACTGGAAAACCCCTAGAGGGCGCTTCGATAAATTGCTTCCCTGCAATTTATCGAAGCGCAAAGCAAAAAGCGTGGTTTGCTTTACTCCATTGGTCAATCACTTACGGTGATTGGCCAATGTCCTCACGTCCTTGTAAGGGGCGGGCACTTCGAATTAATCGAAGTGCCCTAGAGTGATAATCCGGCTAAGCCCGGCTGGGAGGGATGCGCTCCGATTGCGCAGCGCGTCTATTTCGTACAAGACACTTGAAACGACGTCTACGTTCCCACCTACCGTAAGCGCCACGGCGGCCCAGGACATCGCGGTGGTGGACAGGCAAAGAGCGACCAGGGTCACGGCAAGGGCAAGGGTCACAAGGCGACTGAGTCGGCACGCGGTACCGCAGCTCCCGCTCCAGTGACCTGAGCGTCTGAACAGCGCTCAATACAACAGGATGTCCTGGCGTTCACTGCGCCAGGCGTCCTCATCGGCCGTCGCCAAATTCTGCAGATCACCCGTGGTCGCAGCCGGATCATCCACCCATTGCCGCAACAGTCCGCTGCCGTTGATCAGATCGATCGGGAGGCGATCATGCTCGTACTCATATGGAAAATCGCGCCACAGCGGATAATCCGGACGCAGTGATCGCAGCGCTTTGAAGGCGAGCGTCTGCAGCCGCCAGGGCTTGAACGTATCGTGATGGTACGACCTGTCCTCGACGTGGATCTGCGCGCCGGCGCAGAGTTTGCCGGCGTGCTTGTGGAAGGTGGGCTCGAACCAGCAGTCGCGCAAGCGGCAGCCATGCAGCCATTGCGGCGCCAGCGACCGCATCTTCGCGAGTAGTGCACGCGCGTCGATGTCCGGTGCACCGAACAGTTCAAGCGGTCGCGTGGTGCCGCGGCCTTCCGATAGCGTGGTGCCTTCGAGCATCACGGTGCCGGCAAAGCAGCGTGCCATCCACAAACTGGGCGCGTTCGGGCTGGGATTGATCCAGGTGCGCTCGCCCAGTGGCCAGCCGTAGCCAGGCGGGTTGGCCGGCTGCCAGCCTTCCATTGTCACGACCTTGTAGTCGACGTCGAGCCGCAGGCTGCGCACGAACCATCGGACTAGCTCGCCGAGCGTGAGGCCGTGGCGCATCGGCAGACGCCCGGCGCCGACGAAGCTCTCCCAGCCCTCGCGCAAGCGCAGACCTTCGACCGGACGGCCGACCGGATTCGGGCGGTCAAGTATCCAGATCGCTTTGCGATGCTGCGCCGCCGCTTCGAGGACGTAGCGCAGCGTGGTGATGAAAGTGTAAATGCGGCAGCCTAGGTCCTGCAGGTCCACCAGTAGCACGTCGAAGGCATCCATCATCGCCGGCGTCGGCCGGCGGACCTTGCCGTACAGACTGAAGACCGGAATTCCGTGCACCGAATCGTTGAAGTCCGGCGATTCGATCATGTTGTCCTGCTTATCGCCGCGCAGGCCGTGCTGAGGGCCGAAGGCGGCAGTTAGCTTGATGTCTGGAAGCCGCGCGAGCGCGTCCAGCGCATGCACCAACTCGTGCGTCACCGAGGCCGGATGCGCAAGTAGCGCCACGCGGCGGCCGGCGAGCGGCTTGCGCAGCGCGCGGTCTTCCAGCGCGCGGTCAATTCCGAATTTCATGGTCATTCAGTATCAATGCAAACGCGTCGGCGTAGTCTGTTTTGCCGGGCGGATGCTCAAGCGCCCAGTAGGACAGCGACCGATCCTTGACCTCTAGAACCGTTTATAGCGCCAACCGCTACTGCCATGTGTAAGGGGATTGATTTTACCCGCTCGGAACCGGGAAGAAAAACGACAACATATATGTCGAAGAGAGAAACGGGAATATGGTGAGGAAGTACTTGGGCTATGTGCGTCTCGATTGTCCGGATATGGTGCCGGTCATGAACGCTTACAAAGGAGCGTGTGGGCGCAAGGTACCGGCGCGCGTACGAAAAGATGGCTGAAACACCCTACCAACGCATGTTGGAATACGATGTCGTGCCGGAACAGGTGACGAGTAGCGTCAGTGAGTGAGCGTGTGCATAATGCGCAATCGAATGGTTTCTTGGAGTCCCACCCCTGGTGTAGCGCGAAGAGCGGGGAACGGGCCTTGTGACATTGATCCAACCTTGACACGCTCAGAAAGTGACACCTGCCATGTTTAGGTTTTTGCCCGGACTGATTCTGCTTCAAGCTGCCACGGCGGTCCTGGTCTATGCTGCGTTGAGCCAACCGGTTAAAGGTTATTGGATTGCGTTTGGCTTGATCGCACTGTTGACCAACGTGCTGACCGCCTTTTGGTTCGGTGCCATCGCTAAGCACGTCAAGAAAGATGCCGTGGCACGTGCGAAAGAGGTGTTCGCCAAAGAGCGGGAGCGCCTACGTCTGCGGACGGAAAAGGAGAAGAGCAACGTCATCGAGCAGAGCCACAAGCGTGTTGTTCAGGAAACGAACCGCGCGCAGGCAAAAGCGAACTTCAAGGTAGGCGCAGCATTCGTTGGCGCTCTAAGCGTGGGTGCGGTGATGCTTTTTGCCGAGCTAGTGACCCTTGGGTTGCTTACCTTGTCCACAGGCGGGGGAGCGTTGGCAGGCTATCTCATGCGAGAGCGGCAAGCGCGACGTGGGCAACGCACGAGCTACGAGAGCCTGGGCGAGCCCTCCTCAGGAAAGGTGATTGAGGCCAAAGTTCGCGACGCGCTTCCTTACTTTGAGAAGAGGTCCAACTAGCTACTCCCTGGGTTCGTGTCGGCACCTAGTCGCCTTTCTCCTTACTCATACAAAATTAGAAGGCTGTAATAACGTTCGCGAAACTCGGCGTCTTCGAAGAAAGCGGCTTAACCTGCCAGCAATGACTGGCGGCGAACCCGTGTAGCGGGCCAGAAAGTCAGTGTCCTTCCCAAGTGGCGAGCTAGCCAAGACCATCCCATTTCCATGTGAAGTTGTGTATATGGCTTTATACGCCAGCACTAACGGATCCGGAACGTTGAGACACCCTCGCGGTCGGCGCTGGCGTCACTTGCCATGGCTAGTGGCCGCGGCGGCCCTGTCTTTCCTACTGGTAGAGCAAGGCGGTCGTGGCTTTAGTCTAAAACGCCCCGAAACTTTGGAGAACTGCGCTGTGGTCAAAGTCCACGATGGTGATACCCTGCATGTCCTTTGTAGACGACACGCCGATCAACCCCGCAAGCTCAAGATAAGGCTGCACTGCATTGATGCCCCCGAGCTTGCACAAACCCCATGGGGACGAGAAGCTCGCGATCATTTGCGCACATTTATCGGCAAGGGGCCTATCACGATCCAGATCGTCGACAAGGACAAGTACCGGCGCTCTGTGGCTGAGATAACAAAGAATGCGGAGAACGCGAACCTGGAAATGGTGAAGACGGGAAAGGCGGCTGTTTATTGGCGCCATTGCAAATCGCTGACTTACGGCCTCGCTCAATGGCAAGCGCGATCAGCCCACGCAGGAATATGGCGCCAGACCGGATTGCACCAGACCCCGTGGGAATACCGCCATTGACCCGCACTATCGCGCCCTTTGTTTATACTTGGCCTCACTATGGGCATATCCGTTGAGGCCGTCGTCTTGCAGGGACTCTCGGAAGTCCCAGCGCCCCTGAGCGGGCCTGTCGCCCAACATTGGCGGCGCTTTTGTTCCCACGCCAGAGACTTCCCTTGGAACGCCCACGGTGCGCTGGATTGCCTGCGCAAATTGCCTCGGGTGTGGTCATGTAGCGAATTTCTGGCCCATAGCTGTGTCAGCCAGCCTGAGCTTCTCGCCGAGATCATCGAAAACGGAACGTTACTCGAGCCTCAGCGTGTCGCGGCTTCCCATCTTGAGAAGGAAATAGCGAATGTCACGGACGAAGAAGCGCTTAAACGCTGCCTGCGGCGTTTTAGGCGCCGGGAACTGATACGGATCGCTTGGCGCGATCTAGCCGGCTGGGCAGACCTCGAAGAAGTGCTGAGCAGCATATCCAAGCTGGGTGAAACGTGCATAAGAGCCGCACTAGATTGGCTTTATGCCCAAGCCACGGAAAAACAGGGAGCTCCCATTGGTGAGGAGAGCGGCAAGCCTGTCCCCATGGTTGTACTGGGACTGGGAAAGCTTGGCGGATGCGAGCTCAATTTTTCTTCCGATGTGGACTTGATATTCGCCTATCCCGAAGGCGGCCACACCAATTCGCGCCCTACTCTCAGCAATCACGAGTTTTTTTTGCGCTTGGGACGCCGTTTGATCAACGTCCTCAGCGAAGCCACTTCCGAAGGAATCGTCTGGCGCGTGGATATGCGGCTGCGACCGAACGGCGACGCCGGCCCTTTGGCCTTGAATTACGGTGCCATGGAGCAATACTACCAACTGCACGGCAGAGAGTGGGAGCGCTACGCCTTGATAAAAGCCCGGGTGGTCGCTGGGGAAGCGGCAGCGGGCGAGGAGTTGCTAAAGCGTCTGCGACCATTTGTGTATCGCCGCTATCTGGACTATGGGGCGCTGGAAGCCATGCGTGAGCTGAAGCTCACGATCGACCGCGAGGTTTTACGCAAAGGGATGCGAGAGGACATTAAACGGGGCCCGGGAGGGATCCGTGAGGTGGAGTTCATGGTACAGGCGTTTCAGCTCATCCGCGGTTCGCGTGAGCCGGAGCTAAGAGAACGAAACCTGTTAAAAACATTAAACATCCTAGCTCACAGAGAGTACCTCAACGCCAAGGCCGTAGAGGAGCTAGCCGCGGCATACTGTTTTCTCCGGAATACGGAGAACCGGCTGCAGATGATTGCCGATCGCCAGACACACAAACTGCCACAGGACGGAATAAATCAACTACGTCTGGCGAGCGCTATGGGCTGCTCCGACTGGTTATCCTTTAAAGCGCTGTTGACAGCGCATAGAGCATCGGTGCAGCGGCATTTTGAGCAGGTGTGCGCCACGCCCCGCCATCAAACTACAGGCTCCACCGACCAAATCCTCGCGGATATCTGGTCTGGGAAACTGGGCCCGACTGCGGCTCACAAGCATCTTAAGGCCTGCGGTTTTTCGGATCCGGCCCAAGCCTACTGGTTGTTGCAGCGATTCCGTGAAAGCTCAGCGTATAGTGCTTTTTCCAGAGAAGGGCGCAATCGCTTGGACAAGCTAGTGCCTTTATTATTGGCCACGGCCGGTCGCAGTCGGGAACCCGCGCTGACCCTGGCGCGTCTGGTAAAGCTGGTAGAAGCCATCGGGCGCCGCTCGGCCTATTTCGTGTTGTTGGTGGAGAATCCCACGGCGCTTACCCAGCTCGTCGAGCTATGCGCAGCGAGCACCTGGATCGCCAATTGGATCAGTCAACACCCCGTGCTGTTGGACGAGTTGCTCCACCCGGCTGGCGTGTATGCGCCCTTGTCTTACCAAGCCTTGTGCGTTGAGATCAATCGTAGCCTGGCCTCGATCGCAGAAGAGGACCTGGAAACCCAAATGGATACCTTGCGCGAGTTCCGCCATCGGCATTTGCTTCGGGTAGCGGCGGCCGATGTCGGGCCCGGCTTAGAACCGGAGCAAGTTGGCCAGCATCTGAGCGATATCGCCGAAGTTACATTAGGCCAGACCGTGGAGCTAGCCTACCGGGCGCTAGTGGCAAAACATGGGGCGCCGTATTGCGGTGGGAACAACCCTGTGCAGGGCTTCGCGATCATCGCTTACGGCAAATTAGGTGCGCGGGAGCTCGGCTATGCTTCTGATTTAGACATGATCTTCTTGTACGAGGGCTGCGACGAACGCGGTGAAACCAGGGGTCCGAGGCCTCTCGCCAATGAGCAATTTTTTTCTCGCCTCGGCCAGCGGCTGATCCATATTCTGACCGCCCAGACTCGGGCTGGCCAGTTATATGAGGTAGATATGCGGCTGCGACCGAGTGGGCAGTCCGGCCCTCTGGTAAGCTCCCTACCGGCTTTTGAAAAATATCAACGCACTAGCGCCTGGACTTGGGAGCACCAAGCGTTGGTGCGGGCACGTCCCGTCATCGGGCCGCCGAGTTTGTTGCGGTCCTTTCAGGTGGTCCGGCGGGAGGTACTGTGCAAGCGGCGTGATCCCAACCGTCTGCAAGAAGAGATCAAGGACATGCGCGTGAAGATGGCGGCGGCAAAGGCAGGAAGGCTAGGCGCCCCGTTTGACGTTAAAAATGATCGCGGGGGCATGGTCGATATCGAGTTCCTGGTCCAGCACTGGGTATTACGCTTTGCGGCAGAACATCCTAAGCTTATCGAGCACACCAGCACTCTTAGCCTGTTACAGGTCTTAGCCGGGAGTGGGTTGATTACGAAAGAACACAAGAACGTACTTATCGAAGCTTATCGCCGCTACCTCAGTGCCGAGTACCGCCTGAAACTAACCGAACAGCGCTTGCCACCAGAAAAACAAACCCTAGCAGGATTTCCGGACAGGATCAAAGAGATCTGGTGTCAGGTGCTGGGTAGCGACTGACGGGGGACTTAAGGGCACTTCGATTAACTCGGAGTGCCCGCCCTCACAGGGACGTGAGGACATTGGTCAATCACGGTAAGTGATTGACCAATGGAGCAAAGCAAAAACCACGCTTTTTGCTTTGCGATTCGATAGATTGCACGGAAGCAATTTACCGAAGTGCCCTTAAGTCCGGGTAATCTTCGTTCGGTTTACAGAGGGCTAAGGCGGGCTGCTTACTGTGCCCGTCCTTTTGGCCTCGGGCCGATAGGATCTACGCCACGTTGTTCGCTTTAGCCTCAACCCTCGGTA
>Ga0187893_10014737_pt1 | contig 10598 bp, 10 predicted proteins | sample MA1701074metaG_FD_139574 | JGI IMG/M metagenome (GOLD analysis project Ga0187893, IMG submission 139574) | White microbial mat communities from a basaltic lava cave in the Kipuka Kanohina Cave System on the Island of Hawaii, USA - MA170107-4 metaG ...
ACCAGCACGCGGATATCCGGCGCGTCGAGCTGCATTTTTTTTGCCGTGTCGCGAATGCCGGCCAACGGCGCCTGCAAGTTCTTTTCAATGTCGTTGTTGAGCGCTTTCAGCGGCGAGATGTAAAGCGTGTGAATGCCGCCGAGATAATTTTTCTCAAAGGTCTCTTTATTCGTGGCCAGGCTTTGCTCAAACAAATCATTGAGGCACCAGAGAAACGCCGCGAGGGTTTTGCCGGAGCCGGTCGGCGCCAAAATCAAAACACTTTTTCCGGCGGCGATTTGTGGCCAGCCTTTTTCCTGCGGCGGGCTTGGTTGGCCAAAAGTTTGCGTGAACCAGTTGGCGACGGCGGGATGGAAGAGGCTGGTTACTGGCGGCTGGTTGCTTGTTGCTGGCTGCGAGTTATTCATAGAAAACTTTTTGTAAATGAAGTTCGTCGTGACGCCTTCAGGCGTTGCCATCCCTTTAAACGAAAAACGCCTGAAGGCGTCACGACAAGCACAAGCTTATTTCCACGGCTCATCCGCGGTTGGGCCGTAAATGCTCGGCACTTTCGCGTCCATCAAGCGCAGCATGAGCGAGAGCTGGCCGCGATGGTGAATGACGTGGTGCATCAGCGTGGTTCGCAAATACGCTTTGCGCGGCAGTTCTCGCCTGACTGCTCCGTCCGGCATGACAAAAGGAATTTTTTGTTGCAGAGCGGCCTCATCCAGCGTGCGCCAACCGTTCACGATTTCAGGATGCTGCTTTTCGTAGATAGCGATCATCTCGGCAACCGTTGCCGGCGGCTCGGCAGGAAGCGTGCTCTGGCCGATGATGATTTTATCTTTGAGAACGCCGCGGCCGAAAATATCTTCGATGCGGACGAGATGCCACGCAAGCTTGCGCGCCGTGAAAAATTTTTCATGCGGCTTGAAGTCGAGTTTATCCTCTGGAATCGCGCGCATCACGTTCAGCGTGATTTGAAATTCGAATTCCCACTGCGAAATAAAACTCTCAATGCTGGACATGCCAAAACTCCTCATTTTAAAATTATGTTTTACGGCTTATGATTTACGTTTTAGCACAATAAGCGTCACTTCCGCCGGCGCCTGATAGCGAAAGGGCGCGAAGGTCAATCCCAGGCCGTTGGTCACGCTCAAGTGCAAATTGCCGAGTTGATAAAATCCCGAATAATACGGTGTTTCAGTGTGTGAGACCGACAGCGGAAAACCGAAGGGCTTGAACACCACCTGCCCGCCGTGGGTGTGGCCGGCCAACAGCAGATGATAGCCATTTTGCTGCGCGAATTGAACGAGCTCATCAGAGGGTTGATGTGAAAGCATCAGATGAACCGCCGCGCTGTCGTTCCGCTGTTGCCGCAAATGACGGAGAATTTCCAGCGAAGGCCGGCGATTGTAAACATTGGTCAGAATGGTTAGGGTGATTTTGCTCGGACTCGCAGCGAGCGTCAACACGGAATCTTCCGGCGTGGCGACGCGATTGGTCTGCAACTGTTGCGCAACGGTGCGCGGATTTGCCCAGTAATCATGATCGCCGAGACAGGCGTAAACGCCAAGCCGCGCGCGCAATTGGCCCATCATTTTCGCTCCCGCCGCAATATGACTCGTTCCGCGCGTCACGAGGTCGCCGGCGAAGACGATGATATCGGGTTGCTGCGCATTGGCGAGGTCGATATACGGCTGCATTTTCTGCTCGCCGGTGTAGAGGTCGGCCTGCAAATCACTCAGTTGGACGATGCGAAAGCCTTCCAGCTCGCGGGGCAAGTTGGGAATTGGGGCTTCGTGTTGCGAAAGCCGCAGCGAATAAGTGTCGTGCAGAATTCGCGCGGGCACATAAATCCCGACCAGAACGCCAAGGGCAACTGTGATCCACGCCTGTGACTTCATCCAGACCGCTTGATGCTTCTTGTATAACGGCCGGAGCAGAAGCCGCGACAGATCGACCGCGAGCAATAACGGCAAAAGCTCAACGGCGACGATGAGGCCGATCCAGAATGGAAAAATGAATAAAATTTTGGCCCAGAGTTGCCCGCCGCTCAAGGCGTTGCTGACGGTGGTGGCATTGAAAATCGCGGCGAGCAGCAACAGGATGGGATAGAGCAGCAAATATCCGGTGGGCAGCCACACGCCCCGGCGCAGCTTTGAATGCGGTCGACCCGTCAACTGTTGAACCGCGGCCGTGAGGCATCCGCTGACGTAAATGTAGATCAGCAAAATGGCCGGCATTGCCAGCAAGATCATGCGCAGAAAAAAGCTCATCGTGTTTTCAATTTAGATAAAATCCGCGTCCGGCGCAAGATGAAAATTAAACGCTAAGTGGCGAGCTCCTCAAAGTGCAAATGTCATTCTGGAAAAATCTTTTTCTAATTCAGCACAGTGCTTGGCCTTAAAAAGATGCTTCCAGCATGACAGGTGTTGTTGTTCACGAAGCCAAGAGGGCTTTATACTAGCAAAACAAAAAGCCCGTGGCTCATAAAAAACCAACGGGCTTTAAAAACCGGCGCAGAAATTATTTTTGAAAAACTATTTTTTGCCTTTATTGAGCTTTGCCAAAAGTTGTTCTGCTTGCGGGCCGAAAGCGAGGTCATTCTGTTTTTTGAGCGCGGCCAACTGTTGCCGCGCTGCATCAAAGCGATTTTCTTTAATGTATCCTTTGGCTAAATACCATCGCGCCGGCGCATGATCCGGATTCGCTTGTATGATCGTTTCCAAATTTTGAATGGCGTTGCGGGTATTTTGGTGATTGAGGAAAAGCTGGCTGATTCCCAGAAATAATCGCGCTTCGAGTGATTGGGGGAAATCCTGAACAACGGCGGTGAGACGTTCAACGGCTAAAGGGTAATTTTTTTTTTGATAAATCGGTTGAATTTCGGCGAGCCGGTTGACGAGTTCGGGATCGGTGATGTTGGGCGCCGGTTGCGTCCAGTCATAATGTTTCAGCTCGGCCAACGATTTATTTGCAGCATTGGTGGCGATTTCGCCGGATTCTTTATGTCCAAAACCGCCCGCCGGAAGGCTGGATTTGAGCCACCAGTAGCCGGTGCTCAAGACGCCGATAATGAGAACATAAGTTGCAAGGGCCGGAATCGCGCTTCTCCATTGTTGCGACAACGGCAATTCCTCCCACCAGATTTTAAGGCGATCAGACCACGTGATTGGCGGCGCAAAAATGCTGGCGCCGTAACGTCGCATCGCGAAGACGGTCCTTTCCATCACTCGAATATTGGCAAGGCACTCGTCACACCCGAGGTAATGCGCCTCAAAGGTTTCCTGTTCAGACTCGGGCAGCGCGCCTCGCACATAATCGGCAATGTGATCGAGACGATTCTGGTAGGCACATGACATCGAAAATACTCCTTCAAAAAAATTTCGCTCACGTTGTTAAGGCCCAAATCGTGGGTCACCTTTGCAGAGTTTCCTTAACCGTTTGAGCGCGTCAGATTTCAAACTGTAAAATTTATCGACCGGGATGCCCATCTCTGCGGCGGCGTCCCGCTCTTTATAATCTTGGTAGTATATTAGCTCCAAAACTTGGACATATTTTTTCGGCATTTTCAAAAATTTTTCCCGCAGAAATCCGGCGATTTCCTTGAGCTCGACCTCGTCGGGAGAGGCGGAGCCCATGTTTTCGGCTATGTCGATGGGAGCGCGCCGGTGCTCGTGACGATCACGGCGGCGAAAATAAGTTTGGACGACGTTTTTGGCAATGCCGATTAAATACGTGCCGGGTTCGGCGTTATTGCGGGCTTCGTAATTGCCGAAGCTTTGCAGGGCGGCAACCATGGTGTCTTGCAACACCTCATTGAGGTCATCACCGCTCAGGTTCCACTTTTTCTGGAGGTAACATTTTACTGCCTCGCGCCGGGAGGCAATCCACTCACAGTCAATCATGATGAGCCGGGTTTCGCCAGCGTCTTCGCTGAAATTGGGGAGAAACATGTTTGATTCGCCGTTTGATGAGATTGGTTTGGAATTGCAAAAAAAGACCACATATCCTTTACTATTATTATAGACGGCGAGTCGATGAATTTTCTCACGAAAAATCTTTGGATATTGTGTTTTTATCCGATAATTTGCGTGACCGCCTCCAGCGGGTCCGGCAGTTCTTCCTGCCAGAGCCAATTCACGTTCAGCCAGAAACCGGAAACAACCTGCGAATGAAAAATACCTTCGGCAGTTAACGGCATCGGCTCCCATTCGCCTTTGCGATTTTGCAAGAATTCCACGGTTTGGCGATTAGGATCGATCCTCCAATATTCCAGTACACCGAACTCGGCGTATTGATTTTTCTTTTTGACACGGTCAATGTGTGCCGTGCTCGGTGAGGTGATTTCAACAACCAAATCCGGCGCGCCATCGAAGTAAGTGTGTTTCAGAAGATGCCGGCGCTCTTTAGCAATGAACATGATATCCGGTTCCGGCCCATCATGGTCGCCCAATTTTGCGGCGGATTTTGAGCCAAGCACAACGCCAAGTTTTTTGTGGCGTCCATAAATGTTTAAGAGCGTAAAAAGAAATCCAAAAACCATTTCGTGTAAAACGGATGGCGGTGATTGCATATACATTACCCCTTTAATAAGATCAGCTTTCTGATCTTCGTGAATAAGATCACAAAACTGATCAAACGTCATCAACTCACGTCCTCGTCTGCGGCGGCGTTGTTGTTGCGGACTGGGTAAAAGAGCAATGCCCATTGTGGTAACTCCATTTTTTATTTTACATTTTCAACCGCCGATGCCATCCGCGGTCAGGTAGGCATCAACGGCTTCAAGCTCGTGGCTCAAATCCTCAACGCGGCGCTGCAAGAGATGGCGAATCGACAACATGCCGAGAATCCGGCCGTTGCTGTCGGTAATCGGCAAATGGCGAATATGCTGCTCGATCATTTGAGACAACGCTTGGTTGGGCGAAGTATCGGCAGAGACCGTTTGCACGGATGCCGTCATCACTTCGGCAATTCTGGTTGTCCCTGGGTCGCGCCGCGCCTGCACGACACGAATCATCACATCGCGTTCGGTAAAAATCCCCTGCAAATAACCCTGCTCAACGACGGCGACCGCGCCCACGCGATTATTAACCATCGCGGAGACGGCGTCGATGACGGTTGCTTCTTTCGTCACCATGGTTGCCGGCACATCGGCAACTTTTAGCAGTTCCATAATTCAACTCCGGCGGTTTGAAAGGCGTTAACACAGATAATAGAGATAAAAGAAAAAGCGATCGTTGACATAAACAATCGCCTTCTCTAAAATCAAAGAACTTTGATTCGCAAAGAAACCGGTCCGCCGAACGCAAAAAATAAAATGCTGTTCTCAGGTCACTGACTTCGGACCGCGGGCTTTGCCCCTCGAATCCTATTTCAACTCTTCCATCAACTCATCCAGCGCCTGGCGGCCGGGGCGAACGCGCTCCAGCGGCAGAGTGGTCAAAGGTTCGGCGACGATATTCAGCAAGTCGATAAAATTTTTGCCCGCTGGATTCACATAAAAAATTCCGGTCAACAATTCGCCGCGATGTTTGGATTCGGCGAGCAGGCGCTGCGCGTGCATCGCATTCGCCGGATCGTAATCGGCCGGCAGCTTAGAAAGCAGCAGGCGTGAGCCGTCGTGCATCATCACTTCCTTCGTCGTGCCGGGTTCATACTCAATCGCGATGTCTTCAAAAAAAGGCACAAAGCTCACATCGCCGAGCAGTTCTTCGTGATCTTTGACGTAGCTGTAGCTTTTCGTCGAGCCTTCGTGATCATTGAACGTGACGCACGGTGAGATCACGTCGATCATCGCCGTGCCGCGATGGGAGATGGCGGCTTTTAAAATTGCTTGCAACTGCTTTTTGTCGCCGGAAAACGAGCGCGCGACAAACGTGGCGCCGAGCTCGATGGCGAGCACGCAAGTGTCGATGGCGGGCAGATCGTTGACCACGCCGGTTTTGAGTTTCGAGCCGAGATCGGCGGTCGCCGAGAACTGGCCTTTGGTCAAACCGTAGCAGCCGTTGTCTTCAATAATATAAATCATCGGCAGGTTGCGGCGCATCAGGTGAATGAATTGCCCCATGCCGATGGAAGCAGTATCGCCGTCGCCGCTGACGCCGATGCCGAGCAATTTGTGATTCGCCATGATCGCGCCGGTAGCGACCGAAGGCATACGTCCATGAACGGAATTGAAGCCGTGCGCAGCTTCCAAAAAATACGCCGGCGATTTGCTTGAACAACCGATGCCGGAAAATTTGGCCACGCCATACGGATCAACGCCCATTTCATAAAACGCATCGATGATGCGCTCAGTAATCGCGTTGTGGCCGCAACCGGCGCAGAGCGTGGTTTTACCGCCGCGATATGGCGCGATTTCCAATCCAATGCGGTTAAGTTTCGCTGCTTTTGTTACTGGAGCTGTTGCGACTGCTGTGCTCATGTTTTTTATCCTCCTCAAAATTTAAAGAATAACGGTTTGCAAACTTTCCAGAACTTCTTCTTTCGTCCGTGCCGTGACCACCAATTTGAGCGCGGCGGCCAATTTATCCGGTTCATCGATTTCGCGGATTAATTGTTTTTCGTCTTCGTTCAAGCGAAAACGAGAGGATAAGAGCATCGTCAAAACCTCTTGGCTATTCGCGAGAGCGCCTTCCTCTCTTAATCTTTGCGCTAAAGTTGGCATAGCTATTTCTCCTTTCAGCTTGGTTTCTTCCAACATTTTTTCCAATTGTGTGATCGAAGTATCCTGCGTCTCTATCATGTAGATCAGCAAAAAACTAATCCGTTCTTTTTCGTTATCCGAAAAAGATGATTTGTACTGCGGCGAAATATAGGACGTCGGGTCAAACGATATTGCCGTTAAATCAAGCTGATTTTGCAATGACACCGGCAAAACAAATTTTAAGAATGTCCTAGCGTTCGCAACTTCGGAAAGGATTTTCTCAAAAAAGTGGCTGTGAATATTCTCGATGCCGCGCATATTTAAGAATTACGCATCGAAAGGTGAATTTTTATTTACAATCAAGCTGATGCATACAAAACTTTTTCGACCGTCTCAATTGGCTGCAGAGTCGGTTTGTTTTTTTCGTATGCGAGAATCTGGCGCACGATGTTGTTCGGCGTGATCGGCAGGCCGTCGTAGTGCAGCACGCTGCGGAGCTTGGCGATTTCTTCCGCGGTGGAATCGAGTTTCAGCAAGCTGAACATTTGCGCATCGCGGTTTTGCTCGACGAGGTAAACGCGCCGATGCTTGCGAATAAATTCATGAACGTCGCCATTAAACGGATACGCGCGCAAACGCAAATAGCTCGTCTGAATGCCGTGTTGCTCGCGCAGCCAATCGCGGCTTTCCTGAATCGCCCACGTGCTGGTGCCGTAGCCGATGATGCCGATTTCCGCCAACGGATTATCTTCGATCACCGGCGCGGGAACGCGGTCGCGCGCGTTTTCAAATTTGCGCGCGAGGCGATCCATGTTGTTTTTGTAATCCTCCGGCCGCTCGCTGTAACCGGCGCGCTCGTTATGTCCGCTGCCGCGCGTGAAATACGGCGCCAGCGCATGCTTCGTTCCGGGCAGCGTGCGATAGGGAATGCCGTCGCCGTCGATGTCTTTGTAACGCGCGAACTTCCCGGCGCTTTCCAATTCCGCTGCCGAAAGCACTTTGCCGCGATTGATTTTTTGTTCTGGATATTTGAACGGATCGGACATCCAGTAATTCATGCCGAGGTCAAGATCGCTCATCACGAACACCGGCGTTTGAAATTCTTCAGTCAAATCAAAAGCGGCGCCAGCCATCGTGAAACACTCTTCCACCGAGCAGGGAAGGAGCATGATATGTTTCGTATCGCCGTGCGAGAGCATGGCCGTGAAAAGAATGTCGCCCTGCATCGTGCGCGTCGGCAAACCGGTGGAAGGGCCGACGCGTTGAATATCGAAAATAACGATTGGAATTTCCGCATAATAAGCCAGGCCGACAAACTCGGCCATCAGCGAGATGCCGGGACCGGAGGTTGCCGTCATCGAACGAGCGCCCGCCCAACCTGCGCCAATCGCCATGCCGACCGCGGCCAATTCGTCTTCAGCTTGAACAATGGCAAATGTCGCTTGCTTGGTTTGCGGGTCGATGCGATAGCGTTTGGTGTACTCATTCAGCGCTTCGCCGAGCGAGGACGACGGCGTAATCGGATACCAGGTAAAAACCGTCACGCCCGCGAACATGCTGCCCATCGCCGCGGCAGAGTTGCCGTCGATAATGATTTTGCCCTGCGTTTTGTTTATGCGCTCGACGCGAAACAAATCCTGCTTCGGCAAATTTTCGCCGGCAAATTCGTAACCGGCTTTCGCCGCGTCGAAATTGAGCTGCACGGCTTTCGCTTTCTTCTTGAATTGCTGCTTGAGCGCGCGCTCGATTTCCGCCATCTCGATGCCTAGCAAATGCGCCAGCACGCCGTCGTAAATCATGTTGCGCACCAGCTTGCGCAATTTCGCCTCCGGACAAACCGGCTTCACCAATTTGTCGAACGGCACCGGGTAAAAAAGCAAATCGTCGCGCAATTGATTCAGATTGAGCGATTCGTCATAAAGTGCAATGGTTCCAGGCTCCTGCTTGCGAACGTCTTCCTGCGCCGTTTCCGGATTCATCGCCACCAGAATATCGTTTTTCTCGCGCCGCGCGATATAGCCGTCGCCGTTGACGCGAATTGTAAACCACGTCGGCAGGCCCTGGATATTGGAAGGGAAGAGGTTCTTGCCGCAAACCGGTATGCCCATTTGAAAAATCGAACGCAACAACACCATGTTCGAAGTCTGGCTGCCGGAGCCGTTCGCCGTCGCCACATGAATGTTGAAATCATTAACGATGGTGTGACCGTTGGTTGCCATCCCGCCGTTTCGAGAAGAAATCGTATTCACTGTTGAGCTTCCTTGATTGAGTTTATATCTTTTTCAGACATTATTTCCCGTTTTAGTGCTGGGAAGGTATTTTTGCAATTCTTGCCAATCATTGATAGCGGCGAATTGCGCCAAGAGCGCGTGAATTTTTTCCAAATCCTTTATGGCGCGAATGCCATTGGCGATCTCAGATGGCGCCGGCCCCAGCTTTTGAGAAAAAAAGAACAACAAGTTATTTTGGCCTTCTTCAATCCTTCCTTCAATTTTACCTTCAATTTTACCTTCGATCTTTCCTTGAACTATTCCTTTATCGTGGCCATCGCTAAAACTGGCGGAAAGCACTGCGTACGTATCCATCATACGTTTCACATTTAATTTGTAGCGGCGTCTTTCCCGCGGGGTCAAATTCGCGTATTCGGCGATCGCAAATGCCCTTTCAAAAATCTCATCGCCTTTAAAAATGTCCGGAACCCGTTTCAACGCTGGCAAATAGTTCAGAAAATATAGCCATTTGTTGATTCGGCGGTCTAAACTATATTCCGGCAAGCGCTCGTCAAACAGCGGCAGTTCCAAGGTGACGAATTGCACTTTGTCGGAGAATGAAGCGTGTGGTGGTTGATCGTTTCTAATCCGGTTGCGATTCACTGCTGTAATGCTGTCATTGAAAGCATAACCTAAAACCGCAATGCAATAAACTTCGCACAGGCGAAAGTCCCACGCTTTGGCTTCAACTTTGATCTTGTTGCCGTAAGAAATGGCCGTCGCCTCGCGAACCATCATCGGTTCAGGCTTCAAGTCGCGATAAGTTACAGGTTTTTTGCCCTTCTGCGCTTGCGCGGCAATCGGAAACGTCGTATAATAAATCATCCGATCCGTCACAAACGGAATGCGATTTTTTTGCATCTCGACGATGAAATCATTGCCCGCCGCATCCTGACAATAAATATCGTAAATGCCGCTGCGTTCTTCATCACTGTCAGGAAGCTGTTCTTTATCCTTGAACGTGATGTCGGCCAACGGCGCCGGCAACTCCAATACAGCGGCAATGAAATCCATGATGATTTCTTTGTTGGCGTCGTTGCCGAAAATTTTTTTGAAGCCGAAATCGGTTGTCGCATCGATGAAACGTGACATGCTTTCCTCCAGTTCTACAGCAAAAGCAAAACCGTTGCAAATCGTCAACTCCGAATATACAAAAAAATTTTTGCAAAATCAAAACAATTCGGCCTGCCGTGGGTTTTCACCGAGCCGCACGGACGCCAAATCCGGATGCGCCTGCAGCAGTTTTTCCGGTACGTTGATTTTGACGCCGGCAAGCTCGCATTGCAATTGCAGCGCATTCGCCACCGCTTGCCCGCGCGGATGATTGTTGAAAATCACAAACGCGCCTTCGGTTTGGCGCAACGCCTTCCGAATTGCTCCGGCAAAACCGTCAAGCTCGCTTGCAGAATAAAGGTAATCATACCGTTGATCCACGCCGGCGTCTTTATTCAGCCATTGCTCGCGATTGCGTCCGTGAAAGCGAAAGTATGCCGTGCGCCCGCTGACGATTTCCGTGAAGCCTAGCGCATGGCCGATTTGCGGCTGGTCGATGTTTGCAAAGCCCGCGCCGCGCTCTTTGAGCAGTTGCAGCGCCGCCGGTTGATTCCACGAATTATGCCGAATCTCCACCACCACGGGGTATTCCTGAAACGCCTCGAGCAGGCGCGCGACGCGATCACGATTGCCCTCAGTATAAT
>Ga0187893_10014738_pt1 | contig 10595 bp, 9 predicted proteins | sample MA1701074metaG_FD_139574 | JGI IMG/M metagenome (GOLD analysis project Ga0187893, IMG submission 139574) | White microbial mat communities from a basaltic lava cave in the Kipuka Kanohina Cave System on the Island of Hawaii, USA - MA170107-4 metaG ...
GGAGTCCGCCAGCCCGGCGACGATCCGGTCCCGGTTGGCGACGTAGCCGTCCCAGGCGTCGGGGTTGATGCCGCGCGCCGGGCCGGGGGTGAAGTCGACCTGGGAGAAGAACACCTGCTGGCCCAGCACGTCCCAGCGGGCCCGGGAGCGGGCGAACCCGTCGAGCAGCCAGCGCTCCTGCTCGGCGCCGGTGATCGAAGCGTCCGGGGCGAGCCGCTCGGCGCAGTCGGAGTTGAACCGGTCACCGCAGGGCTGGTCGCTGCGGTACTGCCGGGTGTCCAGCAGGTGGAAGGTGGCCAGCCGGCCCCAGGCGACACACCGGTAGAGCTGCATGTCGATGCCCCGAGGCAGCGAGGAAAGGCGCAGCGGCATGTTCTCGTAGTAGGCCTGGAAGGCCGCCGCCCGCCGGGCCAGGAACTCCGGCTGCGGGTTCTCCGGTATCTCGTCGGCCCAGTCGTTGTCCAGCTCGTGGTCGTCGAAGACCACCAGCCACGGCGCGACGGCGTGCGCGGCCTGCAGGTCGGGATCGGTCTTGTACTGGGCGTGGCGTTGCCGGTAGTTCGCCAGTGTCTCGGTCTCCGGGCCGGCATGGTCGCGGACGTTGCCGCCGGGCGCCACGTAATCCCTGGCGGTGTACTCGTAGAAGTAGTCACCCAGGTGCAGCACGACGTCCGGGTGTTCGGCGGCCAGCCGCCGGTAAGCGGTGAACCAGCCGTGCTCGTACTGCGAGCAGGACGCAAAGCACATGGTCAGGGCCGGGCCCAGGGCGGTCGGCTCGGGTGCGGTGCGGGTCCGGCCGGCCGGCGAGAGGTGGCCCTCGGTGCGGAACCGGTAGAAGTACTCCCGGCCCGGCCGCAGCCCGGCGAGCTCGACGTGCACGCTGTGCGCCGACTCCGGCCCGGCGGTGCTGCTCCCGCGCTGCTCGACGTGCTCGAACCGCTCATCGTTGGCCAGCTCCCACTGCACCTCGACCGGGCGCGAGGGCATGCCGCCGAGCCCGTCGTCGGCCAGCGGGGCCGGGGCGAGCCGGGTCCAGAGCACGACGCCGTCGGGTGCGGGCTCACCGGAGGCGACGCCGAGGGTGAACGGGTCACCGATGGCCTGCTGGGCGGCCGCGGGGGCGGCTGCCCGGGTCAGCGGGGGCCGGCCAGCGCGGGGCGGGCCAGCGCGGCGGCGCCAACGGTGCCGGCCACGCCGGCGAGCAGGGTACGTCGGGTGACGGTACGGGCGGCGACATCAGTCACGCTGGAGTCCTTCCTGGAAGGGGGGCGCAGGAGCCTCCTGAGTGCACGCTGGGTCAGATGACGGGCGCCAGCGCTGACCGGTGAGCGGGTCGTCACGCGAGCGTGAACACTCGGTGGGAGCCGATCGCCGACCCCCGTTGAGTGTTGGCAGTCGGCTGAGTAGTCTGCCAATTGGCACTCTGCTCATCGGAGTGCCAACAGCGGCACTCTGCTCATCGGAGTGCCAGCAATGGCAAGGGCCGCCTCGGCACCCGCGACGGCGGGGTGGCAGGAGCCAGTACCAGACAACCTGCCAACGCTTCGAAGACCCCAGAAGGTGGAGGTCACACCGTGGCGAGCGTGAACATCAAGCCGCTCGAGGACAGGATCATCGTGCAGGCCAGTGAGGCTGAGACGATGACCTCGTCCGGACTTGTCATCCCGGACACGGCCAAGGAGAAGCCCCAGGAGGGCAAGGTCTTGGCCGTGGGTCCCGGTCGTTTCGACGACAAAGGCACTCGCGTCCCGATGGACGTGGCGGAAGGCGACGTCGTCATCTACTCCAAGTACGGCGGTACCGAGATCAAGTACAACGGCGAGGAGTACCTGATCCTGTCCGCTCGCGACGTGCTCGCCGTCGTGAACTGACGGTTCGACCCGTCGCGTCACCTGACGACACAACCACGTCGTCGCGACCGCCCCGCGGCCCCACCCGGGGTCGGGGGGCGGTCGTGCATCGGGCCCCGGTCAGTGCCGGCGGCCCCAGACTCCGCACGTGAGGAAGGCAGGCAATGCCCAAGCAGATCACGTTCGACGAGACCACGCGGCGCGCGTTGGAGCGTGGCGTCGACAAGCTCGCCGACGCGGTCAAGATCACCCTCGGTCCGCGCGGCAGGCACGTAGTGCTGGCCAAGAAGTTCGGTGGTCCCTCGATCACCAACGACGGCGTGACGATCGCGCGTGAGATCGACCTGTCCGATCCCTACGAGAACCTCGGTGCCCAGCTTGCCAAGAGCGTGGCGACGAGAACCAACGATGTGGCCGGTGACGGCACCACCACCGCCACCGTGCTGGCCCAGGCGATGGTCCGCGAGGGGCTGCGCAACGTGGCCGCCGGGGCCAACCCCATCGCGCTCGGGTCCGGCATCGGGGCGGCCGCGGACGCGCTCGCCGAGGCGTTGCGGGCCAAGGCCACCCCGGTCCAGGGCCAGCAGGCGATCGCCCAGGTCGCCACGGTCGCCTCGCGCGATCCGCAGATCGGCGCCCTCATCGGCGAGGCGATGACCACGGTCGGCGAGGATGGCGTCATCACCGTCGAGGAGTCCTCCACCCTGGCCACCGAGCTGGAGATCACCGAGGGGGTGGCGTTCGACAAGGGCTACATCTCGCCGCACTTCGTCACCGACCCCGAGCGCATGGAGGCGGTGTTCGAGGACGCCCACCTCCTGCTGCACAGCGACAAGATCTCGGCCATCCACGACCTGCTGCCGCTGCTGGAGAAGGTCAGCCAGGCCGGGAAACCACTGCTCATCGTCGCCGAGGACGTCGAGGGTGAGGCGCTGTCCACCCTGGTGGTCAACGCGCTGCGCAAGACGTTGTCGGTGGCTGCGGTGAAGGCGCCGTTCTTCGGTGACCGCCGCAAGGCGTTCCTGGAGGACCTCGCTGTCGTCACCGGTGCCCAGGTGGTCAACCCGGAGGTTGGTCTCAAGCTCTCCGAGGTCGGTCTCGAGGTGCTCGGCAGGGCCCGCCGCCTGGTGGTGACCAAGGACGACACCACCATCGTCGACGGGGGTGGGGACCAGTCCAAGGTGGCGGCCCGCGCCGCCCAGCTGCGCCGCGAGATCGAGGACACCGACTCCGACTGGGACCGCGAGAAGCTCTCCGAGCGGCTGGCCAAGCTGGCCGGTGGGGTCGCGGTGATCAAGGTGGGGGCAGCCACCGAGACCGAGCTCAAGGAGCGCAAGGGCCGCATCGAGGATGCCGTGGCCTCGGCCCGGGCGGCCGTCGAAGAAGGCATCGTTCCCGGTGGTGGGGTGGCGTTGGTCCACGCCGCGGACGCACTCGGCGATCTGGGCCGCAGCGGCGACGAGGCAACCGGCGTCGCCATCGTCCGGAGCGCCAGTACCGCCCCGCTGCGCTGGATCGCGGCCAACGCGGGCTTCGAGGGCTCCGTGGTGGTCGCCAAGGTGCGTGAGATGGGCTGGGGTCAGGGCTTCGACGCTGAGGCCGGGAGCTACGGCGACGTGGCTGCCAGGGGCATCGTCGACCCGGTGAAGGTCACCCGTTCCGCGATCGTCAACGCCGCGTCGATCGCTCGGATGCTGCTCAGCACGGAGAGTGCCGTGGTGGACAAGCCGGAGGAGGCGAGCCCGGCCGCTGACGGCCATGGGCACGGCCACGGGCACGGCCCGGGTTTCTGAAGCCGCCGCCGCGGGAATCACCCCGCGGCACCCGCCCGACTAGGCAGGCCCCTCGCACCCCGTTCTCCCGGGGTGCGAGGGGCCTGCTTGCGTCTCCTGGGGTGCGAGGGGCTTTCTTGCGCCTTGAGTGCCTCGCTGGCCGCCGCACGCCGGGATCCGGCTGGGATTTTGCCGAGAGCGCTCCCTGCTGGTCCCCTCTGAGCCGCTGGACACCACCGGCCCGGACCCCGAGCGGCATCCTGCGGCAGGGGACCCGGCCCGCGTTCTCCATCGGCGAACGCGGGGAGACGTAAGTTGGATCACCTAAAGCTAGACTCACACTGCGTGACCGGGTGGTGTACCCTCCACCGTCGTGTCGTGCCCCCAGTACTGCCGGATTCCGCTCACACTCGGTAGAGTGAGCGTTGCTCCACTTCGGTGGTTGCGGCCGTTTGGAGTAGTTCAGTTCGGGCTCTTAACGGAATCTCCATCAGATCGTGTCAAGGTCCGGCCCCGCGTGACCGATAGGTGAGGTGGGGAGATCACTCGGCTGCAGGAAGGAGCCCTCCCGTGACCGCAGTACTTATCTGCGATGACAGGCGAAGCGTCCGTGAGGGACTCACCCGGGTGATGTCGGCGGTCCCCGGCGTCGCTCGGATCGATTGCGTGGCGCACGGAGACGAGTTACTGGCCCGCTACTCACGGCAGGCGGTGGACGTTGTGCTGGTGGGAACCCAGCGGGCGGTGCCCACCGGTGTCGAGGCCACTCGCCGACTGGTGTCAGCGCACCCACAGGCCAACGTCATCGTGTTCGGTGCGCCGGATGACGCGGGCAGTATCGCCGCCGCGATAGCCGGGGGAGCCCGGGGTTATCTTCGCTGGGACGCGTCGCGTCCCGAACTCGTCGCGGCGCTGGCGCACACGCTGGCCAGCACTTCGGTGCCGGCTCCGCGTCCGCCGTCCGATCCGGGTGTCCAACTCACCGAGCGCGAGTTGCAAGTGCTGCGCGGGATGAGTCAAGGCAAGAGCAACGGGCAGATCGGCCGTGAGCTCTACCTGTCTGAGGACACCGTGAAGACCCACGCCCGTAGGCTGTTCCGCAAGCTGGGCGTACGGGATCGGGCTCAGGCCGTTGCCCATGGTTTCCGGCGCGGCCTGGTGGCGTGATCATGCCCGCAAGCGGGGGTCGGTGGCATCGCCACCGACCCCCGCGTCGTGCGGTCTCGGCGTGGCGGTCCGGGGTGGCATTTCCGTGTCCGCCCCATCGCCCAGTACGGTGCCCGCTGAGGTGCCGTGGTCTCGGGGGTGATGATGGATGGCCGGGACAACGGAAATACCACCGCCGACCGGGGCACAGTCCGGTCGGTCCCGTGTAACACCAAGGCTGCGCTCCGCGATGACTTCAGCAGGGGACGCGCTCGACGTCCTAGTGGGTTCCGCCGTTGACGGCGATCGAGCTGCCGTGGACGGGGTGCTTCGCTGGGTTCGTCCCCTAGTGGTGCGCTACTGCCGTGCCCGCGTCGGAAGACAGGAGAAGACGTTCGCCTCGGCGGACGATGTGGCCCAGGAGGTGTGTCTCGCGGTGCTCACGGCATTGCCCAGCTACCGCGACGAGGGGCGGCCGTTCCTTGCCTTCGTGTACGGGATCGCCGCACACAAGGTGGCCGACGCCCATCGATCGGCGGCGCGCAACCGCGCCGAGCCGGTCCCCGAGATCCCGGATTCACCCTCGCTGGCCGATGGGCCTGAGCAGCGGGCGATCCGGGCAGAGTTGGCCGAGAGAATGACCAAGCTACTCAGCATGCTGCCGGACAAGCAGCGCGAGATCCTCGTTCTACGGGTGGTGGTCGGGCTGTCCGCGGAGGAGACCGCGGAGGCTGTGGGATCGACACCCGGCGCCGTCCGGGTGGCGCAGCACCGGGCATTGGACCGGCTGCGCCAGCTCATAACAGCACCTCCAGACCGTCAACACGTCACAGGGAGATGACATGACCGAGCAGCCGCCTACGCTGCCGATCCAGAATCCGCTGACCTTGGTGATGAGGGCGAAATCTCCGGACGCCTCCGCAGCACTGCGGAAGACCGTCGAACACCTCCAGGCACTGCCTCCGGACCAGAATCCGGTCGTCGCCGCGCTCACCAGGCTCGGTACCGTTCACTTCGCCAGATTCGCGTTTCTGGACAGTGACCAGCTCGCAGTGATCACGACGTACGATCACGACCTCGAGAAGTACCTCAACGAGTTCATCAACGAAATCGGTGACGTTTTCAACACCCTTCTCGGGTACGTGGAAGAGGCTCCACCGCTTCCCGTGCAGACCTACCGGCAGGAGTTCATCGAGTACGTCCGCGCCCACGACCGACGTTGCGTGGGACCGTTCTACAGCGCTTATCCCGACCGCACGGTGCTCGATATCCTCGCCCAATCCTAAGCCGAGCCCGGAAGGACGTGGAAATGGTGTCCGTCGACTTGGCGGAGGTGCAGGGCCTCATCCTGCGCGGCTATACAATGCCGGTGGCCAGGCATCTGGGTTTGAGCGTACGTGACCTGAGCGCTGCTCGAGGGTTCCTGAGCGCTCTCGTCGATGACCGCGATCCCACGGTTCCTGCCATCACCACGGCGCAGCCCTGGGCGGTGAAGCCGGACTGTTGCGTCAACCTGGGCATCACCTTTGCGGGCCTGGCTGCGCTCGGGGTGCCTGCGGCGCACCTGGCCACCTTCCCCCCGGACTACGCCCAGGGTGCGGCTGCTGGCGCGGCCAGGGTGGGCGATGTCGGGCCCAGCGCTCCCGACCACTGGCTACCGTGGCTGGCCGACCCGGGCCCACACCTGTTGCTGTCGTTGTTCGCCCAGTCGGCTGAGGCACTCGAATCGGCGACGGAGCAGCTGGCACAGGCGTGGTCACCCGGCTACGTTGAGCTGGGTCGACACGACGGCACATGGCTGCCGGGCAACGTTGCGCATTTCGGCTACCGGGACGGCTTGTCGCAGCCCATCATCGAGGGAGTGCCGCTCGCCGGACTGCCCGACCAGCTCCCACGGGCACCTGCCGGAGAGTTCCTGCTGGGATATCCCAGCCAGCACATCGGATTCACCTATCCCGTACCGACGCCGCCGGAGCTGGGAACGAACGGTAGCTTCGCCGCCTTCCGCGTGCTCGAACAGGACGTCGACGGGTTCGCGGAGTTCCTCACCGAGCAGGCGTCCCGGACCGGTATGTCAGAGGAACTCATCGCCGCCAAGCTGTGTGGGCGTTGGCGCAATGGTACGCCGCTGGTCCTCTCGCCCGATACCAGCACACCCAATCCGCCGATCCCGACTGAAGCGTTGAACGATTTCGACTACGTGGGACAGTATGGCGACGAGCGTGGCTACCGGTGCCCGGTTGGCTCGCACATACGTCGGATGTATCCCCGAGGGCAACGCGTCGCCGGCAACGGCAGTCATCTGCACCGTATCGTCCGGAGAGGGATCCCGTACGGTCCGCCTTATGACCCGGCGCACCCGCACGACGGCCAGGCCCGCGGCCTGCTGGGTCTGTTCATCGGCGCCAGTCTGCGTGATCAGTTCGAGTTCCTGATGGCTGAATGGGCACAGCGAGGGCGGTTTGCCGCCGGGCTCGCGGACACCAAGGATCCGCTGCTCGGCGCCCACGACGAGGGGACGGGGAGTTTCTCGATACCACGCCCGGAGGGCGCCGTGGTCCTTAACGGCTTCTCCAGCTTCACGACCACCCGCGGCGGTGCCTACTGCTTCCTACCGAGCATCTCCGGGATCCGCTACCTGGCTGCACCCGCAGCCGGGTGACCACGGCCGGCAACACCGGGCCACTCGCCGGCGACGTGGGCGTTCAGTGGTCTCGCCGGGTGGCGAGCCGCGCCAGCGCACCCAACTCGGCGGCGGCCCAGGCGCTGGGACCGGCCAACCTCAGCCGGCGCAGGGCCTGCGCCAGCAACTCGTCGGCCTGTGCCTGGCTCCAGGCGCGACCGCCCGCACGTTCGATCAATTCCGCAGCGTGCACCAGATCGGTGCCGGACAGCGGCTGGGGGCATTGGTAGAGCGCGGCCAGTTCATGCCCGGCGGCGGTGCCGGAGGTCAGCGCGGCGACCACCGGGAGGGACTTTTTACGGCTACTCAGGTCCGAATAGACCGGTTTGCCGGTGACGACCGGGTCCCCCCAGATGCCCAGGAGGTCGTCGATGTGCTGGAACGCCAAGCCCAAGTGCTCACCGAAACTGCGCAGGTGCTCGATCTGCTCCAGGCCACCACCACCGAACAGAGCACCCATCGCGCAGGTACATCCCAATAGCGCGGCGGTCTTTCCCTGCGCCATGCGCACACACTCGGACAGCTCGACATCATCGCGCTGCTCGAAAGCCAGGTCCGCGCTCTGGCCGTTCACCAGGTCGAGCACCGCGGCGCTGAGCATACGCATGCCGTCCCGCGCCGCCGGATGTTCGCTTGCCGCCAGCACCTCGAAAGCCAACGTCAGCAGGGCGTCGCCAGCGAGGATCGCCCCGCCCCGGCCGAACACACTCCAGACCGTGGGACGGTGCCGGCGGGTGACATCGCCATCCATCACATCGTCGTGCAGCAGCGAAAAATTGTGCACCAGCTCCAGCGCCACCGCAGCCGGGACTGCTGAAGCCGAGACACCACCGGTGGCTTCGGCAGTCAACAGCGCGAGTGCAGGACGTATCGACTTGCCGCCGTCAGCCTCGGCCGGTCGGTTTTCCTCGTCCCACCAGCCGAAGTGGTACCCGGCGATGAGCCGCATCGAGGCGGGCAGTGTATCGACCGCCGCACGCAGGGCCGGGACGACTGCAGCGCTGCTCCAGGCCAATGCGTCGCGGGCCGACCGATCCACTGCCATCACCTCAACGCCAGCCATGCTCCCTGGCTCTCCTCTCAATTTCCTGGGGCTCTCAATCCCTTGGGGTCTCTTCTCATCGCCCGATCTGTATGTCTTCGAGGATGCCGAGTGCGTCGGGGACGAGGACGGCTGCGGAGTAGTAGACGGTGACGAGGTAGGAGATGATGGCCTTGTCGCTGATGCCCATGAAACGGACGGAGAGGCTTGGTTGGTATTCGTCGGGGATGCCGGCTTGGTGCAGGCCGATGACACCTTGGTTCTCTTGGCCGGTGCGCATGGCGAGGATGGAGCTGGTGCGGGTGTTGCTGATGGGGATCTTGTTGCAGGGCAGGATGGGCACCCCGCGCCAGGCTGGGATGGCGTGCCCGTCCAGGTCGATGGTGTCGGGGTAGAGACCCAGACGGTTGCATTCACGGCCGAAGGCGGCGATGGTGGCGGGATGGGCGAGCAGGTACTGGGTCTTGCGGCGGCGGGAGAGTAGTTCGTCAAGGTCGTCGGGGGTGGGTGGGCCGGTGCGGGTGTGGATGCGTTGCTTGAGATCAGCGTTGTGCAGCAACCCGAACTCCCGATTATTGATCATTTCGTGTTCTTGGCGTTCGCGGAGCGCTTCGATGGTGAGCCGCAGTTGTTGTTCGGTCTGGTTCATCGGCTCGTTGTAGAGGTCGGCGACCCGGGTGTGCACGCGGAGCACGGTCTGGGACACGCTGAGGTGGTACTCGCGGGGGGCCAGCTCGTAGTCGACGAAGGTGCCGGGCAGATCCGGCTCTCCTTCGTGCCCGGAGGCGAGTGCGATGGCGGCTTCACCGTACTTGTTCTGGGCGTGGGTCGGCCCGGCCCGGAACGCCTCGATGTGGGTCCGCAGCGGTTCGGACTGGGCGAGGATGGCCTCGAAGTTGGCTTGGGACAGGCTCAGGACGGTGGCCTTGGTGACAGCCTTGACGGTGAAGGGCCACTGGTCGTCGGACTGCACCACCGCTTCGGAGCTGAAGTGGTCCCCGTCGGCCAGCACGCCCAGCACGGTCTGGTCGCCGTACTTCCCGGTGCCGAGCTTGTTGACCTTGCCGTGCGCGATGAGGTAGATCCGATCGGCTGGCGTACCCTCCTCGATGATCACCTCATCGGCGCCGAACTCCTGCTGCTCGAACCGCTCCGCCAGCGCAGTGAGCACCTCGGTGTCGTCGAACCCGCGCAGCAACGGCAACTCGGCCAGCTCGGCCGGGATCACCCGCACCTCGGCGCCGATGGTGGTGAAGCTCACCCGACCATCGCCCACCGTATAAGTCAGCCGCCGGTTCACCCGGTAAGTACCACCCTGCACCTGCACCCAGGGCAAGATTTTCAGCAGCCACCGGGACGAGATCTCCTGCATCTGCGGCGCAGACTTGGTCGTCGTCGCCAGATTCCGCGCCGCGGCCGTACTCAGGCTCAACTGTGGCTGCCCGTTCAACTCTGGCTGCCCGCTCAGGGTACCAAGATCCGAATCCGTCACACTCACAACCCACACCACCAATCGATCGATATGTGCTACGGCGGGAAGTCACTCAAAGGCCGCATGCCGGAGAATTCATTGCATTACATCATAATGAAATGAACAGTTCTTCGTTACTTGTCGCCGACGGCACGAAAGTTATCATCGCACGTTGGACCCCGTACAGTCGCCCGAAAGTGTGATCCAGCACATCCCGATGACCCTGCACTGCCCCCCCATCCAGCACCCCCGTTCGGGTGGTTTTATGGACTCAAGGTGATGAGTTCGCGAGATTCACTCAGATCGGTGGGGGGCAGATTCATCCGATTTGGCGGGTGGGAAGTGTTCGACGATCACTCACGTTGGAACGCTTGGCGTGATGTGAGTGTACTGAATCATTCGGTAGGTGGTTTGCTGCCCGTTCAACGTCCGGGCACCGGCCCGTGCCCACGGTGCGGCGAGCCGACACCGGGCGGCTGGGTAGCTCTTCCCGGGTAGGCACCCCGGCCTACCGGGCACCGTCGAGCCTGGAACACTGGGGGCATGGTGGCAGTGAATTCGTTCATGGTCCCGTTGGGTACGCCGGCACCGCACTTCGCCCTGCCCGCCCTCGACGGGAAGATCATCCGAC
>Ga0187893_10014741_pt1 | contig 10594 bp, 10 predicted proteins | sample MA1701074metaG_FD_139574 | JGI IMG/M metagenome (GOLD analysis project Ga0187893, IMG submission 139574) | White microbial mat communities from a basaltic lava cave in the Kipuka Kanohina Cave System on the Island of Hawaii, USA - MA170107-4 metaG ...
TCATATTGAGGCAGCTTACCGCAATTTTGTATTAAGAAACGATTGATTGGATAAATTTTTGTACCTGGCATTGATACCTTGATTGAGCTTTGGTTGCGTCGCACTCTTGTACTTTCTAATATAAGTCAGCAAAGTCCGAAGCTTCGGACAGAAAGACAGGAAGTCAGAAAGTAAAAAGCAATGGAAAAACGATATTGTATTTCCTCATTGACTTATTGACGATTGACTTTCTGACTTGCAGCATATAGTTCCGAACGCACAAGTGAGTGACACAACCGCCGATCCCATAAAAAACGATAGCTGGTATCCAAATTATCACTAAAACTCAAACAACTGCTTTCGGTAAGAAAACGGAATTGTTTGCACATAAGAAACAGACGATTATGCAGCGATTGAAATTAATTTCAGCATGTAGCTTCCTCATTGCATCGCATATTGGCTTTGCACAAACAAACGTAAAGGGCTGGCATCTCCGTGATCCCCAAAAAGACAGCTTTTACGGTATCAGCCTTGATAAAACTTATGATCTTCTTAAAGGAAAAAAATCTACACCCATTATTGTGGCCGTGATAGATTCAGGGATTGACACGGCGCATGAAGACCTGAAAAAAATATTGTGGACAAACGGCGGCGAAATTCCCGGTAATGCTAAAGATGATGATGGCAATGGCTATGTGGATGATATACATGGCTGGAATTTTTTGGGTAATAAAGATGGCAGCAACCTAAAGAAAGATGTGGATGAAAGAACACGTGTGTATTATCGCTTTAAAGAAAAATTTGATGGCAGGCAGATAGATACTACATCGCTTACACCTGATGAAAAATGGCAGTACCGCGAATGGCAGAAAGCCGCACAGCAAATGCATATAGACCCTGACGAAAAAATGCAGGTAATGATGCTGGAAATACTTGCCAAATCTTTAAAAAAGAATGATGTTGTAATCCGGGAAGAAATGAAAAAGGAAGCGTACTCCCGTGATGAACTGGAAAAATTTGAACCGCAAACACAAAAAGGCAGGCAGGCTAAAATGGGTTTCATCACCTGTTTAAAAATGCTGAATGTTGAAGAAGATCAAACCAACCAGGACCTGTTGAAAGAATTAGATGAATACGTAAGCGGAAAGAAGACTTCATTCGACGCAAAAGCTGTGGCACCGCCTGATTACAGGGCGCAGACCATAAAAGATAATTACTACGAGATCAATGATAAATACTATGGCAACAATGATGTAATGGGCCCCGATCCCATGCATGGAACACACGTGTCTGGCATTATTGCCGCACAGCGCAATAATGAGATTGGTGTAGATGGCATTGCAGATAATGTAAAGATTATGATGATACGTGCCGTACCGGATGGTGATGAATATGATAAAGATGTTGCGCTTGCTATAGTATATGCGGTTGATAACGGCGCCAAAGTGATCAACATGAGTTTTGGAAAAAGTTTTTCTCCTGAAAAGAAATGGGTGGATGAAGCCATTCGCTATGCAGAATCAAAAGATGTGCTGCTGGTACACGCCGCGGGCAATGAATCACACAATGTAGACCAGGTTGATAATTTTCCGAACCCCAATCTTATTACATTTAACAGTAAGGCAACCAATTTTATTACAGTTGGGGCAAGCGGCGATCCGCATGTAGGTGCAGGAAAATTAGTGGCTGATTTCAGTAATTATGGTAAAGGCACCGTTGATGTATTTGCGCCCGGTGTAAAAATATATTCTACGTTACCTGGTGGCAGCACGTATGGGTTTTTAAACGGAACAAGCATGGCCGCGCCTGTTGTTGCAGGCATCGCTTCTTTGATACGTTCTTATTACCCGCAGCTTTCCGCACAGCAGGTAAAGTATGCTATAGATAAATCTGCAGAAATTAAACCGGCTGTAAGGGTTAATTACCCTGGCACCGATAGTACCACTACTTTGAGTGAATTATCACAAACAGGTGGTTTTGTTAATGCATACAATGCTGTGGAAATCGCATCCACGTTAAAACCTGAAATGATTGCTGACAATAAAACAAAGCCTGTTAAAAAAGAAAAGCCTGTTTTCATCAATCCAAAAGAAAGCAAAAGCAAAAACTAATTATGCCACGCCCCGCACCGCAGGATGCCGCAGCATTTTATCATGGTTATATTAATAATGCAAAAGGCAATACTGTACAGGAAGTAATAGCCAGCCATAGCAGCGAGATACATGATTTTTACAACAACCTTCCGGAAGCAAAAGCAGATTATGCTTATGCACCGGGTAAATGGACGATCAAGCAAGTACTTCAGCATATCATAGATGCCGAAAGGATTTTCACTTACCGTGCTTTGCGTATTGCAAGAAAAGATACCACCCCGCTTCCCGGTTTTGATGAAAATAGTTATGCCGATAATGATGGCAGTAAAAACAGAACTTTTCAATCACTTAAAGACGAGCTCAATGCTGTGCGCTCCGCCACAGATATGTTATTCTCCAATTTCAGCGAAACACAATTAAGTGAAACAGGAACCGCCAGCGGTAAAAGCATTACGGCAAATGCTTTGGCCTTTATAACGTATGGTCATTTGCTCCACCATAAAAATATTCTCGAAGAAAGGTATTTGTGATTTTTTTTGGAGCCCTGCTGCATTACTACTATGCTGCTTTACTTGCGTCGCACTCTTGTACGCTCAGTTCATTTTTCAGCATTGACGTAATCATTCTATTAAATTAAAGCTTCGCGGTAAACCTAAATATTAGTAGTTTTATTTTATGAAATCAGCTATTCAATACGTAAACGATCCGAAAGGAAATGTTCAGGCTGTTCAGCTTCCTATAGCTCAATGGACACGTCTTTTGAAAAAAATGAACAGGTATGAGCAAATGCTTATGCTTAAATCTGACCTTACACAGGCTTTTACCGAAGTTAAAAAAATGCAGCAGGGAAAAATAAAAAAGCAATCGCTTCAAGATTTTCTGAATGAGTTATAGCATCATACCAACGCCACTTTTCAAATCTCAATCAAAGAGATTAATCAAAAAATTCCCATCACTAAAAAAAGAGATTGCAGAATTAGATGGAAGATTATCCGAAAATACAAATTTCGGTACTTCACTGGGCAATAATACCTTCAAAATAAGATTAGCTGTAAGGAGCAAAGGAAAAGGCAAAAGTGGAGGTGTGAGAATTATTACATTCAGGATTGATAAAAATAAGGAAGTCTATCTGCTTACGATTTATGACAAATCAGAAATAGCTTCTGTTGATGATAAGACAATAAAGTTTATCATTAATCAAATTGTCGCTCAATAAATGCTGTATGATCCTCACATGAATATATACCCTTTCAATAACATACTCAAAATCATACATCTTTTCCAATCAATAACTAATTGTATTTTGCGCTCCACAATTTTCAATTTAGCATCGTCTCCGCAGGGACGATGCGCTGATCAACTTCCAACAAGGGCATGAAATATTATATCATAGCAGGAGAAGCAAGCGGAGATCTTCATGGCGGTAATCTTATCAAAGAACTAAAGCAATTAGATGCAACAGCAAACATTCACTGCTGGGGTGGAGATTTAATGCAGTCTGCCGGAGCTACGCTTATTAAACATTACCGTGATCTTGCGTTTATGGGTTTTACAGAAGTAGTGATGAACCTGCGTACCATCATGAATAACCTCAAATTCTGTAAAGCAGATATAGAACAATTTCAACCCGATGTTTTGGTATTAATAGACTATCCCGGTTTTAATTTACGCATAGCAGAATGGGCAAAGCAAAAAGGCTTTAAAGTAGTATTTTATATTTCACCGCAGGTATGGGCATGGAAAGAAGGCCGTGTAAAAAAGATGAAACTATGCATTGATAAAATGCTTGTCATTCTTCCGTTTGAGAAAGATTATTACAAAGAAAAATGGAACTGGGAGGTTGAATATGTGGGGCATCCGCTGGTAGAGGTAATTGATAATTTTATCGAAAGTCAAAAGTCAAAAGTCAAAAGTCAAAAGCCAAAACCTGTAATTGCTTTACTTCCCGGTAGTCGCAAGCAAGAAATTTTAAAAAAGCTACCCATTATGCTGGAAGCAACCAAACATTTTCCTGGTTATGAATTTGTTGTAGCCAAAGCACCGGGACAGGAAGATGCGTTCTACGGGCCATTGTTACAGCCTTACAACAATGTAAGCAGTGTAAGAAATGAAACGTACAAATTATTACTACAATCAACAGCAGCGCTGGTCACAAGCGGTACAGCAACATTAGAAACGGCTTTGTTCGGTGTACCTGAGGTTGTTTGCTATAAAGGCAGCAATATCAGTTATCAAATAGCAAAAAGGCTGATCAGCATAAAATATATCTCGCTTGTAAATCTTATCATGGATAAACCTGTTGTAAAAGAGCTGATACAAAATGAACTTACCATAAAAAATCTAAGACAGGAATTATCACTTATTCTTAATGATCAAAATAGAATTACAGAAATAAAAAAAGATTATGATGATCTGAAAAATTTGCTAAGCCAAGGCGGCAATGCTTCTGCAAAAGCAGCAAAAAGTATTTACGAATTCATACACGTATAAACTTCATATTGTGTTCACAACTGATTCAAAGATGAAACCTATCTTTGAACATGGAACAGCAAATCACTTCTATTCTTAAAGTGCTCGAACTTGCTGAGCGCTTAAAATTTGAATTAAGGCACAGTTACACTTCAAGTGGCAGGCAGGAAAGTGTTGCCGAACACACCTGGCGAATGTCTTTGATGGCTGTACTAATAGAACCACTCCTTACACAAAAGGTTGATACAGCCCGGCTTTTGAAAATGATCATCTTACACGACCTTGTTGAAGCTGAAGCAAAAGATGTTTCTGCTCTTGATGTACTACGCAATCCTGAACTAAAAATTCAAAAAGTCGAAAGGGAAAAACAAGCGATTGAAAATCTTCGAACCACTCTGCAGTATACAAACGGCCAGGATATTCATGATCTCTTCTATGAGTTTGAAGAAAAACAAACATATGAAGCCAAAGTCGCCAATGCGCTAGACAAACTGGAAGTTCAGCTACAACATAACCATGCAGACTTCTCAACATGGGAAGAAATAGAATATGATATGTCTTACATGATGGAAAAACATGTTCAATTCGATTCTGTCCTTACTGAACTCAAAAATCAAATAGAACAACAAGCCGAAGAAAAAATGCTACTCAATGGAGTTGATGTAACTGCGGTAAAACAAAAGGTGTTTGGAAAATGAAATAATTCAATTTTATTTAAACAAAGGAATAATTACATATCGCACAAGCATAATAAGTAATGCAATAACAAACATGATCAGTGAAATCCTGTTCATCCCATGCATGTATTTCATCCATTGTGTACGTGGTTGATTGGGATCACGTTTTTTGATGTAGAGATACTCTGCCATTTGCCTCCAGATACCCATAGAAAAGATTTATACAAAAATAATAAGCTTCAATGATTATTGTTCGTTAATACTATAACCGGCAGATGCTTATTTTTGGAGCAACTATAAATTCATCTTGAGCCTTTCCACCAACATATACAACAACAGTCCCACATGGATGCAGAACGTACTTGTATCTGCATACGGTTTGCAATGGAAGCAAAGAAGATTTGGCGGCGCTTTTCCTGAAGCTTATAAAGCAGCAAAAGACAGAGCGAATTTCACTACCCATCAATGGCATCAATACAATGAAGCGCAATTGCAAAAATTATTATTGCATGCATTTGAGCATGTGCCGTTTTATAAAGAAAGTTTTACTGCAAATGGTTTTACTGCAGAGACAATAAAAAAGATTACGCCGCAAACAATTATTCAATTACCCATTCTTTCAAAAGAATTACTGCGCAAATATGGAACCACTACCCTGCTTGCAGACAACAAAGAAAAGAAAGGTGAATTCTTTGCAAGCAGCGGCAGCACCGGAACGCCAACGCAGATTTTATTTTCGCATGCTATGCACCAAAGATGGATGGCGATCTTCGAGGCACGTGTCCGTAACTGGGCTGGTGTAAACAGTTTTGAACCACGTGGCATGATTGGTGGCAGAAGGGTATTACCCGATGCTGCAAACAAGCCCCCTTTTTACCGTTACAATTATTTTGAAAAGCAGGTTTATTTTTCTGCTTATCATATCAGCAAACAAAATGCTGCAGACTATTTGCATGGCATGCAAAAACATCATGTAAATTATATGACCGGCTATGCCATGAGTAATTTTTTTCTTGCCCGTTTTTTTAAAGAACTCAATATACAGGCCCCGCAGTTGAAAGCTGTAATTACTTCCAGTGAAAAACTTACAGAAGAAATGCGCCAGGTATTTAAAGAAGTATATGGCTGCAAAACTTATGATGGGTGGAGTGGGGTAGAAGCATGCGGACTTATAACTGAATGTGAGCATGGCAGCCTGCACATCAGTCCTGATGCAGGTTTGCTGGAAGTGCTGGATGATGATATGCAGCCCGTTCCTTACGGCGTTGCAGGTACTGTTTATTGTACCGGCTTTTTAAATTATGATCAGCCATTGATACGTTATAATATCGGCGATAAAATTATTCTTTCAGATAAAACATGTTCCTGTGGCAGAAACATGCCCGTGGTGCAGGAAATTCTTGGCCGCGTAGAAGATATAATTATTGGCAAAGACGGCCGACAAATGGTACGCTTTCACAGTGTGTTCAACAGTTTGCATTCCATAAAACAGGCCCAGGTAATACAGGAAACAACCGATACCATTCTTGTAAAAATTGTTGCAGATGGCAAAGCAGATGAGAAAGAAAAGGAAACAATTCGTCAGCGCATCAACAGCCAGTTAGGCGAAATGGAAATTGTTATTGAAGAAGTAGAAACAATTCCTTTGAATAAAAATGGAAAGTTCCAGGCGGTGGTTTCGAAGTTAAAAATACCTGCATCAAACAAACCTCTTTTTTTGTAAAGTTAATGTTGTATTTTTCTTTCTCTAAACCACCAGCAAATTATACATGCAGGAATCAAATATCATATTCTACACTACACCTGAAGGCAGTATAAAAGTAGAAGTTATTTACAACGATGAAACTTTCTGGCTTTCGCAAAAACGTATGTCGGAATTGTTTGGTGTGGATGTACGTACCATTAATGAACATCTTCAAAATATTTATGTAACGAATGAATTAAACAAAGAGGCAACTATCCGGAAAATCCGGATAGTTCAAAAAGAAGGCAACCGAACTGTAACCCGTGATGTTGATTTCTACAACCTCGATGCCATTATAGCTATCGGTTACCGTGTTAACAGCCACCAGGCTACACAGTTTCGTATATGGGCCACAAAAACATTGAGGGAGTTTATCATAAAAGGGTTTGTGCTGGATGATGAACGTCTTAAACAAGGCAAGCATTTCGGCAAAGATTATTTTGATGAACTCATTGAACGCATCCGTGAAATCCGGGCCAGTGAAAGAAGGTTCTATCAAAAGATTACAGACATTTATGCACTATCTGCTGACTACGATAAAACGGCACCCATAACAAGGGATTTCTTTGCCACTGTGCAGAATAAACTGCATTGGGCTATTACCGGCAAAACAGCCGCTGAAATTATCTACATATCTGCAGATGCCACAAAACTGTATATGGGTTTAACGAACTGGAAACATGCACCCGATGGCAAAATTTTAAAAACCGATGTAATCATTGCCAAAAATTATCTTAGTGAGCGTCACATCAAGGAACTGAACCGTATTGTTTCCGCATATCTTGATCTTGCAGAGAACAGGGCTGCACGGCAGATCGTAATGAACATGCAGGACTGGATACATTTTCTCCATCAATTTCTCGAACTCTCCAATTATCCCATACTTAAAGACAACGGAAAAGTAACTGCACTGGAAGCCAAACTAAAGGCAGAACAGGAGTTTGATGTCTATAGAAAAATACAGGACGAAAATTATAGCTCCGATTTTGATAAAGAAATAAAACGAATAGAAGGGAATAAAAAGTAAAACAATTATGTACTAAGCTGCATTACTACTATTAAGCTTTCGTTGCGTCGCACACGTGTACTGTTGAATTATATTGCCGCAAAAAAGACAGCAAAGGTGCGTGTCTTACGCACCTGAAGTGAAAACTGGTGCGTGAGACACGCACCAGAGCAGAAGAATATAAATTTTCGTTTATTTGAATTAGTCATTCTTTTTTATGAAGCATAGTTTATTAATCATCGCTGTCGGCATTGCATCTTTTGTAATAGGTTGGTACACACATTCTATAAAAATTGATGCAAATTCAAAAGAGGTTAAAATCAATCAAGCTGTAAAAGAAGATACATTAGAAAATATTATAGCAACTAATTCATATTGTAATCCCATTTCTTTCAAAGAGCATTTGCAATATACTTTGCATGACACAACTAAACAACGCATTGTTGCTGATACAGTAATTCCAAATAAAGAGACTGCTGTTAAAGTTGCAGAATCATTACTTTTCCAGTTTATGGGGAAAGCCAAATAAAAAGTGAGCGACCTTATGAGGTATGTTTTGTAGAAGGGTATTGGATCGTAAACGGATATCAACCAAGAGGAGACGGTGTTGCAACAAGAGTAGGTGGTCCGTTTGTTATCATTATTAACGCAATTAACGGACAGGTTATTCAATTAACGCATTATCAATAGTCAGCTAAAAACTGTAACATAAACTCACATTAATAATGACGGGGTGAGATTGGCTAAACTCTTTGCCTGCTTGCTTTTTGGTCTCGCTCTGCGAAGTCTCCGGACTTCGCAGCATTTATGCAAAAAGTCTCAGACTTTTCTTTAAAGCAAAACATAATCTGCTCCTCAAACTTCCAACCGTACAAGTGAGTCCACGACAAGTCGGGATTAAGATGACACAACAGCCGATGCCATGAAAAATCAAAGCCCGTCTCCAAAAATATATCTCTCAATTAACCTCATACGCTCTTTTGTGGAATTCCATTTGCCGCAGCATCTTAAATCTGCAGTAAAACGGAACAGCCTTCCTAACTTTATTGTTATTAATTGATAATATTGCATAGCTGTTTTCAACCAATTTTACTATTATGAAAATGAAAATTGTTTTTGTGCTGCTGGGCTGCTGTGTTGTTTTACTGATCAACCCCCTGAAAAGCTTTTCACAGAAAAAAATTGCCGCTGCCAAACCGGGCAGCAGGGCTGAAAACCAGAAAAAATACCCCAGCCTTTTGTGGGAGATCACGGGTAACGAGCTTACAAAGCCATCCTACCTTTTTGGCACCATGCACATCAGCAATAAAATGGTGTTTAACCTGAGCGATTCTTTTTATAAAGCCATTAAGAGTACGGATGTGGTTGCGCTGGAGCAAAACCCGGAGGTTTGGCAGGAAGCCTATTCCAAAGAAGATTTTGGAAATGGCTATGATTTTATGTCTTCGCAGTTATTCAAAAGCTTCAATGTTGCCAATGAAAGATTAACGGAGCAAACCTTTTCGCTTTCCAATTATGAATCTAAAATACAACTGGGGCTTGCATCTGAAGCGAGGCTGATCAATGGCATGCTTTACCGCAATAATGCGGGCCAGGAAGATTTTGAAGAAGAGACTTACCTTGACATGTACATATACAGGCTTGGCCGTAAGCTGAATAAAATTGTAACCGGTGTGGAGGATTATAAAGAATCTAACAAATTGGTAAAGGAAGCATACCGTGATATGTATAAAGAAAAAAAGCAAAGAAGGAATTACGACTTAAGCGGTTACGATTACAAACGAAAAATGGAAGAAGCATACAGGAAAGGTGATCTTGATCTGCTTGATTCCTTGCAGGAAATAACTACAGTGTCTGATGCATTCAATGAAAAATTTTTATTTAAGCGGAATGACATACAGGCAAATTCCATAGATACCATTCTGAAAAAACATTCACTTTTTGTTGGTGTTGGTGCAGCGCATCTGCCGGGTGAAAGGGGCGTAATTGAATTGCTGAGAAAAAAAGGTTATACTGTAAGGCCCGTTACCATCGGCCAGCGGAACAGTGAAGAAAAGGATAAATTAGAGAAGATAAGGGTGCCGCTTGAATTTAAACGCCAGTTTACAGAAGACAGTTTGTTTAGCGTAAAAATTCCGGGTGAGAAATTTTTCCGTTTTGGTTCTTTTGCACAAACCAATATGGTGCAGTATGCGGATATGGCAAATGGCAGTTATTACATGGCAACACGCATAAAAACCGATGCTTCTTTACTTGGTCATTCACCGGAAGATGTTTTAAGAAAAACAGACAGCCTGTTGTACGAAAATGTGCCGGGTAAAATACTATCGAAGAAAATAATTACAAACAATGGATTTAAGGGTTATGACATCATCAACCGGACACGCAAAGGGGATATGCAGCGCTACAATATTTTTGTATTGCCTAACGAAGTTGTTATTCTTAAAGTAAGCGGTATTGCCGATTACGTAACAGGCGGTGAGGAGGCAGAGCAGTTCCTGTCTTCTGTAATTTTTGACAGCAGCGCCAATACGGTTAAACAAAAGCTTTATCAGCCACCTTATGGTGGTTTTGCTGCTGCATTTCCATCCAGGCCGGTGTATGTGGCCGAGCAGCGCAATGATAA
>Ga0187893_10014743_pt1 | contig 10593 bp, 9 predicted proteins | sample MA1701074metaG_FD_139574 | JGI IMG/M metagenome (GOLD analysis project Ga0187893, IMG submission 139574) | White microbial mat communities from a basaltic lava cave in the Kipuka Kanohina Cave System on the Island of Hawaii, USA - MA170107-4 metaG ...
CAGCGACCCGCGCATCGACGCGCTCGTGGCGGAGCGCGAGGCGGCGCGCAAGCGGCGCGACTTCCGCGAGGCCGACCGGATCCGGGACGCCCTTGCAGCGGAGGGCGTGACGATCGAGGATACCCCGCAAGGGCCGCGCTGGAAGCGCGGCCCGCGCAGTGAGTAGAACGAACGGAGTCGAGGAGTGGGCCGCGCTGGAGACGGGGCAAGTAGCTGCACCATGCCCCTCGCGATGACACGCGCCCTCGCACTGCTGCTGCCGCTGACCTTCGCGCCGGTCGGCCCGGCGCGGGCCGAGGAGGCGCCACAGGCCCGGGCAGGGTTGGAGGAGGGGCGCCCCCGCTTCGCGAAGGGCGCGGAGCAGTGGAGCCTCTCGCTCGCGCAGGGGACCGGTCTCGATATCTGGGGCTCGAAGGGCGCCGACACTGCGGACGTCGAGCTGATCGGTCTCCTGCCGCGCTTCGGGATCGGCCTCAGCGATCCGGTCGGCACCGACTCCTGGTACCACGGCAACCTCGAGCTGCTCGTGGAGGCGAACCTCCTCGTCGCCTACGGGCCGAAGGGCGGCTTCCTCGGCGGACTCGGGCTGGCCTTCCGATACAACTTCCTCGGCTTCGAGAGCGTGGTCCCCTTCGTCGAGATCGGGGGCGGCGTCGCGCAGCTGGAGCTCGACCTCGAGGACCAGTCCGACGGCCTGGGTTTCACCGCGCACGGCGGACTCGGTGTCCACTGGTGGCTCTCGGAGCACACCGCCTTCACGGCCTCGTGGCGGCTCCAGCACGTGTCCAACGCGGGCGTCGGCCGGGACAACGCGGGTATCAACGCCAGCACCTTCCTGGTCGGGCTGTCGTACTTCCCGTAGCCGCCGCGCGCGCCCGCTCGAGGAAGAGCCGGACGCGCTCGGGGTCCTTCCGGCGCCGGTCGTCTGCCCGGCTGGTGCGGGTCTCGGAGTCCACGCCGGCGGGGCGCGTGCGCCGGATCGCCTCCGCCACGTTGTCCGGCCCGAGCCCGCCAGCCAGGATCACCGGCACCCGTGACCCTTCCACGATCTCGCGGCTCAGCGACCAGTCGTGGACGTGGCCGGTGGCGCCGACCACGCCGGTCTCCGGATGGGCCGTGTCGAGGAGCAGCGCATCCGCGCACGGCGCGAGGCGCGCCGCGAGCGCGAGCGCGGTGCGGTCGCGCACGGGGACTGTGAGCATGAGGCGGCGCGGCGCGAGGTCGGCGCGGAGGCGGGCGAGGGTGTCGGGCGCGATCCGTTCGGCGCGCGCCAGGTGCAGCCACGCGGACGGCACGGCCTCGGCGGTGCGCAGGATGCGGTCGCGCTCGGTGGAGAGGGAGAGCGCCACCACCGCCACGTCCGAGAGCTCGCGCAGTATCGCGTCCAGCGTGGGCGCGTCCACGGTGTCCCAGGTCGCGACGCCCTCGTCGAGCACCACGCCGACGTGATCCGGCCGGAGCGCGTTCACGAGCGCGGCGTCCTCGGCCGTCGTGATGCCGTAGAGCTGGGTCAGCACGCCCACGCTGGCAGCATGGCGCGCTGCGGCCGGCTCCGCTGCCGTGGGGTCCGCTAGCCTCCTCGGCCATGGCCGAGCGCTTCGAGCTGGTCTCCGAGTACACGCCGCAGGGCGACCAGCCGCGCGCGATCGCGGAGCTCGTGGAAGGCCTCGAGAAGGACCTCCGGCACCAGACGCTCCTGGGCGTCACCGGCAGCGGGAAGTCGTTCAGCATGGCCTGCGTGGTCGCGGCCGTGAACCGGCCCGCGCTCGTGATGGCGCCCAACAAGACGCTCGCCGCCCAGCTCTACAGCGAGTTCAAGTCGCTCTTCCCGCACAACGCCATCGAATACTTCGTGTCGTACTACGACTACTACCAGCCCGAGGCCTACATCCCCTCGAGCGACACGTACATCGAGAAGGACTCGTCGATCAACGACGAGATCGACAAGCTCCGGCACTCCGCCACGCACTCGCTCCTCACACGCCGCGACGTGCTCGTGGTCGCGAGCGTGTCGTGCATCTACGGCCTCGGCTCCCCGGAGGCGTATGGCTCGATGCACGCCTTCCTCGAGGTCGGGCAGCGCCTCGACCGTGACCGCCTGCTGCGCCAGCTCGTCGACATGCTCTACACGCGGAACGACCACGACTTCCAGCGCGGCACGTTCCGGGTGCGCGGCGACGTCGTGGAGATCATCCCGCAGTACGAGAGCGAGCGCGCCGTACGCATCGAGTTCTTCGGCGACGAGATCGAAGCGATCGCGGAGATCGACCCGCTGCGGGGCAAGGTCCTGGCCCGGCCGAAGCGCGCGATGATCTACCCGGCGAGCCACTACGTCTCGACCGAGGCCCGCATCCGCGAGGCCTGTCTGGGCATCCGCGCCGAGCTCGGGGAGCGCCTCGCGGAGCTGCGCGCTGCGAACAAGCTCCTCGAGGCGCAGCGTCTCGAGCAGCGCACGAACTTCGACGTCGAGAGCCTCGAGGAGCTCGGCATCTGCCACGGCGTGGAGAACTACTCGCGCTGGCTGGACGGCCGCGCGCCTGGCCAGCGGCCCTACACGCTCTACGACTACTTCCCGGAGGACGGCCTCGTCTTCCTGGACGAGAGTCACGTCACGGTGCCCCAGATCGGCGGCATGTACCGGGGCGACCGCGCGCGGAAGGAGACGCTCGTCGCATACGGCTTCCGGCTCCCGTCGGCGCTCGACAACCGGCCGCTCCGCTTCGAGGAGTGGGAGGACCGCGCGCACACCCGCATCTACGTCTCCGCCACCCCCGGCGACTACGAGCTCGAGCGCTGCGGCGGTGTCGTCGTCGAGCAGATCATCCGGCCGACCGGGCTCGTGGATCCGAGGATCGAGCTGCGGCCGGCGTCGGGACAGGTGGACGACCTGCTCGGCGAGATCCGCGCGCGCGTGGAGGCGCGCGAGCGGGTACTCGTCACCACGCTCACCAAGCGCATGGCCGAGGAGCTCACGGAGTACTACGGCGACCACGGCGTGAAGGTCCGCTACCTCCACAGCGACATCCAGACCATCGAGCGCACCGAGATCATCCGCGAGCTCCGCGAAGGCGTGTTCGACGTGCTGGTCGGCATCAACCTGCTGCGCGAAGGGCTCGACATCCCGGAGGTGGCGCTCGTCGCGATCCTCGACGCCGACAAGGAGGGCTTCCTGCGCGCCACGCGCTCGCTGATCCAGACGATCGGGCGCGCGGCCCGGAACGTGAACGGCACCGTGATCCTGTACGCCGACAAGCAGACCGACTCGATCCGGCGCACGCTCGCGGAGACGGACCGCCGGCGCGAGCTCCAGCTCCGCTACAACGAGGCGCACGGCATCACGCCGCAGACCGTGAAGAAGCGCATCTCGAGCCTGCGCGACTCGATCTGGGAGGCCGACTACGTGACGGTGCCGAAGCGCGAGGAGCGCAAGGAGCCGGACGTGCCCGTCCACGAGCTGCCCGGCGTGATCGAGGCGCTGCGCCGCGAGATGCAGCAGGCGGCGAAGGCGCTCGAGTACGAGCGCGCGGCCGAGCTGCGCGACCGCATCCGCGCCCTCGAGGCGGAGCGCCTCACGCTCTCGTGAAGCCCGAGCTGGCCGAGCGGGTCGAGGGGCTTCCCACCACGCCGGGCGTCTACCTGCTGAAGAGCGCCAAGGACCGCGTGCTCTACGTCGGCAAGGCGCAGAACCTGAAGACGCGCGTGCGCTCCTACTTCGGGGGCGGCGACGGGCGCGTCCAGGTGCCGAACCTGATGCGACGCGTGGCGGACGTGTCGGTGCTGCTGACGCCCAGCGTGAAGGAGGCGCTGCTCCTCGAGAACGAGCTGATCAAGCAGCACAAGCCGCCGTTCAACGTGCGGCTCCGCGACGACAAGCAGTACCTGGGCCTTCGCCTCGACCTGCGCGAGACGTGGCCGCGCCTCCGCATGGTGCGGCGCTTCGAGCGCGACGGCGCGCTCTACTTCGGCCCCTACACCGCGAGCCAGGCGATGCACCAGTCGCTCTCGCAGCTGCGCCGGATCTTCCCGCTCCGCTCGTGCAGCGAGGCCGTGTTCAAGGATTACGCGCGGCGCGGGCGGCCCTGCATCGAGTACGAGATGAAGCGCTGCCCGGCGCCGTGCGTGGGCTTCGTCACGCCCGAGGCCTACCGCGAGCTCCTCGCGGGCACGGAGCTGTTCCTGCGCGGGCGCTCCGAGGAGCTCGCGACGAGCCTCCGTGCGCGCATGGAGGAGGCCTCCGCCGCGGAGCGCTACGAGGAGGCGGCGCGGCTCCGCGACCGCCTCGCCGCGATCGAGGAGACCGTGCTCCGGCAGCAGATCGTGACGGACCGCTTCGTGGCACGGGACGTCTTCGGCCTCGCGCGCCGTGGCGGCGAGTTGCAGCTCCAGGTGCTGCATGTGCGGGAGGGGCGCGTGATCGGCGCGGCCGAGCACGCGTTCTCGGAGGTCGACCTCGACGACGCCGAGGTTCTCGCCTCCTTCCTCGGTCAGTACTACGCCGGCGACGCCGAGCGCCAGGTGCCGGCGGAGGTGCTCGCCTCGGCCGAGCCCGCGGACGACGGCGCGCTCGAGGCGCTGCTCTCCGAGCGCGCCGGCCGGCGCGTGACGGTGCGCGCCCCGCAGCGCGGCCCGGCGCAGGAGCTGCTCGCGCTCGCGGAGAAGAACGCCGAGAGCGCGCTCGCGCGCCGGATCGAGGCGCGCGACAGCGTCGCGGCCGCGGCCGCGGAGCTGGCGGACGCGCTCGGCCTCGGCGTGCCCCCGCGCCGGATCGAGTGCTACGACGTCTCGAACCTCGCCGGCACGCTCGCGGTCGGGAGCCGCGTCGTGTTCCAGGACGGGCAGCCCGCGAAGGCGGACTACCGGCGCTACCGCGTGCGCGAGGCGGCGGCCGGCGACGACCTCGCCTGCCTGCGCGAGGTGCTCGGGCGCCGCCTCGCGCGGCGCGAGAGCGAGCCGCTGCCGGACCTGCTGATGGTGGACGGCGGGCGCGGCCAGCTCGCGGTGGTGACCGCGCTCCTCGCGGACGCCGGCGTCGAGCTGGACCACGTCGGGATCGCGAAGGAGCGCGACGAGGGGAGCCCGAGCCCGCGTGTCCGCCGGTCGGGCGGGCTGAAGGCGGAGAAGCTCTTCCTGCCGAACCGGCTGAACCCGGTGCTGCTCGCCCCGAGCAGCCGCGGCCTGCTGCTGCTCCAGCGCGTACGCGACGAGGCGCACCGCTTCGCGATCGAGTTCCAGCGCGAGCTGCGCCGCCGCGCGGGCATGACCTCGATCCTGCAAGAGATCCCCGGCATCGGGCCCGGCAAGCGGAAGAGCCTGCTGCGCGCGCTCGGCTCGCTGAAGCGCGTGCGCGAGGCGTCGCGCGAGGCGCTCGCGGCGGTGCCCGGCGTCTCGGCGAAGGACGCCGAGGCGATCCGGCGCTTCTTCGACGAGCTCACAGGCGGCTGACACCCGCCGGCAGCATGTGCTAAGCCGGCGTCCGATGTCGCGAGGGGCAGGCGCCTGGGCCCGAGGGATTGCGGCGTGGGCCGCTGCGACGCTCCTCGTCGCTTCGCTCGCGCCGTGTGCGGCGCCGGGCGACGGGGGCCAGCGCGTGCTCGCGACACCCGGCCACGCCTCTCACGCCATGGCGGGCGAGGCGGGCGGGGCAGGGCACGCGGACTGCGGCCACGCCGCGCCTGCGCTCACGGCGCCCTGCACGTGCGGCTGCGCTGGCACGCCGGGCGCGGACGCGACGCCGTCGCGGCTCCCCGTCTCGCTGCTCGCCGCCGCGAGCGCCCCCGGCGTGGATGTCGCCCTGCCGGCTCCGCAAGCCGACGGCGGCGCGCTTCCGGACTCCCCGCACGAGCCGATCGAGCACGTCCCGCTCCGCCTCGCCTGATCCGAGCGGTCCTTTCTCCCTCTCGGTCTCGATCCGGCGGCGGGTTCGCCCATGTCCGGCACTCTCGTGGGTCCGGCGCCGCCCTTCGCGTGGCGGCGCCGGTCGAAGCAGCAGCGTCCTCCCCGCGTGCTCACGGAGCACGGCGCGGAGAGTCTCGGCCCGAGCGCGACCGCGCGTGCTTCGCATGCGCGGCGGCGCGCCGGGCTCGCGCTGACGCTCTCGCTCGCGCTGCATGCGGCGCTCCTCGCCGCGCTCGCGTGGAGCGCGGAGGCGCGCGAGCCCACGCGCAGGGCGGTCACGTTCCTGCCGCTCGTGGTGATCCACGAGGAGCCGGCGCCGGCGCTGGCTGCGCCGCCCGCCGAGCCCGCGCCGCCGCGCGCGTTCGTGCGCCCGAGGCCACCCACCGCGAAGTCCGCCCCGCCTGCTCGAGCGCCGCGACCGCTCGCGCCGCTCGCCGAGCCGGCGCCTCTGCCGCCGCCTGTCGCCGCGGGGCCGTCCGCGGCGCCGCCGGCGGGTACCGGGGCCCTCGCGCTCCACGCTCTCGCTCAGCCCGCCCCGCGCTACCCGCGCGCCGCGCGCCTCCGCGGCGCCGAGGGCACGGCGTGGCTCCGCGTGGACGTGGCGCCTTCGGGGCGCGTGCGGCGCGTCGAGCTCGAGCGCTCGGCCGGCCATCGCGATCTCGATCGCGCCGCGCTGGCCGCCGTGCGCCGCTGGCTCTTCGCGCCGCTTCCGGAGGGGATGGATCGCTCGGATCGCTGGTTCCGCGTGCCCGTCGAGTTCCGACTGCGCTGACCCATCCCTCCTCGGAGCCCTCCCATGTCGTCCGTCCGCCCGGCCCGGACCGCGCTCGCGGTTGCCTTGTTCTCGCTGCTCGCCCTTCCTCCGCGCCCCGTCCGCTGCGAGGAGCCCGCGCTGGAGACGCTTCCGCCCGTCGTCGTCGAGGAGGAACGACTCGAGCCCTCGCGGCGCATGGACAATGCGCAGGCCGAGGAGGAGCTCCGCCGGGCGCCCGGCGGCGTCGCGCTCGTGCCCGCCGCGCGGATCGAGCGCACCCGCGCGGCCTCCTTCGAGGACGTGCTCGAGGCCGTCCCGGGCGTCTTCGTGCGGCAGCGCGGCACCGGCGAAGAGCCCCAGATCTCGATCCGCGGCTCGGGCCTGCGGAACAACTTCCACACGCGCGGCGTGAACGTGCTGCTGGACGGATTCCCCTTCCAGAACGCCGACGGCTTCAGCGACGTCGAGTCGTTCGAGTTCCTCGCGCTCGAGCGCGTGGAGGTGCTGAAGGGCGTGAGCTCGCTGCGCTACGGCGGGAACGCGATGGGCGGCGCGCTGAACCTCGTGACGCGCACCGGGCGCTCCGCGCCGCGGCTCCGGCTGCGCACGGAGGGCGGGGCGTTCGGCTTCTGGAAGAGCTTCGCAGAGAGCGGCTTCGCGACGGAGGACTGGGACGGCTACCTCGCGCTGAGCCACACCCAGGGCGAGGGCTATCGCCGCCACTCCGACCAGAACCGCCAGCGGCTCTATACCTCGTTCGCCGGCGCGCTCGAGGGCGGCGGCGAGCTGCGCTTCGACGCGAACGCCATCCGCAACCGCCAGGAGATCCCGGGCGCGCTCACGCGCGACGAGTTCCACGTCAACCCGAGGCAGGCGAACCCGGCGAGCGCCGCGCAGGACGAGGCGCGCGACTACGAACTCGGCCGCGGCGCGCTCACCCTCTCCCTGCCGCTCGGCGAGACGACGCTCCTCGAGTGGCTCGGGCAGGTGCACTACCAGGACCTCTGGCATCCCCTCGCGTTCGGCATCATCGACAACTCGACCTGGAACGCCGGCAGCGAGCTGCGCCTCACCTCGGCGGGCGAGGCGGTCGGCTTCGAGCACCTGTTCGAGAGCGGACTCCAGGTCGCGTACACGAACCAGCCGCAGGAGATCCATGTGAACGACGCCGGCCACGCGGGCGACAGCTTCGCCGACCAGCGCGGCCAGGTGACGAACCTGACCCTGTACGCCACCGACGATCTCGCGCTCACGCCGACGCTCTCTCTGGTGGGCGGCGCGCGCCTCCAGTGGACCGAGCGCGAGGTGGACGATCACGTGAGCGAGAGCTCCGACGAGCGGGACGACACCTTCGTCACGCCCGCGCTCGGCCTCGTCTGGCGCTTCGCGCCGGAGGTCGAGGCCTACGCCGGCGCCGGGCAGATCGTCGAGCCGCCCGTACTGTTCGAGTCGACGGCGCCGGGCAACCTGGCCGGCGACCTTTCCTCGCTCGATCCGCAGCGCGCCTGGACCTTCGAGCTCGGCGCGCGCGGTAGCCTCGGCGACCACGTGCGCTTCGACCTCGCCGTCTACGACCTGGAGATCCGCGACGAGATCCGGAACGTCAACGTGGACACCGGCATGGGCTTCACGCTCCCGCGCTTCGAGAACATCGACCGCACCCGGCACCAAGGCGTGGAAGTCGGCGTGGAGGCGCTCCTCGCCCGGGACCTGCTCGCGCGGCTCGGCCAGCCGGCGGGGGACACGCTCACCGCGAACCTCGCCTACGGCCTCGGCCGCAACGTGTTCGTGGACGACGACACCTTCGGCAGCAACGACCTGCCGGGCGCGCCGCGCCACCTGCTCTGGGCGTCGCTCCGCTGGCGTCACCCGTGCGGGCTCTGGCTCGCACCGGCTCTCGAGGTGGCCGCGGGCGACTGGTACGCGGACAGCGAGAACACGGTCGAGGTCTCGTCTTCGACGCTGTATCACCTGCGGCTCGGCTACGACCACGAGCCGACGGGCGTGTCGGCCTTCCTGGAGCTGCGGAACCTCGCGGACCAGGACTTCGTCTCCGCGGTCGTGGTGGACTCCGAGGACGGCCGCTACATCGAGCCGGGCGACGGGCGCGGCGTGTTCTTCGGTGTCGACTGGAGGTGGCGATGAGCCCGCCGTGCGTGCGCGCGCTCGCGCTGGTCGCTCTCGTCGCGGTCGCGTGCGCGGACCCGGCACCGCGTCTCGCGCGCGGCGCCCCGCAAACATTCGAGCACCCCGGCCGGCTCCACGAGCTCCACGCCTCCGCGCTCGCGGCGGGCCCGGATGGCGAGCTCCTTCTCGCCTGGTCGCGGCGCGACGCGGACGGTGCCTCAGTCTGGGCGGTGCGCGCGGGCGGCGCGCCCGTGCGCGTCGATCCGCCGGGGAGCGCGGCGGCGGCCTCGCACGACGCGCCCGGCCTCGCGGTCGGCCCGCGAGGCGAGGTCCACGTGCTCTGGACGGCGCGGTCGCCCGAGGCCGCAGGCGCGAGCGCGCTGCGGCTCTCGACCTCGCGCAACGCAGGCGCGAGCTTCGGCCCCCCGCTCGCGGTGTCGGAGCCGGGGCCGCGCTCGCACGACTTCGCCTCGCTCGCGGCCGCGCCGGACGGCGCGCTCCTCGTGGCGTGGCTCGAGATCGGCGGGCCGGTCGCGAGCGCGCGGAGCGCGCGCGTCGAGCCCGAGACCGGGCGCGTCGTCGAACGCGCCACGCTCGAGGCGAGCGCGTGCGTGTGCTGCCGCACCGCGGTCGCCGTCGGGCCCGCGGGCGCCGGGATCCTCTGGCGCGGCGAGCGCGCAGGGAGCGTGCGCGACATGTTCTGGGCGCGCTCCGGCCCTGGCGGCCGGCGCTTCGGCGCGCCCGAGCCCGTGCACGCGGACGGCTGGAGGCTCGACGCGTGCCCGCACCGTGGCGGCAGCCTGGCCTTCGACGCGAGCGGCCGCGCCCTCGCGGCCTGGTACACCGAGGGGACGCGCGCGCGTCCTTCGCTGCTCCTCGCGAGCGCCGCGCCCGGCGCCGCGTTCGAGGTGCCGCGCGAGCTGCGCGAGAGCGCCGAGGCGCTCCCGGACCGGCCCGCGCTCGCCGTCGCCGCGTCGGGGGCGGGGCTCGTCGCGTTCGAGTCGGCGACCTCGGTGCGCCGCGTGATCGTGGCGCGCGCGTTCACGCCCGGCGCAGAGGCGCTCGGCCCCGGGCTCGTGCTGTCGAGCGCGCTCCAGGCCTCCGGCCCCGCCGTGGCCGCGCTCCCCCGCGGCGGCTTCGCAGTCGCCTGGCACGAGGAGGCGTTTCCCGTCCTGCGGAGCGTCGTGGTCGAGGTAGCGGCCGAGCGCTGAGCGGGCCAGTGGAAGGCGGGTACCCAGGATGGGGCGGGGGCTTCCCTCGGCCCGGCGTCGCGCGGACGTCCGCGCCCGCTCGCTCGCGGCCGGGAAAAGCGCGCGCGGCACGGGCGCCTCCGCGCGCCGCTGCCGGTCCGCGACGTACGGCACCGATCTTGCTCCCTCTCCCCGCATGGCGAAGCGACGCGAGCGGATTCCCGAGTCGGGCGACCGGATCGCCAGCGACCTCGACGAGATCCACCTGCTGCTGGAGGGCTTCGAGCAGGAGCTCCGCAAGCTCGACGAGGCGCTCGAGACGCTCTCCGCGTACCTGCTGCGGCTCCAGTGTCAGCCGCTGAGCGGCGGCCGCACGCTCCACTGACACACGGCCCCGCTAGCCACTAGGCTCGTGCCGCTCCGGTCCCGCGGCGAGCATGCGTGCGACGGCTCCTTCCCGCGCTGGCCGCTGCGCATGCGGCGGGCCTCTTCGCCGCCGACGTTGCGCCCGCGCGCGCGGAGCAGTGGCTCTGGCTCGCGCTGCACGCCGCGGCGCTCGGCGCCTCGCTCGGCCGCGCCCGTCTCGCATCGGCGCTCCTCGTCTCCTTCGCGGCGGGCGGGCTCGCA
>Ga0187893_10014744_pt1 | contig 10592 bp, 9 predicted proteins | sample MA1701074metaG_FD_139574 | JGI IMG/M metagenome (GOLD analysis project Ga0187893, IMG submission 139574) | White microbial mat communities from a basaltic lava cave in the Kipuka Kanohina Cave System on the Island of Hawaii, USA - MA170107-4 metaG ...
CTGCCTGGGCTGCGAACTTCGCGCCACCAGCGCTGGCGGCCGAACCGAAGAGATTCTCTGGAAGGTCCTGACCCATGACCTGAGCATCCTCAGGCGTGTCGCTTGAGGGTTTCAACGGAGCAATGCGCCTATTTAACGATGTCAATCAGCAAGATGCGCAGACGGACGGGAAATCCAAGCGCGAGCGGAGCGCGCGAGCGGGCTTGAGCGGGAGTCGAGCGAGGCCGCGCTCAGCCCGTTCAGGTGCTGCGCGCGGTCTCGCTGCTGCTGGCGAGGGCACGCAATTTCTCCTGGTCGCCGAACAGCGTCACCTGGCCGCAGTCTGGACACATACCGGCGCGCACGGTAATGTCGGCGGTGCGAAAGACGAGGAACTTGGCATCGACCGGGCGGAAACGGACCGCCCCTGTGGATTGCATGGTGCCGAAGACGAGCGAGGACGACCCGCAGCCGGAGCACTGATTCGATTCTGCCATGAGCGTTGGCCTCCGTGGCATGATCCCGCGCGAGATTCACCGGTGAAACTCGCAAGAGGGTGATCGGCTCGGACGGGGGGCGGGTTGAGCACGCGCAGGGCGGCGACGCCGCGGGAGTCCGATATGCGGGGTCGCAACGGCGACGCCGCAGTGGAATGAGCGGCCGGGAAGAATCGGCGGTCCGCGAACGAGTTCCCGCCTGGACGGCTTCGAGGGATTGGGTCCAATAAGTGTCTGAACCACCTGAAGGATTCCCAACCGGGAGGCCGCGGTTTCGAATCCCACAGTCCTCTCAAGTATACTAATTGATTGATATAAATTACTATTTTTCCTCGTCCGACGGTCGTACTTGCGTCAGGTCCCGTCCGGAAACGGTGCCCGCGTCCCGGCGGCCGGTATCCATTGTGAGCGGTGCGACGTTCCTGGTCGCGCCTGTAGGGACTTTCCAATCCTCGGAGCGGGCCAGCGGGCAGAGCGCGCGCCAGAATTGCAACGCGGCCGCGAAAACCGCTTCGGAAATGAAGGCCCCGACCGACGCGGAACTGCCGGGGCTCGTCGCCGAGAGTCCGCGGCACGGCTATGCATCGGGATCGTCGCCGTGGCCGCACGGGCGGGAAACGGGGACGAACAGGCCGCCGCGCCTTGCCAAATACCCGCATCCGATCTCTGGGTATTGCTCAGTAGCACGGAATCATGGGTCCATTTATTATCCCGGCCCTTGTCGCGGGCTCAGCGATTCGTGAGATCGCTGCGCGAGGGCCGGCGGCCTGGATCGGCGACGCGCCGGCCGGGCCGCTCTCGGAAACTGAACGACTCAAAGGATGGGTGCCCATGAATTGGTTCGGAATTCTCGGCGCGGGCATGCCGGCCGCCAACGACGCCCCGGCCATCGATGCCGGCAGTACGGCCTGGATGCTGGTCAGTTGTGCGCTCGTGCTGCTCATGGTCCCCGGACTGGCCATGTTTTACGGCGGTCTGGTGCGGCGCAAGAACGTACTCTCCACGATGATGCACAGTTTCCTCGCGATGGCCGTGCTCGGCGTTCAGTGGATCGTCATCGGCTACGCGCTCTGCTTCGGCACCGATTATGCGGGCATCATCGGATTTGACTGGGACAAGTTTTGCCTGAACGGAATTGCGTACAACGCGGTCTACGCCGACAAACACATTCCCGAACTGGTTTTCGTAATGTTTCAGGGCAAGTTCGCGATCATCACGCCGGCGCTGATCTCCGGCGCCGTGGCCGAGCGCATGAAATTATCGAGTTACCTGATCTTCATCATCCTCTGGTCCACCCTGGTCTACTGCCCGCTGGCGCATTGGGTCTGGGGGGACGGCGGCTGGCTGCTCCAGTATGGCGTGCTCGATTTCGCCGGCGGAACGGTAGTGCACGTCTCCTCCGGGATCGCGGCGCTCGTGATGGCGTTGATGATCGGCCGGCGCCTGAGCGTGCCGAACGAATCCCTCGAACCCGGAAACCTCATTCTGACGCTGACCGGGGCCGGCTTCCTGTGGTTCGGCTGGTTCGGCTTTAACGCGGGCAGCGCGATCGGCTCCGAAGTGCCCGCGGCCGGACCGGTGGCGGGGCTGGCCTTCACCACCACCCAGACGGCCGCCGCCGCCGGCGCCCTCGCCTGGATTTTCGTGGAATTCATGCGCAAGGGACGTTGCACGAGTCTGGGGCTGGTGTCGGGCATTCTCGCCGGGCTCGTGGCCATTACGCCGGGGGCGGGTTACATCGAACCGCGCTGGGCGCTCATGATCGGCCTGGTGGCTGGCGCGACCTGCTACCTTGCGGTACACTTCAAGGAACGGGCCCACGTGTACGATGACGCGCTGGATGCGTTCGGCGTGCACGGGGTCGGCGGAGCCTGGGGCGGCGTGGCGACGGGTATCTTTTGCTTTACGCCGGCGGCCGGTCTGATCGACGGCGACACGACCCAGGTGGTCAAGCAGATTGTCGGGTTGGCGGCCGCGGCGGCGTTTGCAGCGGCCGGAACCTACCTCATCGCGCGATTCCTGAAGGCCACGATCGGCCTGCGGGTGAGCGAGGAACAGGAACGCGCCGGCCTGGACCAGAGCATTCATGGCGAGCGGTCGTATCGCCTGATGGAGGCGTAGGAGCACAGCAGCGGAATGTCCGGTCGCTCGCGCCGGCTCGAGACGGAACGCGGGCCGAGGTTGATCCGCGGCGAGAGGTTTTTTTCCCGATCGCGTTTTGCACGCGCGATCATCCCGAGGGCCAATTCCCCGATGAACCAGGAAACCCTGCTTCAGATTCAGAATCATCCGCGCGTCACGATTGCCACCATCCTGTGCCGGGAGTTCGATTATCAAGGCACGAACCGGTTCAAGGCGGAACTGGACGGCGCCACCGGCGGCGACGCCCTGCCGCTGATCCTGGACCTGACCAACGTGGGCTTCATGCCGAGCGTGACCCTCGGCGCCCTCGTCGAACTGCGAAGCCGTTTCGCCCGGGAGCAGCGGCCGCTGACGCTGGTGGGGGTGCAGCCGACGATTCTCAAGGTGATGCAATCGTCCGGATTGCTGAAACTGTTCGACGTTCGCCCGACCGTGGCCGAGGCCATCGGGGAGGCGTAGGGTGCCCCCCCGTTCGGGGGTGGGCATTGTAGGAAGGGTGACATCGGGAGGTATGGGACGATGGATTTCGCCAGCGCTCGAAGAGCAGCCGTGGCCGCCGCGACCTCGTGGACGAGCCCGCCGAACCGGACCGACGGCCGCGCCATCTCGGCACAAATCGACCAGTACTTTGCCTGCGATGTATTCAGTCAGCGGGCGATGCGGCAACGGCTGTCCAAGGACATCTTCAAGCGCCTGATGCGCACGATTGAACTGGGCGAACCGCTCGACCCACAGGTGGCCGACGTGGTCGCCGCCGAGATGAAGGACTGGGCCGTCGAGCACGGCGCGACGCACTACACGCACTGGTTTCAGCCGCTGACGGGGCTGACGGCCGAGAAGCACGACTCGCTCGTCGAACTGGACAAGAACGGGGAGATGATCTACGCGCTGTCGGGCAGCAGTCTATGCCAGAGCGAGCCGGACGCGTCCAGTTTCCCGTCGGGGGGGCTGCGCGCGACGTTCGAGGCGCGCGGTTACACCGCGTGGGACGCGACGAGCCCGGCCTTCCTGGTGCGCGGACACAACACCGTTACGCTGTGCATTCCCACGGCGTTTGTATCCTGGACCGGCGCCGCACTGGATCAGAAGACGCCGCTCCTGCGATCGATGGGCGCCCTGTCAAAGCAGGCCCTGCGCATCCTCCGCCTCTTCGGGACGGACCGGGGCGTCCAGCGCATTCTGACCACGGTCGGCCCCGAGCAGGAATACTTCCTCATCGACCGCCACCTGTATTTCGCCCGGCCGGACCTGATCTCCTGCGATCGCACGCTGTTCGGCGCGCGGCCGCCGAAGGGCCAGCAACTGGAGGATCACTACTTCGGCTCCATTCCCCCGCGCGTGCTGGCCTTCATGGCCGGACTGGAATACGAGTTGTATCGCATGGGCATCCCCGTCAAGACGCGGCACAATGAAGTCGCGCCGGGCCAGTTTGAGATCGCCCCGACGTTCGAAACGTCCAACGTCGCCTGCGATCACCAGATGCTCATGATGGAGACGATCAAGCGGGTGGCGCCGCGCTACGGAATGCACGCCATCCTGCACGAAAAGCCGTTCGCGGGGCTCAACGGTTCCGGCAAGCACAACAACTGGTCGATGTCGACCGATACCGGCGTGAACCTGCTCGACCCGCGCGAAGACACGCACACCAACATGGAGTTTCTGGTGTTCCTGTGCGCGGTGATCCGCGCGGTCGACCTCAACGCGGACCTGCTGCGGGCCTCGATCGCGTCGGCCGGCAATGATCACCGGCTCGGCGCCAACGAGGCCCCGCCGGCCATCATCTCCATTTTTCTCGGGGACATGCTGACCGACATCGTCGAGCAACTGGAAACGGGAGAACTCAGCCGCACCATCAAGGGCGGCGCGATGGACCTCGGCGCCACGACGCTGCCGCAGTTGCCGCGCGATTCGGGCGACCGGAATCGCACGTCGCCCTTCGCCTTTACCGGCAACAAGTTTGAGTTCCGCGCCGTCGGGTCGTCCGCGACGTCGGCCTGGCCCAATACCGTGATGAACACGATCGTCGCCGAGTCGCTGGACCACCTGGCCACTCAACTGGAGAAGGCGGCCGGGTCCAACCCGTCGCGCGAGCGGCTCATGTCCGCCGCGCGCGGTCTCCTGCAGCAGACGATCAAGGAGCACAAGCGCGTCATTTTCAACGGCGACGGGTATTCCGCCGAGTGGCACGCGGAAGCCGAGCGGCGGGGCCTGCCGCACCTGCGCGACAGTGTGGCCGCCATCCCCCGGCTGGCCACGGATCGGGCGATTCAATTGTTCGAAAAGTACCAGGTCCTCAGCCGGCAGGAACTTCAGAGCCGCGTCACGGCCTATCTGGAGAAGTACGCCAAGCAGATTCTGATCGAATCCGAGACGATGGTGATGATCGGGCGCCAGATGATCCTGCCCGCCGCGATCGCCCACGAAACGCGGCTGGCCGAAGCCGCGGCGGCGCTCAAGAGCGCCGGCGCCGATTGCAAGGAGCGGCTGGCCATGCTCGAGCGATTCAGCGAACTGGTGCAGCGTTTCACGACGACCCTGGAGGGGTTGGCCGAGGCCGACAACCTGGAGTCGCACGATCCGCTGGAACACGCCCGGTACATGAAACAAAAAATCATTCCGCTCATGGAAGTCCTGCGGGCCGCCGGCGACGAACTGGAGAACCACGTGTCGGCGGACCTCTGGCCCCTGCCGTCCTATCGGGAGTTGTTGTTCCTGAAGTAAGGATCGCTCGGCCGAATTGGTTTCCATCGCGGTGGGCGCGCGGGAGCCGTCTGATGCCGCGGGCCGTTCGCGGGGCGCGGCAAAAGCAAGGCGGGGGCTCGTCGCCGAGATGCCCCGCCACGGGTACGACCTCGAACAGGTCATCCGGCTGCGCGGCATGCGGGAATGGACGCAGATCGGCTTTTCCTCCATCGACTTTGTGCTCGGCAACCTTCAGAAGTTGGGCCTCGTAACGGCCAAGAGACCGGACGGAGCCGGCGCCGGCACGAAGACCCGGAAGGTCTATTCCGTTACGCCGGCCGGGCGACGGGCCTTGGCGGCGCAGACGATCGCCGCGCTGCGCGACGGACGGCCGGGTTCTTCGTCGGTCCGGTCGGGGATGATCAACTGGCCCGCGCTCCGGCGCGAGGCAGCCCTGGAGGCGCTGGACGCGCGGAGCAAGGCGATCGAAGCGGAACGGGCGCGTCTCGGCGCCATTCAGGTCGAGCAGCAGCCGCTGCCGGATCATGTCGAGGCGTTGTTTGAGTACTCGCTCGGCCAATTGCGCGCGGAGGCGGAGTGGGTCCTCCGCACGCTCGCCTACATGACCGCCAAACCGTGGCTTGAATGAGGGTGCGGAAAATGAACGAGGCGGACCTGAAGGCCAGACTGAAGGAACTGTACCTGCCGCCGGCGAAGGACTTTGTCCTCGTGGACGTGCCCGAGATGCGGTACGTCATGGTCGATGGGCGCGGCGCCGCGGATCGCTCGGCGCTCGACCACGTCGTGAAGTGGCTGTTCGCGGCGATTTACCCCATCAAACGCATCGCCCGCGAGCGGATGGGGCCGCACTTCGTGGAGCCGCCGCTCGAAGGCCTCTGGTGGGCCGACGACCTCAACGATTTCATCCGCGGAAACCGGGACCGGTTGAACTGGCGGATGATGATCGTCTACGAACCCGACTGGCTGACGGCGGAGATGTTTGACGAAGCCGTCGCCGCGGCGAAGGCCCGGCTGGGCGAGCCGCCCGCCGGCCTGCGGCTCGAAGAATACCGCGAAGGCCGCAGCGCGCAGATCATGCATGTCGGCCCCCCCGGCGATGAAGGCCCGACCATTGCCCGGCTGCACCGGGAGTTCCTGCCGGCGCACAACCTGATCCCCAACGGGCACCACCACGAGATCTACCTGACCGATCCGAATCGCGTCGCGCCGGGCAAGATGAAGACGGTGCTGCGCCAGCCGGTGCGGCCATCGGGTTAGGCGGGGCGCCGCGAACCGGCGTCCGCAATCGCCGCCTCGACATCGCGATTCAAGCACGACTGGAGGGACGCCGCCTCCCATTCGGACATTGGAACCGTGCCGGGTGCAGCGCTCCGGCAGTCGCGCGCGTGGAGCAAGCCGGCGAAGGCGCGTATCGGGTACGCATCCCGCTGCCGATCGTGGGTTCACGCGCAGAACTCTCCCGAGGCGCGGGCAGGGGCGCAAATAATCGGGTAGAACCACCGGCGCGACAGACATTTCCGGGCGCACTTCATCCTTCAGATAACAACGTCGACAGCCGATGCAACGACTGCCCTGCGGCGGGTTGCAGAGGATTCGGCACGCATCCTCCGACCAAGGGGCAATCGGGGCGGAGCGCACATTCATCGTGTAGGTGTCGGAACGCCGCGGGCCGAACAACCCGGGCCGTCCCGATAACTGCACCGATCGACGGTCGCCGTTCGTCATGGACGTAGGTAACTCACTGGTTGTTTTCCGCCTGGACGAACAACGGTTCGCCCTGCGCGTCGGCAGCGTGGAGCGGATTGTCCGCGCGGTTGAGGTGACGCCCGTGCCGGGCGCACCCCGGACGGTGTCGGGAGCGATCATCCTTCAGGGCCGGATCGTTCCGGTGATCAATCTCCGCGGCCTGCTCGGCCTGCCCGAGCGCGCTGCGGAGTTGAGCGACCAACTCGTGATCGCCCGGACATCGAGACGAACCGTAGCCCTGCCGGTCGATTCCGCCACAGTCGAGGAATACGCGCCCCAGAACGTGATCCCGGCGCGGCAGGTCCTGCCGCCGCTGGACAACGTTCGAGAGGTACTCAGGCGGGATGAGGAGTCGGTCCTCATCATCGACCTCGAGGAGTTGCTCGCTTTCGAACAGGGGGCGCACGAAGCCGAAGTGATGAGCGGCGGAGCGTAGCCGCCGGGAAGCCAGGAAATGCCCACCCTCCCGCCGCCCCTGCTCCACTGGTTCAACGACTTCATCGCTGCGCACCTTGGTCTCAACTTTTCTCCGCAGCGGTTCGCCGATCTCGCGCGGGGGATCGATTCCGCCATGGTGGAGTTCGGCTTCGACGACCCCGCTGCCTGCATCAACTGGCTGTCCACGACGCCGCTGACCCGGCCGCAGATCGAGATCCTCGCCTCGCATCTCACCGTCGGCGAAACCTACTTCTTCCGCGAGCGGCAGGTATTTCGGGCATTCGAGGAGCATGTCCTGCCTCAACTGATCGACGAGCGGCGGGAGCGCCCGCGGCGCCTGCGAATCTGGAGCGCGGGCTGCTGCACCGGCGAGGAACCCTATTCACTCGCTATCGCGCTGGCCCGATCGTTACACGACCTGGGCGACTGGGATGTCACAATCCTCGCCACCGACATCAATCCGCGCTTCCTGAAAAAGGCCGCCGCGGGCGTCTTCAGCGAGTGGTCGTTCCGCGACGTACCCGCTGCCGTCAAGGAGCAATATTTCTCCAGGACGGAGTCCGGCGCCTACGCACTGCGGCCGGCCCTAAAACGGCTGGTGACTTTCGATTACCTCAATCTGGCCGAAGACCATTATCCGTCTGCGGAAAGCCGCACCGAGGCGATGGACGTGATCTTCTGCCGCAACGTCATGATCTACCTGGGCGCGGAACACGCGGGCCGGGTCGCCGACCGAATGGAGCGCTGCCTTGCCGAAGGCGGATGGATGTTTGTCGGCGCGGCCGAGACCTCGCATTTCCAGCATTCGCGCCTGGCCGCGGTCGTGTTTCCCGGCGCGATCGTCTATCAGAAGCCCCGCGCGGCCGGTGTGCGCTGCGAAGAAACCGCGCGAGACGCGGCGATATGGACGTCGTCGCCGGGGCCGATTCCGACGGCGCCGTGGGAGCCGCCATTCGCCAGAATCGAAGTGATTCCGCGCGTCGAACCGTCCACCGCTGCGCTTCAGATCACTGAGCCCGCCGCGGGCTCGAATTCACACGATGATCACCACGCTGATGGCCCGCCGAGTGAGCCGCAACGGCTGGCAACTCTGGCGCAGGATTGCGCCGGCCGCGGAAGACTGTCCGAGGCGCTGGGGTGGTGTGAACAGGCCCTCGCCGCAGACAGACTCGACCCCGGTCTTCATTACCTTCGGGCGATGATCCTGCTGGAGTTCGGGCAACCTCAGGAGGCCGCGCGGGCACTCAGTCGGGCGATCTATCTGGACCCCGGCTTCGTCATGGCCCATGTCGCACTCGGGCATCTTCTCGATCAGCAAGGCCGGCCGGATAAGGCGTCCCGTCACCGCGACCAGGTGCTGCGGCTGCTCCGGGACTACCCGGCGGACCAGGCCCTTCCGGAGTCGGAAAACCTCACCGTCGGACGACTCGCAAAAATCATTGCCGAAACGCCGGAAACGGAGATGGCCGGATGAATGCCGACTCGCAGCAGAAACACGAAATCCTCCGGGCCCGAGCCAGGGCCCTGGCGCGGGAGCCGCAGGCGCAGCCGACGGCCGAGGATCATCTCGAAGTCATTGAGTTCGTGCTGGCGGGCGAGCGGTACGCGGTGGAAAGTGCGCAGGTCCGCGAGGCCTATCCGCTGAAAGACCTGACGCCCCTGCCCTGCACGCCGCCCTTTGTCCTGGGGATCATGAATGTGCGCGGGCGCATCCTCGCGGTGATCGATCTCCGCACCTTCTTTGACCGGCCGCGGGAGGGATTAACCGGCCTCAACAAAGTCGTCGTGATCGGAAACGATGAGACGGCCATCGGAATCCTGGCGGACGCCGTCATCGGCGTACACACACTCCGCCTCAAGGACCTTCAGCCATCGCTTCCGACCCTGACGGGAATCCGGGCGGAGTACCTGCGCGGCGTCACGAACGACCGGGTCGCCGTACTGGATGCGGCCAGAATCCTGTCGGATGAGAGAATCCTCGTCAACGAAGAAGTCAGGACTTGATTGTTCAAGATAATGGGGAGCGCACAAATGCAATGGCTTTTGAACCTATCCACCCGGGCGAAACTATTCTTTGCCTTCGGACTCATGCTCGCAGCCCTGGCCGTCGTGATCATGACGGCGGTCCTGGGCATCCAAACCATCTATTCGGCCCAGAAACAGATGCAGGTCCGCTTCGCCAACGTGGTCGATCTGTCGGCCCTGGAAAGCGGCTTCAACTTCAACCGCAGCGCGATGCTCTCCATGCTCCTCCAGCCGGACCGGCAACAACGGGAGGTCTGGATCAAACGCCTGGAACAGCAGACCCAGGAGTTGGACGTAGTGCTCGGCCGGCTTGCCGAACGCAACCGGGGCCAATCGGGCTACGAAACGCGCATCGCCGAATACCGCAATTTGCGGGAGGAATTCAAGAACAACCGCGAGAAGGCCCTCGCGCTCATCCAAGCGGGCAAGGCCGACGAGGCCAGGCCGCATGTTCTGGGGACTCAGGACGAAAAGTATCTGAAATTGCGTTCGATCAGCAATGACCTCGAAGACCGGGCGACCGAGGAGGTCCGCGCGGGCATGGGCCGCTCGGAGCGAGCGCTGACCACGGCGCGCTCCACATTCCTGATCACCGGAATGGGGGCCGTACTGCTCGCCGCGGGGCTGGCGCTCGCGCTCAGTCGCAGCATTGCGTATCCGTTGCAGGATCTCTCGCTCGCGGCGGATCGCATCGCGTCCGGTGAACTGACGGTCTCACTGCCGGCCGGCCGGCGACGCGACGAGGTGGGCGCGCTCACGGTGGCCTTCCAGCGGATGACTCAGTCTCTCCAGGCGATGGCCGCAGTGGCGGAACGGATCGCGCGCGGGGACCTGCGTGGCGAAGTGAAACCCCTGTCGGACGAGGACCGGCTGGGCAACGCCTTCGCCGCCATGATCGGCAATCTGCAAACCATCACCCGGGACATTGCCGAAGGGGCAAACATCCTGGCCTCGTCGGCGACGCAGATTGTGGCCTCGTCGACGCAGTTGGCCTCGGGGTCCGCCCAGACGGCCACGGCCCTCGCGGAAACCACCACCACCGTCGAGGAGGTCCGTCAGACC
>Ga0187893_10014747_pt1 | contig 10590 bp, 7 predicted proteins | sample MA1701074metaG_FD_139574 | JGI IMG/M metagenome (GOLD analysis project Ga0187893, IMG submission 139574) | White microbial mat communities from a basaltic lava cave in the Kipuka Kanohina Cave System on the Island of Hawaii, USA - MA170107-4 metaG ...
CATCCCGCCACCCGCTCCGCCGTCTCCACCGCGCCCGCCCAGGCGCGCGTCTCCAGCGCGCGCACGCGCACGCCGTCGTCCGCGTCCTTGAGCAGCGCGACGGCGATCCCGCCCAGCGGCTTGAGGTCGCGCTCGCGCAGGAACGGGAAGACGACGCCCGCTTCGAACGTCCAGCGCGCGGCGGCGCACGACGCGAGCGCGCGCAGCTCCGCGTCCGATAGCTGCCCGGCCCGCCACGCCTCGCCCGCGTCCGCGAGCAGGTTCAGCCGGTCCTCGGCCTCGGGCCCGAACAGAACGTCCTCCGCGCGCGAGAGCCGCTCGAGCACCCGCTTTCCGAGCGCGCGGCGCACCGTGATCCGCTCGAACGCGTCGCGGGCCTCGTCGCTCTGCTTCGCCACCCGGCCGAACCGGGCGACGTCCGCGTCCGTCCACTCCGCCCACCGCGCGATCGCCCGAGCCCGCGCGTCGCCCCGGTCGGCGGTCTCCGCGGCCGACAGTCCCGCGATGATCCTGTCGATCTCCGCGGGGTCCTGCGCCAGGACCAGGCCGATCAGCAACGCGACGGCGCCCATCATTCCCTCTGACACCAGAGAGGGATCGGCCGTTCGATTTCTTCTACTTTCCGATGTTCGTTTCGCCCCGGTTCGCCAGCTTCCACGTCTCCCCGTCCTTGTAGAGCACGAAGAGCGTCTCTAGCGCCTGGTCCTCGCCCTGGTCCTTGAACGCGAGCTCGACGACCACGTAGACGCGCCCCTCGCGCTTCGCGGTCGCCATCACCTTCGCCTCCGCCTTGGCGACCACGTCCGTCACGTTCGTCCCCATCTTCCCCATGTTGCGGCAGAAGTGGACGAAGAACGTCCGGTCGGAGGCCTCCCCGAGCTCCTTCCACGCCTTGAATCCGAAGAACTCCGCCACGCGCGCCTTCTCCTCGTCGCTGCGCCGCTCGACGCCGCCGACGACCGCCGCGCGCATCTTCGTCAGCGTCTTCGGGTGCATGCAGTCGGCCGCGGTCTCGTATTCCGCCTTCTTCATCGCCGACATGTAGGTCTCGAAGACCCTCACGCCCCTGGCGATGTCGGGGTCCTCCTGGCACAGCACGGCGAGCGCGAGCGCGAGCATGGACGCCTCCTTCGGTTGCTATCTTACACGACGGTGATCTGGGCCCTTCTTGCGGCGGCGCTCTTCGGCGCGGGCATTCCCGTGTCGAAGACGCTCCTCGGGCCGTGGGCGCAGCTCCCGCTCGCCGGCACGTTCTACCTCGCGTCGGGAGCGGGACTGCTGCTCCTGCGTCCGGCGCTCCGGAGCGGCCGGCCCCTGGGCCGCGCGCACGTGCCGTGGTTGGCGGGAGCCGTGGCGCTCGGCGGCATGCTGGCGCCCGTCGCCCTCCTCTACGGCGTGGGCTTCACGACCGGCTACGCGGCCTCGCTTCTGCAGAACCTCGAGGCCGTCTTCACCGCGTCCATCGCGGTCGCGCTCTTCCGCGAGCGGCTGCGACCGGCCGAGTGGGCGGCCGTGGCGGTGCTCATCCTCGGCGCCACCGGCGTCGCCCTCGCGACGGCGCAAGAACAGGCCGCCGCCCGCCCCGTCCTTGGAGCGCTCCTTGTCGTGGTCGCGTGCGTCTGCTGGGGGTTCGACAACAACTTCACGCGGCGCATCGCCGAGTGCGACCCGCTCCAGATCGCGGGCGTGAAGGGCCTCGTCGCCGGCGGCGTGAATCTCGCGATCGCCCTCGCGCTGGGACAGCGGCCGCCGTTCGAGGCGAAGCCGCTGGCGATCGCCGCGGGCGTCGGGCTCTGCTCGTACGGGGTGTCGCTCGTCTTCTTCGTCCTGTCGCTGCGCCGGCTCGGTTCCGCCCGGACGGGCGCCGTGTTCTCGGCGGGCGCGGCCGTGACGGGCGTCGCGATCTCCTGGCTGCTTCTCGGCGAGCGGCCCCGGGCGGGTGCCCTCGCCGGCGGCGCCGCCGTCGTGGCCGGCGTCGCGTGGCTCGCTATGGCCGCAGCTCCGACAGCCGGCACTCGGCCAGAGGAACGAGCATCTCTGCCGGGGTGAGGCTGCCGTGCATCCCGGGGAGCTCCCAGCGCACGCCCGGCCGCAGCTCCCACCACGGGCCGCGATCGCCGTGCGGAAGCACCACGAAATCGCCCGCGCGCTGGCGCAGGCGAGGGTGCCTCTCGCCCGGGCCGAACAGCTCGATCGCGTCCGTCACGACCGCGTCGCCCGCGAACCGCCGTTCGAAATCCGCCCGAAGCTCGTCCCTAGCCCCGGGCTTCGCCCGCACGAAGAAGTCGCGGGGGCTCCCCCAGCCCGGCACCGCGAACCGCTCCGCCAGGGCCCTGTCTTCGTTCACGAAAAGCGTCTTCGACAGGTCCATCAGCACCTGCCCGTGGTCCGCCGTGATCATGAGCAGCGTCTCTTCCGCCCACGCCCCCTCGAGCTTCCCCACGAGCTCGGTCTCGAGCGCGGCGGCGATCTCCGCGATCGCCTCGACGTGCGCCGGCGAGTGCGGCCCGTACTGGTGCGCCATCTTGTCCACGCTCCCCCAGTGCGTGTAGACGTACGCCGGCCCCGTCGCCGCCGCGAGCGTCGCCCGGATCTTCCCGAGCTGCGACTTCAGGCTCCGCGCCGCGACGGTCGTCGCGCCGCGCGAGAAGTGCCGCGAGTACGCGCTGTTCGCATAGAGGTCCGGCAGCACGAGCGTGCTCCCGACGCCCGACCGCGCGAGCGTCTCGTAGAACGTCGGCCCCTCGTAGAGAACGGCGGGCGTCAGGCGCCGCTGCTCGAGGTCGTCCCCCGCGACGCCGCGCCAGAGGAGCGTTTCCACCGGCTCCTTCAGCTCGTCGAGCCAGAGCCACCACTCGACCACGCCGTGCCGCGACGGCGGCACCCCCGTGTGGAGCGTCGTGATCGCCGCCGCCGTGGTCGACGGGAACACCGTCGTGATCGGCGACACCGTCCCGCGATCGGTCATCCGCTTGAGAAACGGGTGCCGCTCATGGTAGCGCTCCCACTGGTCGAACCCGAACCCGTCGAGCACGACGAGAAGCACCCGCTTGAACGCACCCGCGAGCGCCTCGCGGATGCGCGCGGGCACACGGAGCAGTCCCCGCGCTCCGTAATCCGGGTGGAGAAACGGCCCCCTTCGTGCGAACCCGTCCGGCTTCTCGATCATTACTCGCGCACGGTCGCTTTCAGGATCTTGTCTCCGCGTTCGATGGCATCGATCACGTCGAGTCCCTCGACGACGCGCCCGAAGATCGTGTAGAGCCCGTCGAGCCCCGGCGTCGGCACGTGCGTGATGAAGAGCTGGCAGCCGCCGGTGTCCCAGTCCTGCGTGCGCGGCATGCCGAGCGTCCCGCGCGTGTACAGCTGGCCGTTGATCTCCGCGCGCAGCGACCATCCGGCGTCGCCCCAGCCGTTGCCCATCGGGTCGCCGCCCTGGATCACGAAGTTCGACACGACGCGGTGCCACGTCAGCCCGTCGTAGAAACCGGCGCGCACCAGTCCGACGAAGTTCCCGACGTGCACGGGCGCGTCCTTCGGGAAGCACTCGATCGCCAGGCGACCGCGCGTCGTCTCCAGCACGACCACCGGGTTCGACGCGAACGTCAGGCGCTTGTGAGGCGAATGCGTCATCTCCGGTCGCGGCTCCTCGAGCCCCTCGACGCCGCGCTTCTTGAGCTCCGCGCAGGCCTTCCGCCGGACCGCCGTCGCGGGGTCGTTCGCGAGCACGCCGCGCAGCCACTCGGTCACTTCCGGCGACGGGTCCTTCGCGACCACGCCGACCGCGGTCTCGCGCACCTCGATCCACTCGTGACCCACGCACGACACGAACGCTTCGCGCGCGACGGCGCTCGCGTCCGCCTCCTTCCGCGATCCGAGCGCCTCGATCGCCGTCCCGCGCTCCGCCAGGCTCGTGCTCCTCAGCGCGCGCTTCACGATCGCGTACGCGCGCCCGCCCTCGATCGCGCCCGCCGCCCCCACGACGGCTGCGCGCACCAGCTCGCTGCGGTCGTCCTGCGCGATCGCCAGAATGCTGAGCCCCGCCTCCTTGAGCGACGCGGCCGCCTCGACCGCCGCTTCGCGCACCTGCCAGTCGCGGTTCACGACGGCCGCCGCGAGCTGCGGCTTGGCTTCATCCTTCTTCAGCTTCACGAGCCCCCGGATCACGGCGGCGCGGACGGTCGGCGACGGGTCGTTCGCGAGCGCTTCGAGCAGGTCCGCGCGGGCGGCGTCGGCGGCGGCGGCCCGGACGTGGGCCGACGGATCCTTCGCCAGGTCGACCGAGAGCAGCTCCGCGCGGTTCAGCGCGACGACGCCGCCGACCGCCTCCACGCGCACCGCCAGGTCGGGATCCGCCTGCAGCGCCGCGAGCGCCTCGGCCGCGCCCTCCACCTTCACGCGCCGGAGGCTTCGCGCGGCCGCGTACCGCACCGTCGCGTCCGCATCCTTGAGCAGTCCGAGAAGCACGCTCCCCGCGCGCGCGTCGAGCAGCGCGTACGCCGCTCGCCAGCGGATGCCCGCGTCCCGCTCGCCGGCCAGCGCGATGAGGCCCGCGAGCGCGTCGCCGGGCAGGTCCGGGAGCTCCGTGACCTGGCGGAGGGAGAGCACCCGCTTCCACCGCCAGCACGCCATCGCCGCCTCCGCGCGCACGCGCGGCGACGGATCGCCCGTCGCGCGCGCCACCAGCGACGGCGCGTCCGCTTCGGCGAGCTTCCCCATCGCCTCGACGGCGGCCGCGCGCACGCTCTCTTCGGGGTCGTCGAGGAGCGGCTTCACCTTCGTGACCACTTCCGCGCGCCGATCGAACGGCGTCCACCCGTACTGACCGAGCGACCCGACGGCCGTGCGGCGCACGATCGCGTTCGGGTCGGCGGCCAGCGTCAGCAACTTGTCGACGTGCTTCGCGCGGAGCATCCGCCCCATGACGAGCGCCGCGCGCGCGCGCACCTCCGGGACCGCCGACGTCGCGGCCGCCGCCAGCTCCTTCGCGTCCTCGTCGCGCGCGTCCTCGATGTCCGCGAGACGCGCGAGCTCCGCGGACGCGTCGGGGGCGGGCGCCGGTTCCGGCGATCCGCCGCAGCCGGCGGCGGCCAGGGCGAAGGCGGCGATCGTGATGCGCATGATGGCTCCTCCGGCGCCCATGCTATCATCTCGCGCGTGCGGATCGTCATCACCGGCGGCGCGGGCTTCCTGGGCTCCCACCTCACGGACCTCTTCCTCGGACGCGGCGACGAGGTCGTCGCCATCGACAACTTCGTGACCGGCGACCGCCGGAACGTCGCGCACCACGCCTCGAACGCGCGTTTCCGCCTCGTCGAGCAGGACGTCACGAAGCCGGTCCACGTGGACGGGCGCGCCGATGCCGTCCTCCACTTCGCCTCCCCCGCCAGCCCGCCCGACTACCTGCGCCTCAAGATCCAGACGCTCAAGGTCAACGCGCTCGGCACGCTGAACGCGCTCGGCCTCGCGAAGGCGAAGGGCGCGCGCTTCCTCCTGGCCTCCACGAGCGAGGTGTACGGCGACCCGCTCGTTTCGCCGCAGCCCGAGACGTACTGGGGCAACGTCAACCCGGTCGGCCCGCGCGGCGTCTACGACGAGGGCAAGCGCTTCGCCGAGGCGCTCGCCGTCGCGTACCACCAGACGCACTCGATCGCGACGCGCATCGTCCGCATCTTCAACACGTACGGCCCGCGCATGCGCGCGAACGACGGCCGCGCGGTCTGCACGTTCATCCCGCAGGCGCTGGCGGACGCGGACATCACGGTGCACGGCGACGGCACGCAGTCGCGCAGCTTCTGCTACGTGAGCGACCTCGTGGACGGCATCGCGCGGCTGCTGGCCTCGGACGAGCCGATGCCCGTGAACATCGGCAACCCCGAGGAGATCCCCGTGATCCAGCTCGCGCGCGAGATCATCGAGCTCACCGGGTCGAAGAGCCGCATCGTCTTCACGCCGCGGATGCAGGACGACCCGTCGCGGCGCCGGCCGGACATCACGCGCGCGCGGACGATTCTCGGGTGGGAGCCGAAGGTGGGCCGCCGCGACGGGCTCCCGAAGACGGTCGAGTATTTTCGCGCGCGGCGCTGACGAGTCCGCATCCCCCTCTCGGAGCGAACCGTCCACGCGAGCGCCGCCGCGCTTCGTATAATAGGGAGGATGACCGCTCTTGCGCTTGTGACGCTGCTCGCCGCCTGCCAGGGCAATCCGCCCGTCACGGCGCCCGTCACCGACACGATCGCGCTGCGCTACTACTACAACGCGAACGCGGAGCCGACCTCGATGAAGCTCGCGCTCGACAAGGTGGCCGGCGTGCAGAAGATCACGTTCGACGTGAAGAACCGCCACGCGATGATCACCTGGAACGGCAGGTGCGGCGACATCCCGAAGCTCGAGGAGGCGGCCGCGAAGTCCGGCACGACTGCCTACGTCATCAGCCACGCGACGCTCACCCTCCAGCTGAAGCCGGGCAGCGAGGCGAAGGGCGACATCATCAAGGAGGAGCTCGGCCTCATCAAGGGGACGCAGGCCGCGTGCCTCCAGTGCGCCGGCACCACCGCCGTCATCCACGCGGACCTGCGCACCGTGACGCTCGCGACGCTGAAGAAGGCCGCCCAGAACGCCGACTTCGAGTTCACGCTCAAGAGCCCGCCCGCCTGGGTGGAGATCGCGCTGGCCGACGGCGACGTCTACAAGGCGGTCCTCGACGTCGAGAAGGTCAAGGGCGTGCTGACCCTGAACCCCGACCCGAAGACGAAGACGATCACGCTCTGGGTGCGCGACGTGAAGGACGAGGCGCTGAAGGCCGCCGTCGAGAAGAGCGGCGTGAAGCTCGAGAAGATCGCGCGGCCGTAGCTTTCGCCCGTCTTTCGTCCCTCGTCGGACGGGCAGAGCTGCTACTCCGGTATCTCGGGAATCTCCTTCAGGAGCTTGTCCTTTTTCGGATCGACGTCGAGATCCTGCTTCACGCGCGAAATGATCGTCAGCCTCATCTTCGAGCGCGGGATCAGCGCCATGTAGTACTGCGGCTGCGCCGAGAAGTCGCAGCAGTCCTCCTCGTCGACCAGCAGCCCGAAGACGATCTCCTCCTTCGTCTGCTTCGCGGCGTAGAAACCGACGTGGTCGTACGTGACCGGGCCGAGGAAGCACGCGACCACCATGAACTTCTCGAAGTTGACCTCGGGCGCGCGCTCCTTCTTCCCCGCGTGCCGCTCCCACAGCTTCGTCCACGCGTCCTGGTCCGTCACGCGATGGAACTCCGCCGTCGTGATGTCGGTGCGGCCGCCGCGCCACTCGCGCTCGACCTGGATCTTGCCGTCGTCGGTGTCCTGGGCGAAGAGAGGCAGCGAGAACAGCAGCGGGATCAGGTAGCGCATGAGGGCCCTCCGGTCGGCATCATTATATACATCGGCCGGAGTCGGATCACGGAACACGGCGCACGGAACACGGACCGACGGACGGAGCTCCCGGGCTCCGTGATCCGTGATTCGCGATCCGGGATTCGGGCTTACCGCTCCGTCACTCTGATCCTCGCGCCCGCGCTCGAGCCCGCCACGTCGGGCACGTACATGTTGTACGCGGTCGTCGGGAGCACGCGGAAGTCGCCCGGCGTCTCGGCCCGCATCGTGTAGCTCACGGTCTGCGTGCCGTTGAACACCGTCGACGCCACGCACACCCGCTCGTCACGCGCCTCGATGCGCGAGTACCACCACGCCCAGCGACGGCCCCAGCCCCAGCCGCCGTAGAACCGGTCCTCCTTCACGACCTCGAAGCCGCTCGGCAGCGGGTCCTCGATCATCATGTACTCGTGCGCGCCGTCCGCCGTCACCGTCAGCGTCACCTCGACGAGGTCCCCCGACTTCACCGTGGCGCCGTCGTCGAGATCCTCGAGCCGCCGCTCCTTCCCCTCCATCGTCACCCTGGAGTACTTGCGCTCGATGCGCACGGAGCCCTTCGACGGCTCGAACTTCTCCGCGAGGTTGAAGTACTTGAGGTACGCCGCGTAGTAGAGCGTCCCCTTGCCGTCCTTCTCGATCGTCACCTCGTGGTCGCCCGCCGAGAGCGGCAGCACCCTGGCGCCGTTGAACGACAGCAGGTTCGCCTTCGTGATCCGCTCGCGCATCACTTCCTTCCCGTCCACCTTCACGACGAGCGCGAAGTCCGCCTCGAGCTCGCCGGTCGCCGCCATCACGTCGGTCAGGGCGAACACGACCGCGGCCGTGTCCTTCGTCGAATGCCAGCGGTTGCCGTGACGGTTCGCCGCAAGCCACCGCACGATCTTGTGGATCCGCTCGTCCTTCGGGTCGGCCGCGACGATCGCCTTGAGCGCGTACGCGGTCGTCTCGATCGTGTTGCTCATCCAGTGCCAGCGCTGCCCGTGGCCGTCCCACCAGAGGTGCGCCGAGCCGGAGCGCGCCTTCTCGTCGAGATTGGCGAGCACCGTCCTCGCCTCGTCGTCGCGCTTCGCCTTCTGGAGCGCGATCGCCAGCACCGCCATCGAGTAGTTCGAGAGCTCCGCGCGCGACGTGAAGAGCTCGTCGAGCTCCTCCTTCATCACCGCGCCGCTCTCCGCGAGCACGAACACCATGTACGCCCGCGTGTCGATCGGAGCCACGTCGAAGCGCCGGCGGCGGTCGTCCGTCTTCCCCGCCTTCACCATCGCCTCCAGGCACGCGCGGCCGCGCGACATCGCGTTCGGGTCGACGAAGAAGTCCGCCTCGCGCGCCTTCGCCAGGCCGTACATCACGTACGCCGTCATGTACGGATGCGACGCGTCGCCCTCCCACCACCCCCAGCCGCCGTCCTGGTGCTGGAAGTTGTAGAGGCGCTGGAGCCCCGCGTTCACCATCTCGGGCAGCTCCTTCGTCAGCTCCTTCTTCTCGAGCCCGAGCTTCCGCAGCGACGAGCCCGTGATCACCGTCGGCAGGAACCGCGACATCGTCTGCTCGACGCACCCGTACGGATAGCCCGCGAGGTAGTCGAGCGCCTCGAGCACCTGCGACGCGACGCTCGGCGAGATCGAGAGCCGCAGCTCCGTCGCCTCCGCGATCGCCGTCGCGGGCACCGTCAGCTTCTCCCTCGCCGTACCGTCCGCGACGCCCGCCTTCGCGACGTACTGCATCGACCCGTGCGGCAGGATGGGCAGCACGAGCTGCATCGCGTCGCTCTCGTGCTCCGTCAGCGCCTTCGCCGTGAAGGTCGCCTTCCCCGCCTTCTTCACGAGCACCTTCCAGTCGACGCGGCGGTCCTCGCCGGTCGGCACCTTGAGCTTCACCTCGCGGTCGCCGACGACGTCCACGCCCTCGCTCTCGAGCTTCACGACGACCTCGTCGACGTCGGGCCGGTAGTTGTGCACCACGCCGGAGATCGTGCACTCGTCGTTCTGCGTCAGGAACCGCGGCGTCGTGAGCCGCACGATCACCTCCTTGCGGGCGATCACCTCGTGCGTCTGGTGGGCGACCTTGTGGTCCGCGGTGATGCCGCGCACGGTCGTCCGCCACGTCGTGAGCGAGTCCGGCACCTGCGTCTCGTACGTGAACCTTCCGTCGGCGCCCGTCACGACGGTGGACGCCCAGTACATCGTGTCCGGGAAGTACGACCGCGTCTCGGTCGCCGCCATCTCCTTGCCGCCGCTCTTGCGGCGCAGGTTCTCGCCGTCCTCCGTCATGCCGCGCGCGCGGCCGCCGCCCTGCGGCTCGGCCCCCGCCGGCGCCTTCGCCGCGTCGGCCGACTTGTGCTCCGCGCGGCCGTAGTCGTAGAAGTGCATCGACGTGTTCGTCGCGACGCGGTTCCACCGCTTCGCGAAGAAGAACTTCCGCATGTCGGGCGCGAGCTCGTCCTGGATCGCGTAGATCGACTCGTCGACCATCCCGACCGCGAGCTCCGCCGCGACCGGCTTGCCCGCGCTGTCGGTCACCTCGATCGTCACGCGCGCCGTCTCGCGCGGCCGGTACTGCTTCTTGTCCATCGCGATCTTCACGCTGAGCAGGCGTTCGGCCGGCGGCACCGCGATCGACTTCTGCTTGAAGACGTACTCGTTCTTCACGAGCGCGGTGACGGTGAAGTAGACGTTCGGCGCGAACTTCCTCCCGTCGATCGGCACCTCGACGAGCGCGCTGTGCCCCTTGATCGCGACCACCTGGTGCCGGTACACGCCGTCGCACTCGACCGTGAAGAGCGCGTGCACGTTCTTGTGCTGGCTCGTCAGCAGCACCTGCGCCGTCTCCCCCGACGCGTACGTCGTCTTGTCCGGCACGATGTCGAGCCCCTGGAAGTTCTGGAAGCCGGCCGACCAGCGGTCGTCCGACACCCAGAGCCACTGCTCGTCCTTCACCTCGCGGCCGCGCCGGTCCTGCGCGAGCGCGACCAGCCGGATGCGCCCGGCCTTGTCGGCGACGAACTCGAAGCTCGCCACGCCGTTCTCGTCCGTGCGGCTCTCGCCCTTCCAGAACTCCGCGTGGTCCCAGCCCGACTTGCCCTCGCGATGCCACCAGTCGGAGACGTCCGCCGCCAGCGTGAGTGCGAGGTCCTTCACCGGCCTGCCTTCGGTGTCGATGGCGCGCACCTTCGCCAGCACGCGCTCGCCCGGCTTGA
>Ga0187893_10014748_pt1 | contig 10589 bp, 9 predicted proteins | sample MA1701074metaG_FD_139574 | JGI IMG/M metagenome (GOLD analysis project Ga0187893, IMG submission 139574) | White microbial mat communities from a basaltic lava cave in the Kipuka Kanohina Cave System on the Island of Hawaii, USA - MA170107-4 metaG ...
GCGGTAGAGGAGGCGCCCGTCGTCGAGGCGAGAGAGCCGCTCGCTGGCGACCGGGGGGCGCGCGACATAGCGGCACAGCCGCTCGAGGCGACGGCGATCGCGCGCGGGGACGGCGACGTTCGCGTGCAGGCTGACCCCGCTCACGCTCGCGCAGCGCTCGCCCTCGAGCGCGGGGAGCGCCTCAGCGTCCGCCGCGGGTGGTTCCCCGCCGGAGTTGTCTGTTCGGCGGTTATCGGACGTAAGATGTCCGCTTGATTTTCCTAGGCGTAGACGCGCCGCCGCCGCAGGTGTTACCGCACCGTTCCCTCGGACACACCCAGGGTCCGACCGGTCCCACTGCGACTCTGCCGCTTCTCCGCCAGCACCTCGATCGTCACGATCTCCTCCTGGCGAAGGCAACTCGGCATCGGCCACACCCCCTCGGGTGCACCCTACTGCCAGCCCCTCGCGCACAGCGGAGCTCGTAAGACTGGATGTTTCCTAACCAGTCAAATACGGCGTTCTCTGACAGATGCCCAGCACGAAGAGCGCGAGGAGTGCCCAGAGCAGCGAGTCGAGTCGCGTATCAACTCGCGAACATCGCCCTGTAATGTCGGTACCACTCGCTCTGAACCTGCTCGGATGGGTCGTACTTCCGTTTGAGCTTCAAGAATTCACGGAACTGCGGATAGCAAGCTTCGACCTGGTCGCGCCGCGCATAGCGGTGGTAGGTCGGGTAGTAGCTCCCACCGTGCGCGAGGCCGATGTCGATCAGGCGCCGAAACGCGTCGCGCGCTCGCGCGATGCCGGCGCCCGTGTGTTCGATGTGGAGGTTAAAGATCGTGCAGGCGTAGGGCTTCCGCGCCCAGGGCAAAAAGGTCTCGCGGTCGGCCTCGATCAGGCGCACTGTGCCGTAGATGATCTCGAACTTGGCGCGTCGCGCGTGGTCGCGAACGGAGGACATGAAGGCCTCGAGCGCGGCGCGCTCGCAGTAGATTTCGGTGATCGCTTCGCTGGCCGGATGGGGCGACCGGAGCCGGCGATCGATCTCCTCGTGATAGTGGTCGGGATAGATGCTCATCTGGTGTTCATCCGAGTAGTAGATTTGGCCCTGCGTCGAGAGGTAGTACTCAGCATAATTCTCGAAGGCATCCGACTTCTTCGCGTGCGCGAGCTGCAAGAGTTCCGCCCAGTCGCGGCTCCCGAGCTCTTTTGGTGCGGCGGGAATCGGCACGGCGTCCGCGACGGGGCGATAGCAAGAGAAGACGCCCCGGCGCAGGAAAGCATCCGAGCGGTTGTCGATCGCATACTGAAAATCGCCGTAGAGGAAGCCGTCGCGAATGCGCTCGGCGAAGGCAGCGGCGAGGCCATCGACGTCGCGAATCTCGACCACACGCTCGAGTTTGCGCCGGGGTACCAGGCGGAGCGTGACGGAGTAGATCAACCCGAAGAGGCCGTAGCCGCCGATCGCGAGTGAGAAGAGCTCCGGATTCTCGCGACGGCTGCAGTTGCGGAGTTCTCCGCTGGCATCGAGCAAGCGAAATGACTCGACGTCTCCGACGAAGGGCGGGAAACGCAGACCGCGCCCGTGGACGTTCGCAGAGAGGCAGCCGCCGATCGTCAGGCGATCAGCGCCTGTTTGTTTCTGGGCGAAAGTCCAGGACTTCGATCGACCGCGCTGCGCGCCGACGAGGAATGCGAGCAGCGCGGGCCACTGGATCCCGGATTCGACCTCGATCTGGCCGCGCTCGGCGTCGAAGGAGAGCACGCGGTCGAGCTTTCGGATGTCGATCAGAACGGCATTCGATGCGAAGGCTTGGCCGCCCATCGCGTGGCGGCCTCCCGCGATGCAGATCGCGCGTCCCTCGGTCTTCGCGCGCCGCAGCACTCCGCGCACGGCATCAAGTGTCTCGGGCTCCTCGATGCGGTACACGCGCGTGGGATTGAGCTTCGAGTGGAGGTCGTTGACGACCACCGCTGTACCCACCGCTCCGGATGGTGCTCCTGGCCATGCGGCCCGCGGTAGCAGTGCCGTGAGGCCGGCGAGGCGCAAGAAGTCGCGACGAGTCGGCATGGATCCCCCCGGCTGTGCGAGGGGCTTGTCCCGCTCGCTGTCGAACTCAAGAGGTGAGAGTGGCGGCTCCTTCACTTTCCGTATGGTAGAGCGGGGCAACCAACCACGACCTCGCTGGACATCTGATAACCGAGAACGCATCCTCGCTTAACACTCCCTGGACGAGCGCCGCAAGGCCGTCGAAGGCTTTGCGCATGTCCGTCGGCTCGACGCAGACGAAGATCCGCCGCGGGTGGTTCGCCGCCGGAGTTGTCAGTTTGGCGGTTATCGGACCTGAGATGTCCGCTTGATTTTCCTGGGCGTCATCGAGCGTGGCGTCGTGGCTCCGTCTGGCGCGCCGGGAGGGACTCGAACCCCCCGCTCCTCAGGTTCGAGCTCAAGCAACACCAGAGAGCAGCGCGCCTAGCCTGACGGCGATTACTGCAGGTTGTAGACGCGTGCCGCCGTATCGTGCAGGACCTTCTTGCGCACTTCTGGAGTGAGCTTGGCAAGCTTTGCTGCTACCTCCGCAGTCATCTTGTCCGTCAGTGCGGTGCCATGGGGGAAGTCGGTCTCGAACATGACCGTGTCTGCGCCGAGAAAATCGATGTGCTCTGCGAGTGCCGTCGTCTCGAACCAGAACGAAGCCGAGAAGTTGCGGCGGTAGAGCTCGCTGGGCGTCAAGCCCTTCCAGACGTCTCGCTTGTCCTCGGCCTCGATGTTCTCGTGCCACTGGAAGTCCATGGCCTCCAGCATGAACGGCAACCAGCTGATGCCGGTTTCTCCCGAGACTATCTTGAGCCGGGGGTGCCTCAGCGGAATGCCGCTGAAGATCAAGTTGGTGATGAGCCACGAGTTGCTGAGGAACGAATTGGTGGTGTAAGTGGCCAGATGCACACCGCGGCCCATGGTCAGCTGGGCAATCGCATCGACGCCCGGCTCCACCCACGGTTTCTGGGCCCCTCCGCCCGGCACGCCGATGTGGAAGCTGAGCGGTACCTCGAGCTCTTCGCAGGTCGACAAGAACCTGGCCCATTGCGGCTGGTTCAACGAGGGGAGGCCGTAGATCTCGGGCGAAGTGAACATGCTAGGCCCGGCCACGAGGTCGAGCAGGGTCCGCGTGCGCCTGATCTCCTTCTCTGCCTCCTCGATATTCCACCATGGGATCTGAGACAACGGCACGAGCCGACCACCGCTCTCCTTCTGCAGCGCGGCCGCGGCGTCGTTGTAGGTCCTGATGCAGACATTCCGCAGCTCTTCATCGGCGACCTTCGTAAAGAACATCTGGCTGCTGAAGCCGCCGGTGTTGGGGTACATGATCTGCTGAGAAATGCCGTGTTCATCCAACCAGGCGACGCGCGCCTTGACGTCGTAACAGCCAGGGTGCATCTCCTCGAAGAAGGGCAGCGCCCGCATGTTGCCCTGTACCTTGGTGCCGTCTGGCCGCACCATGTTGAAGCCGATCGAATCGAAGGGCTTCCCGTCGACGATCCACTCCGGCATACCCTGATCGTTCTTGCCGATCCGGGGCACCCGCTGCTTGAACTTCGCCGGGGCGTGAGCTTCCCAAAAGCCGGGCGGGGGCGAGTAGTGACTGTCTACATCGATGACCTCGATGGGATCCGTGGTGTAACTCGTGGCCATGATCCAACTAGACCTCCCTCGATCGGCACGTCCTTCGGCCATGATCGCACGGATTCGGGCAGACGCCCGATGGAGGCGGACGACTGTCCGAGCTGCCGGTCGCACCCCTCGGCGCGCGTGCGGGCGACGACGTTCTCGAGGTCCGCCGCCGGAGTTCGCCGCCGGGCAGTCCCCAGCGAGAGCTGTCAGCTAGGCAGTTATCGGACGTGCGATGTCCGCTTGATGCTGCTGGCGCCGGCGCTGCGCCTCGACGGGCTCCGTGCGGGCGATTGGTTCCCGGTTGCCGCGAAGACTCCACCGTGGAGCATCGGGCGGTACACGAGCTCGCAGCCCGTCCGCGCGACGATCCCTGTGAGCTGGCCGTTCTCCAGGTAGCTGCAGGGCTTCGCAATCGCAGAAGAATCCGACCCGGCGAGCCGCGAGCCTCTCCGTATGGCGCTCACAGCGCGGTCAGGCGGGCCGGGACCGACTTGTGCCAGCGCGTGCCGGTGAATTCGTCGCGATCCCACTTCTACCGCGACAGTCCTGTCGACTGGGTCGCGCTCGACGACGGTCTCTCGTTGCTCGGTGGCGAGTCGGGGACGGTGCCGTTGGCTGCGCCCGCGAAGGCGCGCGCAGCCGGATCGACCTGACGCGACCGTGTGAGGCCTCCGCTCCGGGGCGCGTGGTCAACCTCCGGTCGTCGAACGGCTCGTGCGTTCGAGCTGAGCGAAGCGGAACGGCGCGAGCTGCTGCCTCCACCAGCCGGTCGGAAAGGCCTCGAGGCCGCGAATCCCGACCTCGGCCGGGGCGGGCCTGTCCGGTGGCAGGTAGCGGGTCCCGAAGATCGTGTCCCAGAAGATGAAGGTGTCGCCGAAGTTGTGGTCGGCCTCCTCACGGACCGCCGAGTGATGCCAGCGATGGAGCTCGCCGATGCTGAAGATCCACGCGAAGGGGCCGAGGGAGAAGTCGATGTTCGCGTGCTGGAAAAGGCCACCGACGCGTGACAGCACCATCCAGTAGGCCAGCACTTCGGGCGGTGCGCCGAGCACGGCGAGCGGGATCGACGAGATGGACACGCGGACGACATGCTCGCCGGGATGCGCGCGAAGGGCGTTCAGCCAGTAGACCCGCTTCGACGAGTGGTGGATCGAATGGAAGCGCCAGAGCAACGGCACCTCGTGCATCCAGCGATGGGGCCAGTAGGCGAAGAACTCCGCCGCCACGCAGGCCAGCACGACCTGTACGGGGAGCGCCCAGTCCGCCGGCCAGAGCGGACTGCCGACCCCTTCCTGGAGCGCCGTGGCGATCACCAGGTGCAGCCCCCCCCAGAGCCCCGACAGGCCGCCCGCGACCACCAGGCTCACCGGGAAGTAGATGGCGTCCGTCACGAGGTCGTCATGGGAACGGTTCCAATCGGTGTGGCGCGGCAGAACCCGCTCGAGCAGCGCCACGAACGGCATCAACCCGAACCAGATCACGATCACCGCTTGGTGCGCTGTCCCGCGCGCCAGCAACGCGTGGGCGATGCACAGCGCCGCGACGAGCGTCGCGGGAAAGACGAGGTGTCTCAGCCACTCACGCATCACACCCTCCCACCCGATCTGCCTGGATCAGCGCGTCGATCCCGCGCCGGCCCGCGCTGGAAGGCGATCCACGCCACCACGTGGCGTCTGAACAGGACCTCCGCGAGCGCACCCGAAGCGAGCCCGCGCTGGATCTCCTGCTGCAGCGGGAAGTCCTACGCCTACGCCTACGCCCAGGAAAATCAAGCGGACATCTTACGTCCGATAACCGCCAAACTTACAACTCCGGCGGGGAACCACCCGCGGCGGCCAGGTCTTCCTGCAGCGGCGCTACAACCCCTGGCTCGCGGGCGCCGCGCTGCTCACGCTGGTCGGGAGCCTGTTCCTGTTCGTGCGCTCGGGGCGCGGGCGCATGGTGTTCCAGGGCCAGCGCGAGGAAGAGGCGCAGATGGAGCCGACGCTGTAGCCGGGGCAGGACGCGCGCAGGCGTCGCTGCGTCGCACGCGAAGTCCGCGGGCTCGCCGCACGCGCGCGCTCTCGGGCGGGCAGCGCCTCCCCGAGAGCGCGCGCAGGATCGAGTTCAGGCGCTTCGCAGCGGGCGGCGCCGATTCGCGAGGCTCAGCCACAGGAACAGAAATGCCCCACCGCTGAGCGCGCTGGGTGTCGGGACCACGTTGACGGCCATCGCCACGGACAGCGCCGTCGCCTGCGAGCCCGCCCGCGGTGTCAGATCCAGCCGGAAGTTGTAGGTGCCCGGCTGGAAGGGGTCGATCCCCGAAGCGAAGAATCCCGGGTTCTGCGAGGTCTGGAACAGCACGACGTTGCTAAGCACGCCGCTCGGCAGCGCGAGAGCGGATTCGAGCGTGCCCTGCAGGTTCGGCGTCGAGTGGTTCGCGACGTCGGTCACGAGACTGATCACGAAATCGTCGAAGGAGAAGCCCGTGCCGCGCAGGTCGATGTGGACGTCGTAGTTCCAGAGCGGCAGACCGGGCGCGGACTCGCCCGGCTCGATGCTGTAGACGTTGCCCGCGATCGGCAACGGAACTGGCGAGAATCGGCGGTTCGCGCGCAGTGCGATCTGCGCTCCGCTGACCGGATCATCGGCGACGACGAAGTTTCCGTTGACCTGGCCCGCCCCGCCGATCGGGATGATCAGGCCGGGCACCGCCACGGTGCTCGAGTCCCACTCGGTGACGGGAGCCGCGGTGGCCGGCAGGGCCAGAACGAGCGCAACTAGCGAGACTCCCAGAGCGATCAGCGTTCCCTGCGCCCCGAATGCGGCGCCTACGATACGATGGCTGGTGCTTCGCATGTCGAATCCCTCGCGTGAGTGGTTTCGGATGGCTTGGGCCGTGCTGGAGCCGCCGGCGCAGGACACTGCTTCGACGGCTGCGCCGTGAGCCGGGAGCGCCAGACGCTCCCGTCAGGACTATCGCATGCGCGCTACTAACGCGTCGGCATTTCTCCGCGCGAGAGACGGGCGCTCCGCCGGCGGCTCGGTCCAGTGGGGTCCGCGTCCGTGGGGCATCCTGGTTCTCGTCGGGATCGGCGCCTGCGCCGCAGCCTGGCAGGACATCCTCCAGATTGCACTACGCGACGAGGAGGCGAGCCACATCCTGCTCGTGCCGCTGGCCTGCGCCTGGCTGCTGTCGACGGGGCGCGCCGTGCCGGTTCGGGCCGGCTCGCCGCCGGAGCGGCATCTCGCTGCGCGCTGGGCGGGGCCGCTGCTCGTGGCCGCCGGAGCGCTGCTCTCGGTCGCCGGCTTCTATCGCGCGATCGCCGTGTTCTGGCATGCGGGGGCGCTATTCGTCGCGCTCGGGAGCTTCGTCGCGGCGGCAGGGCTCGGGCCGCTTTGGCGGCACTCCGCGGCCACCGCGACACTGGCCTTCCTGATCCCCGTTCCGGGGATGCTGCGGCAGGGCCTCTCGGTCCCGCTCCAGACGGCGACGGCGTGGCTCACGCAGCTCGTGCTCGAGCTGATCGGTCTCGAGGTCGGGCGCAGCGGGAGCGTGCTGCACTATCACGGGGTCCAGATCGCAGTCGCCGAGGCCTGCAATGGGCTACGCATGATGTTCGCGCTCTTCCTGGTCACGTGGGCCAGCGTGTTCTCCCGACGCCTGAGTGCTCGCACCCGGGTCGCCGTGCTGCTGGTGACCCCACTGCTGGCCGTGGCCTGCAACGTGTTGCGCCTGCTGCCGACGGTCTGGTTCTACGGCCGATCGCCCGATCGGCTGGGCCCGGTTGCACACGAGTTCGGGGGATGGCTCATGCTCGCGCTCGCCGCAGCCTGGCTCCAGGCGATGCTGGCGTGGCTCAGCCGGCGGCAGCGGCGCAGCGCTGCCGCCGGCGAGGAGCCCGGTCGCATGCCGCGGGAGCCAGCGCGGCTCTCGCGACGGCTCCCGCGGCTCGCCACGACGCTGCTGCTGATCGCGCTCTTTCTCGAGACCGCATTGCGTCCCGCAGCGGCCGACGCGGCGCCCTTCCACGAGCGGATCGCGATCGCGGCTCGGCTCGCGCCGTTGCGCTTCGGCGACTGGAGCGGGCGCGAGGTCGCACTCGAGCGAGCCGCGGTCGAGCTGCTCCACGCGAACGTCGCGCTCAGCCGGATCTTCGAGCAGCGCGTGACGGGCCGGGCAGCGGGCTTCACGCTGGTCCAGACCGGCGACGCGCGCGACCTCGTCGGGCGCTATCCGCCCGTCTGCTATCCGGCCAACGGCTGGAGCCAGGAGTCCGCGGAGGACGCGGAGCTGCTGCTCGAGGACCTGTCCATCGCCTATCGGCGCTACGCGTTCTCGCGCGGGGGCGCGACCGGCCCGCCCGATCGCGTCGACGTGCTGCATTTCATGCTGATTCCCGGCGGCAGGTCCGAGCGCGAGATGCAGGCCGTCCAGAGCGCGGCGGCGGACTACACGCGGCGCTTCTACGGCGCCGCGCAGGTGCTGCTCGTGCTGCCCGCGGAGGTCCCGCGCGACGAGCAGGAGCGCATCGCCGACGAGATCCTGCGCAGCCACGCGCTGCTGATCCGCGAGATCCTGCGCGGCTGAGGCGGAGCCCTGGCGAGGTCCCGAGCCGCGGCTGCCGCGCCTCACCGCCAGGTCCCCCGGTCGGAGGCCAGGCAGCAGTCCGCGTCCGCGGCCTGTCCCCCCCGCGAGCTCCGGGAACCAGCCCGCGAGCTCGCCGAAGTAGGCGCGGTCGTGGCGCTCGCAGCAGTCGCCTAACACAGTCGACGGAATGCTGTGCTCGCCCGACTCGTCGAGGGCCCAGAGGGAGACGCGCGTTTCGTGGTGGATCTCCTTTTCGAGGCGGATCCAGGGGCGCGCGCTGCACTGCAGCGCGTCGGTCGCGCAGCAGGCGTCGCCGAGGTCGCGGAACACGACGCCGCCCGTGGGCACGAAGCGCGAGTCGAGCTGCAGCAGCAGGTTCTGCGGATCCGGCGTGTCGAACCACACGCCGTAGCGCGCGAAGAGGCGCGCCTTCGCGCGTCCGACGCTCGCGGCGAAGTGCTCACCGAAGAAGTCTGCGAAGCTCGCGCCGCGGCGCCGCGCGAGCTGCGGGCCCACGAAGGGCAGCGCGGCGCCGGGCAGACGCCTAGGAAAATCGAGGGACATCTTGCGTCCGATAACCGCCGAACTGACAACTCCGGCGTCCTCGGGCCGGTGGTTCACCGGCTGGCAGGACGGCGTGCAGCGCGCGCATGATCCACCCGCGGTGGCGAGTCCTCGCACTTGGCTGCTGCAGGCGGGCTGCCGGAGGCGGGGACTCCTGTCGCTCTGTGAGGTGCCCGGCTGGTCGGGTGATTGATCCCGAGGGATACGATGGAGACGGCATGTGGCGGATCTGAAGTCGCCGGCTCTACCCTGGGCGGCGCAACTCCACCGTAGGTCGAGAAGCCGCGATGCAGATTCGTCAAGTCAGGCTGGATGGTCCCGGTGTCCGGGGAACGCAGGTCAGTGGAGCAGTGCTCCGGGACCTCCTGGCCGTCTTGATCGAAGGGAGCCAACGCGCGCTCCGCATCCGAACGCAAGGGCGGAGCACTGCTCCGGGTGCGATGCCTGCCTGGATTGTGGCGGCCTCCGATATCTCTGTGCAGATCATCGAGGGCTCCACAATCCTCCGAATCGAGGGTCCGTCGCTCCTCGAAGCGGCACCCGACGAGTTCCGGCAGGCGCAGTTGTTCCCGGAAGTAGACGTAGCCCGTCCAGCAATTGACTATCTGATTGACTCGCTGGAGGCGGCTCTTGGCAGCGAGGATCAATCCGCGCTGTACGACGGGCAGCTGCTGAAGGTCTTTGGCCGGCTCGGCTCGGTCTTCGCCAAAGGCGTGGACCATCTCGCTTTCGACAGATCGAACGGCGCAGCTCATCGGCCCCTGAGGATCACACCGGGAGACCTGCGACAGATTCGCGAGCTCGAGCGCAAGATTCCCGGTCCCCAGTACGTCATGGTCGCGGGGAAGCTCGACACGATCCGCCACAGCGATCGCACCTTCGTGCTCGACCTTGGCGAGGGTCGGGAACCGATCAAGGGCCTTGCAGACCACTGCGAGGACCTTCAGAACTTCTGGGGGGAGCACGTCGTCGTCGCGGGGACCGCGCACTTCACTGCGAGCGGGGCGATCCAGCGAATCGAAGCAGAGGCGCCCATCCGAGCTGCCTCCGAGCGTGACCTCTCGCTGTTTGCAGTGGTACCGACTCCCATCGCGCGACCTATGGTGGCGCTCGAGCTTCGTCGGCCGCAGGGGCCGCGGTCGGGTCTGAATGCGGTATTCGGCAAGTGGCCAGGTGAAGAGACGGACGAGCAGATCAAGGAAGCGTTGGACCTGCTCTCGTGATCTCCCTCTCTGACCCGGTGCTGCTGGACACCAACGTTGTCGTGCACCTCATCCGCGCGAACGCGGTTGGCCAACAGATCGCTGCCGACCACCAGCTGCTTCAACGCCCGGACAGGCCGTTCATTTCGATCGTGACCGTCGGTGAGTTGAAGGCCTTCGCGCTCAAACTCGGCTGGGGCGCCGCGAAGCGGCAGATGCTCGACGCACTTGTAAGTGAACTCGTCGTCGTGAATATGAATCAGGGAGACATCATGGATCGGTACGCGCAGATCGATCACTTCTCGGAGAAGCTCGCAAGACCGGCGCGGCAGATGGGAAAGAACGATGCCTGGATCGCCGCAACGGCCGCGGCACTCGAGGCGCACCTGATCACGACCGACTCAGATTTCGACCACCTGAGCCCCGCCCTCATCAAGCTCGTGAAGGTGGATCCCCTGACCGGAGTGACGATTCCCTAGAAGCTATCTCAAAAACCCGAACGGGGGCATTCTGACGCGCTAGGCTCTTGGTGCCTGTTCGAGCGAACCCCTTGAGATCAACTCTGGCCCCCCGCCAGGGGTTGTCGTTTGGATCTGAC
>Ga0187893_10014750_pt1 | contig 10588 bp, 11 predicted proteins | sample MA1701074metaG_FD_139574 | JGI IMG/M metagenome (GOLD analysis project Ga0187893, IMG submission 139574) | White microbial mat communities from a basaltic lava cave in the Kipuka Kanohina Cave System on the Island of Hawaii, USA - MA170107-4 metaG ...
CTGGGGCTGGGCGGCCGGCACCGTTTTTGGACTGGCCATCTCGGTTGCCAGCACCGTCGTGCTGTTGAGAGTGCTCGCCGACAACAACGACCTGCATACGCCGACCGGACACATCGCTGTCGGTTGGCTTGTGGTTGAGGATCTCTTCACCGTTTTGGTGTTGGTGCTTTTGCCAGTGATCTTCGGGAGCGGCGACGTAGCCGCCGCTAACGTTCCCCTTGCTCTATTTCTGGCGGTCGCAAAACTCGGAGTCCTGGTGGTTTTCACTCTCGTGGCAGGTGGCCGTCTGATCCCTTGGGTTCTCGGGCATGTGGCAAGGACGAATTCGCGGGAGCTCTTCACTCTGACCATTCTGGTTCTAGCTTTAGGCATTGCGGTGACGTCCGCCAAACTATTCGGCGCGTCAATGGCGCTTGGCGCCTTCCTTGCGGGGATGGTGGTTGGGCGATCGGACTTCAGCCAGCGCGCCGCTTCAGAAGCGCTGCCCATGCGAGATGCGTTTGCCGTGCTGTTTTTTGTGTCTGTTGGGATGCTCTTCGACCCAAGGCACCTGGCGGAGGCACCAGGTTTGGTGGCGGCAACATTGGCGGTGGTCCTCGTCGGCAAGCCGGTGGCTGCCCTGAGCATCGTTTGGCTTCTGCGCTGTCCGCTGCGCACCGGTCTTGCGGTCGCGGTAGCACTGGCTCAGGTCGGTGAGTTTTCCTTTATCCTGGCGACCGTAGCGCGAGATTTAGGGTTGCTGCCGGACCTGGCGCACAACGCTCTGGTCGCCGCGTCGATCCTTTCGATCTCGCTCAACCCGTTGCTGTACCGCCTGATCGATGGAGTCGAAATGAAGTTGAAAACGCGCCCCGGCCTCTGGCGAATCTTGAATGCTCGTGTGAACGGCATGCAACCCGATGATGCTGGCAGACCCGCGGAACCTTCTTATGTTCAGAAGCCACTCGCGATTGTGGTCGGCTATGGCCCAGTGGGACGCACGCTGACCCGGTTGCTCCGTGAGAGCGACATCGAGCCCGTGGTCATCGAGTTGAATCTCGACACCTTCAGAGAGTTGAAGACTGGAGGAATCCAGGCGGTGTACGGCGATGCTTCTCAACAGGACACGTTAACCCATGCCGGCGTGCAAAAGGCAGCAAGTCTTATCCTGAGCACCGCAGGGATGCCGGGCAGCCAGGAAATGATTCGTCTCGCCAAGGAACTCAATCCAGACATCCGCGTTTTCGCACGTTCCGTACACCTGCGAGAAGCCACTGCTTTGCGGCAGTCCGGTGCCGACACGGTGTTTTCAGGTGAGGGTGAAGTTGCATTGTCGATGACGGAGTTTATGCTTCGGCAAGTGGGTGCAACCCCCGAACAGATCGACCGGGAGCGCGACCGCATTCGCCGTGAGCTTTTCGGAGACGGTTGCTTTGCGGAATCTTCGACCGAGTCTTCTTAGGAGGATCTCGCTACCGGCGCAGCCCTTAACGCTCAATAGTGTCCATCCGACCAGATCCTTAGGATCGGTCCTCTCTCATAACGAGACTCCTGGAAATGCGGTCACTTTTGGAGAGAACACTTGAAGGTCAAGTAACTCAGCCGCGATAGCCTCAGGATGCCACACAGAGCAGCATGGTAGTGTCTCAGTTTGAAATCGGGGTAGTGACTCATTTTGACTTTCATGCTCCAGTCGTCTCACCTGGAGGACGACCATAATGAAAGAGCCAAAATCAATGGCCATCCGTGATGACTTTCTGCGAAAGAGTCTTCGCTACATCAAAGAGAATGGCTCAATGCCTAGAAATCCTCCTTCTGGACTTAAGCAAGAAGACCTTCATAATCATTTCACGCACTTGTGGAATGAGGGCTTCATTACAGGTTACCTGGCAGTGCCGACAGGGATCGATCAGATAATTCGTGCGGTGGCTGATCCTGACTTGACTAGGCAAGGTCTTGAATTTATCAAGGAAGACCACTCGTTGAAATCGTGAACACTTGAAACCCCGCGCCGGTTTCTGAAACTATTTTTTCATGCCAAGGGGACCTAAAGGCCAGAAACGGCCAGCCGATGTGATCGCAAACGCTGTCCGAGTCATGCGAATCGCTACCCGCGAAGAAGTTGAACAAACAACAGATCCCGCTGCGCTTGCCAGAGGAACGAAGGGCGGGGCTGTTAGGGCTTCGAAGTTATCTGCCAGAAAGCGCCGCAAGATTGCGAAGAAAGCCGCAGCTGCTAGATGGAATCGTCGCTAGGAATTAACTATCCTAAAACCGTTCCTCAAATCATGTGCTTCAGCATTTGTAGAAGACGGAGCTTTCGTAACAGGTCCCAATCCAAACGTCACAGCCTCAAGGTCTGCGTCGTAAATTGCCAAGCGCTCAGCGATTTCTGATTTAGTTATTCCGGACTTCCACATCACAGTAAACACTTTGTGTAGAACTGGCGACTCTTCCCTTGGCATGCTTTCCGGTTCACGCATACGTCCGTATTCTGAAAGCTGAATGCAGATGGTCCGGTAATACCAATCTGAAAGAAGTCCGAGCTCGTGCAATCGACATGCGAGTGCCGCTACAGAGACGCCCCAATGTTATTTTATTTCCACTGGCTGTTGCAGCGTGGGCGATGCCTGACGCCTAAAATTAGCCCTCACGCTATCTTCTGGCATCATGAAAACTCCACCAAATTCTTTAGCGTCAGATTCAACGTCTCGCCCGGGTGGCACACCATGACGATGCATTGGCAGATGGCCAAGTTCATGCGCCGCATGCATCCTGCTATGCTCTCCGCTCTTCATTGTGTTCAAGAACACGAATGGCTGATCGCCCTGCCAGAGAGAAAACACATCGACCCGTCTGCATTGCTCAGCCAATGAAAAGACTCGGACTCCATTAGCTTCGAGCAGTCTGATCATACTGCCTATAGGCCGATCTCCAATTTTCCAATATGCCCGAATTGCAGTCGCCGCAGCTTTGGGCGTATGGAACTCACCTCTCAGATCTGGAAGGTTCGGATTTGGTAATTCAAAATGGTCACGTTGAGCGCTCGAACCTCACAATGAGAATGCATATGCGCCGGTTCACGCGCCTAACGAACGGATTCTCAAAGAAGCTCGAAAACCATGTCTGGATGGTTGCGCTTTATACCGTGTATTACAACTGGAGTCCACAAGAGCATCCGAGTGACACCAGCAATGCAAGCTGGTTTGAGCGCACAGGTTTTCACCTTCGAAGATTTGGCGAGACTGATTGAAGCTGCAACCTCGAAGACTGGCAAACATGGACCCTACAAGAAAGTTGCAAAAATTTCAAACTGAAACACTACCAGCAGCATTCGAACGTTGACGTGCTGTCATGGACATGCTATTAAAACAGTCCAACCGAGTTGTAGGTTTCACAAGTTCAGTGTCAAGACAGCCTGAGGATATTGATGCGGCGAGTGGTGACGAAGGTTCCGAATTTAAGAAAGTGGCTTATTCGGTCCTTCATGCTCCTTTTAATTCTGGCCGCCTATGGAGGCACGGCGGTCGGAAGTCGGAATCTCGTCAAGGTCGCTGAAGCGACCGAGTCTGAAGCCGAGACGTTTGTTTTTCATGAAGCCACGGAAACTCGGCGGGAATCCAACCCAAAACGGCATCGTGAGCGCCGCCACGGAGAGATCGATAGGCACCACGCTCAACCAGATTTTCGCCGCCATGGCCGGCTTTGGTTTGTCAACGAGCAATTTACCTTTGGCGAAGCTTTTGGTCCACCCCCTCCTTCCAGGGCTCCCCCAGCTCTCCCCTAACTAAGTCCATCACAACCGTTCAAACGAAATAGTCAGCATGGCATACGCATAACCGCGCGGCCAATTGCAGTGCATTGCTCTGATCATCACGGTCATTTCACGACATTGTTCGTCTAACCTCCTTTGGAGTTGACAGGCACTAAACGACGCCACAGCGCCGCCTGGACGGCAGAAAGCTCACTCGCGTATGACTTTGGAAACAAACCAGGTGCCGAGAGGAACGCTCGCAGGACTTCGCGACTATTGGAAGTCTGATCTGCTTTCCGGTTTCCTCGTCTTCCTCATTGCGCTCCCTCTCTGCCTGGGGATCTCACTCGCGTGCGGATACCCGGCTATCGCCGGCATCTTTACCGCGATTATCGGTGGACTGCTGGCCACGTTCTTCAGCAATTCAGAACTGACTATCAAGGGACCCGCGGCAGGCCTCATTGTTATAGCCATTGGTTGCGTCACAGAGTTTGGCTTTACTGGAGGGCGAGATCCTGCAGCGGATTTTCAGGCCTATCGCCTTGCTCTTGGCGTGGGTGTCGCGGCCGGCGCTATTCAAATTCTTTTTGGCGTGTTCCGAGCGGGCATCCTTGGGGAGTTTTTCCCGAGCGCCGCAGTTCACGGATTGCTAGCGTCGATCGGTATCATCATCATCGCCAAACAGTTTCCAATCACCATGGGCTTGGGATCGGAAGGGACTCCGTTGGAACTGCTTGCCAGGATTCCGCATTTCGTAGCGAACATGAATCCTGTCGTGGGGCTGATCGGAATCATCAGTCTGATCATCATGTTCTGCTACCCCCTAATCAAAAATCCAAAGCTAAGAGTAATTCCTGCTCCCATGGTGGTCCTTCTTGTTACCGTTCCGCTGGGGATCTACTTCAACTTTAGCCAAGCACATACCTATTGGGTCAATGGCCGAGACTACCTTCTTGGGCCGAATTTGCTTGTCGCCGTGCCAGCCAACATGTTCAGTGCGGTCACGTTCCCAGACTTCTCCGGAGTGGCTACGGCCGCAGGATTGAAGTACATCGTTCTGTTCGCGTTTATTGGAAGCCTGGAGTCTTTGTTGAGCGCCAAAGCCATCGACCAGATTGATCCCTGGCGCAGAAAAACAAACCACGACCGTGACTTGCTTGCGGTCGGAGTCGCAAATACTGCCGCCGCTCTCGTGGGGGGACTGCCCATGATCTCGGAAATCGTGCGCAGCAGAGCAAACATCGATAACGGCGCGAAGACGCGGTTCGCCAATATGTTTCACGGGGCCTTTCTACTCCTTTTTGTCGCGCTTGTACCGGCGTTGATCAACCAGATCCCGCTGGCAGCGTTGGGGGCGATGCTGGTCTTCACGGGCTTTCGCTTGGCCTCACCCCAATCGTTTGTGCACATGTATCACGTCGGGCGTGAACAGTTGATCATCTTCGTCTCCACGATCGTCGGCGTGCTGGCAACGGATCTACTGGTAGGGATTGCCATTGGCATCGGTGTGAAAGTGGTGATCCACCTGATCCATGGCGCTCCTTTGGCATCGCTTTTTAGATTGAAGGTCGACGTACAGCGAGGGAACAAGGACGGCCCGCGGGTTGCGGTGAAAGACTCCGCAGTGTTCAGCACCTGGATCGGATTGAAGAAGAGATTGGAGCGACTCAAGGGAGAGCCGGTTGTCGTTGTCGATTTATCAGACACGTTTCTGGTTGATCACACAGTGATGCAAAAGCTCAACGAGATGGAAAGTGAATTCAAAGAAGCTGGTTCTTCGTTAGTCATTGGCGGACTGGAGCAGCATCGAAAACTGTCACCTCATCCGGCGGCAGCGCGACGAAAACGGCCGAATGCAGTTGTCCGGGAGGTGTGAGGATGGGCGCGTGGCAGTACTAATGGAAGCATAAGAAGGGGGACATGGCTGCGTCCCTGGTCGTAGCAGCGCCTTTAGGCAGCCCGGTCGCCAAAGCCGGTACTACAAATAGTGAATGCTCTCTCCCTGTCGCACTGACTAATAAGGGCAAGAGGATCTTATGTCGGCTCAACTAGCTGCCCAACCGCTTCGAACTATTTCCGCAGAAGAACGAGAACGCCTGCGCCATCAGATCACCGAGGCTTGTGAGCCCATTGCACCGTTTTGGCCAATGAAGAGCTTTGCGAAGCGCAATCCGCTTCATGGGCTGGAACACTTGCCTTTTGATAGAGCCGTTCGCGAGGCCAAACATCTGTTAGGCGGAAACGGATACTTGTCCAACAGCGAGTATCGCCAGTTGTTTCGCGAAGGACGCATGACGGAGGAGAATGTAAGCCGTGCGTTTCAGCGAGTCGGGTCGATTCACACGCAAACCTCTATTCAGGTCGGAACTCGTCGAATTGGCTCCGCGGACGTGCTGCGATTGCACCTTCTCTTTGGATTCAACTCCTTGGATCCGGTGCTCCTGACTTGGACGATGGGTGCCGCAGCCGCGACCCGACGATTCCAGAACGATCTTCCTGCCGAGTGGAGGCAGCGCATCACAAAGCGCGCAGCTGGTAACTCGGCATTGCACGGGAAGAGCGCGGAAGAGTCGTATGTGAGAAGTTTATGGGACAGCACATTATCGGCTCTTTGCCGCTCGGATCGGTTCGATGGCGATTCTCACCTTCCGCGCCAAACCGAAAGTGAGCCACAGCTCGCGGCGAGTCAACCTGCTGCGGAGGTAATCCTGCCTGCTCAACGGACAGTCGGCGATTGGCTGGACGGTCTGGCGGGCGCTTCGATCACAGAGCAGATCAACGGCCAGATGACGAAATGGACCGCGGCCTTTGTCGATGAGGGTATCGCCGGTTGGTCCATGCCAGGGAGAAACGGAGGGTTCTATCAAGGCTGGTGCGAGCTAGCGCAACGCGATCTGTCCGGTCGATTCCTCGGCATTAAGAACTTCGCGCAAAAAGTTCGCGACCTGCCCGGTTCGCCGGAGGAGGCCATCGCCGTCGGCCTCAGGCAGCTCGGAGTTCCCGAAACGCGGTGGATGGAATACCTGTCGCGGCACCTGGCCCAGCTGCCGGGCTGGGCGGGCCTCATTCGCTGGCTGGGTGAAAACCCAGATTACCCGGGCCAGCAGGGACACACGATCGATCCTGTTCAATACCTGGCTGTCCGCCTGTTTTATGAGGTCGAGCTTGCCGACGCGTTCTGCCGGCGGAAGTGGGGAGTTGCCGGGACTCTGACCGCGATCGAGTCTTATTGGCGGGAGCATCTTGATGAATATCGAAAGCTCATTGGCACGGACCCTCATCCCGTCGACCATCGGACAAAAAGAATCTGTGACGATGCTTGGCGCGTCTTCCGCCTGGCGCAGTTTCTCGAATTGACTCCGACAGAAGTGCATGAACTGACTGATTCCAGCATCGCCACTCTGCTTGGGTGGTTGGATGCGTTTCCGGAGGATCAACACAGCCCGGTGTGGCTGGAGGCCTACGAAGCGAACTACCGAGAACAGTTGATCGCCCGATTGTCGGCTCATCACAGCAAGCAGGTTCGGATCGAATCGCGCCCGCGAGCGCAGTTCGTTTGTTGCATCGACGTCCGGTCCGAACCCCTGCGCCGTCATATCGAGGCCCAGGGACCCTACGATACCTACGGCTTCGCCGGGTTCTTCGGCATGTTTATTCATCATCAGGCATTTGACAGTGAAGAACGCAACCCACTGTGTCCGGTGCTTTTCAAGCCAAAGTTTGCCGTCAACGAAGCACCCCGACCCGGACAGGACCAGCAGTTGCAAGCTTATGCGTCGGGGACTCGCTGGCGCCGACTCGGGGATCACATGTTTCATGACCTGAAACAGAACCCCATTGCTGCCTTCATGCTGATTGATCTCTTGGGGTTCTTCTACAGCGGTGCTTTGATTGGAAAGACCCTGCTGCGGAGGCCGCATGAAACCGTGAAGGGATGGCTGCAACGATGGTTTGACCAACCCGTCCCAACACGGATTCCGGTGGACCGGGACCAATTTCATCAAGAGCGGACCGAACCCCATTCCACGGCGGCCGAGGTGCACCTAGGGAACGGACTACCCTGGGGGTTAACTGTGGTCGAACAGGCAAGCTCGGTGGAGTTTGCGTTGCGCATGATGGGGTTGACCACAAACTTCGGCCGCTTCGTTGTACTTTGCGGCCACGGCAGCGCGACGGACAACAATCCGTATGCCTCGGCGCTCGACTGTGGGGCCTGTGGCGGCAAACATGGCGATCCGAATGCACGGGCGTTTGCCAATATGGCCAACAAACCCGAGGTACGGAAGCTGCTCAAAGAACGAGGGCTCGATGTTCCGGACGATACCTGGTTTTTGCCGGCGAAACACATTACGACGTCCGGTCGCGTCGTGTTCTATGACATCGACGATGTCCCGGAGAGTCATCGGGAAGACTTGCGCGTCATGATCCAAGACCTAGAGAAAGCAGGCGCCCAGGACGCCCTGGAGCGCTGCGGACGTTTGCCACACGCCCCGAGAGGGCCGTCGCCGGAAACAGCATACAGGTACGTCGCCGATCGCACCGTCGATTGGGCAAACGTTCGGCCCGAATGGGGCCTATCAGCGAGCGCAGTCTTCCTCATCGGAAGGCGAGACGTGAGCCGTGGACTCGATCTGGGCGGCCGCGTCTTCATGAACTCCTATGATCCTGAGCTGGACACGGATGGAAAGAGGCTGGAGTTCCTCATGACGGCTCCGTTGGTTGTCGTCAAGTGGCTCAACTCGGAATACTATTTTTCCGCCGTCGATCCGTGGTTCTGGGGGAGCGGCAGCAAGGTTATCCACAATGTGGTGTCGGGCGTCGGAGTGATGCTGGGCGCCCAGAGCGATCTTCAAACTGGGCTCCCGTTACAGTCGGTGAGCGATGGGCGAAAGCATTTTCACGAACCCATGCGGCTCTTGGCGATTCTTGAGGCTCCCGTCAGCCGAATCTCTCCGATCATTCAAAAGCACACTGTGCTCCAAAACTTATTCGATAACCGATGGGTTACGCTCGTCGCCATAGATCCAGCGAGCGGCGAGTTTCAGCGGTATAACCCCGATGGGACTTGGGAAGTGCAATGAACGACGGAAGGCTTGGAAAACTGAGCCGTAACACTCTCTTCTTTTACTTGCTGTGGCTGCTGTTGTCGCAAAGCTACAACGCCTTTCATATGGTCCTGGGGTTTGTTGTGTCCGTTGGGGTAGCCCTGCTGAATACTCAACCCGGCAACCCTCGTATCGAGAAAGTACGTTGGTTGCGCATGCTGGCATACTTTCCTTGGCTCGTGTCGCGGATTATTCAGAGCGGAATCCATTTGTCGTATCTCATACTGCATCCACGTCTTCCCATTGACCCGAAACTGATCCGCCATCAAACCAGCTTGAAAGGGGAGGCCGGCATTGTGCTCTTCGGCAATTCCATCACGCTGACTCCAGGTACGATCACCGTGGAAGTGAATTCCAATGAGTTGCTGGTTCATTCGATGGATGACGCTTCGGCAGATGATGTGACCAGTCTGAGGATGGAACAGAAGGTTGCTGGGGTTTTCAAGATTCGCGAATGACAGGAATGACGCCGTTTTTTCAATTTCTCTTGGTCGCGCTGGCGGTCATGATCGGGGTGTATCTATATCGCGTTATCAAAGGGCCCACAGTCTTTGACCGCGTCTTGGGGCTGAACGGAATCTCCACGAAAGCCGTCATCCTGCTGGTGGTGATTGGCACTGTATACGGTCGAGTCGACATGTTTGTGGACATTTCAACCGGATACGCCTTGCTGAACTTGGTAGCAGCGTTGGCCATCGCGAAGTATCTCGAAGAACGGGGGACTCCCTAAATGTTTCTGGTTGGAACAGGCTTCATTCTTGTCGGGGTGTTTTTTCTGTTGGTTGCAGCGATTGGAACGGTGCGCCTGCCTGACGTGTTTACTCGATCTCACGCCGTGGGCATGACCGATTCGATAGGTGGGTTCTTTGTCCTGACCGGATTAGCTCTGTGTCAAGGCTTCACTACGAACCTGGTCAGAATTCTCATTGTTCTTGCCCTGCTGTATCTCCTCAACCCGGTCATCACGCATGCGACCGTTCGGGCCGCGCTTCGCTCTGGCCTGAAGCCGTGGACTAAGGAGCAGCAACTTTCTGCAAACGTAGTCGATGGCATGGTTGGCGCCGAGTCTGCGGGGCCGCAGTCAGGTCGGAGCCTGCCTGGCAAATGATGTAGAAACGGTCTCAACCAGCTGCGCCCGGGAACCAACGAAAATGGAGAATCTTGAAAAGCTATGACGTATTCCTTTGAACTTCCCTTGTTGGCTTTGCTCATGATCACGGCGGCCGGTGCAATTCTGGTGAAGGACCTGATCAGCGCGGCGTTTATTCTTGGGTCCTATAGCTTTTTCCTGGCGCTGGTATGGGCGTGGCTTGGAGCGGTGGATTTGGCTTTTGTTGAAGCGGTCGTGGGAGCCGGCTTGGCGACGGTCTTCTTCCTGTTAACTCTCTTCCAAACCGATCCCAAGGACCACAGCATTCGGCGCACGACCCCTCCGTTGGTCGCTCTGCTCGGGTTGCCGGCATTCGGCTTGCTGCTCCTCTATGCGGCTGACGATCTGCCCGAATTCGGGGACCCAACTTCTCCCGCTAGCCTGCACGTTTCCCCTGTCTACCTGGAGAATAGCCTGCAGGATACTCGAACCCCGAACGTCGTTACCTCCATCATCATGGACTATCGTGGGTTCGACACGCTGATCGAGACCGCCGTGGTTTTCACCGCCGGAATAGCCTGTGCCGCACTGTTGAGGAAAACTCGAACATGATACATGCCCACGACAGTGTCATCGTCCGAGCCTTGAGCAGGCTGTTGA
>Ga0187893_10014751_pt1 | contig 10588 bp, 2 predicted proteins | sample MA1701074metaG_FD_139574 | JGI IMG/M metagenome (GOLD analysis project Ga0187893, IMG submission 139574) | White microbial mat communities from a basaltic lava cave in the Kipuka Kanohina Cave System on the Island of Hawaii, USA - MA170107-4 metaG ...
ATCATACTGCCTTGCATGGAAGTCATTCCATTGTGTAAGGCTGTCATATTCTTTTCCCTGGTAACCGTAAAGGTTCTCTTTTTCACCATCCCGCACCCACGTAGATGCAATCATGCCAAAGGGGAAATAACTATTTACCTGTAACACCGGGCTTTCAACGTGAGTGACTTTTAGTTCATCGAAGTGTACCCAGTTGGCGCTTTCATTATCGTAGCTCAGGTAAATAAACAGGTAGCCTAATTCTTTTACCTGAATTTGGGGCAAGGCAAGCTGGTGAAGGATATTGGCCGCACCTACCGGTGCAGATTTAGCTTCGATCACCAGATACTCTTCATTGAACAATATGTAATTTATAAATGCGGAAGGTTTACTGCTTCCTTGGTAAGGCGCCAGTAACAACTTGCCATTACCTTGGTTTGAGTTTGCATAAGCTGTATTTATCTCCGTGGTAATGGCCGCGTTGCCGCCCACCAGCACAGCAGCCACTGCATTTACAATGGTAGTTAAGGGAGCCTGGGTAAAGCCTGTTGCGGAAGAATAATAAGCCTTTGTGCTTGCGTCAATTACATCACCGGGAAATACCTTCATGCTTCTTGCGGGCCCAACCCGGTAGGTGTTGTTCATCCGCAGTACTTCATTTCCTCCTGGTGTAGCATTGGCCGGTACATTGGGCACTACAAAGCTGTAGTTGAGATTGAGGAACTGTGTGCTTTCGGTGGAGGAAGCTTCCGTTTCAAATGTTGCGCCAACGGTTACAGTGGTTGGCGAAGTGCCGAGTACCACGCGCGGGCTTCCCAAATGATCGGTTAAAAAATATTGGTATTCCCAATCTACTTTATATAAGGCCACTCGGTTGATGTAAAACGTTTCATTCAATGCCGGGTTACTCCACTGCACGCCAATTTGAATTTGACTTACACCCACAGGAACAATGAATTCTGTGGTTACCCAGGTTTCGTTGGCTGCGCCTTGTGGTAACAAAGCGCCAGTCCATACAATATTCGTAGGACTTCCGTTTCCAGTAACTTTCAAGTACGCATTAGCCGAAGTATTGCGGTAACCCAATACTTTAAAAGAATATTTTTCACCTGCGCTTACGCTGTACGTTGTACCAATCGGAAAAACTCCCGGGGTGCCGGTAGTTTCGTTGCACACAGCTTTTACATACGTTTGCCCACTCAATGTTTCAGCAGAAATAGTTACACTGCCACTCGCATTGTAGCCTTCCGTGCCATTGGCTTCCTTATTGGTTACCAGATTTTGATAACCGGGAGGCACAATGCGGCCTTCTTCATGGAATATGAGGGAAAGCTCATTATTTACATATACAAATCCGCCAGAATAATCGGTCTTAAAAATTTGCTGCGCGGCACTATTGAAATATGCTTGCGAGAGCCTAGCGCCCGTTGCATCATAGTCGTAAGTAAGGTATGAGTTGTCGGTAAACGTAATTATTTCAGGCAAGTTTAGATGATTGTATGTGATGGAGGTCATTCCTTTATTAAGATCAACTAGCAGGTTGCCATTCACATCATACCCATAGTCATTGCCAGTAATGTTACCATCATTAAAACCGGTAGCCTTGGTAGAAGCAGGTGCGTTATCGGTAACGTTTAGAAGCTGGTTGCTCTTTGGAGTGCCGTAATTATAACTGAGTTGATCCACTTTATTTGTTCCGCTCTCTTTATAGCGATGAAGGGCTTCGATGTTACCATTTACATCATAAACCAGCCCGTTCTCGGTGTATCGGTCAGCGTTCATAGACCAGTTAACATCGGAAGAAATAGGCCTTGCTTTGTAGTTGGCTCCCGTGAGTTGCTTCAGCTGATTGTAATTGAAATTATATAGCCGCTCCTTCGTACTTAAATCATTTTTCCATTTAACAGCCGAGATAAAACCGTCATATCGTGGGTTCGCTGTACCAGCATTTTGGTCAAACTGATTGCTGTACGCAAATTCCATTGCAAAATAATCGGTTTCCCCTGCATCGGGAATTGATACTCCGTTAATAGAAGTGAGCCAGCCTTTAATGTGATACCGGTAATCAATTGATTGTAAAAATGTTGATCCGTTGTCGGTTGAATAAATCTTCTTATCAACCTCCTCACCCAATTGGTTGTATTCGTGTGAAGCAAGAAGCACTTCAGGTTGTACGTTGATCCTGTGCCAGGTCTTTAACAATCCTCCCGCATGGTTATATTGAAAACGTTGCGTGAGTTTGGTTCCGTTAACAAATGAAATTCCCTGCGAAGTAAACGATGAACGTACTGTGGATAGCGTACCATTTACAGAAAAAATTGAAACATCAGCTAATAATACGGAGGAAGAAGGAATAAGGGATATGTAAACAATTTTGTCATTCTTCAAATAATACACAGTTGTACCCAATCGCTGGATGCGTATGACATCGCCCACATTCAAACTGCCTGCAGCGCCTGTAAACTTTGCAACACCATTTTCATGTACCTCCATCGCATTGCCGTTCAGTCTAAAACCAAAATCAATGCTCGTATTTCCGGCATCCGGGTTAGAATCCGATAATCCAAGCATGAGTGTATATGCGGTAGTGGTTATTGTGGTTTCAATTGAACCATCGGTGTTGGCCTGAAGTTGCTGAACTGAACAAACTCCTGCATCCCAGGCGCTAGTGGCAGCCGTTTTTGTAAGCGTTGTACCGGTAAGAGAAATATTCACCAGCGACTGCCAGGTAACATCGTAGGTATCTGATTCACTGGTTTGGGTTTCCAACGTCTTGCCAGAAAAATCATACAGTGAAGAAGTGCGCACTACATCATCGAGATGTGTTGATGAAATGGATTGTATTGCTCTTCCGCGTTTATCATAGTACGTTACTGAATGGAGCCATTTAGTGGAGCCAAGTACCTTGATGCTGGCACCGGTAACCTGTCCGAGAAGTCGGTCGGTTTTTTGCCATGGGTCATTGGTTGACGTTTGCCATGTTTCATTAATGAACTGAAAATCCGGGTTTAGAAAAAGCGCATCATTGCCCTTGTAATTATCGAAATAGGAAAGGGTGAGATTTTCAATGTTGGCAGTCGGGAAAACATCTGTGCCTTGCGCTGTTCCATTATTGATTGAACCTTTAAAAGAAACGCCAGATGTAGCAGCAAACGTAAAACCAGGCTGTAACCGAATGGAGTTAGAAGCCTGATATTCGCGGTATCCATCGTATTGGACTGAAACAATGTCAATCCCCGTCCGTCCTTCAAACACCGAACTAGACGGAGGAGTTGCGTTCTGGTATCCTTTACCACTGTTTAGAGCATTCACCGTATTCTGCAAATCATCGCGTGTTAGGCTAGTGCCTGGGTTGTACAAGCCACTGATGACGGGTCGGTCAAACTCATCATACTTTAAAAAGCTCCATTGATTTTGCGTGCGTTGCTTTCCATCCTGCGACAACACGGGTCTCTTGCGTTTGTCGTATACCACGTATTCCCAATCAGTACCCGGGCCCTTTGAAGCAATTAATCTGTTGAGATTATCGTATACGGACTGGTAAGCCCATCGGTTTAGTTGGTCAGTGGTTGGAAAAATGGAAGTGCCATTTCCTAATTCTACAACAAGCGCAGGTGGCAACATAAAACGAAGGTTGCCTTTGGTATCGTACACATAATACGTTTCTATCCAATTTCCTCCATCCTTTGTCCGTTCAATAATTTTTAAGCCCAGTGCATCTTGGAAAGTTTCGGATTCGGGATCGGGAATTTCTTCAGGCAGCCGATCTTCTTTCGACTTTTGCAAGCTGAGCGAAGAGACAGGCCAGTACGTTGCCGATTCGGGCAAACCGGAAGTTGTGTTGATAGTCCATTTCCGAATAGCGCCAACTCCTGTGGATGTTTCATTTGTTCGATATTCCAGGTCAATTGTTTCTCCTCCTTCCGGCTGCCATAAACTTCCCACAGAACCTTGCTCCTTAATACGGCTAAGTGGTGAAGTTTCATATTTGGCCTGCCCAAAAGGGTGGGTATCTTTCGCTACGTTTGTATTTAAACCTGAGGATACATTGAAGTAATTATAATGAGGGCTTCCCACATAACTGCCGTTGTTTGAGATCAGATTGTCAATGAACATCCCGTTGTTCTGACTTACTACCATGGGCAGGTAAGATGCTTCCTCTCGGCCCAACCCATCATAATCAGCAGGTTGTATCACATCGGTGCGGCCGGGCGCTCCTTGCCGGCTTATGGTTTGCACACCTTTACCCAAATCATCTGCATAGGTTATAGACTGGAAAATGTATCCGTCATTAGCTCCATTATTTAAAGGTTGGGCGAGCAGTTGCGCTTCCGTGGTAATGGCGGGGACCAAGATGTTATTTGATACCGAAAAGTTTTTGTTATTACCCGTCACATTTACACCGGTTGAAGTGTTGTAACAGCCGTTGGCTCCAGGTGTAGAAAGCACCATGTAGTTACCGGGCGCGGCAGTCATGTATTGGGTTCCTGTTGCGCCAGGAATGTTCACTCCATCCCTTTTCCATTGGTAATTTGCACCGTTAGATGCCGTCAGTATAGAGTAACCCGGGACGGCATTGGTAGTGGAGGTGGAAATAGCAGGCTGAGCCGGTAGTGGACTTACCGTAACTGCTTTTTCACCATGGTTACAGACCTGGTACGGGGGTGGATCGTTACATACCAACCCATAGCACGGAGGTTGCACGTCAGGGTCGCAAGAAACTTCCTGGTACCAACATTCTTCCGGTGGATCAATCCACTCACAATGATCCGCATACAGCGTTCCGTTACTGTTCCATTGTATGTTGACGAACCCGCCTACATTCGATCCAATAATAACACCGCCTCCGGTTACTGTCCAAGTCACACTTCCAAATCCACCGGAGTCGTATGTCTTCGTACTTCCTATACAAACTGTACCAGGTCCACCAACATTGATTTGTGCAAATGCACAAATCGGAAACAAAAGAAAAATACTAATCAGAAACTTCTTCAATGTGAAATTATTTTTGTATTTCATGCTGGATCAGTTTTTGAAATTTGAAAACACGTGCTTCACAATGTTTTTATCTTCGTCTCTGACGAATTTGGGGCGCCCGAACCCATCGTACTCATAATAAATAGTTCGGTTATTTGACCCCGTTTCGGAAGTCACACCGAGTATAGGGTGAAAAGTACTTGTGGTCATTCTCGCATTTACCGGATGAATCCGCACATCATCAACAACTACTTCCGTTGCTCCGCTTTTCCTGATGTTAATAGAAGACAAATTAGTTACCGTGTATTCAAACAACGTCCAGGACGTTAACGTACCGAGATTTACAACAGCGCTGACACCATCAATTGCGACTGAACCTCCGGAAGTCTTCACCCAGAATGAAATTTTGTATGACGTACTTGAACTTAGTCCGCTTTTAGTAAGGCCGGTTGTACCGAGGCTAAAATATTTGTTTCCTGTTTTAGAATCACCTGTCGTTATTATTCCATCAGCCCACGAAAGATTACCTGTTGACGAATCTTCAAAGCCACAATACGCAACATCGTTGAAGGAAGCGTTTACAATTTTAGCAAGCGGGAAGCGTTTATCTTGATCCAGAATGATGCAATTCAATTGATCTGCATTTCCAATTTCTTCTAACGGAGCACCAGTAGTTAAGTCTCTTGTGTTCACTTTTCCGGTAAAGTACCAATCAGCAGAAGGTGTTGTGTTCGTATCCCACGAAAAGGCCGAAAGGGATGGGCCGATCCAAGTGTATGAATCAAAAGGAGCCGGGGTATTGTTTGGTCCCCAGTTCTTCCAGCGCGTGTAAGATATTTCAGTAACTACCCCGTCTACTGTTCTCCTTTTATAAATCAAAGGACTGAGTATGTTCTTTGTTCGTGGCGGGCTGAAATCATAACCTTCCCACCAATAAACGTATTCGTTGGCGATCGTCTGTACAGGGCTTCCGCTAGTAGAAAGCGTAACTATATTTTCTGACTCCAGTTGTTTTGTGCCAATGTCATAGTAATACGCGGTTTGAGTCTTTAAACCGTCTCCTTCTGCAAGGTTGAAACTCGGACGCAAATAAAAACCTGCCTGGTCGGAGTATTGATTATGATAATAATGATTGTAATCTGTAGCTGATTTGGAAACAATATTGCCTGCATCTGAATAATTCAACGACTTGTAATGGAGGCCTGTTAATTTTTTTAGGAAACTGGCCATGTTGCCATTTACAGACGGATAGGCCGCCTCGGGATCGGAGCCTACCACTTGAGCGGAGGTTTTACCATTCATGAAAAAAGAAACGGAGTATCCATTAGGCCTTGCGGCAGGATTACTACTGCCGGGTATGGTAGTAACTTTATTAAATTGAAAATTAAAACCACCGACATCTGCTGTTGCTGAGCTGACATCATAATCATACGAAGTGTATTTTTGGGAAACACCATCGTTGGTGGTTACTAACGTAACTACGAAATCACTCAACGGTCCATCAATTTGGTTTCCTACTTTTCTGTAGAGTTTAAAAACTTTTGAATCTTGTTGCACGGTACTACTCGCTTGCGCTAGGCAAGTAATAATTGTGCTACCTCCTACTTGAGCTGATGGGACTAAAACAAACCCTGAAACTGAATGAACGATATCATAAATTATCTGGCTGTCAGTTTCTGACATTCCCTCCATGGAAGCAGGTCTTTCAAGTTCAGCAAATTTTTGTCCGTTCTTCATTAGTATTGCCCGAAACACGCCCATAGTTGAAGTAGTACTTGTCGAGTATGCAACAAAATCGAAGCCTGCAGAAACCGGTTGACTCGTATTTAGATTTGAGGATACATCCCATGAAAGATTTGTTGCCACAGGTGCGGAAAATGTTTCATTTGGATTTCTAAAATACAATTGACCATTGCACATAAAGAAATTGTAACCCGCTATTGAACTATAATTATTATTGCTTCTGCCAAATTCCACATCCGCTCTCCATGATCGGGTATTTGCATCGAATCTTCTGATAAAACTTTTATACACAACACTTGGTGATGTAACTGTGTAGGGCCTGTAAATAAAATCCTCTCCCAGCGAAAACAAATTTCGAATTCCTGCATTTTGGCCATAATAATTTAATTGCCCCGAGGCTTTCCAGGTTTGCCCATCAAATCGAAAGGCGTATCCTTTGTCGGATTGCTCAGTTCCGTCCTGAGCAAAGTAAGAGGGTCGTGTCAATAACACCATACTTCCTGATATGCTTACAGGGCTGTTGTCGGGAACTCCAATGCCTGTATTAAACTTTTGAAAATTACTGAAGTTTTCATCCCATGTATAAATAAATTCATTGTTATCATTTGCCATCACTACTGCAAACGAGTTTGCGGCATACCAATAAGAAGAGCCGCTAGATTCAGAATTAAAAGTCTTAGCTGAGGGTACACTGCTGGTTTGCCATTGCCCGGTTTTATTTTTAAAATAAAAATCTATTTCATCAGTTTGAGTATTATTTTCATTGTGCATGATAAAATAATTATGCCCTGCCGCATAAAAGTGATCATCACCATCAATATTTTGGTACCACGATAACCAGGATGTACCATTCCATTCATACACATAAAACCGATCTTGTTTGCCACCGATTAACACAAATTCTTCACCTGCCAAAAGCGTTGGTATGTATACTCCGGAAATTTGTTCATAGTGATCATACCACTCCCCGGGAATATTTTCATTCCTTTTAAATAATCTTAAATCAAATTGAGATGATTCTCCCCGCTGGTTTAGGACAGCGAAAAAATCCTTTCCCATCACCAATTGAAAATCCTGCTCTTTAAAATCAGAACCGTAAGACGTTTCCTCGACAGTAACATCAACTAAAGTACCCGTGGTAGTATAATTCCCAAGGTTTTTTTGAATCCATTTGCCGCCATCCCATGTAAACACGTCAAGGATAACGGGTTGGGGTGATGTTACATGTGGTGTCGATGGCTGATCCAGACCTGGACGCAAGCGTCTTGAAATCACTACAAAATCATCTCCGATCCAAAACCGAGGCTCATAATACGTACCTGTTGGTTGTACGCTTACTGCTTGCACCAAATAATCTCTTTTAGTATCCGTCAATATTTTTTCTTCATACGCAAATTCAACGGTGCCTTTTGTAGGAGCAACAATTTGTTTCAAAGCCCCGAAGTTATTGCCAGCGGAGTTATTCTTTTCATAGTTAAACACAAGAGATGGCAATGCCTCACCTGTTTGGGAGAAGCGGGTAATGGAGTTCAGCAGTCGTTTAGCTAATTCATCTGCACCCATAAAATCATAACCGGTTTTAATATCCTCCATCACCAGGTTGTTCTGGTCGTATTTTGTTATGCGGTCGAGGTATTTGGATTCAAAATTATCCTGATGGGCCCCTATGTATGAATGAGGGTCAACATATTCCTTGGCATAAACTGATGTTCCCGGAATAAGCTGGTTATTCAATTTGCTCAAATAGATTAATGTTATCTTCTCACCAATTGTATTCTTAACCTCTTTCAGGTACAACGCGACTGTTTGTATCAAGCCTCCTATAAATTGGTAATCATCCTGATATTCAAATGTTAACTTATCATTCCATAAGTCAATAATTTCCGAAAGGAACCAACTATTAACCTGTTGCTGCCCCGCTCCCAAGCTGGAATTGCCAATCCAATTACCCCATTTGATAATGTACTGAACTGTTTTTCGTTGACTGTTCACATCACCGTAAATATATTTTGTACCATCATCCTTAATAATTGTCCAAACTTCTGCTGTTGGATTGTATCTCAACTTCCAAAACTGGTAGCTCTTCAGATAATACTTCCATTCTGTTCCATCCAAACCGTCATAGAACAATTCGTTTGAGGACCCTCCTTCTACTAAATAAAACGTATCATCTTCACGGGTACCGGTGCCTTTGTTATCGGCAACAATCCTGGGCAAATCAATACTCCAGCCCAGACCAAGTACTCCGGTGGGCGCTTCGCGGTTCCAGGTCTCAGCCAGAAATTTGACCTTTGAGGAGTAACTAAACGTAAGGTTGTAGCCAAGGCCGCTTTTTCCGGCAATGCTTGTAATTGGAATACCGAACTGTACTTGTCCGGAGAAAAGATTTACACTATTCTGCAAAAAGCCCAGGTTATCTGGCAGGCTGCTAAAGGACTTTGGTTGCGCTCCACTTGCCGGAGCGTCCATTTGTTGAGCTCTTGCACTCCAACAGGCTGTAATAAAGCAGCAAACTATAAACCATTTTTTCATAGGGAAGGGATTTTCAGGTACTACTTATTGTCAGGCTTAATCAAACTTTCAAGTTCTTTAAGTCTCTTATCCTGATCAATTAGGTAGAGTGTAAGCTCTTCAATTTTCTTAAGGAGTTTTGCATTCATATCACCCAAGCTTACACCATTTGTGGTCACCTCATTGGCAGCGGGTATTCCCGGAAGATGTTTATGTTCTGCTATAAACAATTGAAGCTCTTCAAGCGTGGGAAGTTGATAATCAGTTTCAAAAACATAATCAGGCCAATTAGCCTGAAGTTTAACAACCACTTCCTCGCACACCACCTTTCCTCCAATGGCGAGCTTATATCCCGCTGGAGCTGTTGCAGTTCCTATACTAATCATGCCCGCTGTATAATTAAGATTTGCACCAGCATTAGTCCAATCATCAACTGAAGCGCCATTAACCAAAAGGCCTGTGGCATAAATAGTACCGCTTGTATAAAGTGTTCCGCCTACCGTTAAAGCATGGGTGGTATTTGGGAGTGAATTTATCCCAACCTGATTACTGCTGAAATTCCCAAAAACTAAGGGCGTGGATGTGCTTGAGTTATCGATATAAAGTCTGTCAGAGCCAGTCTCAGAATATCCAGCGTCTTTACCAATAAAAACATTTCCGGTTCCAATAATATTACTTCTGCCTGCCTGGTATCCGAGAAAGGTATTATTGCCTCCGCTGGTAATAGAATAGCCAGCACTATGACCAAAGAATGCATTATTACTTGCTGCCAAGTTTACCCTTCCTGCATTCAAACCAAAAAATGCATTCGAACTTCCGGTTACTACATCTCCAGCAGCTTTACCTACGGAAGTATTACCAGTACCATTACTTCCGGCATTATGACCAACGGCCGTGTTATCAGTTCCGGGAGTTCCCCCCGCACTTGCAGGTTCATCATAATTTTGAGCGTTAATAGTGCCGATGGTAAGCACCAGTATTACCAAATAAAAGTATTTCATAAGGTTAGTATTTTAGGAGGTTGTGTTGCCTGAATTGATTGTCAGGAAATTGTGAATTGCTTTAAAATAAAAAAAACGAAGTTCGCAGACGCTAGTACATCAAAATCTGTAGTAGTTTTTTACTATTGTAAAAATGTACTTAGCTTATGCTCAGGGAATTATTAAAATGAAAAAATGCATTTTATCCAAATACCTTACATGGCTTGTAAAGAAGTTTTACCTAGGCAGCAGAGATTTTTACTGAAGTGAGGTATAACTGTCAAGAACAATATCCTTGTACTCCTTTCTAATGAACAGGTCAATCCAATAAACAACAGCAAAACTGATGAAGCAGAGCTTATCATTGTCTCCAAACTTATGCTTCCGACTCATGTCGG
>Ga0187893_10014752_pt1 | contig 10587 bp, 9 predicted proteins | sample MA1701074metaG_FD_139574 | JGI IMG/M metagenome (GOLD analysis project Ga0187893, IMG submission 139574) | White microbial mat communities from a basaltic lava cave in the Kipuka Kanohina Cave System on the Island of Hawaii, USA - MA170107-4 metaG ...
CCTCGCGAGAAGGCCATGGATCATTTCAAACACTTCGCCGACTTGTTCGTGAAGTTCCGCGAGGATGTTGGTTTCGCGCGGACGGTCGCGAAGGCGGCGTTTCGAGCCCCGGATCCGATCAAGGCCGCAAACGACTTTGTTGGTACCTACAACGCGGTCGTTTCGGAGCTGACGTCGAAAGGCGTCGAGGCCGACATCGCCAAGACCATCGCCGGCATTGCGAGCTTGGGTTTCGAGCCAATGCCAACGGCGCACAAGCTGCTCAAGAAATTCGAGTCTGTTGTCAGTTTGGTCAAGGGTACTCACCCGTGGGTGGCACGGACCATCGCGCTGAGTGCGTGCCGCGCCGCCGACCCGTTAGCGATGGCACGCTCGTACACGAAGAACTACGATGACATCGTTCAGATGGTCAGCCGGATCGATTTTCGCCGCGCACGCGAGGTTGCGGCCCAGGCCTTTCGATCGGACAATCCTCTCAGTTGGGCAAAGCGGTATTTGAGAGAACTCCAACGCGCCGTTTAGCTACCCAACTCGACGCTAGCAAGACTCAGTGGCGATTCTGCTCTCCAATTCCCGCCTATCAACAGTGCCTGCGGAGGGGCACACTTGCTCCGTGCCGCACTTTCGTGAACCAGGATACGGCTGTGACCGACGCCGGTGGGGGTCACGCCAGAAAAGCGGTCCCATTCAAGCGGTTCGAGGATTTGCACGGGACGCGCCCGTCTACGTCCCTTCCAACTTGTGATCGCGCGGTGGGGAAGTCGATCTGCGGATCTCGCCGAGGAGGCCGCGAACATAGCAGCTGTCGAACCATTGGTGACGCGGTTGGCAAATCCTGCGGCGTTATCGCGACCCGAAGGGGGATTGCAGCCCCTGCTCTGGGCGAGGGGCTATGGACGTACCGAGGTACTCGCCATGGAGACTCCGACTCGGTGTTGAGAACGTCTTTTTGAACGACCCTCGTCCACCCGCGGCACGGCACGTTCGGTCTGCATTGGCGCCTAATCAGCGACGGCCAATTGACCGCCTGCCCCGACGCCGGTTGTACTTGAGCCATGGCCTCCGAGCTGCCAGCGACGCTCTCCTGCCTTCACCCGCACACAGCCGCGAATGAACCCGTTACGTTGCTCGAAGGTCCGGTCAGGGTGCCGGTCGACAACACGGAAGCGGAGGGAGCGGGCGCACTCGTCCTGCGGTGGCTCCCCTCCCCGGGTTTGCGTCTTGAGGCTGAACTGCCTTCGGCCGGATGGAACGCGCCGCATCCTGGCGCGCGCGTCAACGCTGTCATCGCAGGCGAGACCGCGGAGACGCTGGTCAACAGCGCGCGCTTCAGCGTGAAAAATGGAGTGTCGTCCTCAACAATCTCGGGAAGCGTCAGCACCTTCGCGAAGGGCGCGGGCGACAACCTCGCGCATCTCGGCTTCCAGGTCGTGAACTTCTCGGACTTCATGACGCCCGGCCCGCGGCCTTCTTTCGGCCTCCCGCCATCGACGGCCGAACTGCTGTGGAACGGCTGGTGCATCCGCCTGAGCGCGGTCGAACAGTCGGAGGAGACCTTCAAGAGTCTTGGCGAGACCGGCGGCTATGCGTTCACGCACATGGGCCGAATGGATCGGGTCGACGGCGCAACGTTCAGCGCGGACGATGCGGAAGGCGTTCTCGACGCGCTCAACCGCTTTCTCGGTTTCGCGCGAGGCGCTGCCGCCAATCTTGCGATCCGCTGGGGCGTCGATGCCGTCGGTGCGGCGGCCTGGGAACGCTGGAGCTCTCCAGTCGTCGATCCCTGGAAGGGACGCGACAACTGGTTCGACGAACATCACGGCAATCTTCTCGCCGAAATCTTTCCGGCCTTCGCTGCGGCCCATGCTGACCCTGAACGCTGGGAGGCATTGAGCCTTGCGCTGCACTGGTACCAGAAGAGCAACACGCGGGCAGGTGGCATGGAGGGCGCGATCATCCTCGGCCTCACGTCGCTCGAGCTCCTCGGCGCGCTGGTCGTGGTCGACAAGACATCGACGCTCACTGCATCGCAGTACGAGCGCCTCTATGCCGTGAAGAAGCTGCGGACGCTGCTCGAGGTCCTGAATGTGGAACCAGTGTTCCCGGCGCGTTCCCAGAATCTCGCCGGTTTTGCGGGGCAACAGGGCTGGCAGGATGCGGTGAAGGCGCTTGTTGAACTGCGCCATGGCTACGTGCACGCGAGCAAGGGCCAGCGCCAAGTAGTACTTTCCGCGTCGAACCCCGCGACGTTCGAGGCCTGGCAATTGTCGCTGTGGTATCAGGAACTGGCGCTCCTCTACCTTCTCGATCACCGGGGCGAATACCGCAACCGCATGACCGCGGCGTGGCTCGGCGAAGTGGAAACCGTGCCGTGGTCGAAATAAGGCCGGGCGGCGAGAGGAAAGCAAGATCCGCGGCGATGCCGCGCGAGGCGCTGGTTGACCTACAGCTTTCCAGTGAGCAGCTTGTCGTGCAGGAGGATGTACGCGAGGGAATCCAGAAGAATCAGGTACTTGAGCGCGATGTCGCGGTTCTCGAAATTCTTGAAGATGCCGTGCGCGATGCCGTGACGCGTCACCTGCTTCGACGGGTCGACGACATTGCCGGTTTCCGTGAGGAACGTGCCGGTTTCGATGAACATGAAGATCTGGTCCAGCACGGGACGTGGAAACATGACGACCTTGCGCGAGAGAACGAGCGTCTTGAGGTCGTCGACGCAGGATTCGAACCGGTAGCGGTGCGCTACGTTGGCCTGCGTGAGGTAGTCCTTTACGATCCCTTCCAAATGCGGAACCAGGACGTAGATCGACGAAACGTGGTCGCCCGCCAGATACTCCTCAATCGCTTTCTTCACGTACGGCAGCCGGTCGCCGAAGAAGTTTGTCTCGGTCCAAAAAGCAAGTTGCCGTTGGAGGTACGCCTCGTTGTATGAGTCCGCCACCACATTCGCGAATTCAGGCTTCTGGACAATCGCGGGGTCTTGGGCGAGGTGCCACAGGACGTTCGGATAGTGCGCTGGTCCGGGCGGCCAGCTCGCGTCGGCGAGCTGCTTGTACTTCTCGATTGGCTTAATCGCCTTGAGCAGCTGGTCCGCCTGCGCCATGTCAGCGAGTGGGTATCGCACGGCCAGCGGTTCGATGACGGCGCCAGTCGGGTCGGGCGGTGCGCCCGGCGTGAAGTCAAACATCGTGATGAAATTCAGGAAAGATGAGCGGCAGAGGAAAAAACCGGCCGGTTTGCCGTTGAGGGTGGGCGGCTCGAGGAAGCATTCGGATGGATGGACATCGGCCAGCGTCAGCGGCTCTCCGGCATTGACTGGGCGATTGACCTTGACCTTTGCCGTGATGCGGACGTCGTCATTGATTTCGATGACGTTCTTGCCGTCGCCTTGCAGGAAACGGAACTGATAGAGCTGCAGCGGCAGCGTATCGGCGGCGATTGTCCCCGCAGCCACCCGCGACTCCACTTCCGGAATCACAAACAACTGCAAGAGCTGGGACATCGGCCGGTATGTCATCAGCATTGAATGAACGTCCATCGACTCTCCACACTACAAGTCACCGTGCGCCCGTCGGAGCTGACGCGGTACAAAGGCATCGCTGCCCTGTGAGCCGCCGCCCGGAAGCGACTCGCGGTTGAGACGAATCAGCCGCGCCTGTTTACGTCCGCCACAAAGCCGTCGACGATGTCCGACAGCACTCTGTCGGACAGCACGAAGTAATCGAACATTTCGAACAGCGGCGCGACGAAAGCCCTCACGACCGCGGTGAGTTCGGTCTCGATGCCCTCCAGGGTCGTTTGTACGCGCGTCTCGATCCTGTCTTCAGCCGACTTCCGGTCCATCGACATGTAGCGCATCGGATCCGCCGATGCGAGCGTACGTCCGGCAATGCCGCTGTGGACGATCTCGATGGTGACCTGCGAGACCGGCGAGGCGCCGAGGCGGTCATAGAGGCGGCGGCAGTACAGCAGGGTCTCCGTGATGCGCACGATGCGCGAGTCGAAATAAACGACGTTCGCGCCGGGCCTGCGGCCATCCTCAAATAGGGTGTGCAGCAAGTAGAAGTCGCCGTTGCGGCGCAGGGCCCAGTAGTCGTAGCTCGGGTGACTGACAGTGGCGATGATCTCCGCGGCGATGCCATCGGCGCGCGGTTTCGGTGCAGCGTCATCCCGCGTCAGCACGACCCCGATGGGCCAGCCGAAGGCGTGGACCTGCGCGCTCTCGGCCGCCTTGAGCAGGTCGCGCGGTCCGACTGACAGCTTGTCCCTCGAGAGGGAGAAGAGCGCCTCCATGTAAGCGTCACATCCGGCCTTTCTTCAGGCCCTCGATGCCGGTCGCGCGCTGTTGGGCCGACCATTCCTCGTCGAAAGGTAGCTCGGCGGCAGGCTTCGGTAGGATGGCCTGTCGGCGCCTGATGCGCTTCTCCAGTTCGGCGCGGAATCCGGGCAAGTCGTCTGGATGCCAGAAGAGAACATCGTAGCCGACAAGGTCGAAGTGGATCTTGGGTCCGCCCGGCCGATGGTCCTGTGACTCGGGGGTGTGGTCCTCGCGCGCGCAGAGCAATAGGTTGCGGAACTTGTCGAGGCCCATCGCGTAGCCGATTTCCAGGTAGCAGTTCGGCCGCTCGTTGGTGAGGTCCGCGACGATGATTTCGGCGTCTTGAATGAAGCGGATGATTTCGCTCTTGAGAAGGCCGCCCGCGTTGTGCTTGTCGACGCGCTTGGCGTCAAGGCCGCAGGCCGTCAGGGCTGGCACGATGACGTCGGCACAGACCCGGTCGAGATCGGGATTGCCGATCTGCATGATGATGAAGCCGATGGCCATTGGTAGTCCTGGCAGATTAGCCGAAACGCCGGTCGTTTTCAGTATTGCCTTGCGCACGGGTTCCCGTGGCGCCGACGGGCCTGGGGCAGGCTCCCGTGCGAGGAGAGGGGCGGACGGTTCCGTCCTTAACGCGCGGCATCTCCCAGATTGGCAAACGGCTTGCCGAGATCCTGCGGCTCGTCGAGCCCGACGAGCGCCGCCGGCATTCGCAGTTCCCTCGCTGGAACACGGCGCTCGACACCGACGACCGCGCCATCGATCGCATCGCCACGTGGATCGCCCGGCGGATGCCCGCGTACGACGGCGAGGGCCTGGGCACACTGGAGGCGCACTGGACCTATCTGGTGAAGAACAACGACCGGATGCGCTACGCCACGCTGCGCCGGGCCGGTTTGCCGTGTGGAAGCGGCGCCACCGAAGGCGCCTGCAAGTCCGTCGTCACGATGCGCACCAAACGCAGCGGCCAACGCTGGCATGATGAGGGCGTCACCGCCGCGCTGACGCTCCGAGCCATTTATCTCAGTGAGCGTTTGCCAACGTTGTGGGTACACTTCGCGGCCGAGTATTCGGCCGATGTACGGGCGGCAGCGTGATCCGTAGACGTTCCAGACCCCAGCGGGGTATGTGCCAGGACGCATTCACTTCGAATCTGATCGACCGTATAACGTTCAGCGCGCGGCTATTCGCTCCTCTGCGGCCCGACATATTTGGCTTAGAAGCCCATGCTTACGATGCCTTTGCTTGCTGTAGCACGTGACTCGGCAGCGGTGCGATGTCCAGGGCGCTCGCGACTTCAGTGGTTCCCGTTGTAGAAATCCGAAGGTCGATTCGTCGACCACTGTTGCCGACTGCGCTTCGCAATCGACGACACAAGACATCCGCGAGTGCCGCGTCTTCAACAGCAACAATTACCTGGCGCCCCGTGCGTCTGATGGAAGCCAGCACTTCTGCAAGATTAAGCGCGCGATAGTCGTCGATGTGTTGTACTGGGTCGTCGAGGACCAGCGAATTCCAACGACACCAAGTGCGCGAAAGGTGAATCGCAAGCAGAAAAGCGAGGCCAGCGGCGCGCCGTTGGCCGCTGCTAAATAGAAACTGCGGGTTGCCTGCGCCACCGACGACGAAATTTAGAGATGCTCTGACCCTTCCACCGAAATCTGCTTCGATCTCAAGCCAGTCCGGGTGTGGACGCAATCGGCGATAGAGCTCCTTTAAGAGCGGCATCACTGTGTCGAATTGTTCCTCGAGCATCTGATTCGCGACGGTCTTACTAGTCGCCTCGATTTGTCGAGCGCTCTCAACCCCCTTTTCTAGATCTGAGAGCTTCGCCGCCGCCTTTTCGCTCTGCTCTTTGAGCGACGCGACCTTCGCGTCAAGCGTCTTCACGCGATCTATAGCGCTGGAGGCCTCCAACACGAATAGCGCTCGTTCCACCTGTGCCAATTGCTCTTGCGCGGTGAGGAGAAGACGCTGGACGATCTCGGGCTGATCTATCTCGACATCGAAACCATTCTCGCTGTAGATCTTCCGAATCACCGACACTTCCTCATTGGCGACAGCACGCCCGGTTCGTAACTCCGCCAACAGGGCCGCACTCGTCGCAATCGCCTCATCCGCGGTGGTCACGGCGGCCTTCGCTTCATCAACGGCAGCCACTACGGTGCGCAAGCGCTCAGCGCGACCGGCGAGTCGCTCGCGTGCCTTTGCTAACGCCGCTTCGAACTCCTCACCCGTCCGTTCCGCATCGCAGAGCGGACAACGTCCGTGATTCAGGCCGACGATCGCCCCGTGTTCAACCACGGCAGACAGGTGCGCGGCGTATTCATCGGTTTCACGTTCAGCCGCTGCCAGTCTCTCAGCCACTGCTAATCGTTGAACAGCGTCCTCTCGTCCGTTCAGGGCCGTCGCATTCGCCGCCTCTGCAGCCGCCAATTCTTCCGCGCCTCGCGCCGACGTGATCTCTTGGATTTGTGGCAGTAACTTCTCGGAGCGAGAGCGAGCTACGTCTACTTGGGTCAGACTTCGACGACGGTCTGCAACCCAACTTCGGACCGCCTCCGTGCTGTCGGCCCTATTCACCAAAGCCTCGATGGTCTGAATTGTTCGAATTGCATCCGCCAGATCTGCCGATCTTTCCGCCACACTGCGTGCTTCGGTCAGGGCGGAAAGTGTTCGGCCCAGCTCACCCTGAATCCGTTCGATCTCCTTATCTTGATCGTCTTTGAGAGAGTTCGCGGCACTCAGGACAGCTGCCGTTCGTTTCGAGTAATCCGGCCCGACGATCGCTCCAATAGCGGACCGTACCGCCGCAAAGCGCGCCTGCTCGGGTAGGTCTAAACTCAATGCCGATCGGAAATTCGCTGAGGTGACAAACCTCTTGTACTATTCGCTCGAATTCGGTACTAACGCTGGGAATGTCGAGACATTCTCAGTCCGGAGACCACGACGCGGCGCCCGGTTTCCTCGACGCGTGGTCGCGCCTGGTCGGCCCGCGCGGCGTGCCGACGCTGAGGACGCGCCGCGGCCGGAAACCGCGCGTCCCCCTCACCCAGGTGCTGCCCGCATTGACCTTTCACGTCCTGCAAGACGCCGGCACATTGGCGGAGCACCTGTTCCAGTTGTTCCGTACACCGCTGGCCGACAGTTCGTGGTCGGATCGGCGGCTGCGGCTGCCGTGGGAGATCTTTGCCGAGTTGATGCGCCGCGCGTTGCGGCCCCGCGCAACGCCCCGCCAGCACCGCGAGGCGTTTTGGCGAGGCTGGCGCCTGGTCGGTCTCGATGGCACCCAGTTCAGTCTGATCAATACCCCGCAAGTCACGGCGACATTCACGAAAGCGCGCACGCGCCGTGGCCGTGCAGCGTTCGCCAAGATCACCACCGCGGTCCTGTTGGAAATCGGGCTGCACAATCCGTTGGCGGCGGCGGTGGGCCGCAAGGGCGAATCGGAGTGGGCGCTGGCCCAGCGGCTGCTGGCGCAGCTGCCGAAGCGGGCGTTGTTGTTGGGCGATCGCTTGTATGGCGTCGTCGCGTTCGCGGTGGTGGCGCGGGCCGCCTGCCGGCGCGTCGGCAGCGAGTTCTTGCTGCGGGCCTCCCGGTCGGTCAAGCCCCGCCTGATCAAGCGACTCCCCGATGGCAGTCGACTCGTCGGTCTCCCGGTGCGGGCCCCGCGCAATCCGAGCCGCATCGTCGCGTGGCTCGAGGTGCGAGAGATTCGCGTGCAGGTGAGGCGGGCCGGCGCCCGCGCGCACGAGCTGCGGCTGTGGACGACACTGCGCGATCCACGCACCGCGCCCGCGCTGGAGCTGGCGCAGGTGTACGCGAGCCGCTGGGAGCACGAGCTGTACTTTCGCGAAATCAAACGACAGCTGCGCCGGTCCGCGGTGTTGCAGAGTCACACCGTGGAAACCGGCGCGCAAGAGATCGCCGCGATTGTGTTGGCCAGTGCCGTCATCGCCGACGAACGCGCGCGCGCCGCGACCGGCCAGATTCCCGCGTTGCGCGTGAGCTTGGCCAGATCCTGCAGGTGGTCCGCGGCATGTGGCTCTGTCTCGGGCCCTTCGACGACATCTTGACGGACCAACAGCAGACCCGCGTCGTCCGTCGCGGGCGCGCACTCATCCGACGCAGCGTGCTCGCGCCACGGCGACCACGTACCTGTGCACGGGCCGTGCGCCAACCCGTCACCAAATGGCCGCGGCTCCTGAAGCCGCAGTCGACCGAAGCACCGTGGGAGCTTCAACTCGTATGACTCGTCGACACCGAATTTCCGAAAGGCATTGGGTCTAAACTGAGCGCTGCGATCAACTCGTCGCGAATGATGGATGTCTGAATCAGGGTTTCAACCGCGGGCGCCGAGGCCGATCCGCCATGACACAGCCGACTGAGGATTTCGTTAACCGGCGGGCTCGCACCATGATCTCTATCCCGAAGCACAGAGAATTTCGCGCCATCCGCCTCAACGAAACCGACCGAGACGTAGTGCGCAGTGGCGGGTCCGTCGCCCATCCACCAAATGTGGTCGTCCAGACCTCCACCTTTCGCATCCGTTACCGCGAAGCGGTTGATGGTTCCCGATAGGGCAAAATCAATCGCATCGATAACGGTGCTTTTCCCAGCGCCGTTTCGGCCGGCTAGAACCACAAACCCGTCAGAGAAATCGACTCGCAACTTGTCCCGGACGCCGCGAAAGCCTGCAACCTCCACAAAGTCGATTTTCATTTGTCACTTCCCAACCGGCGGGCAACGTCCTTGGGCGACACGCTTTCATTGAGCACCATCTCCGCAGCCGAAGGAGCGATAGCCAAAACTCTGCGACGGAATCGTTCTGCCACGTCCTCACGCTCTAAGACCGGCTGCTGTTGTAGCGGGAGCAACGGCAGTAACGCCCCGACTAGCGCTTCCCTGTGACTGACGCCACTTGCCGCAATCTTCCGGGTCCGCTCAAGATCCTCTTCGATTAGGCGAATGACGCGACTGTCACCAGCATGTGCGGTTGCCATTGTCAGAAAGACAGAGTACACGTTCCAAGCCTTATCGCCAGCCAGACGAATTCTTTCGCCGTGCTGCCGCAGAAAAGCTGTCTCTGCGTCTCGCCACGCCGCCAGCAGCGTCGCGGCCTCGTCGAAAAGCATCGCGAATCCCATCACCGCGTCGTCCTCGAAACACACAGCGGTCCGTTTGTCGATTGGTGTTAGCCATGTGCGATAGCCCCCTTCTTGGAGCACACCCTGCAGCAGGGAGAGGATGTCGCTCATAAATGAAACTCCGCTACGGCGGCATCAATCGTGATCCATCTTGCGGCGCCGCCTGGCGCTGGACGGACGGTGCTGGCGCCGTGGCCGCTCGCGATCAGTCGACCTGGCACGCCGACATCCATCGCTCCGGCGCACACAACGACGTTCGATTGCATCACTGCGGGTGGTTCGACGTACTGGTCTCGAACGCTTGACAACAGCTGGCCACCTCCGTTAACCACTCGCACGGTCTGGCCGCCACAGTCAAACCACGCACCTTGGCGAGCCGCGCCCGCTCGCGTTAACAACAGATGCGCGTACGCCGCCTGCACACATGCCGGGGCAGGCTCACGCGATTTCGCAGCTCGATGGTACGGCACGCCTTCGGCGTCCCGTCGCATGTTGTACAAATCCGGCATCGGCGCCTCGGGCGGTTCCAACGCAGCGGGCGCACAGCCTCCCCGTAGAGCGTCGATCGACGGCTTGCCCAGCTGAAGAAACTTTCTTAACCAGACCCGTGACAATGCGACGCGAAGCTCCTCCAATGCAACGTCACTGGATGCCGCGACGTGCGCAAACGTGCCTGCGGTATGAAGCGTGGCCCAGAGACCTGGCGCTCTCGCCTCTAGGTCTCCTGCACTGAGCGGATCGATCACCGTGACTGATGCGAGTCCATGTCCCGTCAGCACAGTGTTGACCGCGGCGTTTAGGTAACGCCAATCCGTCCAGAAACCGACGATGAGCAGATCTCGGCCTTGGAGATTCAGCTGGATCCAGTTCGACCATCTGGCTAAACGCTGCTGCACCGAATCCTCGTTGAGCTGTTCAACCGCCCACAGCGTTTCCTCGCGAGTTCGATCGATGCACCCGTGAAGCTTTAGAAGCGGGGCGCTCAACTCGGTGAAGGCCCCCTGTGCCAATAATCCGTGAGACAACCTCCCGAGGAAGATTAGTGTAGGGGCGGGGAGGGTTCGATGAATGAATCGTATGCCTGCAGCTGTAGAGATGAACGTGGCCGAGGGGCCGGAG
>Ga0187893_10014753_pt1 | contig 10587 bp, 9 predicted proteins | sample MA1701074metaG_FD_139574 | JGI IMG/M metagenome (GOLD analysis project Ga0187893, IMG submission 139574) | White microbial mat communities from a basaltic lava cave in the Kipuka Kanohina Cave System on the Island of Hawaii, USA - MA170107-4 metaG ...
AACTCCATGCCGCCTGACGAATGCATCCGGATCGTCCCCTCCAGGCAAGGCCAGTACCCGAATTTTTAAACCTTGCTCCAGCAATATGTCGAGAGATCTCAGCGTAGCGGCCGAGCCAGCAGCGTCCGGATCAAAGTTCACAACAATCCTGTCTGAGAACCGCGCCAGGAGTCTGGCTTGCAATTCGGTAAGACTCGTTCCACAGGATGCGATCGAATTGTCAATGCCCCCCTGGTGCAATGCGATACAGTCCATGTACCCTTCAACCAAGATGGCGAAGCCCTTGCGCCGCACGCTGTCACGAGCGACATCGAGCGCATAGAGGGTACGACTCTTGGAGTAGATAGGCGTTTCCGGAGAGTTTAGATATTTTGGCTGTCCTTCGCCGAAAATTCTTCCACCGAAAGCGACGATCCTCCCCGATTCATTGCGGATCGGAAACATGAGACGCCGTCGAAAACGATCATACGGCCGCCCCGAATCTCCAATTTGAATCAATCCACTCTTGAGGAGCAGCTCATTCGAAGAGTGACCGTTCAGCCGGCGAAGCAGATTGTCTGCAAACCCTGGCGCATAACCAAGCCCGAACTTCTCAATCGTTTCGTCTGATAGACCTCGTTCCCTCAAATAGGACAGCGCCTGCCTGCCCTCGCTGCTTCCCGTCAATTGCGACCTAAAGACCAGAGCGGCGCGATCGTGAATCTCCATCAGAGCCTGCCGCTCCCGGGCTGTCTGGTCCGCCTCTGGAGTCGATTCGGTTTTAGGCAGGGATATCCCGTATCGCTCTGCCAGGAGCTTAACCGCTTCCGGAAAGGAAATGCGTTCGAGGTTCTGAACGAAACTAATGGCGTCGCCCTTGGCACCGCAGCCGAAGCAATAGTAATAGGCGGGGCTGTGGCGCACGTGAAACGAAGGGGTTTTTTCCTGGTGGAACGGGCAGATGCCAATAAAGCTGGAGCCGGACTTTCTGAGGCGCACGTATCCCTGAACGACGTGAACGATGTCGACGCTGGTCTTCAGTTGTTCTACGAAACTTTCTCCGAACTTCATCGTGTCCTCTAAAAACCATGCCTCTCTTTAGGAGGGGCCGTGCATCAAGACCTCAGAGAAACCACCGTGACTCCGTTTCCACCCTGACCGCTCTCTGCCGCGTGAAACTTGTCGACGTAGGGCTGGGTGGAAAGCCACTCCGAGAGTGCCCTCCGCAGTACTCCCATGCCTGTCCCGTGGATCAATCGCACTTGCGAGACAGCTGCCAGGAAAGCCGAGTCGAGGAACTTGTCGACGCGGTGGAGCGCCTCGTCAACCGTGCAGCCAACCAGATTAATCTCGTTGGACTGAAGCTCGGGGCTGTTGATCTGAACTGTGACACGCGGAGCTTGCGCCGGACGATCCGGGACTGAGACTCCGGTCGGACTCAGTTCTTTGGCATCCACGACACACTTAAAATTTCCAACTACGACTTCCCATTGTCCCTCGCCATGGGCAGCGACCACGATGCCTTCCTGGCCAAACCGTTTCACGTGTACCTTTGAACCCGTCAAAATCGGTACATTCTGTTTCGTTCCCAACCCGGTGTCCGGCCCGGCCGGGTGCAATTCGACTACGGCGGCAAGCTCGCGGTTTACAGTCTCACGCAGCTGGCCGCCTTTCTTTTCCAGTTCGCGGCGCGCCCTGACCGAGAGATACTTGTCACGAACTTCGTTCAGCAGCTTTCGAGATTCCTTTTCGAAGCCTTCAAAGGCCTGGCGGCGTGCGAGTTCAAGTTCTCGCTGGCGCTGCGCTTCCGCGCGGGCCGATCTGCCTTCCAGTTCCGCCGTCCGGATCCTGGAGCTTCGCAACTCTTCCTGCAACTGAACGGAAAGCTTCGCGTTTTGGTCCATCTGTTCGCGCAGATGCCGTGAAAACCCTGCCAGCTGCTGGTGCTCCTCTGATACGAGCTGGCGCGCGTGAGAAACGAGCGCCTCGTCCAGACCGAGTCTTCTGGCAATGTCGATGCCGCTGCTGTTGCCCGGTACTCCATGGATCAATCGGAATGTGGGGCGCAAGCTGGCTTCGTCAAACTCGACACTGGCATTGGCCACTCCAGCAGTGGTTGTCGCATACATTTTCAGACCATTGTGGTGTGTCGTCACCACCGCCAACACGCCCTTGCTCCTCAAGCGCTCCACAATGGCAATCCCCAGCGCAGAACCTTCCTCCGGGTCAGTACCGGTCCCCAGTTCATCCATCAATACAAGAGCCGGAGACGACACTGTTTCCAGAATCTCCCGGATATTGACCAGATGTGAAGAAAAGGTACTGAGATTCTCCGCGATGGACTGCCGGTCGCCAATATCTGTAAATACCTCCTTGAGAACACAAACGTTGGCTGAAGCAGCCGGAACCGGAAGACCAGAAAGAACCATGAGGGTCAGCAATCCCACAGTCTTGAGTGCAACTGTCTTGCCTCCAGTGTTCGGCCCGCTCACAACGAGGATATGACGGCGGCCGTCCAAGTCGACTGAAATCGGGACCACTTCTTTTTGCTGTTGCGCAAGCGAGCGCTCCAGTATCGGGTGCCTCCCGTCTGTGATAGACAGCAGACCCTCGTCGTTAACCTCAGGAATAGAGCAGCGAAACTCCCGGGAAAACCTCGCCTTGGCAAAGCAAAAATCCAAATAACCCAAAGTCTCAATCGCCGAACGAAGGTCCTCCAGGCGTTCTCGAATCCGGGCAGTCAGGCTTCGCAGAATGTTTTGGATCTCCTCATCCGCCCTTTCTCTAAGACGAACCAATTCGTTGTTCAGTTCCAAAGTTTCCAAGGGCTCAAGGAAGAGGGTGGCTCCGCTGGAACTCGTCCCGTGAACCACACCTGGCAGCTCTTTGCGATTCTCGACCCGGATCGGAATCACAAATCGTTCATTCCGAAGCGTTATCACGTCGTCCTGAATCACTCGCGATGAGGAATGCCTCTCCAGAATTCTCCCGAGAGCCTGCTGAAGGCGATTCCGTAAAATATTAACTTCATTTCGGATGCGCTTCAGTGCAGGACTGGCATGATCTTCCACTTCGCCGTTGGGACCGATCTTGCCTCTAAGTGCTGAAAGCAGCGACTCAAGATCCGGCAGGCTCCCCGCAAGCCCAGCGACGGCTGGGGCAGACTGAACCAAGGCGGCCGATCGTCGAGTCGTCTGGGTGCAGATCAGCAGTCGCTCGACGTTCTGTATTTCCTGCGGTTCTAACGCCAGTTCTGCATGGGACGCTTTGCCAAAAACCTCCTCATAATCCACAAGGTCTTGAAACTGCAAAGTAAATCCCGACTCCAAAAGCTGGAGACACTGCGCCGTAACCGCCAATTCCCTGTTTATAAGGGCTTTTGACGACATAGGGATCAGCCGATCGACGGCTTGTAGACCGGCAGGACTCTGAGCAAAACGGCCAATGATCTGTCTCAGAGTCCCGAAATTCAGTGCGGCTAGACTATCAATACTCATTCAAAAGGAGTTAAAACGCGACGGAGACACCCCAAGCATCAATTCAAACCCTTTATTATAGTGGTGAGTCAAAACTTTGGTCAAGTTTACCATGGACTTGGCCTCTGGATGGGCCCAGCAGGATCGCAGCTCAGTTTTCGAACGGTTTTCAAGCGGTGATCGTTCGAGAGCGACTAAGTAGATCCCTTGCAACAACATCAACACCCAACGCGCCGGTATGCTCTCTTCGATCTGACGAGGCTAGCTCAAAAAATTTTACCAAGTCAGTTCGAACTCGTAGTCATCCGATCCGCCTTTCTCGTCCCGAATCTGCACTACCGCCGTAAAATCGTTGTTTCTTGAGGGCTGCTGTACGATCTGGACATCGCCCCTTCCTTTTTTCTTTGCGAGCCGCACATCCACCGCTCTTCGAGGCAGAGCCGAGGTAAAATTGAAGGCGGTGCCGCTGACAGGCAAGCCTGAAAGGGTTCGCGATTCCACATCGGAACGCCGCACCAGCAGCTGAGACTCCCCGTCGACGGTTCCACTCCAACGCAGACGGCCGGACGCGCGGCCATCCTCCTCGTTCCGGGGCGGGCGATCGCCACCGCGATCCCTGCGACCCAGGTTGAGCTCGCGCGCCAGGTCATCGCTGGTGCGCTGAATGTCGCTCCAGTGGCTCCGGTCAAACGAAAACCGTCCCACACTCCGCATCAAGTCCTGAAGGACAGTGAACGCATCGCGCAACTCGCTGTCGCTGCGACGATCGCGGACCATGCGCAGGAAGAGCTCAGCGCTGGCATTCAAGGAGCGCGCCTGAAAGAGGGCTTCGATGTCGTAGCGGCTGGCATTTCGGCGACCGCTAAACTGATCGTAACTGCGTCGCTCCAGGTTGTCAGTCTGCCGCACCAACCGGTAAACCAGATCTTGCAAGTCCTGGGCCTGAGTCGACTGACCAGGAAGAACCAGAAGCGCGAGTCCCCATGAGGCAATCGTTCTGATTCTCGTAATCCCTCCAATCCACGAACCATCGGCGTTCGCTTTGCCTCCGGGCGAGTTATTCCTCATCATCTTCTCCAAAATACCTCATCCAGTGCTCGACGTTCTCGACTGGAATGTCCCGTTTTTCAGATTCGGCACGAGCCACAAGCTCCTCGTTCAAGAGGCGGTTGAACTCATGACACTTCAGCGCCTCCACACCACAGCTTCTCGCATAACCATAGACCCCATTGTCGGACGACACGACGCACAAACCCTTTCGAGAGTGTCCAAGCTCCACCTGACGGCGGATCAGGTCGTCCGCAGTGCAGCTTGGACCTGAGAATACCAGCCGTATCCAACGCGTTTTTCGAAGGGGCTGCGCTGCGCCGTCGAAAACCACCGTGGCATTGCGACGCTTGAATTCCAGGAATGCCGCAATCCGGTCGAGCACTTGCTGCCGCGCCCCGGGGTCTTTGTAGGAAATAGACTTCGTATGCCCTATGAGATTGTTGGCATCGATCAGATACATTCCTTGGCGTCTGCCGGGGCTCTTTTTCGTGTACCTGACGTCAAGTTCCGGATGCGTCCGGCAGATCACGAATCACTTGCTCATAGAACGATTCGTAGCGCGAAATGATCTTCTGAGCATCGAAGTTGTCTTGGGCCTGTTGGCGGGCGTTAGCCCCCATAGTTCTCCGCTTCTGATCATCCGAAAGTATCTCGATTGCGCGGGCAGCCATTCCGTCCACGTCGCCCACCAAGCATAGAAATCCATCTTTCTCGTGCCGAACCACTTCGGGAACACCACCCACGCCGGACGCAACCACCGGCACCTCGCAGGCCATTGCCTCCAGCGCGACCAGCCCGAACGATTCGGTTTCACTCGGCAGCAACATCAAGTCAGAGATCGAGAGAATTTCACCGATGGAGTCCTGCTTCCCCAGAAAGACCACCTGACAACCCAGCCGCTTACTGCGCACCAGCCACTCAGCGTTTGAGCGTTCGGGTCCGTCACCCACCATCAATAGACGGGAAGGCAGCTGCTGCTGGACGCGATCGAAAATCTCGACCACGTCCATCACGCGTTTCACAGGACGAAAATTGGAGACGTGCACCAGAATACGTTCTCCCTTTGGGGCAAACTTGCGCTTTAGGTTGCCGGTCTCAGAGCGCCGAAACACGTCGCAGTTGACGAAGTTAGGAATCATCTCTATGGAATGTGAAACATCAAACTCACGATAAGTGAGATCGCGCAGGTAGATGGAAACCGCGGTCACCCCATCGCTCTTCTCAATAGAAAATTTGGTAATCGGCAAGTAGGAGCGATCGTTGCCCACCAGTGTAATGTCTGTTCCATGCAGCGTGGTGATGACAGGCAACCGGTGCGGTCGAAGCATCTCCTTGGCCAGGTAGGCGCTCACAGAATGTGGAATGGCGTAATGAACATGCAACAGGTCCAGATTCTGATTCAAGGCCACGTCGGCCATCTTCGTCGCAAGCGCCAGCGCATACGGTGGGTGCTCGAAGAGTGGATAGTTAAGCATTTCGACTTCATGAAAATGAATACGTTCGCTCGTATGATTCAGCTTAATCGGCACGGCATAACTAATAAAATGAATCTCGTGGCCGCGCGTAGCGAGTTCTTTCCCGATTTCCGTCGCCACGACACCACTGCCCCCATAAGTGGGATAACAGGTGATCCCGATCTTCATACATGCCCCTTCCCTGCAAAAAACTTTACGGGATCATCGACCGGAAGAGCTTCCTTGCAATAAAACGCTTCCGCATACTTTGTCTGGATGAGGGTACCGTAATAGCGATTCAGGCTCTCCAGCGCAGGCAAGAACTCAGGCACGCTGAGATAGGTTTCTGGCTCAAGAGACTTCGGATCGAACAACTGAGAGCTGAACGCTTTCACCGCTTGCATCTTTTTCTCAAACTGCCTGCTGATGTCGACATAGAAACTCGGCTGAACTGTATGTGGCAGCATGAAGTAAAAAATTCTGGCAGGACGGAAACGCTTCTGCCGCGTGCTGATTTTTGCCAACCCTGACAGATAGCAGGCCTGGGCCACAATCCGGCTCGTGTAAATGTGATCCGGGTGCCGGTCGTCCCAGTAGTGGGTGAAAACCAGATCCGGCTGATACTTTCGCAACACTTGCACCACTTTAAGGCGCGCTTCGCTTGTGTCAAAAATCGAGCCGTCTTTCAGCTTCAAGTTCTCCCGCACACTCAAACCCATGATCTCAGCTGAGGCTTTGGCCTCCCGCGCCCGAATCACAGGCGTCCCGCGGCTGCCCAGTTCTCCGCGCACCATGTCCACCACACCTACACGATAACCCCGTTCCGCCAGCTTGATCAGTGTGCCACTCACTGCAAGCTCGATATCATCGGGATGCGCGCCCAGCGCCAGTACGTCAAGTTTCATGACAGATCCATTGGTTTGATCTCGATGCGGCGTTCGTCGTTGCCCAGGTCTTCTATCTTCACCTTGAAGACACCCGGCAGATCCGGCTTACCAAGTTTTTCCGCCCACTCCACCAGAATCACTGCCGGTTGCGAGAAGATCTCTTCAAGATCCAAAGAGAGTAGATCTTCTCGAGTCTCCAACCGGTAGAGATCAATATGAAACGCTTTCAAGCGAAGGTCGTACTCGTTGATTAATGTGAACGACGGGCTAGGCACATCGTCGGGATCACCTTGTCCAAGGCCGCAGATCAGACCCTTGGCAAATACGGTTTTCCCAGCCCCAAGATTGCCTTCCAGAAGAAAAATCGCGGGCTGAGTCAAGGATTCCCCAAGAGACTTCGCAAGGTCAAAAGTCTGTTGGAACGAATGCGAAATTGTTGTGCCGGAGCGCATCATCTTCCCGCAACGTCAGGCGTCTCAAGCTTCCGAAAAGCCGCAGGCAGGTTCGCCATGATATCCGAGGCAACCATCGACTTCTCCCCTTGCGTCTCTGCCGCCAGGTCGCCAGCCAGCCCGTGCAGGTAGACACCAAGCGCGATGATGTGTTCCAGAAACTCGAGTTCGGAAGATCCTTCAAACAGTCCACTCCCGTCACCCCTCGGCTTACAGGCGGCTTTAACCGTTGGCAACTGCAGCGCCTGGCCCAGCAAGCCCGCAAGAATACCGGCCAACACATCCCCCGAACCACCGGTCGCCATACCTGGATTTCCAGTCGCATTTACGAATACTTGTCCTGAAGGTGAGGCGTAAATCGTGCGGTGTCCTTTCAAGACAAGGTGCAAAGAGTGTTGTTGCGCGAAATCGCGCGCCAAGCCAACCCGATCCGCTTGAACGTCAGTGATGGCACGGTCCAGCAATCGCGCAAATTCGCCCGGGTGCGGAGTGAGAACAAGAAAGCGCTCCCGACCTTTCAGGCGATCCAACTGACCCACAAAGGCATTGATACCGTCCGCATCTAAGACAACCGGAAGCGTGGTTTCTTCCACTAGACGCCGAACAAATTCCACCGTCTCGGCATGTCCGCCCAAGCCAGGTCCGACGGCCAAGGCATCCTTCTTTTCAAGAAGCGCTTCCACACGGCTATAGTCGAAGGCCTTGGAGGAAACGCCGCCGGAGTCAGTAGCGTCAAGAGGCTCGGTCATCACCTCAAGCATGTGCCCTGCCGCCACCGGCAGGCAAGGAGCCGGCGTAGCCAGCGTCACCAAACCTGCTCCTGCCAATAACGCCGATTTCGCCGTCAACCCGGCTGCGCCGGTCTTACCCACTGAACCAGCGACAGTGAGAACATGGCCATAGTCTCCCTTATGAGAGTCTCCTTTTCTTCCAAGCCGCCTCAGGATTGCACCCCCCTCGTTCTGAGTCAGGTAGTTCAGCCAATGGCGGTTGTCTTCAACCAAATCGGCGGGAGATCCAATGGGAACGAGCACCCAGTGGCCTATAGCGCCGTCGCGGGAACCAAACACATGGACGGGTTTGGGCGCCGTAAAGGTAACCGTTAGATCGGCCCGGGGGGTGCTCGTGTCAGCGTCCTCAGCCCGCATGTCGTCGCAATTCAGACCTGATGGAATATCGATAGCTGCAACCTGGGGGGAGCGCCGCATCTGCTGGACGATTGCATCCAAAAACGCACTCAGGGGAAGCCGGATACCGGTGCCCAACAAAGCGTCCACCACCAGATCCGCCTCCAGATCCCGGAACAAGCGCTGAATGGACTCCTGGCTGAAATCACGCTCCAATACAACCTGAACTGAAATACCCAGTTTATGCAAAATCGCCAGGTTGACAGCCGCGTCTCCCCGAACCTCGTCGGGTGCGGCGAATAGAACCACATAGGGATGAATGTTCTTCAAGAACAGGTGACGGGCTACCACAAACCCGTCGCCCCCGTTGTTCCCTTTTCCGCAGCAAACGACTACTTTGTGCCTGGCTAGATCCGGAAAGTGAGATTCGAGCGCGCGAACGACACCACTCCCAGCATTCTCCATCAGAATCAGGCTCGGAATGCCATAGCGCTCGGTTGTTAGCCGATCAACTTCGCGCATCTGGGATGCAGTCAGGATTTTCATCTGTTTAGCCTGGAGGGATCGGCTGAAACTGCCGTGCAGTGCCCAAAGTCAGTCGATTGCAATCTTAGCGGAGGAGGGGGCAGAGTCAAGACAAATTGCCCCCTTGTGCACTCTCGTGTTCCCAGGTTGACATCCAGGAATGACTCTCTTACAGTTTTATCACTTCATCTGCGTTGCAAGACTGCCGATGAGTCACCTACGAGTTATTTTTTGGGTTGAAAGCAGGGTTGAAACATGCGGAACGGTTATGTGTACTTCTCAATCTTATTGGGACTGGCGCTTTTCCTGCTTGCCGTTTTTGTCATGGTGTTTTTTAAAGAACGTGTGCGCCTCGCTTTGAAGCGTCCCGCCCGGAAAGTCACTCCGAAAGAAGATTTCTTTTGTGTCCGAACCAGCCTGAAGCAGATCAACGAAGATTTCCACGTCGCCCAGATCCTCTTTACGAACCGGAAGGATTGCACCTTGACCGCGCAGGGCGAAGTGCGACGACGAGCCGCCGAGGACTGAGTCCGCGCCTCATTTCCTTATCCGAAGTGCTCTCTGATTTTCCTCCGCAGGAAGCTCGCCGACTGGCGCAATTCCTCCATCCCGTTTACACCATCCTCGATTGAGACCCATCCGTCAAAGCCGGCCTCCTTCAGGATGGAGAAGATCCGATCATAGTCGTTGAGCCCTTTGCCAATGACGCCGTGCTTCAGATTCTTAGCATAACCCAGCGTGCCATCTTGAGTCTTCAGATCGTCCAATGTGCCGCTTTCCAAATACCGATCCGAGGCATGCATGGTCGCCACCTTGTCCTTCACGGCTTCGAGAAGCACCAGCGGATCTTCGCCCGCGACGATCGCGTTGGAAGGATCGAAATTAACGCCAAACCATGGCGAATCGATCTGACCAACAATCTCCAGAAATATCTCCCGTTTTTGTGCAAACTCAGGGTAGCGCCAGTAATTATCCTTATAGTGATTCTCCATGATCAGGACGACGCCCCGTTTCGCTGCATGTTCAATGCAGGTTCGAATGCAGTCCACCACCCACTCCACTCCTTGCTGTCTCGAGACGTCCGGATAGGCTTGCCCGGACAGCACCCGGCAAAATCTTCCGCCGAAGCGAGCCGTGAGATCGACCATCGCATTCTGTTTCGAAATCTCTTCCCGGCGCTGAGCCGCGTCAGCAACGGTGAAGTTGGGTGAATAGCAAAGCATCGGCATTTCGAGCTTCTTCGCCCGAAGTGCCTGCTTCACCTTTTCCAGCGTGGGCTCATCGAGGGAATCGACGAATCCAGAGTAAAACTCCAATCCATCGACGTCCAGGGTGGATGCCATCTCAATCCACTCAAAGATACTCATTGAACGGTCTACACACAGTGCGTCCATGAAGCACTTTGGAAAGGCAGCTAGTTTAACCATCGGTTTGATCACCCATTGGGCACTCGCGGTCCCTGTCGCGACCGACTGAATCTAGAATTGAACGATAATCAAAAGGGGGATGAATCGGACACAAAAAAAGGCAACTGATAAATGTTCTCGAAGGTTAACGAGTCAGGGCTAGAGCTCTGACGACCCATTTATCAGCTGCCTAACTTGGAGCGGGAAACGGGATTTGAACCCGCGACTTCA
>Ga0187893_10014754_pt1 | contig 10587 bp, 9 predicted proteins | sample MA1701074metaG_FD_139574 | JGI IMG/M metagenome (GOLD analysis project Ga0187893, IMG submission 139574) | White microbial mat communities from a basaltic lava cave in the Kipuka Kanohina Cave System on the Island of Hawaii, USA - MA170107-4 metaG ...
AGAAAACAAAAGACAACAAAGGCCTGTCGTTGCAGGTTGCCTTGAACTACGGGTCGCGTTTGGAACTTGCACAAGCGATGCAGTCGATTGCGGGAGACTTGCAGGCGGGCAAGGTAAGTATTGAGGACATCGACGAGCAATTGATTTCGTCAAAACTGTACACGCGGGAAATACCTGATCCGGATTTGATAATTCGCACCGGCGGAGAAATGAGACTCTCCAATTACTTGTTGTGGCAAGCTGCCTATTCGGAACTATACGTGACACCACTTCTGTGGCCCGATTTCACGCCGGAAGAATACGACAAAGCCGCCTCCGAATTCGCAGTGCGCGAACGCCGCTGGGGCCTTTAGTTCTCAGAATTAGTTATTGATACTGCCCACCCGGAGCTTGTCCGTAGCCACCGCCGTATGGCTGCATGGGTTGCATCGGTTGCATTGGCTGCATGGGCATCATTGACGGTGGTGCACCAGCGCTTATTTGCAAATTAGACTGCAACACAATAGGCAAATTTGTCCCTGCTGGAATTTGCACTTCATTGCCTTTGCGATAACCGGCATCCAACAAACCAACGCCACCACCCATCGCGCTACCAAACACGGCACCCATACCAGTCGCCATGCCCATGCGTCCGCCGGACATGCCACCAACAATGGCCCCCAGTCCCGTACCAAGTGCCGCTCCACCGCCGGCACCAATACCGGTGGTCAGTAAGCTGTGCCCAACACGACCCATTCCAGTGCCACCGGTTAGACGCAACTGATCGGTATTAATCTTAGCCATCATCGGAAAGCTGCGACCATCTGGTGTCTGCACTTGGTTGAAAGTCAATTCAACACTACCGTTGGCGCCAAAGCGAAAATGCTTAGCTGAGACAACATTGGTCACTTGTCCAATTACTGTCGAACCAGCCGGAACCACAAGCTCGGAGCCCGAATAAATTGGCTGCGAAACTGTCGCTTGCACTTGCTCACCAACTTGCGTTGTCTCTGAGTTAATTGAATTTTTCAATGTTGCCGAAAACTGCGTACCAGCAGCAACTGTTGCGACATAACCTTGATAGAAGTTAGGACGCTGCGTGTATTGTGGTGGCATTTGTTGAAACTGTTGCTGTGGCGCTGCATACTGCCCCTGTTGCGGCGTCATTTGCGGATAGCCGCCACCGGTATTGGCGTATGCACCTTGCGGTGGATAAGACTGCGGCGCCTGATCAAATTGCGAGCCGTACGGCGACTGCATGTATGCTGGTGCCTGCTCAGACTGATTTGCGTAGCCCTGTTGCATGCCCTGTTGTGGCATTCCTTGTTGAGGCGTACCTTGTTGTGGCACTTGCGGCGGCATACCTTGTTGAGGCATACCTTGTTGTGCCGTACCTTGTTGCTGCGTTGGCTGCCCATCCTGCGGATACCCTTGGTACCCCTGGCAAAATCCTGACTGCTGCGCGACCAACAAAACTGTTAACGCCAAATACAAATTCCGCATGTCACTACCCCTTTGACGGCACGCTATCGTCGGCGCATCCACGCCTAGACCGCTACAAGTAAATAGTAACCCGAAAGCAGCTAAACCGCTGTCAGGAAGCCAAAAATAAGCATTTGCTAAGGGGTTTTTAGCACACGCCTAGGTAAAGACCTGACTCATTGCTACGCCTTGCTGCTCGACGCTTGTAATCAACCCCTCAAGATTGATCTTCCGCCCCTTAGCAGTAAGCACCACCAAAATATGTCCGGGCACTTGATAGAAGTGCAAAATGCCTTGATCAGTCAGCAGCGTCATCTGCAAAAGACTGCCCCGATTCATCCGTTGAATGGAAATGTCGTTATTGGAAAACAACGTCGCGCACAAAGAGCCCAAAGTAGAAACATCCATTTCCGCAGGCAAGGATGAGGAAATAACTGCGCCATCATTATTGATGAGCACCGCACCCAAAATGCCATGCTGTCCATTGAGGGCAGTCAGCAATTCCTTGGCTTTGGCTTCGTTGGACATTTAAATTTCCTCGATTATTTAATTGGAGCCTTAATCGTGTGAGTTGGATGAACTCCTCCGGAACCGCCCTTGTCAAGCAATGGTGATTTCTTATTGTTATTAACATCTGGCAGAAGTCGCTTCTTGCCGTTAATAACATCTGCCGGGATAGGGTTAATTTCCGGCTTGCCAGGAGCTACCTTAATACCAGGCTTACCAGAGTAAACGTGATCACTCTTGTTTTTCGTTTCGGACGGCTTGACATCAGAGCGCTTAGCGGCTTCGTCTTTGGCAGCCTTTTCCTTGTCCTTTGCCACATCAGGCGATGGTGGTTCGGCACCGGTTGCAGCCTTGCGCTCCAGATCCTTGTCCTTTTCTTCTTCCGGTTTTACATTGAGCTTCTTGACTTTGAACACTTCCACCCAAGGATCGTCAAGAGCAGCACTAAACACTTTGCCGACAAGCTCTAGCTGATCGCCTTCTTTCAAGGTCGCCAACAAAGTATTGTATGGGTCCTTTTCCTTTGGGATGGCCATTGCCAGTTTCAATTCAGAAAGCGGTACATGTGTGTCCTTCTTGAAAATTAGAAACGACAAAAAACTCTTGGATGGCTTGAGCGCTGGTTTGTAATCGAGCGCCAAACTACTAAAACTGGAGAAGTCTCCTTGGAACTTCACGTTCCTATTGAGAAATTCATGCGGCTTGTTAACCAAATCATCCGACGTCACATCGACGACGTTGTCCAGGACAACTTCAGGCTTTGGCTCCGTCTTGACAGCGGCTGCCGGTTGACTCTCTGCAGGCTTTTTCGCAGGAACAGCTTTGGGTTGAGCCTTAGGGGCAGCCTTAGCCGGAGCCTTAGTTGGGGCAGCACTTGCTGTGCCAGTCTGGCTAGAAGCAATCATCAAAGTCAAAGACAGGGCGACACCGAATTGCCTGTTTGTCAGCATAAAATTCAGACCTTTTCTAACCTTTAAAAAAACTATTTTCATTGGCTCTCATATTACCAGAAGCTTATGCCACTTGGTGCATAGAAAGCGATATTATTCGTCTTCTGACACAAGACGAGGCCACTTGCGTGACAAGCTCTGAGCTATCGCCGATGATGCGCCAGTATTGGGATATCAAATCACAATACCCTGATGCGCTTTTATTTTTTCGGCTTGGTGATTTCTACGAATTATTCGAAGCGGATGCGCAAGTTGCCGCTCGCGAGTTGGATATAACTCTTACCGGCCGACCTGAGCCAAGCTCGCCGACAGGACGCGTGCCAATGGCAGGCGTGCCATTCCGCGCCGCAGAATTATACTTGGCTCGTCTACTTGCCAAAGGATATTCTGTCGCAATCTGCGAACAGGTAGGTCTTGTTGGTCAAGGCAAAGGACCAGTCGAACGCAAAGTCACACGCGTTCTGACACCAGGCACCGTGCTTGAGTCCAATTTACTGCCGAACAAAGAAAACAATTACTTAGTCTCATTGAATCGCAATGGCGAGACATGGGGACTTGCTTGCGTCGATGCCTCTTGCGGCGAATTTCTTGTCACGCAATTAACCGAACAACAACTCGCCCAAGAATTGGCTAGACTCAACCCGCGCGAAGTACTTGTTGCCAAACGCATGGGCAAGAAGACTCCCGACCAAGTGATACCAGAAGAGACTCTGGACATTCCGCCATCTATTGAAGGGCAATATCGCTTTAGCGGACGCCCAGCAATGTATTTCCAACTTGAACCTGCACAACGTCGCATCATGCAGATATTTTCAGTCACCACACTAGATGGCTTTGGCTGCCAGGCAATGCCCGCGGCCATTGGCGCCGCTGGTGCAGTGCTGGAATATTTGGAACACACCCAAGCCGGACAAATGCCGAAATTCGCCGGTATTTCAACTTACAACGTCAACGGCTATTTGGTATTGGATGCCAATACTCGCCGCAATTTGGAACTAACTGAAACAGTACGTGATCGCAACTTCGAAGGAAGTCTTTTGTGGGCCATTGATAAAACCAGAACATCGATGGGCAGCCGCATGCTGCGCAAATGGCTCTTGGCGCCACTATTTTCTGTACCACAAATTCAAGAGCGCCAACAAGCTGTTGCCGAACTAGCTGGTGATTTCAATTTACGCCAAACACTAGGCAATTGCTTAACAGGACTTTCCGACTTAGAACGCTTAGCTGTCAAACTAACATCAGCTACTGTCTGTCCAAAAGACTTGGTAGCAATTCAACAGTCACTAGAATCAATTCCAAATCTTGCAACGATTGTTGCCAATTGCAAGAGCACTCACTTATCTTGCCTCGGACAAATTCCGTCTAATTTGTTGAAACTCAACGAAGAACTTGCCCGTGTCATATCACCGGATGCCCCACGCGAACTCACTGATGGTGCCATCTTCAACCTCGGATACTGCCAAGAAGTTGATGAGGTACGCAGTCTTCTTGGTGGCGGCAAACAATGGATAGAAAATTTCCAGAAGCAAGAACGTGAACGCACAGGAGTAAGCTCACTGAAAGTCAGCTTCAACAGCACTTTTGGTTATTACATTGAAATAACACACGCCAATAAAGACTCAGTACCTGCTGAATACATTCGCAAACAGACCCTGACAAATGCTGAGCGTTTCATCACACCAGAATTGAAAGAGTACGAGGCAAAAATCCTCAATGCCGAGAAAAATCAAGGCGATATTGAATACAAACTATTCATCGAATTCCGCCAAACAATTGCCGGCTGCGGCACTGAACTGACACAACTAGCTCAGCAACTAGCATCTATCGATGCACTCTTGTCACTTGCAGACTCAGCCAGTCAATATCGCTATGTAGCTCCTGTTGTTGATGAATCAACCAAACTGGAAATCAACAACGGTCGCCATCCAGTGTTAGAGCGTCTTCTACCCATGGGCAAATTCGTTCCAAACGACACGCGCTTGTATGGCTCAAGCGATGATCACCAATTGATTATCTTGACTGGTCCAAACATGTCCGGCAAATCAAGCCTGCTTCGCCAAGTAGCGCACATTGTTTTACTTGCGCAAATAGGCAGCTTCGTACCGGCCGATAGCGCACATGTAGGCATCGTCGACCGCATCTTCACCCGCATCGGCGCAGTTGATGACTTGACCCAAGGTCAATCAACCTTCCTAGTTGAAATGAGCGAGACAACACAGTGCTGTCTTTCCGCAACAGATCGTTCTCTAATTCTTCTCGATGAAGTTGGACGTGGCACAAGCACCTACGACGGCGTCTCCATCGCCTGGTCCGTAGCTGAATATCTTGCCACTCAAGTAAAAGCAAGGACAATCTTCGCCACGCACTATCACGAACTCAATGCGCTGAGCAACTACTACGCCCAGATAACCAACTATCAAGTAATGGTCCGCGAATACGAAGGACACGTAGAATTCATGCGCCGGCTTGCCGCAGGCGGCGCCAGCCGCAGCTACGGCATCCACGTCGCAAAGATGGCCGGACTGCCACCATCAATAATCGATCGCGCACAATTCCTAATGACCCAAATGGAACGCAAGAGCGGTGCCTCCAAATTATTGGACGGCAAGAATATCCCTCAGAGTCGCGATATTGTCCTCGATGAAGCCATGCAATTGTCTTTATTTAAATAAGACGCCAGAGCAATAACAGATGCGCCAACAAAAGGACCAACTCGGTTTAATCATTTTCTTCCTGCTGGTGTGTGCTGCCATCCTGGTAATGAACTCAATAAATGTTGATAAGTGGATTGAGCCTTGGCTTAAATCTGATTGAATCGACAGCTGTTTCTTAAATTCCAGTTCCCAGGGGAACTTTGTGCTTTGCAAAGTGATCTTACTAGCGGGACAAAGGAATAGTTTCATGAAAGATAAAAGACGCCGCAGAGTTCCTATATCGTTGGTAGAAGAGGTTAAGGCTAAGGACCAACCTGTTCAAGAATTGGCTGGATTGACGGCTTTTCCCGGCTGTATGGTGAGGGCACGCCTTATAGGCGTGATCGAAGCCAAACATACTCAGGTACATGGTCCGTGGATACGCAACGACAGACTTTTGGCGGTACAGACAAATTCGCTGCAGTATTCCCGCATAGCAACATGGCGAAACCTACCGAAAAAGACTCGCGACCGAATTGACGCTTTCTTCAAATTTTACAATCAGGCCAAGGGAAAACGTTTTGCAGTCATCAAATGGAGGGGATGTCCAACAGCCTATCAACTGATTAGAAACCAGCTAGTCGCCTAACACATCCTGGCTTCCAGTGTGTAGAATATACTTCGATGTCCAAAGATTTTATACCAGCAAAACCAGCAGCATGGTTTATCAAGCTCACTCAGGAGCTTGCCAGATTCAATTTGTACCTGAAGAATAAAATTGAAATGGCCGAGCGGGACCTGCTCCACTTCCACAAGATACCGCGCGGCTCCGGTATCATTCTCACTTCCAACCATGCCGATGAGACTGACCCACAGGTATGCTTTGAATTGTCCCGTCGGGCAAACAAGCGCTTTATTACCATGTGCAATAGAGAAGCATTCGATGAAGCATTTGGCATAGCCAAACTTCTCCTGCCAAGGCTAGGTGTTTTTTCAATCAAGCGCGGCTCACATGATTCTGCTGCCATCGCATATGCCAAGGATGTCGTGAAGCAAGGAGAAGATGTGCTAGTCATTTTCCCTGAAGGGGAAATTTACTATTTAAACGAAAAGATTCAACCATTTCATAGCGGCGCCGTGGACATTTGCTTGCAAGCTATCATAGAAAAGAGAAAAACTGATCCCAATTGGACTGCCTACATTGTGCCCATGGCAATCAAGTACCACTACGATCAATCAATTGGTCCTGAGCTAGAAAAGCGCATTGCAAAAATGGAAGGAGCAATGTCAATCAAGGCAGAAAGTAGTACGGCACTTCCTGATCGCGTACTGGAACTTCAAAAAGCCCTCCTGCAAAGCGAAGAACGCATCTACAAGGTGGGCGAAAATGCCCAGACAGCAAAAGAGCTAAGAGAAGAAATCATCACAACAGAACAAGAAATTCTCACTGAAGTACTCGACAAACATCCTGAAGTCAAAGTACGTCAAGAAGCACCCACTATTGATAAAGCCTGGCAAATAGAAGCCGAATTAAGAAATGCAATCAGCGCCGAAAAGGATCATGACAAACGAAAACAGCTAGAGCTAGATCTAGCAGCGCTAAAAGAAGTAGCCCAGCTAACAAGCTGGCACCCGCATTACTACACCAAAGACCCAAATCCAGATAGACTTGCCGAAGTTGTCTTAAAGCTAGAGCGCGAGATATACAAAATTCAACGCCCCAAGCAAATCGCCTCTAGAAATGTCTCTGTAAAAATTGCGCGCCCAATCGACATGGGCAAACACGTGGACGACTACACGAAAGACCCTCATACGGTTCGTCATGCTGTAAGCGAACGGCTACAGCACGAAATCCAGTCGCTGGTCACCACGCTTGCAGCTCACCTACACAAAGACTAAGTCACTTATATCCAATTAAATTCTTGCCGCAATCCTCAGTTCTCAGTACTGGGGTTATGCCACACACGCGCAGGGCATTTTCTCTGCTCATTCGTTGAAATGATGAGATTTAGGCATATGCCAATACTAAATATTGACACAATATTGACAATTGACTATGATTGAGTATGCCGAAGTATGCTCGTTTTGATTATGAGAACTATACGTTCGTCTTTAAATTTGACGACGACTCACCCGATCTATTACACATCTGGGCAAGACATTTGAAAACGGAAGCAGACGCACTAAGAATTTGGCTTGAGGGGACCGACAAGTGGAATGCAAAGTATCAACGATATGAAACTTACACGGATAGCGAAGGCGTCTATTGGATTTGGCTTAAGCCGGACAAAGTGGTAATGATCATCAGCTGTTTTGACATATAGGAATAAGTGTTATGCCGAGAGGAAAGTTCGATAGTAAGAAGCTCAAGCGAGCTGGAGAGTACAAAATTGAATCGTCCACCGCTAGCAAAGTCAAGAAAATGATTGCGGAGGCGGATGAAGAATTCGAGGAGACTCGCGTCAACTTTCGCTGGGGAAGACATCAACTTGATCAAGTCAAACAAGCAGCCAAATTAATGGGTGTGCCGTACCAGACTTACTTGAAGCAAGTTGTTTACAGACAGAGTCTTATTGACCTAAAAAGCGCAGCGGATTTCAGCCGAGGCACTTAGTTAGCTGCACACCAAGTCAGGCCATCGTCATCCGATGACCCAACTCCTGAAATAGCTAATCCAAGCAAAACACTTCGCTACAGAACAGAGTTATTTCATATTCCATTATGCTCTGCTTAGTTTGAGCCACGCATGTCTTCAATTTTGCGGGGTTGGAATTATGCGCTTGAAGTTGCACTAATGCAAGCACAATTTTTCGTCTTCAGTGGGGTATCCCGACGATTGCAAATTATTCTCGACAAGCAACAAAGATCCGCTAGACTAGCAGCATGAAATTCATGTCAAGCAAGACGACTCTCTTCATCATCGCGGCCAACCTGCTCGTTTATTTTGCAGCGATAGCTTCGACTGGTTTCACATCAGTACTTCTATTAAAACCTCCTTTGTTATTGAAATTCGGTGCCAATTTCGCGCCATACACGATAGTGCACGAACAATACTGGCGAATATTCACAGCTGCGTTTATTCACAGAGGTCCAATTCACCTTTCAATGAACATATGGGCCTTGGCTGTGTTAGGTCCAATGCTTGAAGAGCTCATTGGCAAAAAGCGGTATCTTGTGACACTTGCTCTTGCAATTGTCGGCGGATCACTGGCAAGCATACTCTGGGATCCAACAGTAATTTCATGCGGTATTTCCGGCGGCATATTCGGAATGTTGGGATGCTACGCCATCTGCACGTGGATGCGCGGCAAACTGGATACATCAGGCAAGCACACGGTTTCAAGCTGGGTTGTTATTGCTATCGCTATGTACGCCGTTCTACTGGGAGTTGTTACTCCAGGAACAGACAACGCCAATCACATTGGCGGTCTTCAAATTGGAATGATCTTAGGGTCGTGGTGCGCACTAGCTCCAATCAAGGGTACAAAATGGCAGCATCTTGCTACCGTCTCCCTGATATTGGGTTTTGCGGTTCCTGTTGGTCTATTTCTATGGGAAACAAAGACTCTGCCTGGCGATAGCCGATTGCAGGTAATGGCTATTGAGCAACAGGCGGCAAGTCTCGCTGCTGAGCACAAAAACCTGGAAGCTCTCAATTTGATCAATGTCGCCATCACCAAATATCCAGAGACCGTATCGCTATTAGGTACTCGCGCACCAATACTAATGGAACTGAAGAAATTTCCAGAAGTAATTGCCGACTGCAATAAAGTCCTGGCAATAGAAAGCAGTGACCAAGCAATTTTACTCACCCGCTCAATTGCCAACCACCATCTAGGCAACGAACGAGAGGCAATTCTGGATTTAGATATAGCAATCAAGCTCAATCCAGAGAAAGCTCTCGCATACAACAATCGCGCCTGGAGTCTGGCAGCCATACACGAATACGAGAAAGCCCTTACGGATATCAACAAAGCTATCGCACTAGACAACAATCTACCAACCTCTCACGATACGAAATCCGTCATATTGAGCGCGATGGGCAAACAAGACGAAGCTCTAAAGTCCGTCAACACTGCGATAGGACAGAAACTCAATGATGGCGCTTTCTACTATCACCGAGCTGGCATCTTATCCTCAATGGGCAGAGCAGAGGAAGCCATCCAAGATGAGAAGAAAGCAATAAAGCTTGGCTACCAGCCGGAGCCCTGGGAAAAAGAGCTTTTCAATATGAATTGATATCTAGAGTTCGCTTACTCGCTCTGGTCCCTTTTTGTTCACTCCTAGATCAACTTCAACGGTTACTGGGCGATGATCGGAACCGAAGCGTGCGCCAACAATTCGGTTGAGTACATTTATATCCTTGCTCACAAACAAGTGATCAATGGGAATAAAGGCAAAAGGCATTGTTGGAAACGCCCAAGTCGGCACGTAGCCAAAACCAACTTCGGAGTCAAGCATTCCACTGTCGTTCAGGAATTGCGTAAATACAGGAGACCACGGGCTGCAATTGATATCACCGCAAACAATTGCTGGATACTTAGACTCCTTAGCTTCTGTTGCTACCAACTTCAACTCATCATCTCGCAATTTCCGCGAGCGAAAGGGCGTGAATGTGTGCACGCAGATTAGTTTAAATATCGATCCATCGCGTGCTTCTATGTCAGCGATGATTCTAGGTCTCTTAAATTCACTAAAGTATTTGACCTTACCGTTCCGGATTGGCAGCCTGCTAAAGAGCGCTACTCCACCAAAACTTGGCTCGACTATTTGATAGCGATAGTCTGGAAAAGCCTCGGCAAAATTGTTCCTCCAAGCGTTCGTCACTTCGGACAGCACAATAATGTCTGCATTAACATCCCTGGGAATTGCCAGTGTTTTTTTGACTTTGTGATTCTTTGGACCCCAAAGATTCATTTGCACAATTTTGATTGATGAGATTGATGATTGTTTTGCTGGCTTATCCAACCCAAAATTCATAACACCGCATAATGCAACCGCCAGCAAAATAGTTGACGCTATAGCAAGCCTTC
>Ga0187893_10014755_pt1 | contig 10587 bp, 12 predicted proteins | sample MA1701074metaG_FD_139574 | JGI IMG/M metagenome (GOLD analysis project Ga0187893, IMG submission 139574) | White microbial mat communities from a basaltic lava cave in the Kipuka Kanohina Cave System on the Island of Hawaii, USA - MA170107-4 metaG ...
CCTGCTGGAAGGCCCCGGGCGCATCGATCCGGGACTGGGTCTTGATCCGGACGATGCCCTCGGGATCGCCGTCCCAGCCGCGCTGCTCCCAGTAGGGGTCGAAGTCGAAGGTGGTGAGCTCCAGTTCGGTGAGCCACTTGGTGGCCGAGACGTACCCGTACAGGCCCGCGACGACGGTGCGCACCGGGAACCCGTGCTCGGGCAGCAGTGGCTCCCGGTTCATCCCGATCACCAGCATGGCCTCGCGTTCGGGTGGCAGGACCCAGTCCAGCGGGGTGCCGACGGTGAAACCGTCGGCGGTGCGGCCCACCAGTTGGGTGGCGCCCGCGGCGATCCCGGCCTCGTCCAGGACCTCGCGCAGCGGCACGCCGACGAAGTTCGATGTGGACACGTAGGGGCCGCCCACCTGGTTGGACACGCAGGTCATGGTGATCGTCCGCTCGATGAGCCGGCGGCTGCGGATGTCGTCGAAGCTCAGCTCCAGCTCGTTGGCCACCATGCCGGTGATCCGTACGGTGTGATCCTGGGCCCGCAGCTGTGGCACCTGTAGGGCGATGTCGACGCGGTAGAAGTCCCGGCTGGGTGTGATGAACGTCGGCGTGCCGGACTCAGCGAAATCCGCCCCCGGCGGGATGGGTGGGGCCGGCACGTCGGGTTCGATCCGCCCGACGGCCTGCCGGGACGCCTGCACGTCCACCCGGTTGGCCAGCAGGATGCCACCGAAGCCGGCGGCCGCGGTCCCGGCGACCACCGCAGTTGCGCCCATGAGGAAGGGACGCCGCGCCGGCGCGGCCGCGCGCTGCTTCCGGGCCGGAGCCTCCTCGCGTTCCGGGGTGGGTGCCGGCGCGGTGGCCGGCTGGTGGGCCACCGGTTGTCGGGCTCGGCGGCCCCCGAGCCGGTGCAGCCAGCCGAACACCGCGCCTGCGGTCAGGAGGGACCCGATCGGGGCCAGCACCGCGAGATCGGCCCCGGCCTGCTCGAGCACCGCGAGGAACGCGATGGCGCCGAGTACCACCACCACGGCCAGGCCCGGGAGCGCGCTGCGCCGGGACACCAGCCCGGCGACTACGCCCACCAGAGCGATCACCACCGCCATGCCGAGCAGCAGCACCAGCTTGTCGTTGGTGCCGAACTGCTCGATCGCGAAGTCCTTCACCGGCCCCGGGGTCCGGTCGATCGCGGCGTTGCCCACCGCGAAGTACGGGGAGGCCGACGGCGCCAACAGCACGCCCGCGACCAGGTGGCCCACCGCGAGACCTGCGGCGATCGCGAGCAGACCCGCCGCTCCCGCGACCACCACACCGCGGCGGGGCCGTTGATCGGATGCGGCGTGACTAGTCAACGAGGACCACCTTCGGTGAGCACTTCCCTCGATTACCTTCCGTACTCGAAAGTAAACTCACCGGCGCTACCTCCCTGAGCCGGGACGGCCCGAGGCCATGTCCCGGTCCGCGGGATCCCGATACGACCAGGGCGGGGCCGAGATCGCCGATCTCCCCGGACTCGGCCACTGGTGCAGGTCCCGGCCCGCGGTGCCAGCATGGTGGCAGTTCTGGGCGTCACTCAGGTGAACACCGTCGTCGTACCCGCGGTGCGTTCGCCCAGTCCCGCCTACGCCCCCGGGAGTACCTGCGAAGTGGCCTGCGAACCGACGCGGAGCCGGGCCCGGAGTGGCCACCATGGATTCCATGACCGAATCCAGCATCGCTCCGACGTACCGCAGGACACCGGTGACGGACGACCTGTCCGAGCGCGGTTCGAGTCCGGCAGCCGGTCCGACCCGCCGACGGCGGAGCATTCGACGGCTGCCGCCCGCCCTGCGTAAGGGGCTCCTTACCGCCCACATCGTCACCGCGGTGAGCTGGATCGGTGTCGACATCGTGCTCTTGGTACTCGTCCTGACCGCGCTCACCAGCTCCGACCCCATGACCGTTGCCGCCAGCTACACCGCTATCGGCGCCTTCACGATCGTGCTGCTCGTGCCGGCCGGCGTGCTCACCCTGGCCACCGGCCTGCTGCTGGGAGCAGGCACGAAGTGGGGGATCGTCCGGTACTGGTGGCTCACGGTGAAGCTCGTCATCACTGTCGTGCTGACCACGCTGGTGATCGTGCTGTTGAGACCCAGCGTCGCCGACGTGGCCGCACGAGCCGAGCAGGCCGGCGGCGCGGGTCTGTTCCGTGACCAGCTCGGGGGTCTCCCCGTCGACCTCATCTTCCCGCCTAGCGTCTCGATCGCCGCGCTCCTCGTAGCGACCGTTCTGTCCGTGTACAAACCGTGGGGCAAGACGCCCTTCGCGCGCCGGCGCGCCCGGTGACGCGCTGTCCGCGCTGACTGTATGCCGAACGTTCTGATCCGCGACGTACCCGGGAATGACCTCGATCAGATCCGGACGGCGGCAGCCGAACGGGGTACTTCGTTGCAGAACTACTTGCGTGACGTCATCCTCACGCAGGCGGCCTATCTGCGTCGGCGCGAAGCGCTCGCCAGGATCGCTGAGCGCCTGGGTGATCGGCCCGAGGTGCCGGCCGGTGAATGGCAGGCGGTACTTGATGCCATCGCGGACGGGCACAGCGAGCGAGCTGGCCGGTTGATCGACCGGCTGTCGTTGTGATCGTCGATGCCTCGCTGGTCATTGATGCCGTCGCCGACCCAGGACCACGGGGAGCGCAGCCCGCGAGGTGCCCGACGCCCGGATCGAATCGTCCGGCGCACCGGTCAACTGTAAGATCATCACGGTCACTTCCGGAGGGTGCCGTTGGGGGCAGAACCACGATTGGGCTCCCAATCGTGCTCGCCAGGGGCCTTGACACCACGATTAGGCTCCCAATCGTGCTCGCCAGGGCATCGGCTCCCAATTGTTGTGAGGAGGTGCGGGTGGGTGGGGGAGGGGGGCACTAAAGTGCGGGGATGCAGGTTCGAGAGTTCATGGCGCGGGCGGTTGCTCCGGTGGTGACGGTGGTTGAGGGGGTCAAGCCGGGTCAGCTGGAGTTGCCGACTCCGTGCAGCGACTACGACGTCCGCGGCCTGATCAACCACTTCGCTGGCACGACGGCCTGGCTGGAACGGGTGGGCCGCCGGCTGTCACCCGACGCCGATGATCCGTTCGGCGCGAACAGTGACGTCACGACGGGGGACTGGCAGGCGCTGTTGACTGCGCGGATCCGTGCGGTGGCTGCGGCGTGGGACGAACCATCGGCGTGGGAGGGTTCGATCGAGGGCGTCCAGATGCCCGCCACCATGATCGGTCAAATGGCTTTCGCGGAATTGCTGATACACGGCTGGGACCTTGCGAGGGCCACCGGCCAGCGGGTGGACTACACGGCGAGGACGCCGAGCGGGAGGTTCACCGGTTCGTCGCAGAGACTGCGGAGATGGGCCGGCAGATGGGCGCCTACGGCGCGGAGGTGCCGGTATCGGGGCAGGCCCCGGCGTTCGACCGGGCGCTCGGTCTGGCCGGGCGCGACCCGAACTGGGCAGCATGAGGCCCGGCGACCGAGGCCAGAATATCTCCTGACCTTAACTATAGTTGAGGTCAGGTCATCTTGTCATGACCCTTGGAGCGTCCGGCAGTAGGGGTGGGTCCGGGGTCAGGCACTCGCAGTCGGATCGAAGGCCAACAACGTGCCCAGATCCCCAGAGCACGATTAGAGTCCGCTTCCCCGGGCATCGCGAGGCCATCGGAGCGAACGCCCCGCTTCATCACCTGCCGGGGGCGTGAACCGGCAGGTCGGCCTCCCTAGCGGCGTCGAGCAGCCGTCGGTCGTAGCAGCAGAAGGCGCTCAGTTCGTCGCGTACCGAGAGTGCGCTCGCCAGGTGGATGGCGTCGAGCGTCCGTAGGGTGGTCGGCCCGGTGGTCTGCGCGACGTCGGCGACATGCTCGACGAGCGGGATCATGTCCAGCCCGGCCAGCAACAGGCGGGCTCCGTTCGTGGCGGCGAAGCACCGGGCCACCCGCACGAGTTCGACCCGACCAACGATGCTGGTCACCCACAGCTGCATCGCGCGCTGCCGCAGCCACTCACCCAGCACGGCCGTCTCCGCCTCGCGGACGATCAGTTTGGCCAGCGCCGAGTTGTCAAGATAGATCACTCGCGGTCGGCCCGCAGCTCGTCGAGAACCTCAGCGGTGGACGGCCCGGACGCCTCGACCGGTTCGGGCAGCACCCGAGGCCCGCGGGCGGGGATCAGCCGACCGTCCCGGACCAGCCGCTCGCGCACCTCATCACGCGCGGCCGGGACCAGTACCGCCACCGGCGTGCCGCGTTCGGTGACTTCGATCGACTCGCCGGCCTTGACCCGGTCCAAGTAGCGGCTGGCGTGTTGGCGTAGCTCCCGGACTCCGATGCGTTCCACCGAGAAATCGTAGCACCTGTTGTGCTACGGTGCACCGTCAGGGTGCCGGGGCCAGGGGTCTCCGACTGCTTCGAACTGCTGGCCCGGCTCAGCCCTACCGAAACCTGTTCAGGGGGTCGAATGTCACCGGATCGGCCATCGGGCAAGCTGGGAGTTCAGCGGCAGGGCTTTTCGATGAGCAAGCGTTCCGTCGGTGCTCGCACGAGGAGCTGCTGCTGGGGATCGTAAAGTACCGTCACGCCTCCGGCTGATCCGAGAAGCCTGACGCAACGGCCGGAATCGAGGCTCGGCGAGATCGTGTCACTGCCCACCGCGGTCACTTCGACACTGTCCACGCGCAAACCTACATAATTTATATAATTCATGAACCGCACGGATGTCGGATCTTCCCCGCGCCGTACCATATCGGCCATCTCGCGAGGTAGCCACCATGCGGCGAACGCAAGCACACCGGCAATGCCGAGCCAGAGGGTAATTGTCAGGGCATTCACCAGTTTCTGCAACGAGATCACCCGGCCAACTGCCCAATTTAGAAAGGGTTGACCAGGCAAATAGGACGACGCCGATCCACAGCGGAGCTAGAAATACTGCCGCCTCCCAGGAAGTTGCCGAGAGTCTTATCGTGATCGTCGTTTGGGATCGATGTCGAAAATGATAGCGATAATTCCTAAAGCCAAAAATGAGCCAAACCATGTGGCGCCTAGATAATCCCAAGAGAAGATAATGTCGAGCCTCGTGTCGACGCGTTCATCCGACTCAGCTGGTCCGGAGATTCGCATTCTTCCCAGCAGTCTCAGGGTCAGCATCGTCAGCGCCACAACCACGGACAGGGCACCCACGAGGATTGCGATCCGTACCGTGACGAACGCGAACGTCACGCCGACATCTTCGGGGTTCACGCCGAATTGGCTATAAAACTGCGCGAGGATCAGCCAGCCATAGCCGTACAGCAGTCCTGCGATGACCGTCGCGGTACTCGCTATCGTCGCCAGCCAGTGTGACGGGGTCGGCGGGTTGTCCTGAGCAGGGGACCACCTGGCTCTGTGTTCAAGCATAGTGATCTCCTGCGGGAGCGGAGGCGTCCAGCGGGGTCAGCGGGTGAACGTGGTGAGGAAGGCGCTCCAGGCGGGGGTGGGGAAGGTGAGGGCGGGGCCGTCGCGGTGCTTGGAGTCGCGGACCAGCACGCGGTCCGGTGCGGGGGCCACCTCGACGCAGTTGCCGTTGGGGCCGCTGTGGCTGCTGGTGTGCCAGCCGACCTCGACGCAGGCGCCGTTGGTGCCGGTGTAGCTGCTCTTCTGCCAGACAATCCCGTCCGGCTCAGGCGCGGTCATCATGATCCTTTCGATCCGCGTAGAGCTCGGTTGCCAGGGTGGCAATCAGCTCCGCCGATTGTTCCTCACCCAGGGCGGTCCCGGCCAGCAGGCCCAGGATGTGCCGGTAGGCGGCGATCTCCTCGGGCTTCTCCAGGAACACGCTGGCGGTCTGGCTCTCCAGGTAGATCACCGGCCGGAACTCGGCGAACTCCATGAGCCTGAACGATCCCGCCACCGCGGCATGCCCGCCGAGCGCGGTGGGCACCACCCGCAGCGTGAGGTAGGGCCGGATCGCCTTGCGCAGCAGGTGCTGCAACTGCTCGAACATCACCGCGGGCCCGCCCACCGGCAGCCGCAGCACGAACTCGTGGATGAAGAAGGTGAACCGGGCCGGGCGCTCCCGTCCGAATACGCTTTGGCGGGCCAGCCGGGCAGCCACCCGATCTTCGATCTTGCCCGGTGGGATGGTGCCTGTCTCCCGGAGCAGCGCGCGGGCGTAGTCGGTGGTCTGCAGCAGGCCAGGCACCATCGTCGCCTCGAAGTCGTCGATCGTCGCCGCCTTAGTTCTCGTGGTCGATCAGGGTGAGCAGTTGTTTGGGCAGCCGGGAGCCGTGCTGTTGCAGCCAGCCCGGGGTGTTCTGCTCCCGGCAGATCCGCAGCAGCCGGTCCCGTTCGGGTCCGGTCACCTGGGTGACCGCGAGGAACGCCGAGACGTCCACCTCGGTGCCGCCGCGCTTGCCGGACAGCAGCCGCGACACCCGGCTCTGCGACCAGTCGAGCAGGCTGGCCATACCCTTCTGGTCCAGCCCGGCCCGCTCCATCGCCCGGCGTAAGCCCTCGCCCAGCTCCCGGCTACGGATCGTCGGTTCGCGATCGCGCATGGTGACCCCCTGCGCGCACCCTAACGGCCGCACCGGCGAAGTGGCCCCCAACATGTCCCGGCGTGTCTTGCATGTCCCTGGGCCATCCGGATCACCTGCCCCCAGCGGGGCAGCGGACCTCGCCAGAACCGGGGAGGTACCCGATGAGCACGCTTTCACCAATAGTCGCCGACGCTTTCAGCCTGCTGCGCATGAATCTGAACCAGCACCTGGACGAGGCGGAGTTGCTGGCATGCAAGGGTTACGAATGGACCGAGGAGGACCGCGACACTGCGCGCCGGTTGATTCCCGACCTGGTGCTCGTCATCCGTGGCCTGCTGCTCGACCACCAGGCCCGGCCGGACGACACCTGCCGGACCTGCACCTCGGCGTGGCCCTGCCCGGTGGTGACCGTGATCCACGGGTTGCTCAAGGACCCGCAGCGCCAGTTCGTCGCCCTCGTCCTCCGGGCGAACGAGGGCGAGTGACCCATACTGCCCACCTGTGCCAGCTGGCGGCAGTCCTCACGGTTCTCGGCCAGGGGTATCCGCGGGCACCAGGACGGCCGCTCTACTATCGTTACTCGTCGCCAGTTCTTTGACTGAGCATAGAGATGACGGTAGGCACCTCGACGGAAGCCACCTGCCAGAGCAGTTCGGGCTGAATGCGGTGGTATGCGTGCACGAGCACGTTCCGCAGTCCGATCAAGCCGGTCCAGTCGATTTCGGGGTATTGGGATCGCCCCTCGCTCGTCATGGCCCGCGCCGCTTCACCGATGATCTCCACGAGTCGTTCGGTGATAAGCCGCAGGTCTTCGTCGGCGACCCATACCTCGTAGTCGGTGCCGATCCGCGCCGCCAGCTTTGCGGCAGCGTCCTTGATGTCGGCCAACCGGTGATCATCAGAGCGGGTCAGAGCGGCACCGCCTCGGCCAGAATGTGGCCATCCCGCTCCAGCAGTCCACCCTCGGCCACCACGTCTACCCGCTTACCGAGCAGCTCCTCCAAGTCCGCGATCAGATGCACTTGGTCCAGGAGCGACCTACCCGGTTCGAACTCGACCAGCAGGTCGACATCGCTGAGGGCCGTCGCATCACCGCGAGCCACCGAGCCGAACACCCGAACCGAGCGGGCGCCCCGTCGCGAAGCTGCAGCCAGGATCGCGTTACGGCAACTCCGGAGGTCGTCTAGCGCGGTGGCCATTATCCCATTGTTCCCCATCAACGGCTTCGCCCGGCAACGGCCTGCTCAGTGGCCCGCCACCAGCACAGCGTGATCTCAGATCCCCGTGGTCTCAGATCCCCGCGATGGCGGCGACGGCCAGGCCCAGGACGAGTAGCGGGCCGGCGACCCGCAGGTGCACGAACGCCAGCGCGGCGAACCACAGCGGCCACACCGGCACCGGGCGCGGTGGCTGCTCCGGCCGGGGCTGGCGGAACCAGCTCCAGATCGTGCCCAGCCGGTAGAGCCCGCCCAGGGCGAGCAACGCCGGCCAGGGCAGCGCGCCGACCAGCACGCAGACCACGATGAGCAGGTAGAAACTGGCCATCATGGCCAGCGTCGCGGCCCGCGCCCGCTGCTCACCGAGCAGCACCGGCAGCGTGCGGATCCCCAGCGGGGCGTCGTAGGGGATCTTGTCGACGTGCTTGCCCATCAGCACCGACGTGCACAGCAGGGCGTAAGGCAGCGACGCGAGCAGCACCTGCCAGGTGATCGATCCCACGGCCGCGTAGTACGTGCCACCGACCATCAGCGGTCCCCACACGACGAGCACGTCCGGCTCACCCAGGCCGTGTTTCTTCAGCCGCAGCGGCGGTGCGGTGTAGGCCACCGACAGCAGGAAACCGGCCAGCGCGAACGCCACGATCGGCCAGCCCCGCGCCAGCGCGAGCACCACCAGGATCACCAGGTCCGCGGCGTTGACCATCAGCACCGCGACGACCAGCGCCCGGCGGGTGACCAGCCCGGACAGGATCGGATGCGGGGCGTAGAGCGCCCGCGGGTAGCTCGCGGTGTCCGAACCGGTGCTGGTGTCGTAGAGGTCGTTCATGAGGTTGTTGGCCAGGTGCGCCAGCACGATCCCGACGACGGCCAGGACGAGCCAGCGCCAGTCGACACCGGGCGCGCGGGCGGCGAGCAGTCCGGCCACCACCCCGGCGACCAGCGTCATCGGCAACACCGCCGCGCGGGAGACCACGATCCAGCGGGTCACCACGTCGATCGGGCCCTCGGGTGGGTTGGTGGTCCGCAGGGCGTAGTACCAGGCACCCACCCGGGAGCGGGCCGCGATATCGGTCACCCCGTCGAGCCTGGCACAGCTGCGGTCGGGATTCACCGATCCATAAGTAGAGTGAACGCACAACAGGTCGCCAGGGGAGCACCCCCGGCGGGAAGGGCTCCCTTCATGACGACCACCGCGGCGCCGGGAGCCGCCCTCAGCTCGCCGCCGGTCGCTTTCACCCACCGCCAGATCCTGACCATCATGGCCGGGCTGATGCTGGGGATCCTGCTGGCCGCGCTGGACCAGACGATCGTGTCCACCGCCATCCGCACCATCGCCGACGACCTCAACGGGTTGAACCTGCAGGCCTGGGCGACCACCGCCTACCTGATGACGGCGACGGTCTCCACCCCGCTGTACGGCAAGCTGTCCGACCTCTACGGGCGCAAGCCGTTCTTCCTCATCGCCATCTCGCTGTTCATCCTCGGCTCGGTGCTGTGCACGATCGCCACGTCCATGTACGAGCTGGCGGTCTTCCGGGCCGTGCAGGGGTTGGGTGCGGGCGGGTTGTTCGCGCTGGCGTTCGCGATCATCGCCGACATCGTGGCGCCGCGGGAGCTGGCCCGCTACCAGGGGTACTTCCTGGCGGTGTTCGGCACCGCCAGCGTGATCGGCCCGCTGGCGGGTGGCGCCTTCGCCGACGCGGACGCCATCCTGGGGATCACCGGGTGGCGGTGGGTGTTCCTGGTCAACGTCCCGGTCGCGGCGGCGGCCCTGATCGTGGTGGCCAAGGTGCTCAACATCCCGCACACCCGCCGCGACCACCGGATCGACTGGCTGGGCGCGGTGGCCCTGACCGTCGGGGTGGTCCCGGCGCTGCTCGTCGCCGAGCAGGGGCAGAACTGGGGGTGGGGCTCGCCGCGGGCGCTGCTCTGCTATGGGATCGCCGCGGCCGGGCTGGCCGGGTTCCTGCTCGCCGAGCGGTCGATCGGGGACGACGCGCTGCTCCCGTTGCGGCTTTTCCGCAACGGGGTGTTCCGGCTGGCCTCGGCCGCAGGCCTGATCATCGGGATGGGCATGTTCGGCGGCCTCCTGCTGATCCCGCTGTACCTCCAGATCGTCAAGGGCGCCTCACCCACCGAGGCGGGCCTGCTGCTGCTCCCGCTGATCGCCGGGATCATCGTCGGCTCGGTGGTGTCCGGGCAGCTCACCTCCCGCACCGGCCGGTACAAGATCTTCCCTGTGCTCGGCACGGCCATGATGGCCACGGCGTTGCTGCTGCTGTCGTTCCGGCTGGGCGTCGATACCCCGCTGTGGGAGGCCGACATCTATCTGGCGCTGTTCGGCCTCGGGCTGGGCAACTGCCTCCAGACGCTGATCATGGCGATGCAGAACTCGGTGCCCGCGCGGGACATGGGTGTCGCCACCGCGTCGGCCACCTTCTTCCGGCAGATGGGCGGCACTGCGGGCGTCGCGGCGTTCCTGGCGGTCCTGTTCGCCACGGCCGGCAGCAGGATCGCCGAGGCGTTCCGGGTGGCCGCCACGTCCCCCGAGTTCCAGGCCGCGCTCGCCGATCCCGCCGTGCGTGCGAACCCCGCCAACGGTGTCGTGGTGGCGGCCATCCAGAACGGCGGGCTCAGCGGCAACGCGGGCGGCGTGCTGCAGGACTCCTCGTTCCTGCAGGACATCGACCCCCGGCTGGCCCGGCCGTTCCTGATCGGGTTCTCCGACGCGATGGATCTGGTGTTCCTCATCGCTGCGGCGATCATGTTCCTGGCCTTTGTGCTCATGCTCTTCATGGACGAGCTGCCGCTGCGCACCCAATCCGGCATCCAGGCCCG
>Ga0187893_10014756_pt1 | contig 10586 bp, 7 predicted proteins | sample MA1701074metaG_FD_139574 | JGI IMG/M metagenome (GOLD analysis project Ga0187893, IMG submission 139574) | White microbial mat communities from a basaltic lava cave in the Kipuka Kanohina Cave System on the Island of Hawaii, USA - MA170107-4 metaG ...
TACGCCTCATAGGCATGGAACGCTTCGTCACAGTAGATGGAAACAGGATTGTCGCCCAGTCCGGCGAAACGCAGCGACCCGGCCAGAAGGGTGGCGAGGAGGAGCCCCAGAGCAAAGCCGCGGCGGGCGCTTTCCATCGGCGCGCGAGTCTAACACAGCACTACCTACTACCCTTCGGCTGCACGCGGCCCCATCTTGCACCTGGTTTTTGGCCATCGCGACGCAGTAACATCTCGACCCCTGGCCCGCCAGGGCGGGGATCGCCGAGGGGAAGATGCGGCAGGTTGCCCGCAGGCTCCAATCTCTCAACAAGCGGGTGTTCAACAGAGTCACGCGGCAGGAGATACGCCAGGCGCTGGAGCGCCTGGGGCTCGCGCCCGGCGACATCGTGTTCGCTCACGTCTCGATGCGGAGCCTGGGGTATGTCCCGGGCGGGCCGCAGGAAGTGGTGGCGGCCATACTCGACGTTCTGGGGGAGAAGGGGAGCCTGATGATGTCCGCCTGGCCCTCGCCCAACGCGGCGCCTCCCAGCGGGATGGACCTCTTCGACCTGGTGGAGACTCCGTCGAGCTCGGGCGCGGTCTCGGAGGCGCTCCGGCATCACCCGGCCTCGCGCAGAAGCCTTCATCCGGTCGCATCGGTAGTGGTGGCGGGCCAGGGCGCGGCGGATCTGGTCGCGGGACACGAGCTGTCCACGCGGCCGTTTGGGCCGGGCTCCCCCTACGCGAAGCTCGCCTCCATGGGGCCGAGGCTGCTGCTGATCGGCGCGCACATAGGAGGCCTTCTGTACCACGTGCAGGACAAGGTGGAGTTCCCCAACCTGTACGCCAGGGATCACCGGGAGTTCGACGTCCGGGACGAGAAAGGCAGCTACCGCAAGATCTCCACACAGGTTCTGAGGCCCGAGGTGCCCCCCGTGGTCATCCTGCCCGGCAGCCGTCCGGAAAACCGCGATTACGTGCTGATACCCGACTATGCGCTGATGTTTCCGCCTCTGCGAGAGCAGGAGGTTCTGGAGGCGGGCTACCTGCGATTCAACCGCAGCCGATTCCTCGGCCGGCGCGAGAGGCTACGCGGTCGCAGCATCCTGACCATGGGTCAGGTGGGGTCGGCGGAATCGGCGCTGCTGGATGGGACGCGAATGCTGGGGCAGGTGGAAAAGGATCTCGAGTGGGACCTGGCGCGATTCAAGCAAGAATACGACGCGGAACATCTCTCGCTGCTGAGCCTTCCTGTCTTCTGAGTTGAGGGGGAGTTTCTCCCCCTTGTCCACTCCGCACGAGAAAGCGTCACCGCCGAGATAAGAGTCACCGCGCGACATCTCTCGATCCTCGTGCCCCAAGCCACACTCTAATAAGGGTATGTGGGCACGGCCCTCCTGATGAACCGGATTCCTTCGATCTGGCATCCAACATGCTAGTGGGTGAGCAAGTGACCTGAGAGGAGGGGCCGATGATCAGCCTGAGAGAGAGCCTGCAAGAGATGGTTGATGTCAGCGCCAACAAGGTCCTGACCTGCGATGGAACCGTAGAGGGAAAACAGGCGCTGGTGAGAATGACGCTCCTGTTGTCGATGCTCGAGCGGCTCGATGCGGGCGGCGGATCCTGGAACCAGTGCGACCTGATCCCGGAGTCGATTCCCGTTCTGTCCGGCATCGAGTACGAGAACGCCCGGACCCTGCCGCAATAACCCCCTACCTCGGTAGGCTCACTTTCTCCACGGCGCGCACCAGATCCTCTGGGCCAAAGGGCTTGTGCAGGAAGACGGCGCTCAAGGACCTCAGATAGTCAATGACCGGCTGTTGGGAAGTAAAGCCGGTCATGAAGATCGTCTTTCCCTCCAGATTCGGCGCGACCTTCTTGAGCCGCCCGTGGAGGATCACCCCGTCGGAATCGGGGAGGATCAAATCCAGGATAATCAGATCGTACCGGTTGGCGCATGCGAGACGCACGGCCGTCTCGCCGTCGGTCGCCGCATCCACAGCGTGACCCCTCTGCTCCAGAATCCGGGTGATCAGCTCCAGGAGATCCCGGTCATCCTCGACAACCAGCGTCTTCATCCTGGCGGGAGGGCAGCTCTTCGATTTCAAATGGCGCTCCTGGCAAAGCGATGTAAATCTAACGGCGGGGCAAGGTCTGTCAATCTCCGGTAGTGGGTCTGACCCACTACCCAATCTCCGCACCCCTTGACGGCGTCTGGAGATCGCCGTAAGAAGAGTCAGCGCCGCCACGCAAAGACGAAAGGTCCTCAGGAACCCCGACGGGGTGGGTGACAATGCTACAAAAGAAGTAGCGGAGTCTATCCCCTTTGAGGGGAAGGGCTTATCGTCTTAGGGGCTCGCCTGCCTGAAGAATCCTCCAAAATCGTGTAGGTGTGCTGTGTCCCGCCTCGTGGCGAGCTTCCCACGAGATCCCCAGTATTGAGAGTAGCTTGAACCACTAGAACCACCAGCAGCCCGCTCTACCCCGATCCGGGTACATCCCTTGCTTACAAGTTGCGAGGGGAGTTCCTGCGAAATCGTCGCGCACTTTCCTGCTGCTCGTGACTTGGACTCTACAAGTCTGGCAGACAGGGGGTGTATCTCTCGGTCAGAGCTGAATCCCAGGAGGACCATGAGCAGGCTCCAACAGACCCGCCGCAGCTCGGCACTCAACCGCTATCTGTTAGACATTCGTTCCTACCCGCTCCTGAGCAAAGAACAAGAGATCGAGATCGGCAGAGGCATCGCCGATGGCGCCCGCGAGGGGAAGGATGCCCTCGTGGTCTCGAACCTCGGCTTCGTCGTCAAGATCGCCAGCGAGTATCAGAACATGGGTCTGCCGTTCGAGGACCTTCTCAACGAGGGCAACATCGGGCTGATCCATGCGGCATCGAGGTACGACCACCGCAAGGGGCTGAAATTCATCACCTATGCCTCCTGGTGGGTCAGAAAGTCGATCCTCAAGGCGCTGGCAGAGCAGGCTTCGATGATCCGGGTCCCGAGCTACCAGAGGAAGAAAGCCGCCCGGCAGCGCGCCATGAACGAAACCAGCCGCGCGAGCCATGGCCATATGACCCCGGACCCGGCTTGCCGGGCCTGCCCGCCGGAGCCTCCCGCGGTGGCCCGGTTCCGGCCGGTCTCGCTGGACGACGGCGCGCGCGGCGAGGGACATGCGCGGCTCGTCGAGCTTCTCACCGACAGGCGATGCGAGGACCCCGAGCATGAGATCATCAAGCGTGAAGCGCTGGCCCATCTGGATCGCGGCCTGGCCTGTCTCAACGACAAAGAGCGCGGCGTCATCACGCGCCGATTCGGCCTTGCCGGGGACCGGACATTCACCCTGAAGGAGATCGGCGCGGTGCTGGGCCTCAGCCGCGAGCGCGTCCGGCAGATCGAGATGGCGGCGCGAAACAAGCTCAGGGCGAGCCTTCACAGGACCCGCATCTCGTCAGAAGTCGAAGCCAGACGCGACAACCATCGAGGCTCGCGTGTTTTGCGGCCTCGTGCCGGCGCATTCTGATCGCCCGTTGATCCGCTGACCTGAACACGATCTGAATCCCTTGCGCCTTCGTACCGCCTCGTCTACCATGAGGCGGTTTTTTTCTCCCGGTTTCTCAGTGAACGCCGGCCCCATGCGCCCAACCCCCTGGGCAGCGGAGGATCTGAGATGCGCGCACGCAATGCAGTGGCTGGAGTCGTGATTCTCGCGGCGGGGTGGGCGGTGGCCCCGGAAGCTCTGCTGGCCCAGACAGGACAGAGCGGTACACGCCGCGTCAATGCCGAGAACCGACTCTTCATCAGGTTTGTCGAGGACGCCGCCATCGTCCCTTCCTACTGGCTGGAAGGTCAGGCCCGCTACCAGGGGAACCTTGCCGCCTTCGACCCCAACGTCTCCGGGGCGGGAGAGTCCGACCTGCTGAGCGCTGGCGGGGTTTTCGCGTTCAACGTGGCGGAGGATTTCGAGTTCGGCGCCAGGCTCGCGGTTGCGAGACGAGAAGCGGACAACAATGGCAGCGATACGGGGCTCACGGACCTCGATCTGTGGGGGAAGGTCTCGGTGGTGTCCGACCCGGTCAAGATCTCTCTGGGGATCCTGCTGGTGGCTCCCACGGGGGACGAGGACAAGTTCTTGGGGTCGGGGGAGACCAACGTGGAGTTCTTCGGGGGGATACGGAAAGACCTGACCCACGTCTCGCTGGCCGCCAACGCCGGCTTCAGGATCAACCAGGACCCCGACATCGAGGATCTCAGCGGCGTGGAGGGGAAGAACTCGATCCTGCTGGGAGGGGCGCTGCTGTTCCCCGCCACTCAGAACCTTGTGCTGACGGCGGAGTATGCGCTCGAGACGGAGCGGTTCGAAGGGCTGAAGAACGACTCGCGCCTGCTGGGGGGGTTCGAGTACCGGGACGGCGAGGATCTGATGTGGCGTGGAGCCATCGGTGGGGGATTGTCCGATGGAGCTCCCGACTTCGAGCTGCTCGCCTCCGTGGTCTGGCTCTTCTGAGGCCCGCCGCTCCCGCATCGCGTACGGCCGGGCTGCTTACGGTTGTGAGCTTGTTGCCTAATTCATTGATATAGCTTGGGTTAGGCTCTGACAAAAATCCAGTTGCCGGCTTTACGGCCCGGGCGGCTCTGGAGTATATTTCCGGCATTCCCGTCAGCAGTGGCGATGAAGAGGATCCGCTCAGGGAGTGAGGGAGCGGCTCATCTGGCGGTGGGTTGCCGGCGAGCGGGTCGCCGGGTGACGTGGGCGTTGGCGCGGGTTGTTCAGGAGTCATCAGGTGTTGGCCACCGAGCTGAGACGAAGCCTGGAAAGGCGCACGGGCAAGGCGATCTCCCTGACCATCACCGACAACCATGTCTCGTTGGTCTATGTCAGCCCCGGTGCGCAGGGGCTGGTGAAGGTGCGCCTCCATCACATGTTCCTGGATGCTCCCGGGGATGTCCTGGGCGCACTCGGGCAGTACATCAGACGCCCGACTCCCGAGTGTCACCGGCAGATCAACGCTTACATCCGCGCGAAATTCCACAGGATTGGCGGAAGACCCCGGCAAAGGGCTCCGATCAACCTCTCACACAGAGGGTTCCACTTCGATCTCGACAAGATCTACAAGCGCCTCAACGAACGGTACTTTGACGGCCGCCTGCGCGTCGCCATCACCTGGGGCAAATCCAACGCCAGGAACCGGCGGTACTCCATCGATTTCGGCTCCTACGACGCCCCGCGCCGAATCATCAGGGTGAACCCCGCTCTGGACAGGCCATCGGTCCCGCGATTCTTTATCGACTACATCGTGTATCACGAGATGCTCCACGCGGCCATCGGCATCAGGGAGGCGTCAAACGGCCGCAGAGCGCTCCACTCCCCGAGGTTCCGCGAAGAGGAGCGTCAGTTCCGCTTCTACAGGTCCGCCGTCCGCTGGGAGACCGCCAACCTCTGGAGGTTCCTCCGGGCCACCTGAGCCTGGCTTCCTGCCGGGCTGATCCTGCGCTCCTCTCCTGACAAGACCGACAGGCGCAACTTGTTGTCACGATCGCGCATCTCCGGTTGAATCTCTCCACCAGCGCGCCTCATCTTTCCACGCACAATCCGAAGTCCTGCCCTTGGTGTCGGACTTCGCCGGCCAACTCCGAGGTGTCGATGCAGCGCCCCAAGAGGCCCGTCGAGCTGGATCGGGCTCACAAGGAAAGCCTGGGCTCCGAACAGCTCTTTCTGGTCCTCGGCATCATGAAACACGCCTCGCGCGCGCTCGACCCACCTACCTTCTTCCGCCTGCTGGTGGACAGCATCTACAGAGAGGTCAAGCTGTTTTCTCACGTGAGCATCTTCTCCTGGGACCCGGATCGCGCGCAGGTTCGAGCGATGGCCGTGGCGGGAGAGGGAGGGGAGGGTCTCCTGCCCGGAGAATACGACGCCGCTTCCGGGGCGCTCGCCGAGGCGATCGGCCACTCGTCGTCGTATGTCTCGAACAACCTCAGGAACGAAGTCCGGGGGATCCGTCCCGTGGCTCCCCTGAGCCGGTCGGTGCTTTGCATCCCGATCAGGGCCGGGGAGAGGATCCTCGCTCTTCTCAACATCGAGAGTCGCGAGACGAATGTCTTCTCGGCGGCGGAGGTGGCGCTGTTCGAGATCCTCTGCGAGCAGCTCGCCAACTTCCTCCACGGGGTTAGCCTCTACGGAGAGATCAACGAGAAAAACGCCAAGATCCACCGGATCACGGACATCTGCAGGAGGGTGTTCGGCGCCGGCTCCGTTCAGGAGGCTCTGCAGCTCTCGGTTCGCGCGGTGGTTGAAGAGTACGGGTATTTCGCGGCGTGCGTAGCCTTCATCACCGAGGACGGCCGGTTCATGGTCCTTCAGGCCCATCACGCCAGGGTCGCGGTGCAGATCCCCCCGCTGTACAAACAGGAGATCGGCCGGGGCATCGTGGGGACCGTGGCCGCGGAACGCCATACCGTCATCTGCAACGACACGGACGCCGAGCGGAGCTATGTGCCGCTGCTCCCCGGAGTCCGGTCCGAGCTGTGCATCCCGCTGCTGGTCGGCGAGAAGCTGGTAGGCGTCCTGGATGTCTCCGGCTGCGAGACCAATTCGTTCGACAACGAGGACGTCAACCTGATGGAGACTCTGGCCGGGCAGCTCGCCCTGATCATGGACAAGGCCATCTATCTCGAGCGAACCCGTGTCACCCGAGACTATCTGGAGAACCTGATTGCCAACGCGGGAGACGGGATCCTCGCCTTGGACCTCCAGGGGCGGATCAACCGCTGGAACCTGATGATGGAGCGCCTCACGGGGTACGCGGCCGACGAGATCCTCGGAAGGACCTTCCACGACCTTCAATCCGGCGGGATCCTCCACCGCACCGAAGAGACGGTCTCCCGGGCGCTGAAGGGAGAGATCCTCGAAGGGCTCGAGGACACGGGGGTGCGTAAGGACGGGAAGGCGATCGACGTGGTCCTCACCGTATCGCCCATTCGGGGGCCGGACAACACACTCGAGGGGATCTCGGTGATCGTCAGGGACATCACCGAGTGGAAGCGCATGGAGGAGACGTTCCAGGCGCTTCACCAGAAGACGGTGGAATCCGAGGAGAAGTTCCTCGAGCTGGTCGAGACTGCCCGCGACGCGATCTTCTTCGTGGAGGCGGACACTGGCCTCGTCGTCGAGGCCAACTCGAAGGCCGAGTACCAGACCGGATCGAGCCGCGCCGAGCTGGTCGGCAGGAGCTTTCTCGACCTTCACATGGCCGAGGAGCGGGAGCACGCGAGGCAGCAGTTCCAGGGCACGGTGGGAACGGGGGCCGGGCACAGCGTGGAGCTCCGTCTGGCGCGCTCCCGCGGCCAGCCCCTGGATGTCGAGGTGACCTCCAGCATCCTGAGCTACAACGGCCGCAACGTCGTCCAGTGGTTCTGTCGCGACATCAGCGATCGACGCCGCGCGGAGAGGGAAAAGGACAACCTCCAGACCCAGCTCCTCCAAACAGAAAAGATGTCGGCGATCGGCCAGCTCATCAGCGGGGTTGCCCACGAGCTGAACAATCCGCTGACCGGCGTCATCGGCTACTCGCAGCTCCTGTTGGGACAGGACGCGGACGAGAAGACGAGGCGTGGGCTCGAGAAGGTCTATGCCGAGGCCCGGCGCTGCCACCGCATCGTTCAGAACCTCCTCACCTTCGCGCGAAAGCACACGCCCGAGAAGAAGTCGATCAGCATCAACGACATCCTGGAGGCCACGATCGAGCTGCGGTCGTACCAGCTGCGGGTGGACAACATCTCTGTCGAGATGCTGCTCTCGAAGGACCTGCCCAGCACCCAAGGGGATTTCCACCAGCTCCAGCAGGTGTTCATGAACATCGTCATCAACGCCCACCAAGCCATGAAAGAGTCGGGCCCGGGCGGTCACCTCGTGGTCAAGAGCTCTCTGGTGAACGAGCTGATCCGGGTGGAGATAGCCGACAACGGTCCCGGGATTCCACCCGAGGCGATCAAGAAGATCTTCGACCCGTTCTTCACGACGAAGCCTACCGGCCAGGGCACGGGTCTCGGACTTTCGATCTGTTATGGGATCATTCAAGAGCATGACGGAAACATCTACACAGCCAGCACCCTGGGGCAGGGCACGGTCTTCACGGTCGATCTGCCGGTGCTGACCGCTGGGGCATCCGTCGCTGAGGGCTCGGAGTCGGAGATCGCGGCCGCAGCGCTGGGTCCGCCGGCGGAACATTCGCGCCGGCTGCTGGTCGTGGATGACGAGCCGGCGATCGTGGAGGTGCTCTCCGAGGCGCTGCGGGCTCACGGGCACCAGGTTGACACGGCGCCCAACGGTCGCCTGGCGCTCAAGAAGATCCTGGCGGGCAAGTACGACGCCGTCATCTCCGATCTGAGGATGCCGGGGATGAACGGCCAGACTCTCTACAAAGAGGCCATCGAGGCGAAGCCGGGTCTGGCCAATCGGTTTCTCTTCGCGACGGGAGATACGATCGCCCGGGAGACCCAGGACTTTCTCGACCGCACGGGCAAGCCCTGGATCGAGAAGCCGTTTGATGTCCTGCAGGTCGTGAGCCTCGTGGGCCGCATGTGCTCGAGCTGATCCGTTGTTCATTTAATAACCTCACGCGGATCGCTGGACAACCCCGCTCCTAGCCGGTATCTTTTCGGCCTGTTTCCCCGTTGGCCGTGGCTCTGACTCGGAGGCTTCCCTGCTCGCGATCCGTACGGCTATCGTCTGTCTGACCCACTTCTGCGTCCTGGTCCCGGCGCTGAGCCCGCCTCTCGCACAGGAGGCAAGCTCCGAGGCGGCGCTCAACGCGGATGGGTGGGCGGCCCGGGCCAGAGAGCACGCCAAGCAGGGCTCGATGTTCGAGGCACTGGACGCCTACGACAAATCCGTTCTCGCCGACTCGAGCCGTCTGGACATCCGCCTGGAATATGCCGGTCTTCTGAAGAAAGCCGGATTCTGGCTCCGCAGCGCAGAGCAATACCGCACCATCCTGGCGGGCCGGACCGACCACGTGGATGCGCTCATCGGGTATGGGGAGCTGCTCAACGCCGAGTACCAGTTCGCCGCCGCCGCCGAGAGGTTCGCTCGTGTCCTCGAGCTGGGCCCCAGCCTGCATGATCGGGAGCGCGCTCTGGTCGGCCTCGGAAGCGCGAGATTCGGGTTGGAGGATTTCGCGGCCGCGGCGGACACCTTCGAGAGGCTCTTGAAGGAAAGACCCAACGTCATGAGCGCGCTGGGATTTCTCGCCATCGCGAAGCGCAAGCTGGGAGCGCTCGACGAGTCTCTCGCGCTCTGGAACAAGTTCCTGGAGGCTCAACCGGGCGCATCGCGCCCGAGGCTTCACCGGATCGAGATCGAGGAGCTCAAGGCCGAGATCGAGCGCGCCCGGCGGTCGGTCCAGACCGAGCCGGGCAGCGCCGCGGGCTGGGCGCGGTTGGGACAGGCGCTGCGCCGCCAGCCCGATCTGCCGGGGGCCGTCGAGGCGGTGACCGCGGCGGTCCGCCTGGCTCCCGACTCCGCGGAGTATCGCTTCCTTCTCGGGGCCCTCCAGAGAGACGCGGGGCAGTTCGGCGCCGCAGCGGCCAGTTTCTCGCCACTCAAGCGCGACGCAGGTCTGGGAGCGCTCGCCTTGTACAACCTCGCCTATTGCGCCCGCAGGTCGGGGGACCGGCAACTGGAGGCCAAGGCCTGGGCGGAGGCCGTGGCCGCCAACCGGAACGACATGTACGCCTACAGACGCCATGTGCAGGCGCTCAAGGCGATCGAGGGTCTCGACCTCGAGGCGGCCCGGGCCACGGAGGCGGTCCGCGACGCGCCCGAGCCGCCGGCGCGCGAGTGGGTTCTCGCGCTGGTCCGCCTCGCGATTGTCCGCGCGGCTCAAGGCGACAAGGACGCCGCGCGCCGAGCGGCGCTGGAGGCGCTGCGGAGCGACCCCAACGAAGTGCACGCCCAGAAGCTGCTGCGAGGGCTGCTCCTGCTCGACGAGGAGGCCATGGCGCGGGCGCTGGTGGAGATCGATCCGCCGGCCGCACCGGGAGCGTCCCAGACCGCGCCGGACCCACAAGGGGCTCGTGCCCGTGGGGCGCTCTTGCTGGCGCTGGGCCGGCGGCAGGAGGCGGAGTCACAGCTCAAGACGGGGCTCGCCCGGACTCAGGGAGCTGCAGGTGATGCCCCGGGGCTGGTCGCGCTGGCTTCCTTCCTCCGCGGCCGCGGGATGATCGAGGAGGCGCTCTCACATCTGAAGACTGCCCGCTCGCTGAGCCCGGCTTACCTCTATGCTCATCTGGACCTTTGCCTGACGCTGCTCCAGGTCGACCGGCTGGACGAGGCGATCGAGGCGGCGCGCGAGGCCGTGCGTCTCGACCCGACACACCCGATCGCCTACTCGATGCTCGGCTCGGCTCTTCGCCAGCGCGGGGATCTGGAGAAGGCGGCGCGGGCCCTGGAGCGAGCGGTCGCGCTCGACCCGATGGACGTTCTGGGCGCGCCTCGGCTCCTGCTGGCCAAGCTGTACGGAGCGATGGGGAAGAACGAGGAGGCCCGGGCCGCATTGAAGGGTGACCTGCCGGAGGAGCCCGAGGAGATCTATCGCATCGCCTGGGA
>Ga0187893_10014757_pt1 | contig 10586 bp, 12 predicted proteins | sample MA1701074metaG_FD_139574 | JGI IMG/M metagenome (GOLD analysis project Ga0187893, IMG submission 139574) | White microbial mat communities from a basaltic lava cave in the Kipuka Kanohina Cave System on the Island of Hawaii, USA - MA170107-4 metaG ...
ATCGGCGCCCGGGCCGGTTCATTCTTTCCGGATCGGCCAACCTCGCCCTCCTCGGCCACGTCTCCGAAACGCTGGCGGGACGCGCCGGCTACTTCACCCTGCATCCGATGACCCGGCGCGAGCTGCGAAAGACGACCAACCGGCAGCCATTCCTGGTGAAGTTCCTGAGTTCCCCCGCGCTGCCATCGGTCAAGGCTCAACCCGTTTCCGAGCAGGAGGTGTTGACCGGTGGTCTGCCGCCGGCGTGCCTGGGCCCTGCGGACAGCCTGGCCGAGTGGTTTCGTGGCTACGTGCAGACTTACGTCGAGCGCGACGTGCGGCAACTGTCACAGATTACCGACTTGGTGGCCTTTCGTACCCTGGCGCAACTGGCCGCTTTGCGCACCGGACAAGTGCCGGTCATCAGCACGCTCGCGCGCGACGCCAAGCTCAATGCCGTTACGGCGGGACGCTATCTCGATCTGTTGGAGGCTTCGTTTCTCATCTGCCGCCTGCCGCCATTCCTGAAGAACCGCAGTTCCCGCCTGGTCAAATCGCCCAAGCTGCATTTCACCGACAGCGGGCTGGCGGCACACATGGCCGGTGTGACCGCACTCGAAGTGGGGCGCGATGATGTGCTCCGCGGCGCCCTGTTTGAGACCTACGTTGCGCAAAACCTGGCGGCGTTGCTCGAAGCCCACCTGCCTGACGCACAACTGACTTACTGGCACGAGCAGGGTCGGCACGAAGTGGACTTCGTGATCGAGGTTGGGCGAAAGGTTTTCGCCTTCGAGGTGAAGGCGGGCACGCGATGGAGCGAGAGCGATTTGTCAGGCTTGCGGGCCTTTCTGGATCGGACGCCGGCCTGCGTATCCGCGGTGCTTGCTTACAATGGCAAGGAGGCCGTGAAACTGGACGACCGCCTGTGGGCGATCCCCATGGGACAACTGCTGGAATGAAGAAGCGGTTCAAGGAAGCAAACTCCGGCGCATGGATTTTCGTCTTCCTCTCGCACCGCGACTTGGACAAGGTCCGCCACATACCCAACGAACTCGAACGGCGCCGGCACCATCCGCGGCTGTTCTTCCTCAAGTGCCTGGAGGCTGACAACGTGCGACCACCCGAACGCGAAGAAATCGGCCCGTGTCTCACAGAAAACCGAACTGGCCAATCGCGGCTTCCTTCGGTTCATACAGCTGCGATGCGTGCGACGAGACGGTCAAGGGTCAGGAATTGCACTTCGATGCCGCTGTACTTTCGGGTGAAGGCAGGCCGGGCGTCGGAGGTCGTCACCAGCAATGTTGCCTTGGGATAGGCGCGGGCGAAGACCAGCAGGTTCGCCGGATTGAAATCACGAGCGGACCATTTACATTCGATGGCCGCCGGGCTTTTCCCGCGCGGCGCCCAGATCAAGTCCACTTCGTGACCTTGTTTGTCCCGCCAGTAACGCAAGTCGGCGGTCTGAAGATGCGCGGTGAGTTCGTTGAGGACGTAGTGTTCCCAGAGGTGGCCCAAGTCGTCGGGCCGCAGGCTGGTCCAGCCGCGATGGGCACAGACGAAGCCAGTGTCGAAACCATAGACTTTGGGGGCGGCGATGATTTCGTTGCTGCGGCGGGAACTGAACGGTCGGAGCACCAGGGCCACGGAGGTAGCTTCGAGGACGGCGAGATAGTTCGTGATGGTGGTGCGGCTGACTTCGCACGGCGTGGCGAATCTGGTCGCCTCAAAAATGCCGCCGCTCTGGGCCAAGAGAAGTTCTACGAATCGCTGGAAGGAAGCGCGGCGCTCGAGGCGGAAGAGTTCCTGGATGTCCTTGGCCCAGTAGGCATCCATCCATTCCTGGAAATCGCGCTCGGGCGGTTCCGGCGACAGGAAGAAGGGCGGGAGGCCGCCATGCAGCAGGCGATGCAGGAGGTCGGTGTCGCCAAAGTCGGTCAGATCCGCCTCGATCATCGGGGTGAGCCACAGTTCCGTCTTGCGCCCGGCGAGCGTGTCGCGAAAGCGGCTGCTCGCGCCGAGCGTCGAGGAGCTGGTGGCCAGGATGCGGACGGTGGGAAAGTGGTCGGCGGCGATCTTGAGCAATTCTGAGGGATTGGGCAGGCGATGCACTTCGTCGAGGACCACACGTTTGCCGCGCAGCCCTTGCAGGAAGGCTTCCGGGTCTTCCATGGCCCGCCGGACGCGCGGCAGCTCGCAGTCGAAATACTCGACGGCCGCGAGGGACTGAGCCAGCGAGGTCTTGCCAGCGCGGCGCACGCCCCGCAACCAGAGGATGGAGCGGCGGCGCCATTGCTGCTCAATGCGGTCGATCCAAAAGCGACGCTTTACCAAATGTCGCCATAATGACGTTTGGTATGACTAAACGCAAGACTACTTTCGTTTGATTCTAAGCCAGGATTAAAGCTCAGCACCGACAAGGATATTTTTGTCTACTTTCGCACGCACTACGTCCACTTCTTTCTCCGCTTGCCCGACCACACGCTCTTCGTCCGCCAAGCGGCCAATCTCTGGTGAGTGAAGGCGGCCATTCAGCAGCGGCTGATGGTAGTCACTACTATTCCACAACCTCGCCACAACGAGTCTGTTGTCAAACTGTTGTCAAACGGACTTGCCACCCCTGAGGTCGCATCAGCTAAGTAGCTGAAAAAGCAAGCGCGCCCTGGGTGATTCGAACACCCGACCTACAGGTTCGTAGCCTGCCGCTCTATCCAGCTGAGCTAAGGGCGCATATAGGAAAATTAAGAACTTACGAGGCAGGTCGTGCACGCTGAATTTTCATGTGTGCACCACGTGGGAAAATGCCTCAACGGGACCTTCTCTGTACCACAATTGGAAGGAGAGCGGCAACTACCTCTTTCATACCCTCCCTTCTTTGGTAAGGGGCACGGAGGGAGAGTGAGACACGGCTATGGCGAATAGTGAGGGCCACTAATGATGCCGTCTGGGAATAGGATCTCGTCACGAATGAGATGTGGAGTGAAGGCGTCCAGACCCTCTTTGGGTACACCCTCGAGGCAGTAGTCCCCGACTTTCAGTGGTGGACGGACAACATCCATCCGACAGACCGCGACCCAGTCGTGGCGAAGTTCCAGGCCGCGCTCGCGAGGGGAGAATCCTTATGGTCGGGCGAGTACCGCTTTCGCAAAGCCGATGGGTCCTATACCTACGTGTTTGATCGCGGCTACATTGAGTTCGACGCCAGTGGGAAACCCCTGCGGGCGTTCGGTGGGATGATGGACATTACGGCCCGCAAGCAGGCCGAGGAAGCGCTACGAGAGTCGGAGGAACGCTATCGACTCTTGTTCGAGCGCATCCCCCTCCCCGCGTTCGTCTATGACTTTCAGACCCTCGCTTTTCTGACCGTGAATGAGGCCACCGTTGAGAAAAAGGCTTACTGCGTGAACGTGAATGGGGTAGAGAGAACAAGGGTTTCCCATATTTCGTGGTTTCTCCTATGCTGATGACATGACCGAGCTTTTCTAGAGCCAACAATCCGCGACTAATTTCTTCTATGGCAGTATCACCTGTTTTCGTCGTTAAACGACCATCATGAAGTATAGATATAAGAGACTTTGTCTCAATCTGCTCCTGATGGGGGCAAGTACAATCATGACCCTCTGTATGATTGAAGGAATATTGCGACTCACACACCAATATGCCACGTTCAATGCCGCGACAGAATTGTCGTGGATGCGGAATAACCCCCACGATTTATCCCAATTCTTTACAATTGATCCTGACTTTGGATTCCGCCCGATCCTTGGAAAAGGGGGCTATACGCCATATGGGACATTACCAAACGCGTCTCCACTTGAAAAACGATCCGGGATCATCCGACTCTTGTTTATCGTGTTAGTCCTTCCGCTTATGAAGCCGTATGAACAGTGGTCAGCAAAGGAAAGGGCGGCGCGAACAACGATTATCTCGATCTTACAAAACTTACAGATTCGCTATTTTGATTTATATGAACCGTTTCAGATGGCTGTGAAGACAGGAAAAACGCTTCAAGAATCTCCTGGAGATACAGCGCATCCAAGCACAGACATTGCGAAAGTCTTTGCCGAATATTTAGCCCATCATCAGTTTTTATAAGAACAGAATGACGACCTTCTTCTACTTCATTCCAACGATGCTCAAACTAATGCGCAACGAGACTCTCCAAAGTTTACTTTTGAGCGAGGTCTTTGCACGAGGTGAGGAACCGAAGGTGGCTCGTGAATGGGCTGGTTTCTCGACAGAAATCAGGTAGAAAGTTCCCTGTTCACGAGATTGCTCTGTGAGCCATAGGGAGTAGATAGTCAGCAAGCAGTATCTCGAGGATACCCATGGACGGCCAGGGGAAACGTGTGACCATCTACATCGGCGAGACCGACCAGTGGCATCATCAGCCACTATTCATGGCGATTCTGGAGTTTCTGCGCCGCGAGGGCTGTGCGGGAGCGACAGTCGCGCGCGGCATCGCCGGGTTTGGCGCCAATAGCCGCATTAAGACCGCTTCGCTCTTGGAGCTGTCCGTGGACCTGCCCGTGGTTGTGACCTGGATCGATCGGCCTGACCGGGTTGACCGCGTGCTCCCTCACGTGGCGCAGATGGTATCCGCTGGGCTCATTCTCATCGAGGATGTCCAGATCTATCAATACTCCTCAACCCTACGCGAAGGATTGCCGGACGTGCGCGTTGAGGAGGTGATGACCCGCACAGTAATGACCGTCCACCCTGAAGCTCCCCTGGCTGAGGTGGTCGAGAAACTCATTGATAAAGACTATACGGCTCTCCCAGTAGTTGACGATATGAACCGTGTGGTTGGCATGATCAGCGACACAGATCTGCTGGAGCGCGGCGACATGGAGGTCAGCCTTAGCCTCAAGAAAGCCGTCGATCCAGAGTTGGCTCGTATTCTCATCACACGCCTGCGTCAAAGCAGCCACACGGTAGCAGAAGTGATGACGCCAGGGCCGGTGACGATCGGACCGCAGGCCTCTCTGAGCGAGGCTACCCACATGATGAGTAAGAAAAAGCTCAAGCGGTTGCCGGTGGTTGATACTGATAAGCGCTTGCTTGGGGTGCTTGGCCGCTTCGATATCCTCACTGCTCTGGCTGCAGGATACCTGCCGCAAGAAGCCCCTCACCAATCTGCCAGTGCTCATCCTGCCAAGCCGCGAACCGTAGCGGAAGTGATGAATCCGATAGTGCCCACCGTGCTTCCTGAGACTCCGCTCCCTGACGTTCTCGCACTCTTGACCAGCACCCGGGCCAAACGAGTGGTCGTCGTCGATGCAGAACGATGCGTGGTCGGTATTATCTCAGATAGTGACCTCGTCGCACGCATGAGCCTGGAATTCCATCCCAGCATCCTGGAGCACCTCGTGAGTAAGCTTCCTCTAGGCACACTGAGCGCAGAAGCGCGCAGCCATGTGCATAAAACGACAGGCAAGACTGCGGCCGATCTCATGACCCGGGAGGTGGTGACATTAGCCGCCGAGACTTCCCTCAGCGCAGCGTTAGCGCTGTCCGCAGAAAAGCACCTCAAGCGGTTCCCAGTTGTTGATGCAACGGGGAAACTCCTCGGCATCATTGGCCGGAGCGAGTTGCTGAATGCATTGATCGGCGAGACCCCAGGCGGGAAACGGGACGTCAACTAAGAAGGAGCAGTAGGGGTGGAATATCTCGTGATTGGGATGGGAGGGGCTCTCGGCGCCAATGCCCGCTACTTGGTGGCAAACTGGGCCGCGCAACGTCTCGGCACAGTCTTCCCTTACGGCACCTTTATCATTAACGTCAGTGGCAGTTTCGCCTTGGGTTTCTTCCTGGCATTCTTGCAGGAACGAATTCTTATTCCTCCTCATTACCGTTTATTCTTCGCTGTTGGGTTTCTCGGTGCATATACAACGTTCTCAACTTTTACCTATGAGTCTTTGCGCCTCTTTCAGGATGGGAGTACTTTTCTCGGATTAGCAAACATCTTGGGGAGCACCGTCGTCGGCCTTCTGGCAGTCGTTCTTGGTTTTGTTCTCGGAAGGCTAATCTAGAAACGACCAAGACTGGCGCGGAGTGACCATTAAGAAGAAGAGAGTCCTCGATCTGGAGAGCCATTGTTTCGCAGAGCGTTAAAGACAAACGGCAAACCGACGATGAACATGGCAAACCCCAAGGCAATCCAGGTCGGGTTGAACCACACCACACCAATCACCATCGTCACCACTCCCCAGAGCGCGATCAATCCACATACCAAACTCTGAAGAATCAATACGTTCATCAGCTTTTCTCCCTGTGTCTTGCACCTTCCTCTCTTTAGAGTCCGACTTGACATCAGGCAAGGGCCGGAGGAACAGTAATGAGGACTGAGTAATGAGGGAGAAGATATGCGAAAGATAAGTTCCAAGTGCAAGGTTTCACGTCCAAGGTTTCACAAGTCCAAAGTCCAAAATCCCAAGTCCCAAGTCAGAAAGTGGGATTTCTGGAAAATCGTTAGGAGTGGCATCGTATTACTCATGCTGTGTCTATGGAACGGGCAAGTAAGTGCGGAGGAGAACCATCCTCACCACCCGATGCCCCTCGACCAATACGTTGCGCTGCTCGAAGACCCGAAGCGCGACGAGTGGCAGAAACCTCATGACGTCATGACAGCGCTCAAACTCAAAGAAGGACAATTCGTCGCCGATATTGGCGCTGGGAGCGGGTACTTTACCCTGCGACTCGCCCAGGCAGTGGGGGAAAAAGGGGTAGTTTTTGCTGTCGATGTCGATGAGGGAATGCTGAGCTATTTGCGCCAACGCTTAGCGAGGGAGAACATTAAAAATGTGCAGGTGATGCAGGTGCCAGCACATGATCCCCTTCTCATCGACGGGTCGGCAGACCTGGTATTTCTCTGTAATGTCTACCATCACCTCGAAGAGCGTGAGGTCTATCTGCGCAAGCTGCGGAAAGCGCTCAAGGCGAATGGGCGATTAGTGATTGTTGATTTTTACAAGACGGAAGGCATTCCGGTCGGGCCACCACTGCGTATGCGCCTCAGTGAGGAAACCGTGACAAAGGAATTACACCAGGCGAGGCTGAAGGTGACGGAAAAGTTGACGTTTCTTCCTTACCAGTACATCCTCATTGCCCAGCCTACACCAAGTGTTCCTGTCGCTTCTGCGGCGGGACAGTAGTCAGTGTCCCCACTCGGCGTTCGACCAATTCATCGGCCCGAGCGAGGAGGGTTTCGTTTTTGGTAAACTTCTCAACCATATAACTCAGGTCACTGAGGTCGTGAATCAGAAGTTTGACCGCCTGGTCGCGCAGCGTCTTCTCTTTCACCACCTGGAGGAGTTCGACTACGACATCCTCCAGCTCCGAGCCTTCTACATCGATCGCCATCTCAAACGCACGCTCGACGGCAAGCCCTTTGACCGCCTCGCGGATGTACGCATTCAACAGCGCCCGCAACCGCACGACGGTGGAGGGGTCGAACCAAACTTTCGAATTCTCAGCGAGAGCGGGGTCGCTCTCCAGCACGCTTTCGACTAAAGCCAAAGCCCCAAGGTGGCCGGCCTCATGGCGGGCCATAGTGAACCAAAACGTGCGCAGGTCTTCACGCTCCTGAAACAGGCGGGCGAAGCGCGTGTACAACGCCATGGTTTTTTTCTCCATGTCCACGGCAGTGCGTAATATGTCTTTGATCGTTACCCGCTGCGCCCGGCGGTGCAAATTCGCTCTCTCGGCCATGTTTGTTTCATAGCAGAAGCGGCAAGGGTTAGCGACGAGGGGTAGGGAAAACTTTTTCGCAGAGAAAAGAAAAAGCCGCGTGGCTGCGCGCGGCTTCTCCTCGATTTGTAGAATTCAGAGCCGATCACTGCGCCGTGAGCGCGCCATCCACAGCCATCGGTAATCCAGTTACAAAAGAAGCCGCATCCGAGCACAGCCACACGACTGCTTCGGCAATTTCCTCAGGCTTCCCGAGCCGCCCCACCGGTTCGAGGGCGGTCATCGCCTCAGAAATTTGCGGATTCGTCTTAAAGAACCGTTCCACCATCGGCGTGTGAATCACTCCCGGACAGACAGCATTCACGCGAATGCCCGACTTGGCGTACTCCAACGCCGCGGTTTTCGTCAATCCATTCACTCCGTGTTTGCTGGCGACATACGCCGGAATACCTTGAAAACCGACGAGCCCAGCTACGGAAGCAGTGTTAACAATCGCTCCCCCTCCCTGTTTGAGCATCTGGAAGATTTCATACTTCATGCACAGCCATACGCCTTTGAGGTCAATTGCAACGACCCGGTCCCAGTTCTCTTCCGTGCACTCTGCCGTCGGTGCCATTTCTCCTTCGATACCAGCATTGTTAAAGGCACAGTCCAACCGTCCATAGGTCTCGACCGCTTTCTTGACCATCGCCTCGACCTCGGCGGCTTGCGTGACCTCGGTCTTCACAAAGACCGCTTCTCCGCCAGCAGCTTTGATCATCCGCACCGTTTCCTCTCCACCAGCAACGATGACATCAGCGACCACGACTTTGGCGCCCTCTCTGGCGAATGTTAGTGCTGTTGCACGGCCGATACCCGATCCCCCACCAGTCACCAGCACAACCTTGCCGTCTACACGTCCTGCCATCGCATGTCTCCTTTTTTAGCGTATGGCCTATGGCATAGAGCTTGTAGCGTCGCAGTGGAACAACCTGCCATAGAGCGAGCGCAGCGAGCGAGTCATACGCTAGTCCAATACAATCTTCTGTTGGGTGACAACCACCCCTTCGTTCGGATCGAGGATCACCTCCGCTACACTGCCACCGTTATTCACGCCTAAGTGAAGAGGAGCCGGAGTGCCAGGATAGCAGGCTTTCGTCATTCCATGGGTCAGATCGGTAAAAACATGCACGTGCCCTAACGCGAGATAATCAAGCCCAGACTGGGCAATTTCCTCAGGATAGATCAGAGAGGAACGCTGTATCTCGTCTTCATCGACGAAATAGCCATGAGCCATACCGATATGCCAGTAATCGCCGCGCCGGGGCGGCACCCCAACAAGGGGGCGATATTTGTGATCATGCTCGACCAAGCCCTTTCCCCACACGGTCGCACGTAGATGCGGAAATTCTATGATCGTTCCCTCTTCCGCAGTGAGGGTATATACATGCGGACCGACAACAGTGAAATCCACCTTCTTATAGACCGACCTGTGATCGTAGCAGTCATGATTGCCAGGAATCATCACCACTGGGCACGGCACGCGGGCCAGCTCTTGGTAGACGAATTGCACTCCAGACTCGGGCACCCGATTCGAGTCGAACAGGTCCCCAGCGATCAAGAAGAGATCCGCGTCCTCTTCGAGCACTCGGTCAACAACCTTCTGGAAGGCGCGTTGGATGCGCGATCGATAGGTCTTTCCTTCCTCACTCTTGCCAAAAGTGTCACTCTCTAAGTGTACGTCGGAAGTATGAATGAGCTTGATGCGTCGGCGTGGCATGTTCTTTCCTTATAAAGCCGTCGGGGCGAAGCATTCACGATCCGCCAGCCAGGGGCGCTCTTGTTCCCACAGGGCGAATGCTTCGCCCTTACCCTCTCCGCGGGAGGATCACGGTCGCCTGCCCTGGGGTGAGCTTGGCCCCTTGCGCGTTTTCTACCCAGATTTCACATTCGACATAGCCTTGGCCGTCTTCGGTCCACTTGCGCGTCACGGTCCCTTTGCAAGTGAGTGGCTCGTTCACGTAGGCGATGTCGCGGTTTGCATAGGCAAGTTTTTTTAAGGTCCCTCCCTCTCCAATCCAATGAGTCAGCAATTGTGATAGGAACGCCCCGCGCAACGGACCGTGCACGATCACATCACGGTATCCCTCAGACAACGTGTAATCTTTGTCATAATGAATGCGCTGGGGATTCCAGGTAATCGCGCTGTAGAGGAACAGCAAGGTATTCGAAGGCGTCTTCTGAAGCGGCGGCAGTGCCATCCCGACTTCTATATCGTCAAAGTAGATCTGTCCTTCTGCCATGATTTGTCACTCAAGCGGTCGCCCTTCGACAGGCTCAGGGTGACCAGGGAAGAGACACCGTTCGTGCTGAGCTTGTCGAAGCACGTCTGTCATCGCAAAATCGCTGCTCCTTTTTCGATCAACACCATCTCACCCCTTTGGTTGGTGTAGGTGCTTTCACGTACGACAAAGATCAGTGGCCCGCTACGCCCCTCCTTCTGATAAATATCAGTAATCTTACAGCGTCCGGTGATGGTATCGCCAGGACGGATAGGAGCGAAGAATTCGATTTCCGTGCCGCCATCCATTAACCGCGGCAGGGAAGTCGGCGGGATGGGAAATTTTCCTTCGTACGGGAGACCATCGGGACGCAACTCGCCCTCAGGCACTGGATTGGTGAGCGGCGCCATGTAGAACAAGGGTGGAGCGATAATCTCGCCGTAACGGCTCTTCTTGGCATATTCTTCGTTGAGATAGAGAGGGTGGAGATCATCCGTCGCCACGGCAAAGCGCTTAACGTCAAGCTTCGATACCTCGATCGTCCAAGGCGGGGTCTCGTAGCCAATCCAGGAACGAATCTCATCAGTAATAAGCGAGGCTTGTGCCACTACTCTGTTCTCCAGCTTCAAATATAGACTTTGTGAGTCAACGTTCCATAGC
>Ga0187893_10014758_pt1 | contig 10585 bp, 14 predicted proteins | sample MA1701074metaG_FD_139574 | JGI IMG/M metagenome (GOLD analysis project Ga0187893, IMG submission 139574) | White microbial mat communities from a basaltic lava cave in the Kipuka Kanohina Cave System on the Island of Hawaii, USA - MA170107-4 metaG ...
CTTTGCAATGGCAGTTAATGATGAAGTGCTGGAAGATGAACTTGCGACCCGGCCAGTACAGTTGGTGGGGGCCAATGGCCTGGCGCGTTGGCTCAATTGTGATGTGGCTCTATAAGCTGCGCCGCCTCAATGGGCCAAACTTCACCTGGCCCCTTTGGATGTTCTCTGGGGCAATCTCGGAGAAAAATTTGCAGCGCCTGGGAAAAATCTATAAACCGAAGCGTTTGCAAACGAAGAGCCGTAAAGACCTGATCGCTTCTTTGAATCCCAAAGTCTGGCAGTACTTTCGCGCCGATAACGGTGACCTGCCTGAACACTACAGGTTGCGGTCACCTGCGCTCGCGACGGGCGCTTGCAACGAGACGGTTCGCGAAAGGTCTAACGCTGAAAGCGTTGGCTAATTTCTGGCTAGGGTGCACTGCTGAGAACGAGGGGCTCCCCAAACATCAACTGCGTTCACCGGTCGCAACTCCTTCAGAGTTGCGAAAAAAGTTAGTCGTGTTGCTTAACCCCAGGGTTTCAAAGCAAACCCTGGGCTGAAATTAGCCAACGCTTTCAGCGTTCAATCTCTCGAAATGTTTCGTTTTCCCAGGGTTAACCAAAGCGAAACCCTAAGCTGACTTCAGCCTTCAATCTTTAGAAAACTGCCGCCCGAAGCCTGCTCGCGAAAATATGACCAAGAGGCGACGGTGGTTTCCTTTAGACATTTGCAGGCGGGAGCCTGCTGGTTAACTTCGTGGTCGCCCCTTGCTCGTGACGGCCTCGAACGCAAGAAGGGGCGGCCGCGGGAGGGCCGCCCCTACAGATCACTCAACGCAAGCTGACCAAGATCCGAGATCACATGTTATGGAAGCCTTGATTAACTCCAGGGAAGCTCTGATTAAGTCGAGGGAAGCTCGAATTGAGTTCGAATCTATACCGCGAAGCGGTTACGGCCTCCAGCCCAACGTTGCCGCGCTGCGCGGCTACATTGGGTCTGCGATTCCCTGATGATCCTTCTACCGCGAAGCGGTTGCGGCCTTCCTCCTCCAAAAAGCCCCTTAGTTTGGTCAAGAACACCATTCTGCTGCGAAGTTAGAGTGAGCAGGTCGCAACCGCTTCGCGGTAGGTGGAAGAGAAAGGGAACTTACAAACCCAACGTAGCCGCGAAACGCGGCAACGTTGGGCTGGAGGCCGTAACCGCTTCGCGGTAAAAGAGCTAACCTAAATAATGGCTTATCCAGAGTTTACCTACTTCCTGACCGTCAATGTCGCTTCCTTGCTGATACCGTTGGCCTTGGCCCTAAGCTTCACCGTTCTATTACTAAACACCCTAAAGGTCCTCACCGTAAATGACCGCTCGACTGGCCATTGGGAATGGTGATGCTTGTATCCCTTGGCCTCGCCACGCTGGTATTGCTGCTCGAGAGGGTTAAAACCGTATTACTGTGCGATGGCGCTGCCAGAGTCACAGTGCCCGCCACATTATTTCCACCCTTGACACTGGTTGGATTCAACAACACGGAAGCTACGCCGTTTACAACCTTGGTGGTTGCACTATCGCTGTTGTTGCCGGGCGAGGGATCATTCACGTTGCCGCTGACTCTGGCCGTGTTCGTGAATGTACCAGTACTAGTAGTCTGCACAGTTATACTGCGAGTGACGTCATCGTCTTCGTTCAAATTTCCGATGAGGCACGTGACAGTACGTGTGGTTGCATTGTAGGAGCAGCCCGTTGATGCCGAGACGAAGTTGAGGCCAGTGGGAAGCGTGTCAGTGATCGTGACACAAGTTGCATTCTTAGGCCCGACGACCGCTTCCCACCTCTATAAGATGGATTCGTCCAGAGGTGACCGCGCTATCGAATATTCGACCCGCAAGTCGTAACACGTCCGTCGCGTCCGCCTTGCTAACGGTTTCAACCTCGCGTTTACAGAACGGACACCAGGCCGGCACCCGCGTCCTGGTTAGCGTCATCGTCTGACGCCGAACCTTTGTAATTGTCACGGTGCGCTTCCGCTTCATGGAGTTCTCCTGATGTTCGGGTGCTATAATGCGGGCGTCACTTCACCGTTTCCTCGAAACTCGCAGTTTTTGCTCCGCCCGTAGCTGCGATTTGTCTCGCAAACGGCCGGTTGAAGTAACGAGAAAAGACGAAACGTTACGAAATCTTCCTGATCGGCGGTTGGTTTGCCGATGAACCCACAAAAGTAAACAGACTTTTCATGTCGGCGGGATCGAGGGTAGACCCGTTGAGCGGGAGCCTCCGTTGCAACGGGAAGGAGGTCTTTCTGGGCGAACAGGCTCTGCGGGTTTTCTGCTACTTGATCAAGCACCGCGCGCAGACGGTCACTAAGGAGCTTTGATCGAAAACGTCTGGCAGGGTACTGCAGCGACGGATGATGGGCTCATCTAGTGCATAGTAGAGATTCGCAAAGTGCTGGCCGACTATCCTCAATCGGCAGCTTCACCTCATGCTTGAAAGAATTGGCTACCGGCCGGGAGATACGATCCAACCCGGAGTTTGATGGACATTTGAAGTCGGTGAGTTACTAGCACATTTAACGCTGAAAGCGTTTAACTCTGAAAGCGTTGACAAATTCTAGCCGAGGGCTGGGACCCTGTGCGGGCAGCCCGTACGTGTAGCGTTGCGCTTTTGGCAACTCTGGGGATCGAGCACCCGTTTAATTCAGGCGCAACCCTGAAAGGGTTTCGTCGCCTGTCCCGGTAGCAATCGCAACTCCTCAGAGTTGCGTGCATCAATCGCCAAGCGGTTGCGGCCTTACTGGGACCGCGGGCGTCCCGCCCGCCCCGAGCGCGAAGCGCGAGAATGCTCACGTAACACACACGATGGAGTTACTCCGGTTTTTTCGCGCTTGAGATTGAACTATGGTCAAATGCCTTTACGGCTTTTTTCCCTGAATATTTTGAGGGGCGCGTAACGTGAGGCTTCTCGCGTTTCGCGCTCGCAGCGGGCGGGACGCCCGCGGTCCCAGTAGGGCCGCATCCGCTTTGCGGTTTATGAGATGGCTACAACCTTTCAACGATCCACTGACAATTTCGTGGGATGTGCAAAGTCTATGTCTCCTGGCGTTGCAAGCCGGACTATTGATTCTTGTTTTTCTCTCTTTCCTCTTTTAGCCGTTGCATCATCTCTGGATGGCGTCCCCACTCCACGCCTTTCTCTGAGGTCTGGCCGAATAACTCGGGATGTAGATAGTAGCCACGCTCCTTCCTGGGCTTGTCTTCTTCTACTTTGATACGGTTGGCGTTCGCATAGGCGTCCTGTCGAATGCCAGTCACTTGCCACGAAACCTCCATACCCGGCTGACCTCCGCCAATCTTGAAGCGGTTGCCAGCAATCTTTTCGGCAATGTAGAGGTATGGCCCGGGAGCGCCGACGGCCGTGAGCTGGTAACGGAAGTCCGTGTTGAGAGCCTCAAACCACGCTGGCATTTCTACTATCGCCTCGCCGTTATAATCTAATATGGCAATGCCGTTATAGATGTTCATCATGTCAGGCGACTCGACAAAGGAGTGGGAAAGATATTTGTTCTCAGGATCAAGCGGGTGGTCTATCTTGAACGAGCCAGCCGCTTTCGAGAGAGTACCGCCCACAAACACATTTCCAGCGAAAAGTCCCCCATAGTCTGCGCCCTGGCCGTATACACCAATGCTTTTGGGGCCAGAGCTCGAACCATATACAGCGTAGCCCTGTATTCCGTCGGTGTGGCCATACACGCCAATGTAAGTGCTGCTGCTTCTGCTTCCTTCTACACCGATGCCGGAAGCACCACCGCTGAAGAATCCGCCTCGGCCGCTGTTCGTGGTGCCTTGCACACCGATGCCACCGGAGCTGGGGCTGGCGAACCCCTGAACGCCAATACTGGATCCAGTTCCATAAACGCCAATGTTGGTGCCGCTGCCCTGCACGCCAAAAGATCCAGAGCCATACACGCCGGAGCTACCACCTATGCCCCAGTGGGGCCCGTTTGTCCCTGCGGGCCTTGTGCTCCTGTCGCGCCCATCGGTCCAGTGGGACCCGCAGGTCCTTGCGCTCCTTGGGGACCCTGCGGCCCGGGGGCAGCTTGAGCTCCTTGCGGACCTGTTGCGCCGGTAGCACCTTGTTGAGCGACGAGCGTCCAGTTAGCACCTTCAACTGGCGGTGAGTTGTTGTTGGCTTGTTTGGCAATCCAGGATGAGCCGTTATGGCTCACCGCTTCATCGGTTGTGTAGTTAGTCGTAGAACTCCAGACGCCTTTCCAGTTGAGTCCCTTGGCGCCTTGCGGTCCCGTTGCTCCTTGTGGTCCGGTTGCCCCAGTGGCGCCGGTTTGGCCCTGGGGACCTTGAGGTCCTGTCGCGCCAGTTTGACCCGCAGGTCCTTGTGCTCCCTGCAGCCCTTGCGGCCCGGTGGCACCTTGAGGCCCTTGGGGACCTGTGGCTCCGGTAGCACCTTGTTGAGCGACGAGCGTCCAGTGAAGACCTTCAACTGGCGTCAAGTTGTTGTTGGCTTGTTTGGCAATCCATGATGAACCGTTATGGCTCACTGCATCATCGACAGCGTAGTTGTTCGCAGCGCTCCAAGCACCTCTCCAGTTGAGTCCCTTGGCACCTTGCGGCCCCGTTGCTCCTTGTGGTCCTGTTGCCCCGGTGGCGCCGGTTTGGCCTTGGGGACCTTGAGGCCCGGTCGCGCCCGTGGGACCCGCAGGTCCTTGCGTGCCCTGCAGACCCTGCGGACCGGTGGCACCCTGAGGTCCTTGCGGACCAGTTGACACCGATAGCACCTTGTTGAGCGACGAGCGTCCAGTTAGCACCTTCAACTGGCGGCGAATTGTTGTGGGCTTGTTTGGCAATCCAGGATGAGCCGTTGTAGCTTACCGCATCATCTGTGACGTAGTTGTACGCATCATCCCAGGGACCTTTCCAGTTGAGACCCTTGGCGCCTTGCGGCCCGGTTGCTCCGGTAGCACCGGTTTGGCCCTGCGGCCCGGTTGCGCCTTGCGGGCCCGCGGCACCCGCAGGGCCTTGCGGTCCTGTTGGTCCCTCAGGTCCCATTGGGCCTGTTGGAAAGTCCACGAATGTAATTGTGGCGATGGGCGCAACCACAAGACTGTATCTAGTGTTAACGGGGCCTTGGTTGCTAATTTTTCCCGATCCTACCTGATTGGGTGCTTGAAAACTCACTTTAACCCCAAAGCTATCGCCCGGGGCAAACACCTTACTGGGCCCAGTAAGTAATGACGATCTGGTTTCCTGACACGGTCGGGGTACCGAAACTTGTGGCCGTAAAGGTTGCAGAGTTTACAAGGACGCCGCTTTGAAGCGTGAGGCCCGATCCTGATCCGGCACCGAAAGTAAACTTAAAAACATCACCGACTGGATGTTCTTGTTCGAGTAAGGATTTCCATTCGTAATGCTTAAGAAAACACTTGAAGTTTGACCGATCGGAAAAGTTGGTGGCGAAACGGTGACAACTGGAATTATAACCGTGCTGGTTTGAGACGATGCCTGTGTGCTAGGGAAACAAATTAAAGCCAGGGTCAACAAGAAAATTAGAGCAATCGATTGGGGCTTCATAACGCTCTCCTTCGCGAAAAATGACCTTTGCCGTAAATGAGCTACCAAATGAGGGAATCCCAAAATTCGTAAGCGGCTGGGAGAACAGTTGAAAGCAGCACCGGCACTATCACCCGACAATCTGTCGCATTCACTTCGAGGCGCCTAAGTGTCGGAGTATGAAAACTGGTGATATACTTCAACCGTTGCTTTAGCACGCTGGATGTCACCTCCAGGTCAAACCTGAAAGGGTCTGACTGTTCTGCTTTCTCTTAAACGACCGCTGAAGTAACGAGAAGAAACGAAACGTTACGAAATCTCACCGATTTACAGTCGCAACTACATGATCCAGTCTCCGAATAGACAGGTTTTTCGCGTAGCTGATGTTGAGGTAGACCTTTTGCGCGGCACTGTCCGGCACAATGGTGAGATAAGCTACCTGCGAGAACAGACGCTTCAAGTTTTTTGCTACTTAATTGAACACCGCACCGAGACAATCTCTAAAGAAGATCTGATCAACAACGTTTGGCGGGGAACGGCGGTCACAGATGATGCCCTGGTGCAGTGCATCGTTGAGATTCGTAAAGCGCTCGGCGACGACTCACGGCATCCGAAATTCGTCAAGACGGTTCCCAAAATCGGCTATCGCTTCATCGCTCCTGTCGAAGCGCTCCAGTCTAAGCAGCTGACCACAATTCAGACAGAAGAAGTCACCTCTGTCCAGGTAGAAGAGGAAGAGGAGATCACTCACGGCGACGCCGAGACGCGCGAATTTAGTTTTCTACGCCGCAATTCAAAACCTTTCCGTTTGGCATTCTCAGCCCTCGTTGTCCTGCTGATTACTGCCGTTGGCGCTTATTTTTACCAGAGATCAACTAATTCCAAACGCGCCCTCGCAAGCATGAGCTTGTCGCGAATTCCGGGAAAGAAGCCTGTAGCCGTTATGTTCTTCGAGAACCGAGCTGACGGGACAGAACTGAGTTGGCTTGGCGAGGGACTGCCGGACATGTTAATCAGCGATCTCTCGCGTTCACCCGGGCTCGCTGTTCTTAGCCGACAGCAGCTTTATCTACTACTCGAAAGGACAGATCACAAACCGGGCGACGCCGTTCGTCTGGATAGGGCACTCGACATTGCGCAAAAGACTGAAGCTCAGGCAGTAATTACCGGCAGCTTCACCAAAGTTGAAAACAAGATTCGGATTGACGTGCAATTGCACGATGCACCTGGTGGCCAGCTTTTGACCGCAGAACACTTTGTCGTGGATAGTGCGAATGAGATCCTCGTGCAAATTGGTCTGGTTTCGCTAAAACTGAGGAGGCAACTGGGGGATATATCTGGAGAGCAGGATAGGACAGCAGGCTTCACTGACGTTATGACCCAAAACCTTGAAGCCTACCGGTATTATTCACAAGCCCTTGAGAAGGCACAGGCCCTGGAAAACACTGAGGCCATTGCGTTGTTGGAAAAGGCTATAGCTCTGGATCCCGAATTTGCAATGGCTCATGCCCGGATTGGCTACACTTACGCAGTGACTTGGAACTTTGCAGAGAAAGCTAGACCACACCTGGAAAAGGCTTTTAAACTATCTGAACGTCTGACCCCAAGAGATAAGTTATACATTTCTGCCTGGTACGCCATAGCCAATCTCGATTATGAAGCTGCAATTCGAGAATATCGTCGAATAATCGCTGACTACCCTTGGGACGTTGAAGCTTATCAAAGGCTTGGGCGTTTGCTACATGGTGAGGAACGTTTTGAGGAAGCCCTTGAAGTAACCAAACAGGGACTAACCATCGATCCGGAAGCCAAGCAGCTCTACAACCTGCTGGGTGGGATTTATCAGAACCTCGGAAGACACGACGAGGCCATCGTTGCGTATCAGCGTTATGTCGCCTTAGCACCAGGTGAGCCGAATGCGTTTGATAGTTTAGGGCTGCATTATCAGTGGATTGGGCGTTATCAGGAAGCAATTCAAGAATACAACCGGGCCCTCGAACTCAAGCCGGACTTCGAAATTGCGGTAATCCATTTAGCAAACGTTTATTTTCAACAAGGACGTTATCAGGACGCTCTTGCGCAATACCACAGGTATCTTGAGATAGTGCGCACAGTCCCCGAACGGGTACGTGGTTACGACTGCATCGCACATCTTTACTGGCGGAAGGGGCAGCTGGGAGAGGCCGAAAGGGTCGCCAGGCGAGGGGGAAGTTATGACACCGTGGTGGCCAGCTCATCATTTTTGCTTTCGTCATTTTTGCTTTCGCTGGAACGCGGTCGAATAGCAAATGCTGAAAGGCTGTTGCAGCAATTTTTGACGGAAGAGCGTTATACAACCCGAGGAACGCGGAGGCCGGCCAGATTGGTGCACTACTTCCAGGGTTATCTAAACCTTAGGCGCGGGCAGCCAGTTGAGGCGTTGGAAGCTTTTAAAGAAGCTCTTCGACACACGCCACTGGCGTGGAGCATAGATTCCTATGAAGATTGCCTGGCGCGGGCGTATTTAGAGCTTGGTTATCTAGATGAAGCGATCGCGGAATTTGAACGCATCCTCCGCGTCAACCCGAACTACCCACTGGCTCATTACCATCTAGCTCAGGCTTATGAGCGCAAAGGGCAAAATGATCAGGCACGCGTGTTTTATGAGCGTTTCGTGCAGGTCTGGAAAGACGCGGATGCTGACATTCCGGAAGTGGTAACTGCCCGAAACCGTCTGTCAAATAAGTGAAAACTCCGAGTCCCACGGCAGTATCGTTGCGGTTTTCCATTTGTTCGTGTGAGTTCCTGTTCGTGTTGGTTCGTGTGAGTTCGTGGATCGTTATTCTCGGTAAGCCAACACACGATCCACGAACTAACACGAACCACCAGCAAACAAACCCAACACGAACGAGCGAAAAGGAGCCCGTTACCGGTTTTTTCTGCTTAGAGCCTTGAAACGCCGGTAACCAGGTCATATGATCTTGCCGCTCGTTAAAATCGAAACCGGAAGTTTATGGTTTCGCAGGAACGCGTCCTGCGTTCTGCCGGAACCTGCGACCTAAAGGAGATCATCTAAAATGCCCAAAGCAAGAGAGTTTTCTGTTCGCATTGAAGATCAGCCAGGCACTCTCGGCAAAATCTGCCGGGCGCTGGCCGATCAGGGAGTAAACATTCTGGCTTTTCAATCGATTCCCTGGGAGAAGAGAAGCCTGGTTCGCTTCGTAGTAGATAATCCGACAAAGGCCAAGTCGGTTCTTGATACCCAGAAGCTTGAATACACAGAGACGGAAGTTGCTCAGGCAAAATTCCCTCACCGGCCGGGTGAGTTGGCGCGAGCGGCTTCGCAGCTGGGCGAAGCCAACATCAACATCAACTACGCCTACACTGGAATTGAGCCTGGTACGAATGAACCACTGCTGTTTTTTGGCGTCGCTGACGTTGGCCGCGCGGTGACAACTCTGGACAAAGCAGTGGCAGCGGCTGCTAAAGCTTAAGAACTTGTCCGTTTTAGGATACGGACTTGGACTAATTTGTCTGGAAGGCCAGACGTTACAGTCTCGCGAGTGAAACACTCAGTAAAAACCGGCGCGGATTGAAAACGCGCCGGTTGTGCTTTTCTAAAAGATCTTCTGAGCCACAGATTAACGGAGAAAAACGCAGATCAGAAAAAGAGTGAGAGCGTGCATGTGTTCGTAAGCATAATGAGAAGGCGCCCCTTATGGTGTAAGTTGGAGTTCTTAATGGATATTACGTTCGTTAATACACCGATTTCGAGACAACTGTTAAAGGATGCTGCGGCAGAGTTGTTCGGAGACATGGTGAAAGCCGTCGTGGATATTGAAAGAGAGATAATGGCAATCGGCGGAGAGCTGCATGCCGACGAAGAAGCCTTACTACTGAACGCCGGTTCGAGGCAGCAGGATCTCTGGGGCATCAACCTCTATCCGGACAAGGAATTGCCAGAAATGATCGAGTTTGATTCTTTGATCAATATTCGGCCCCGGCAGAATAATCGTTCCCGGGACATCGAGAACCCATTAATCCGAGAGAAGATCCTTGAGATCATGCGAAAACTTGTGGTGTAGAAAACCAATGCAGTTTGGACATTCAAATCTTCGTGCCGGTCGGTGGTTCACGATGACTTTAGCAGAACAGCTGGGAAATGTGGGTAGTGAATATGAAAGGGCGGTGCGGTGGAGACAGCGCAATGAGATGCCACATTTTGATCGAGCTTTCGAGCGCCTGCTCGAGTTGCTGGATTTGACGATTGCAGATCAACGCTGGAAGAATCACCGCTTGCGGGAATTGCTGCGCTTGAGGGAGGTCGTCTGCGAAGAGCTTTGCAGCGCGAATGTTTCTCGGATCGGCAGTCTGAGAAAATACTTCATGGACTTTGCGGTTCTGTCTCGACGTAACCTCGAACACCTCAGTTAATGTTGGCGCAGAGCTGATCACTGCGCGTGACTACCGGACTGAAGCGTTCCTGGTACTCACGCGAAGTAATGAAGGCGCAGACCATCCCGCGGAAATTGTTTGGCTCGACGTTATTCAGGATGCTCAACCAGAAGTCGTATCCACCCTGGTCCGGGTCGCGACGCAGATACCCAAAGTATTGCATCAAAACGAAAGCCGGATTGAACTCTCTGTTCTTGAACTCCGTGATCTCAATCAGATCCAACAGTACCTGCGCCCGTGTCTTGCTACCATTAGTCAGCGCCTGGATCGCCGCTTGCCGCTCTGCCTGATGACTCAATCCAGCCGTGTCAAACAACTTGTTCACAAACGCTGTCGGAGTCATCGAGTCAGGATAGGCTTGCTTGAACGTCGCCCGCTCAACAAGGCTGTTGGCAAAATCGATGGTGCTCTGCGGCAATTGCGGACCAGCAACTAACTGACTGCGATCCGGCATGAAGTCTGCAAACAGCAGATTGGCTCGACTGGGCGCCCCCGTTAGCGTGCCGTAGGCGGCCCGGTACAATCGATAGACCACATAGCCGGTTTGCTGGAATTCCAGTTCGATGAAGAAGGCAGCCGAGACGCCGACGCGCCGGTTATCAACGCACCTGGGATC
>Ga0187893_10014759_pt1 | contig 10585 bp, 15 predicted proteins | sample MA1701074metaG_FD_139574 | JGI IMG/M metagenome (GOLD analysis project Ga0187893, IMG submission 139574) | White microbial mat communities from a basaltic lava cave in the Kipuka Kanohina Cave System on the Island of Hawaii, USA - MA170107-4 metaG ...
CCGAAATCGTGGTTGCACGCAGCATGCCCGTCAGCACCGTCCGCTCATCGGGCGTGAGCTTGAGGTCCATCGTGACTGTAAACATGCGCCACGATACAACACGTCGCGTACTATCACAACTTCATTTACAATCCACTAGGTGGTTGCGCGCACAAGCTGATATCCAAATCGCCGCACAGTCGTGATCGAGCCACGGCCCGCGCGGTGTAATTTTCGACGGAGCTGCGAAACGCAGTACTCGACCGACTGCCGAAGATCGACTTCTGCCGTCCGGCCCCACGCTTCCCGCAATAGGGCAACCGTTGACACCGGAGAGTATTCGTGCGCGCTCAGGCACCAGAGCACAGCGAACTCCTGCGGGCTAAGGTGGAGCCAAGTCTCACCAATCCGCGCTCCGTGACTGAGGGGATCGAGCAGCAACTCGAGGGCCTGATAGTATCGGGCGACTGCCGGTCGACGTCTGAAAACAGCTCGAAGCGCTCCACATTGACTGGGTTGAACGGGCCAATCGACGCATGCCGCAGACCCAGCGGATTCCAGTTCGTGTTCGAGCGTCGGCTGTAACTGCGGGGTCGCGACAGCGATCGGAGGCGCTATACCGGCAGAGATGGCGAAAAAGAGCGCGTTCAAGGGACTGTCGACCGAGACCAAGAGCGTACCCGCCATGCTTTGGGAAAGCCGAACAGCGCGCGGGTCGAGCATCCCGAAGCCGACCCCAACGACGCCGCAAAGGAACGGGGAGGCCGGCAGCAATTGAGGTATCGTAGCCATGGACGATGACTGGCGGCGCTGGCAATCCGAGCTCGGAATGGTCCGACATACTGCGGAGCTCCTGCTGTGCGACGTGACAACCGCAGCAATCTGAGTAACTCCTCACTCAGTGTGCAAGATGTATAAGCTGAGCATTTGCTCAGGTGCCTCAGTGTGCTTAATGTGAGCCCGTTCGACAGAAGCGTCGGACCCATTTCAGGAGGCAGATCACATGACCAAACGATTCCTTCTACAGGCAACACTCATCCTGGCCATGGGGGCATGGAGGCTGGCCAGCCCGGCTCGTGCTGAGGCCATGGTGGAAAGCAATTGTGGCAACGTCGTTTGCGGACTTGACTGCGAGAGCGGCGAGCTCTTCTGTCAACAGTGTCCCGGGTACGCGTGCCTCGGATACGGCGCGGCAGGTTGTGGCGGTGCTGCGATGGCCATCTACTGCTTCACCGACTCATAGGCCATGACAAGCAAGGGCGCCCTCGATCGGGCTGTCCAGCTGACGCTCGCTACCGCCGTAGTGGCGATGGCTACGGCGGTCGTCTATTCCGAGTTGCGACCTCAGGCGACAACGACGGTCGCGCGCGCGCGCCAGCCAGAGTACATCGAGAACTGGAGAGCCCTGCTCCCGTACGCCCGGCGCTTGGGCGACTCCGCCGCGCCGATTCAGCTCATCGAGTTCATGGATCTTGAGTGCCCTGCATGCCGGCTGTTTAGCCAGGTCATCCTGCCTCGGCTCTCGCAGTCATACGGGGAAGAGATTGCGGTCAACTTTGTTCACCTCCCACTCCTGAACGTGCATCGTTTCGCCGACCAGGCCGCTACCGCTTCGGAGTGCGCCGCTCGCGACGGCCGGTTTGCTCCGTTCACAGACCTTGTGCTGCGCCGGCAAGACTCTGTCGGGCTAAAGTCGTGGGCTTCCTTTGCCCGAGAAGCAGGTGTAAGAGATACCGTTTCGTTCTGGCAATGCCTAAAGAGGGGCCGCGCGCCTTTGGTCGACTCCGGGATCGCGCTATCAGCGCGGCTCGGCGTGAATGCTACGCCAACCGTCATTCTCAACGGGTGGCGAGTGCCGAACGTGACAGAGGAGGAGGTTCGACGAGTCATTGCGGCCATCCGGCAACAGCGCGATCCGTACAACGTCTACGAGCGCCGGAAGGAGCTTGTACGTTCCCCTTGACAGTGCCCGTAGGTCTACAACCAATTTCGCCAAGGGCGGCTTTGGCTACGGATCACTAGCCAAGCGCGGAGGTCGACATGCAAGCACGTGCCTACTCGAACCTTAGTGCAGCCGTCATCCTGGCAAGTTGTGCGGTGGCGACGGCATCCAGTGCTCAAGTAGTCGGACGTTCAGCTCTGACTGGTTTACAGTCTATCAAAGGGCAGGTCACCGACTCTGGTAGCAACCCGTTGCCGGGTGTCGAAGTCTCGGTTGTCGGCACGGAGCTTCGCGCTGTGACTGACTCGCTTGGGAACTTCCGCCTGAGCGGACCGTTGCGAGATGTGGAAGAGGTGCACGCGCGTCGAGTTGGATACCAGCCAGTCAGCGTGCAAGTGAAGCTCGTGTCGGATTCGAATACGACTGCAATCCGAATGATCCCATTGAATGTCCTTGCATCGGTGGAAGTGCGTGCTCAGATGCTTTCGGAGCGGCTAGTGCGAACGGGCTTTCCGGAGCGCCAGCGCCGAGGTGTCGGAGAGTTCGTTGGCCCGCAGTCTATTGATTCGATGGCACGGCACACACAGTCTGCTTCATCAATGCTCCGTGGAGTGGCTGGCGTCGAGGTCAGTTGCGGCAGCGCGTCTCGCTGCTCTGTGCGCCCGAAGCGTGCTCAGTGTTTACACCTCTTTGTGAATGGCCAGTTTCGGCCAGGTGTGTTGGATGACTGGGTCCCGGCGCATGACGTATATGCGTTTGAGGTCTATCCAAGCGCCAACCGTGTCCCTGCCGAGTTTCAGGGCCCACTGACGCAGAGAGGCAACAACAGAGTTAACGCGCGAGCCGGATGCGGGGCCCTCGTGGTTTGGACCAAATCGAGGGTGATTGAGTAGATCCAAAAAAGGTAGCGTTGCCCCCGTGTGAGGTGAAACGATAGGTCGGTGTCTCGCGGCGCCTTCGGGTTTGTCCCTCCGAGCGCTGCTTCCCGTGCCTCATGCCGCTCGCGATGGCGGCGCGATGTCGGCGATAGCCTCACCGGTAGGCACACTTTGAGAGTTGCCGCGCCCGCTCACACTGCCGATGCCAGAGCCGCTGATAATCGACGACATCGGACCGTCGCTACAGGCCATGACCAACTTGGGCCGGCAACTCTTGGATTCCTCGGTCGGACGGCTTCGAAACGCAGTACATGGGTTCGCGACCAGGCGGCGGTGGGCCGTTGTGAAACACTCATCCTTTTCCGCGTGGGCGCGGCAAGTCGCCGTGGAGACTGGCCTCCAGTGGCTGATGCTGGATCCGCTCATTCCCGCCACGGCCGACGGCGTGTGGTGGCCCTTACGAGTCTCACGGGTTCACGACGCGGGCAAGACCTTTTTGACTGGGTCCATCGTGTCGGGGCTTGGAGGTCGCATTGACTTGGCCAGCTCCACCGGCCTAATGGGCATTGTGGACGACGCATCCTCAAGCGGCTCAACCCTCCGCGCGGTTTTCCAAGCTGCAATGGCATCCGGCCTCAGTATTAAACACGTCCTTGTTTGCGCGTCTACACGTCTGGCGCGCGAAGCGCTGACGCAAACGGACCGAGAATTGCGTTGGAGTGACCACGTTCCCGGAGACTGGCGTATCCTCCACCTCCGAGATGGCTGCCCATTCCTTCCGTTCAGCGGCCGTGCGACCGGGGCGCTGGTCCATCTGAAGTCCGCGAGCCTCGAGGTTCGTGTGCCAAGCACAAGACTCAATGGGCATCTCTGGCAGGTGATGTACATGGACCGCGAGGTGCGTGCCGCGAATGACGCGATGTATGCCGAGATCCCGAAACGATTGTCAGAATACCTTGGTCGCCCGGCTATTGTCGCCGATTTGAGCTTGTTGTCGAGCGCGGGAAACGTTGCGCAGACAACAGATGACGCCATGATCTCAGCGAGCACTCTCTTGGAGCCGCTCTATCAGACGCCGCGTTGAGGCCGCTTGTCCCTCGCTGACCTTCCTGTTCGGCAGTCTACTCAGCGGCAGCGGTGGATTGTGTTGCCGCTGGTAGCTCACGATTGGCCGACCACTGCTCCCGCCCTCAGTCAACGCAGAAGACGCAACGCTAATCTTCCAAAATCAGCCCCAATTGATCGACAGAGGAGTTGGCGTTTTCAGCCTCGTCGACGGGGTTCTGGTAGCCGAACGCGACGCCGTATTTCGCGCACAACTTCCTGAAGTAGCGCTTTAAGCCCGCGCTGTACTCGTCGCCCACCTGGTGGCCACGCGAATACGTGGCGCGATAGCGCGGCGCGAGCGACGGGAACTCCTTCTCGATGAAGGGCAGGTAGCGCTTTCGTGCCGTCGACCGCAGTCGCAGCGCGCACGCGGCGACGCGCGTCGCGCCGGCGGCAGCGGCCGCCTTCACCAGCGGCTCGAGCTGGTCCGGTCGATCGGTTATTCCCGGCAACACCGGCATCACGTTGATGCCGCAGTCCACGCCGTACTCGCGCAGCCGCGCCACCGCGCGCATTCGCGACTCCGGCGTCGGCGCGCGCGGCTCGATGCGACGCGCCAGCTCGCGGTCCATCGTGATGATCGAGACGTGCACGCTGATCTCGTTGCGACGCCCGATTCTCCTCAGCAAATCGGCGTCACGCGTCACCAGCGGACCCTTGGTGATGATGAAAACCCGCAGCCCCTCGTGCTCGGCGAAGACCTCCAGGAGCGATCGCGTGATGCGAAAACGCCGTTCGGCGGGCTGGTACGGGTCGGTCGCCGTGCCGATGCCGATGCGCTCGCCCTTGATGAGCTTGAGGTGCTTGTCGGACCCGTGCCGCAGCGCGCGACGCAGCGCGTCGGCCGCGTTCTGCTTCACGAAGATCTGCCGCTCGAACGCCAGCCACGGCGGCAGCGTCTCGAACGCGTCGCGCAGCGCGTCCACCTCCGGATTGGCGTTCACGGCGCGCTCGATCACCCAGCGATGCGCGTACCTCGCGTAGCAGTACGCGCAGCCGAACGCGCATCCGACGTACGGATTGATGGACCAGAAGGGCATTCCGGTGACGTCGGTGTCGTTGAGGACCGACTTGGCGTACGTGCCGAAATACCGGATGTCCTTCTGCTCGCCGAGGACGGGCAGCCGACGCCGCTCCAGGCCCTGCATCGTGTGGAAATCGAACAACTCGGCGCCAAGCATGGGGCGCCAGATGTACCGAATAAATGCCGAAACCGCAAGACTCGGTTGATGGAACGTCGCCGCGGATTGGAGTCCGGAAACAAGCGTCTCGAGGCTTGGTTCCGGCGCTGATTGAAAAAGTGGAGGGAACTCATGACGTGACCCGTGATTCGTGCCCACGTGTCCCGTGAATCGTAGACCACGGGTTGCACCGAATAAACACCGAAACAATGCGTACAAAGCACGCTCCCGTCAACACCCCCTTGCCGAATCGTTGCCGGCGGCGAGTTCGTGACCGGCGCAACGGGACCGTCCCGTCAAGCGGCTCTCGTCTGATTCCTCAGACACTGCGCCAATTACCTCTCAGTCTCCAGCTTTGCGTCTTTCGACGTTGTTCGGTAACAAGCGATAGCCGTAGTCGCGAACTGTAACTATGATGTTTCCCAGTCCAGCGCGAGCCAGCTTCCTCCGTAGCTGAGAGACGCAAGCCTCGACAGCCTGCTTCGATCTCTGAGACCGACCATCCCACGCCTCTCTGAGCAGAGCATCAGTTGACACCACTGTTTCGCTCAGGCTGAGGCAGTACAAAAGAGCGAACTCTTGGGGGGCCAACCGTAGCCAGGAATCCCTAACTCGTGCCGAGTGGTGAAGCGGATCGAGAAGGAGGTGCAGCTCAGGGTTGAATCGCACCATCGCAGGCCTGCGATTCAGCGTTGATCGCAGGTCGTTCACTTGGCCGGGGTCAACCGGAACATTCACGCAAAGGGCGCAACCCATCGTCGTTAGCTGGGCTGAAACCGCTGTCGTGTAGCGTGGAGTCGCTATGACGATTGGAGGAGCTAAACCTGCCGTGATCGCCAAAACATACGCGCTTAGCGGGTCCGAGGCGGTTGCAACAACACTGCCGGCGACTCGATATGAGACGCTTACAGCTGCGGCATCCAGCCTGTCCCAATCCACAGCGGTGATCGAGCCGCTTTCGCTCAGCTGTCGTGAAACGGAACCCCGATTCATGTCGAGGCAGACCAGCAACACTGGAGACAGCGCCCACGAGCCATGGCTAGCCGGCACGAGGGTTTTTGCGGGGGGGGGGGCATGTCCAGTAGCCTAACTTGCCGCAACCGCTTGACGATAGTGATTCCTGAGTGGTTGCTCAGGCATGGCCCGTCGGATAGCGTCATCCGCCAGAGTTCCGACCCAATCTGATGGACTGGAGGCAACATGCTGACGACGAAGCTGTCTACTCTTGATCGGAAGATGGTGCAAGTGGCTGTGATCGTTTCTCTCGTTGGGCTGTTCGAGCTGTCGCAGCCGCGGGTGGCCGAAGCAGCAGTAACCTGCATGGGCCCTGGTGAAGTCGTCTGCCTGCCAGAGTGCCCAGTAGCGAACGTCTACTGCAATACTTGCGAAGTGATTCAGCAAGCATGCGAGGAGCAGATTACGGTTGGTGGCCCATGTGAGCGGTATGAGTTCGCTGTCTTCTGCAACTATCAGACCTAGCTGATTGCCAGGGGCGCGGTCCCAGTGTTGCGCGATTACTTGCCAAGGGTGGGCGGCTACCTCGTGGTCGCCTCCGCCGTCGCTACGTCGGCCGCCCTCGTTCATCGCGAGTTCTTTTCTTCGCCGAGGGCCGCCGCTGCGCCGCGGAGGGAAGCGCGATACGTTGACGACTGGCGGCAACTGCTGGCGAGGGGCCGTTTGGTCGGTTCGGATCGAAGCCCAATCACGATCGTGGTCTTTACAGACTTCGAGTGCCCCTTCTGTCGCAGGTTCGACGGAGTCGCACGACAAGTGCTCGTCCGATACGCAGGGAAGGTGGCCATTGCGTACGTCCACTTTCCACTGGCAAGCCACCGCTTCGCTCGGCCGGCGGCGCGCGCGGCGGAGTGCGCTGAAAGAACTGAGGGTCGTTTTGATTCGATGAGCGCCGCGCTTTTCGCAAGTCAAGACTCGCTCGGCCTTCGGTCTTGGGCCTCGATCGCTGCAGTCGCCGGAATCCGTGATACGCAACGTTTCTCGAGGTGCGTTAGGGATGCCGCCTCTGTTGCATTTGTTGAGGAAGGTCTGAAGGCGGGTGCGTCGGTCGGGGTATTCGGGACTCCAGGTGTGCTACTCAACGGATGGTACTACGCAGCGCCGCCAAGTTTCGACGAACTCGCTCGTGACATCGACATCCTGTTGGCAGGCGACAGTCCGTATCCAGGAATGCCAACGCCTCGGATCGAACAGACGTCAGGTCGAGAATGAGGCAGATCACCGATGACTTCGGTCTCCGTTCGAGAATTCACCGACGCAAACGGGTCGGTTGCGCCACGGCACCTGTGATGCGAGCATGACCCTTGTGCGCTGCGGAGCATCCTAAGGATGGCAAGGAACCTGCGTGGATTCGGACTTCGTCTTGGCGTCGTGATGACGCTCGCCGTCTCGACGCTGGAGCCAAGTCCGGGCAATCAACGGGTACGGGCTACTGTAGCCGGCGTCGTCAGGACGGGGAGCGGTGTGCCCGTTGCGGGTGCGCAGGTTACGATTCCGGCTCTAAGTAAATCAGCACTGTCCACCGATAGTGGCGAGTACCAGTTCTCCGACGTGCCCGCCGGCAAATACACAATCCGCGCTCGCAAAATCGGCTTCGTAGAGTTTGAAGATTCGGTTGTGGTTCCGACCGAGGGCAACTTGACCCGCCACATTGCCCTTAGGTCGGTGCGGACGCTTGAGGCTGTAGAGGTAATTGCAGACGCGGGGCTGAGCGGCTTTGAGGACAACAGGCGCATCGGCTTGGGAAAGTTTCTCACCAGGGCTGATCTCGAACCGATGGAGCAGCGCAAGATGGCCGAGATTCTTCAGTTCATTGGTGCGGGATCGCTTCGAAACGGCTCTAGGGCGTGGGTCGGCTCGAGTCGAGGAATCAGATCATTCGGCCAACCCGGCTCAGGGGGCTTTGGGAATTGCACGCAGCTCGAAGGGTCTACTGTTCGAGACAGGGATCTTTCCGACCCAAAGAAGAACCCTGGGTGTGGATGTTTCGCGCCGATCTGGCTCGACGACTTCCTGCTCTACAGTGGTGACGAGCGTGGATTGGTCCCGGACATCAACAGAATCTCGCCAGCAACGATTGAGGCGATCGAGTACTACAAGAGCGCGGCGCAGGCGCCGCTCAAGTACAGCCGGCTGAACTCGCAGTGCGGTGTCTTGGTTTTGCATTCTCGGCGAGCCAATCCGAGGAAACCGGTCCCACAGTCAGGCAAGCCCGACTAGTCGCGACAGCGACTGCGCGTCGGACCTTCGAGTCTCGAGCAAGACTGACAACTGCCACGTGACGCGTCGCAGATAGCGTGATCGGGACGTTCGCAGACCATGGGAGCCCCACGCATGAGCATTCCGAGCACCCGACCGGTTGAGCGGCGCCCGATTCATCCGGGCGAGCTGCTCCGTGAGGAGTTCCTGCCGGAGTACGGAGTCTCCGTGACGGCCCTGGCTGAAGCTGCCGGCGTTCGCGTCAGTCGGTGAACGAGCTGTTGCGAGAGCGACGCGCCGTGAGCCCCGAAATGGCGCTGCGTCTCAGCACGCTCTTTGGTCACGCACCGGAGTTCTGGCTCAACCTTCAGCGAAACGTCGATCTCTGGGACGTCGCGCGGGGCCTCAAGCGCGAAATCGACCACATCCGTCCGCTGCAGGTCGCGCAGGACTCGGGTCGCTGACGCGACCGACTTCAGGACAACAACGGATTGCGAACCGTGATGCCGGCGAAGCGGCTGAAATCGCGATCGGCCGACCACAGCTCGTCAATCCCGTGGCGCTCGCAGAGCACCGCGACGCGCGCGTCATGGACGGCCGGGCCACTGATGCGCGCGGCAAGCACCGTCTCGCGGAGACGCGACCAGTAGTCAGGATCCTCGCCCAGCAGGACCAACCCCGGCGATTCCATCCACGCGTCCACCTGGTCGCACGCGCGCGCGGCCGGGCTTGGCGGCGAAAAGATGCGGGGATGCGTGACGATCGCCAGGAACTCGTGAACGCAAGGCCACGGGATGGCCCACGAACTGCCGGTGCTCGCCAGCGTGCCAACCGCCCTGGCTGCGGCCTCGTGCCAGTCCGAATCGGCACGATGCGCGTACACGAGGATGTTGGTGTCGACCGCGATCACCCGCCGCGGCTCCCGTATGCGGCGCGCCGCACGGCGTCCCATTCGGCGAGGTCCACTCCCGGTTGCAGCCCCCGGCCGCGAAAGCTCGCGTCACGCAGGTGAAAGCCCCGGCCCCTGGGCCGCCGCTTTCGCAGCGCGGCCTGAAGTCCTTCCTCGACCAGGGCGCGAAGCGTCGTGCCTTCGCGCGCCGCCATCGCCTTGGCCGACTCGAAGAGTGCGTCGGCAATATCTATGGTCGTCTTCATATGGGTAACCATATCTTGCGCTCCCATTTCCGTCAACCCTGACGTTCGTTGCCGACGCAGCATCGGACGCGCCACTTCACGACTGTCCAGCGATCCATCTTCCTGAAGAGACCGGGACATCGTCGGGCTCTATGTGAACCCGCGAAGGCGCTGGTGTTGTGTGTCGACGTGAAGAATCAGATTCAAGCGCTCGAACCCCAGCGCCTGCTGTCGATGGGGCTTCGCTTACATCGAGGCGTCACTCACGACTACAAGCGCATGGGGCCAGCGCCCGGTTCGCCGCGCTCGGATTTTGGAGCGCCAAGATGCTGACGCAGTGCTAGCGGCGTCATCGGGACAGGACTTCCTCGTTTTGTTGCGCCGTATCGAGGCGAATGTTCCGAACCTCGCAAGGCGCCTTCAAGCAGGTAGTCTCGCGTCCGCCTGGTTACTCGCACGAGTCGTCGCTCCGTGAACGTGTGCGGCGCATGCATCGTTTGTCAGCCGCTCAATTCGCACCGCTGCTCCACTCACGTGGACGGCGACTGCTGACGCCATTCTCAACACAGGTCTCGCGAAACTGCACATGCAATCAACGGGACATCATACTGGGACGGCGTGGCACGATATCAAACCCGAACGCGACGCGCCGATTGAATGCTAAAGTGTGATTAAGATATCACAATTCTCCTCCGTTCCCATGGTCCCCGTCGGCCGTGCGATGGTGACGAACGCTATTGACAGGGGCGCTCGGGGGGGGGGTACCGTGCGTTCGCGCCGTTTGAGGCGGCAATGGAGCTCTTGTTCCGAACCCACCGACAGAAGAAAACCCATGACAGTTCAGCGTCGCATAACCGCGATCGCGGGGATCGTTGGCCTACTCGGCCTCTGGTCTCTCGCACAGCCGGAGCCAGCTCTCGCCATGTCGTGCCTCGGACCCGGCCAGTACGTCTGCTTGGATGATTGCCCCATAGGCAATCAGTACTGCTCGACGTGCCCGACGCAACCTCAGGTTTGTGAAGAGGTTCAGTTCGGCTGCGGTGGCAAGCCTTTCGTCGTGTACTGTTTCTACGAAGAGTAGGCGGAGGCAATGACGGCGGCGCGATGGGAACGACTACTCTCCGGTCTGTTGGTCGTCGCAACGGGTGCAA
>Ga0187893_10014760_pt1 | contig 10585 bp, 6 predicted proteins | sample MA1701074metaG_FD_139574 | JGI IMG/M metagenome (GOLD analysis project Ga0187893, IMG submission 139574) | White microbial mat communities from a basaltic lava cave in the Kipuka Kanohina Cave System on the Island of Hawaii, USA - MA170107-4 metaG ...
GGTAGCCTCCACCGAAAAATAGATCAGCAGCGGGCGGCCCATCACGCTGTCGCGGTCAATGAATCCCCAGAAGCGGCTGTCGAGGCTCTGGTCGCGGTTATCGCCCAGCACAAAGTAGCGGCCCGCGGGCACAATCAGTTCGCCATTTTCCACGTGGCCCAGAAGGTCCGCGGCCCATTCCGGGCGAACATTGCGGCGGGAAAAGTCGCGATGCGTGGGCGGAAAATTGTTGCCGTAGGAGTCGTAGAAGCCGTCGTGGACCTTGTAGGGCTCGTCGAGCGAGCGGCCATTGATTAGCACCTGCCGGTCGTCGATGCGCAGGCGGTCGCCGGGCAAGCCGATCACGCGCTTCACGTAGTGCGTATGATCGTCGAAGGGAAATTTGAACACCACAATATCGCCGCGCTGGATTTCACGGTACGGCAGCCAGCGCTCATACCATGCGCCGGTTCCGCCGTAGACGAACTTGTTCACCAGCAGGTGGTCGCCCACCAGCAGCGTGGGCTCCATCGAAGGCGTGGGAATCTTGAAAGCTTGCAGAACGAAAGTGGTGGCGAACAGTGCCAGCAGGATCGTGACCAGCAGCGACTCGGCGTACTCCGCCAGTCGCCCGCGAGGCTTGCGCGCAGGTTCTGCGGAAGTGGCCGGCGGCGCCTCGTCGGCCGAGGTGCTGGGGATTGCTTCGCCCGCGCCTTCCGGCGGCGTGGCGTGCTCTTCCGGCATTGGTTCCTGGGTTTCGCTCATTTCCCGGATTCCACGGCCCGCAAATCGCGCAGCGCCTGCGCGGCCGCCTGCTGCTCGGCCCGCTTCTTGTTACCGGCCTCGGCGCTCGCCACTGCCGAGCCGGCGACAACTACTTCGACACGAAACGATTTGCGATGATCCGGCCCCGATTCGCTGACCACGCGATACTCGGCCGGCGCCTGCCCGCGCGCCTGCAGAAACTCCTGCAACGCTGATTTCTCATCCGGCTGGCCAAGGACATGCGCCGCGCCTTCCAGCGCAGGAGCAATCAGGGTGCGTTGCACAAGCCCTCTCGCGGGCTCGAGTCCGCCATCGTTGTAAACCGCAGCGATGAGCGCTTCGTAGGCGTCGGCCAGCAGGGTGGGTTTATCGCGGCCGCCGGTCTTCTCTTCACCGCGGCCCAGCCGCAGGTAGCTCCCCAAGTCCATGGCTCGCGCGGCGGCGCAGAGCGAGTCGGCGCTGACGATGCGTGCCCGCGCCTGAGAAAGCTGCCCGGATGTCCAATCGGGGAACGCTTCGGCCAGATACTCGCTCACCACCAGCCCGACTACCGCATCGCCGAGGAACTCGAGCCGCTCGTTATCCGCGGATTCGGAGGCTTCCAGCCGCCGCGTACTGTGGGTGAGCGCCAGCTCCAGCCACTGCCGCTGGCGGAAGGTGTGGCCCAGGATGGATTCCAGCGGCTCCCACTCGGCTTCGCCCATGCGTTGGCCTGCGCCCTTCCTGTTTGGCCTCAGTTCTTGGGTTGCAGCGCTGCCTGCTTCTCCGCCTCGGCCCTGCTCTGCTTGCATGCGTCCTGATTCTGCCAGTCCATCGCGGCGCACTTGCCAAAGGTGGTGGCGGCGTCGCTGAAGCGGCGAAGCTGCTGGTAGGATATGCCCAGCAAGTAGAAATCGCTGGGGTCCGGCGTGGCGGTGAGCGTGGTAGCCAGTTCCATCGATTCCGCCATTCCCGTATAGTCCGCGCGGCGAAACTGCACCAGCCCCAGTCCGCTGTACGCCATGGAGAGCTTCTCATTCTTGGCCCTGGTGAAGTCTTCTTCGCTGAGAGGTTCCGGCTTCACCATTTGATTCAACAGCTCGATCGCGTGCGTGCTGTATTCTTCCACTTTCTTCAGGCGCTGCGGCGCGTCCAGCTCGGAAGGCCGAATATCGCGCGGCAGCGCATAGGCCATCACGGAAAGCACGTCCACGTTATCCGGGTTGATCTCCAGCGCCTTGCCGCCGGCGGCCGCCAGTTTCTTGACGTCGCCGAGGGAGAGATACACGTTGGTCAGTCTTGTGTACACCGACTCGCGATAGCGGCTCTCCGGATACTTCACCACGAAAGCTTCGCCCAATTGCGCCTGCCGGGGCGCATCCATCCGCGCCGTTTCAAAGAATGCCTGGTAGTCCTTTTCCTCTTCCTGGTTGACCGGCGGTGCGGCCGGTTCCGCGGGAGCCGGCGTGGGCGGTGCCTGCTGCCCCGATTGCCCGGACACGCTGCCCGCCACCATCAGGGCCAGCAACAGCAAGCCGGCCAACTTGCGTAACGCGTTCATAATCGTTTTCCTCTTTTCCTGAAAAATTCCGCCACGTCTCCAAAGGAAACCAGCGGCTGCATTCCTGCAATCTCTAGGGCTTCGATTCCGGGCGCACTGGGCGATAGCCTTGATCAATTCCGCGCTGCGCGGCGGCGCGCACTTCCTGCGGCGCCTCAGGAACCGCCAGCGCCGCGCGAAACTCGGTCAGCGCCAGCTCTCGCTTCCCTTCTACATCATAAATCCGCCCGAGGTAAACATGCGACCACGCCAGCCAGCGCGAATCCGCCGGACGGACTTGCGCTTCCGCCTTGCCGGCAATCACCTGCTGAAACAAACCCTTGGCGCGCTCCACATCGCGCAGCAGCACGGCGGCCACTCCCGCTCCATACAGCGCGCGCAGGTTGCCCGGCTCCTTCTCCAGCACCGCGCGGAACGCGGCATCCGCATCCTGCGGCTTGCGGTCGGCGATCAGCACATCGCCTTCGGCCAGCATCCGCTCGGTTTCAGAAATCTGCACCACCGGCTCAGAGACGCGCGGCGCCAACTCCAAGGGCGGCGCGAAGGTGACCTTCTCCAGCCGCGCTGCTTCCGCCGGCAAATCGATTCCGGCCAGCAGGTCTGGGAAATAATACGTCATGGCCGGTTCTGCGGTTTCGAAAACCTTCAGCCGCTCGTAGAGCGGGCGCACCAGAATGTAGCCGTCGGCATCCGCGTCCTGCAACGCCTCCGCCACCTTGCCCGCGCTCAGCGATTGCAGCCGCAGGTCCACCGCCCGCACCAGGCACTCCACCACGAACGACGGAAACTGCTCGCGATACTCCGCCGGGAAGCGCGGCGCCCGGCCGGCATAGGCGAGCAACGGGCGCAGCCGCTCCACCGCGCGACGGTGGCGGTACGGAATCGGGTCGAGCAGAAAGTGCAGATACCCGTGGCGCATGTCCTCCAGCGGCACATCGCGCGCAGGGCTGATGACCACGGAATAGCTGTCGCCGTAGTTGCGCAGGTTGGTTTTTACGCCCACCAGGGGCTCCACAAAAACGGTGAACGTGCGGACTCCTGTCTGATCCAGCAGCTCCCGCAGATAGCCCGTGCTGCGAAAGACCAGGTCGCCAAATGGCCCCTGCACTTTTCGAATTTCGGCTTCGTACTCGCGGGCGGTGCGGTTGTACAGCTCGGCGATTCCAGCTTCTTTGTAGAACTCGGCCAGCAGCGGCGTCAGCCCGTCGAGCGCGCGCACGTCGGGCGGAAGCTGCTCCAGCGTGAGTTGATACGCAAATTGCGGCGGCGGCCCGGTGACTAGCGCGAACGAAACATAACGCGAAAGCGTCACCGCCGGGTCCACCGAGCGCGTCTTGCGGTAAAACTCGCGCAGCGCGGTCACCGCCGGTCCCTGCAATGCCGCCATTTCGCGCCGCAAGCGCAGATGCAGCGGGTGCGGGCTGACGTAGGTCACATCAGCCTCAAACTGCGCTGCATACAAAGCACACAGCACGGCAAACAGTTGCGGGCTGCGTGCCGTATTCAGAGTGCTGACTTGATCCATCGTCGCCCGCTGCTGTCGTTGTCTGGCCTGGGGAGCGGGCTGGGCGGGAGCCTGTCCGGCGGAAGCTGTGGCCAGCAGGGCAAAGCACAGTGCCCCGGCCGTGGCGGACAGGGATCGACGGTTTCTTGCTGCGGGTCTCACGAAGTCTGGCTGGAGTTGCAAAACTGGCTTCTACCCACCCTGACGGCCGCTTCGCGCAGCCGGACAATCCTCTACTTTAACCCGCGCTCGCAGCATGGTCAAGAAAGCCCACGCGCAGCGAAGGCCCGCGGTCGCTTCACTTGGAGCGTGAAGCACGGCGGAAGGTTGCTTTCCTCGCCCTATCCGTTCCGGCAAAAATCCGCTACGATGCCTCGCGATGGGCCGTCTGCTCGAAATGCCGCGCCGCCCCGACGCGGATGCTGAACTCAATCCCCAGCAGCAAGCCGCCGTCGGCCACGACCGTGGCCCGCTTCTGGTGGTAGCCGGCGCCGGCGCCGGCAAGACCCGCGTCATCACCGAGCGCATCCGCCGCCTGCTGGCCGACAATCCCGACCTTCCCGCCGAGAGCATCCTCGGCCTGACCTTCACCGAAAAAGCCGCCGCGGAAATGAAGCACCGCGTGGTGCAGTCCGCGGGCGACCGCGGGCGCGGCGTGTGGATGGGCACCTTCCACGAATTCTGCCTGCAGCGCGTGGTGCAGGAGCTGCTCCCCAGCGTAAGAGTTCTGGACGACTGGGACCACTGGATCCTGCTGCGCCGCAATTTGCCGCTGCTGCAACTGGACCGCTTTCGCCGCCTGGCCGATCCCGGGCAATTCCTGGCGGACTTTACGCAATTTTTTTCGCGCTGCCAGGATGAGCTGGTTTCGCCGGACGACTACGACACCCACGTCCGCCGCCAGGAGCAGAGCTTCCGCAACCAGCGCGACGAGCTCGACGCCGAGCATCGCGCGTCGTGGGCCGATCAACTCGAGCTGCAGCGCGAGCTGGCCCGCGTCTACCGCGCTTCCGACCAATTGCTGCGCCAGGGCAACTACTGCACCTTTGGCATGCTGCTGCTCGAGACGGTCGCGCAGTTGCGCAAGAACGCCGCCCTGCGCGAGCGCTTGCAGTCCGAGTATCGCTACTTCCTGGTGGACGAATTTCAGGACACCAACATCGCACAAATCGAATTGCTCTGGCAGTTGGCCGGCGCGCACCGCAACGTGCTGGCCGTGGGCGACAACGATCAGGCTATCTACCGCTTCCGCGGCGCTTCGTTCAGCAGCTTCACCATTTTTCTTGAGCGCTTCACCGGCGTGCGCCCCTCGCCCGGCGACCTCGGCAAGCACTTCCTGCCGCTGATGCAGAACTACCGTTCGTCGGCGCGCATCCTGCGCGTGGCCGGGCAGGTGATTGCGCAGAACGAAAAGTCCGCCTACCTGCCCGAGAAGGAGCTGTTCACACCCAATCCGCCCGGCGAGAAGATCCAGGTGGTGGAGTTCAGCTCGGCCAAAGACGAAGCCGCATGGGTGGCCGCTGAAATCGCTGCGCTGCGCGAAAAGGGCCGGCGCTGGCGCGACTTTGCGGTGCTCTACCGCATCCACGCGCACCGCGACTTGCTGGTGGCGGAGCTGCAGCAGCGGCGCATTCCTTTCGTGATTCGCAATCTCACCATCCTGTCGCATCCGCTGGTGCGCGACCTGATTGCTTATTTGCGGCTCACGGCTGTTCCGTCCGACGATGTGGCCTGCGCTCGCATCCTGGCCGCACCGGCGTGGGGATTATCGCCGGTGGATCTGGCGCGACTGTGCGAGCGCGTGGCGCGCGGCTCTTTTCTGTGGGAGACGCTCGAAGCCGCCACCAAGGAGAAGCCATTTTCCGAACGCCCCGCGCTGGCTGACCTGATGGCGATGCTGCACGACTTGCGCCGCCGCGCGCAGGAACTTTCCGCCAGCGAATTGCTCGACGCGCTGGTCGCCGCGCTGGGCCTGGCGTTCGCTCCCGGCAGCGCAACGCGCCCGTACCTCGACACTTTCTCCGACTTCATCCGCAAGTGGGAGCAAAAGAGTTTCACCGAGAGCCGCTCCCTGCGCGATTTCGTCGCTTATCTCGACATGTTCGAGGAAGCTGGCGGGCAAGTGGCGCTGCCCGAGTCGCCGGTGGAAGACGCCGTGCAACTGATGACGGCGCACGCCGCCAAGGGGCTCGAGTTCCACCACGTGTTCATCCTGCGGCTGTCGCGCGGCAGCTTCCCCACATTTCCGCGCCCGCACGTCTTCGAATTTCCAGCAGAACTGATGAAGGAGGAGCTGCCGCAGGGCGACTTCCACATTCAGGAGGAGCGACGCCTGTTCTACGTGGCCATGACTCGCGCGCAGCGCCGCTTGACGCTCACCACCGTCACCGGCCGCGCGCGCCCGTCGCCTTTCCTGGACGACTTCCTCGAAGAACCGGCCATCGCGCGCAAAGACGTGCAGCGCCTCACGCCGCCGGCGGTCCCTTCCGCCGTGCCCGAGCCCCTGCCGGTCGAGCAGCTCGATTTCACCGCGAAGCTTTTCGCCACCGACGCCGTGCCGCAGCGCACCGGCTCGCGCATCACCGATTGGGCTCCGGTTTTTCGCCCGCCGCTGCCCGTCCCGCTGCAATTGAGCCCCACCGCCGTCGACACCTACGGCATGTGCCCGCTGAAATTTCACTTCCGCTACGGCTGGAAAATCCGCGGGCGCGCGCACGCGGCGATGACTTTCGGCAACGTAATGCATGCCACGGTGAAGTTCATCGTCGCACAGATCCGCGAGCACGGCCGCGTAGCGTGGGACGAAGTCGAGCGCGCCTTCGACCGCGAATGGCGCTCCCCCGGCTATGAGGACGATTATCAGGAGCAGGAATACCGCCGCGAAGGCCTCGCGCAACTGCGCGTGTTTCACTCCGAGTATTCCGCCGCGCCTGCCGACGTGCTGGCGCAGGAGCGCGGCTTCGAAATTCCTCTCGAAGGCGACGTGCTGCTCACCGGGCGCATGGATCAGGTAAACCGCATCGAGGGCGGCGTGGAAATCGTGGACTACAAGACTGGCCGGCCGCGCGACGAAAAAAGCGTGCGCAAGAATCTCCAGTTGAGCGTCTATGCCATGGCGGCGCGCGAAGCGCTGGACCAGCCGCCGGCGCGCCTGACCTTCTACAATCTCACCACCAACTCACCGGTTTCTTCCGCGCGCACGGAAAAAGATCTGGAGAAGGCCCGCGCGCAAATCGCCGAAGCCGCAGACAACATCCGCGCCGGCGAGTTCCCCAGCCGGCCCGGCTTCCAGTGCCGCTTCTGCGACTACAAACCCATCTGCCCGGCCCACGAAGCCGCGGGCGCGCCTGAAGAGTAGCCCGCAAAAAAACTTTGGGGCGCTCTTGCGAGCGCCCCATTTCAAGCTGCAGTGCCTGGCGTCGGCTACTTCTTCTTCTTTTTCGCTTTCTTCTTCTTGCCCTTCGCCTTGGCAGCTTTCTTTTTTGCCATCCGCGGTTTCTCCTTTCGAACGATTCTCCCCTTGCCAGCGCGCGCCGCTTTCTGCGCACACTGACAGCAACAAATTTCTACTCTCGCGCGCGCGATGTCAAGGAAAAAAGTAACCGCAAGAGCAGATTTTTTTGAGCATGACTGCGCCCTTTAAGGCGCAGCGAGAAAATATCCTTCGCGCGCGATCAATTGCAGCCCGCTGCGCCGCACGCGCACTTCGATTTCGTGGTATTCGCGCGTGGGATCGCGCCGCTGCGGCGTGTAGCCCAGCGTGTACTGATGACGGGCTTGCTCGGTGAGCCGCGTGTACAGCGTTTCCAGGTCCGCACGCGAGCGGCCCAGATAGACGTCGCCGCCGGTGGCTCGCGCGAAGCGGGCCAGATCGCCGCCAGTGCGCAACGCGCGCTCGTCCACACTCACCGCATAGACGGAAACGTCCGAGGCCAGCAGCAATTGCAGTGTCTTGTCGTAGTCATTCACGTTGTCGCGCGAATTGCGCCCGTCGGAAATCAGGAAGATCACCTTGCGCCGTTCGCGCGGCTTGCCGCGCAGCAGCGTCCCGGCGGCCCACACCGCGTCGTAGAGGTTCTTGTTCTTGCGCGGCTCGCGGCCCACCTGCTTCGGCACTCCGGTGGACTGCGCCTGCTGGTTCACGCGCGGCCCGCCGGTCATGGCGGCCGAGCCCAGCCCGGGGAACGTCTGGTTCAGCTTCACGCGCTTGAGCCGGTCGAAGAATTCATCGTTGTTCACGCTGAACGGCTCCGGCTCGGACGGAAATTGATCGAACAGCATCACCGTAGCTTCGTCTTCCGGCCCCAGCCCAGCCGCGATAGTGGCGATGCTGGCCTCCACTTTTTCTGCCGCGCTGCGCGGCAGCTCGTTGTCCACCAGCAGCACCACCGAGAGCGGAAACGCCTCGGCGGAGAAAAGCGCGATCTCTTGCTCCTCATCGTCCTCGAAAATGCGGAACTCATCGCGCCGGATGCCCGCCACCAGCCGGCCGCTGCCGTCTTTCACCGTCACCGGCACCACCACCAGTTCCACGCGCGCGCGAATGTCGGCGCGCACATCTTGCTCCTGCGGCGGACGCGGCGGCTGCTGGGCGGCGGCCGCCATCACCAAGCCGCCAGCGCACAGCGCCGCGCTCATCGTCATCACCCGCCGTGAAATTGATCCAACTCGCACTCATTCCCCCTGCAAACTGTTACACTCGACGCGCATCTCCGCTTCGCCGCGCCGCATCTTACGATGCGGGATGCCACTTTCAGGATACTACATGACCCGGACCTTCTCCCGCTCCGCCGTTGCGCTGATGCTCGCCATCGTTTTCGCGCCGTGGAGCCCCGCGCAGCAGTCTCCGCAATCGCAGGAGCCGCAGGCGCGCACGCCGGATCAAGACCAGCCCATCCGTATCCAGGTGCAGCTGGTCAACTTGTTCGCCACCATCCGCGATGCCAAGCGCCGCCCCGTGCCCGACCTCGCGCGCGAAGAGCTGCGTGTGTTCGAAGACGGCAAGGAGCAGAAAATCGAATTCTTCCGGCGCGAAGTGGACCTGCCGATCACGCTGGGCCTGCTCATTGACACCAGCGGCAGCGAGAAGCAGATGCTGCCGGTGGAGCAGGAAGCCGCCAGCCGCTTCCTGCGCCGCGTGCTGGGGCCGAATGACCTCGCCATGGTCATCAGCTTCGACGTGGATGTGGACCTGCTCTCTGATTTCACCGGCGACGTGGATCGCCTGGAGCGCGCCATTCAGCGCGCGCGCATCAATGCGCCGTACTCGCCGGTCACCCCGGGCCCCGTGCCGCCGCACCTTCTATCCGGCGGGACGAATTTTTACGACGCGCTGTATCTGGCGTGCACGGAAAAGCTGGCGCGCGAAACCGGCCGCAAGGCCATCGTGGTGATTACCGACGCCATGGACACCGGCAGCAAGGTGCGCGAAGAACAGGCGCTTGAGGCCTGTCAGCGCACCAACACGGTGATCCACGTGATTCTCATCGCCGACCCCGGCTTCGGGCGCGATTCCGGCACGGCCAACAAGTTTGCCCGCGAAACCGGCGGCCGCGTGATGGAGCCCAGCACGCACTGGGACATGAACAAGGCCTTCGAGAAACTGGGGGAAGCCTTCGATCAGGTGGCCGAAGAGCTGCGCAGCCAGTACATCATCGGCTACACGCCGGCCAACTCCGCGCGCGACGGCTCCTATCGCAAGATCAAGCTTGAATCCACGCGCAAAGGAATGCGCATCCTCACCCGCAAGGGCTACTACGCGCCGAAAAACTAGAGGATAGGTGATTGGGGTTAGGGGATAGCAACTCCTTCCAGTTGAATTGCTTTTCTCACCAAAGCAGAATTGCACGAGCCATGCGAATCGCTCTGACCATAGCTTTCTGCGTTACGCTCGGCTCCTTTGTCTTGTGCGGACAGGAGCCGGAGCCGCAGATTCGCGTGGATGTGGAGCTGGTGAACCTGTTCGTCACGGTGCGCGACCGCCAGGGCCAGCCGGTGCGCGACCTCACGCGCGACGACTTCCGCGTCTTCGAAGACGGCCGCGCGCAAACGCTCGACTACTTCGCGCATGACACTTCCGCGCCGCTTTCCATCGCGCTGCTGCTCGACACCAGCGGCAGCCAGCGCAACTTGCTCGCCGCCGAGCAAGACGCAGCGTTGCGCTTTCTCGAACGCACGTTGCGCGCGGGCGACGAGGCGGTGGTGGTCACCTTCGACCTCGAAGTCTCGCTGCCGCCCAAATTCACCAGCGACCGCGCCGTGCTCGAACGCGCCGTGCGCCGCGCGCGCATCCGCATGCCGGTAGAAGCGCAGCGCGAGCCGGGCACTCCGCCCGGCGGCACGGTGCTCTACGACGCTATCGCGCGCACCTGCCGCGAGCGGCTCGCGCAACGCGGCGGGCGCAAAGCGCTGGTGATTATCAGCGACGCGGAAGACACCGGCAGCCGCATCTCGCGCGACGAGGCGCTGCAAATCGCGCAGCACCACGACGCCATACTGCACTTCGTGCTCATCACGCAGCGCGCCGGCTTCGGCTTTGGCAAGCAGAACGAAGCCACCGCGCGCAAGCTGGCCGGCGAAACCGGCGGGCGCGTGGTCACCGCGGCGTATGCCGCCGACCTCGGCCCGGCCTTCGACCAAATCGCCGAAGAACTGCGCAGCCAGTACATCCTCGGCTATACGCCGTCGCACCGCGCGCGCGACGGCCGCTGGCGCAAGCTGCGCGTCGAAACCACGCGCCGCGGCGCCCGCGCCCTCACCCGCAGCGGCTACTACGCGACAAGCCCCCAGCCTCGTCA
>Ga0187893_10014761_pt1 | contig 10585 bp, 6 predicted proteins | sample MA1701074metaG_FD_139574 | JGI IMG/M metagenome (GOLD analysis project Ga0187893, IMG submission 139574) | White microbial mat communities from a basaltic lava cave in the Kipuka Kanohina Cave System on the Island of Hawaii, USA - MA170107-4 metaG ...
AAGGCGCTCTGCCTGGCAAAAACAGGAGTGACCGTAGCACGCCGTACAAAATTCTTCAAGAGGAAACTCGGCAGGAAAAGCCACGAGCCGCCAATCAGGCGGCTCGCTCAAGAGTGCGGCAAATCTGAGGCCGATTACAAGTGGAGTTGGACCTTTGTCTTGAAGGCCGACTTCGGAACGGCGCCGATGACCTGATCGACTTGCGATCCATCCTTGAAGAAGAGGATCGTCGGAATGCTTCTGATGCCAAATCGGGCCGCAGTTCCCTGATTGTCATCGACGTTCAGCTTGGTGACCGTGATCTGGCCCTCGTACTCCACCGCCAGCTCCTCGAGGATCGGAGCCACCATCCGGCAGGGGCCGCACCATTCCGCCCAGAAATCGACCAGGATAAGTCCCTTCCCCTTGATGACCTGTTCATCGAAAGTATTGTCGCTAATCTGAATCACCTTGTCCGAGGCCATGCGTCCTCCCCCATCTCCCTAAGAAACTAACGCCCTCGCCGGTCCTCCGGCAAGGGCAACGCAATCATGGTAAGGGGGAGAACGGAACGTGTCAAGGAGTTTCGAGCGTGGTTTGTCCGTTCCCCTACCATGACGTACTGAATGTGCGAGGAACGCACCTAAGGCCTCGCATCGGGCACCCCCTCCATCGTTAGGTTTAAGTGTCCACTTTATTGGGGGAGGTACTCCGCCCGCTGCATGCCTTTGTTCGGCGTCCCTTTCACGCGCACAGTAGGACCAATGCTTGCCATTGCGCCGCTCGTTTTTCACGCGCTTGCCAACACCGAGGCAAGTACTTTCCCCACGTCATCGAACCAGTACTGTTTGTACTTTTTTGGCAAGATATCTATGTTTTCAGTGTGCAAACAGACGTACACCCTTACCTTCCTACCGTGATGAGCGATCAGTTTCTTGGTCTTGCCACCCTCTTCGAATATATCTGAATAACCGTCTATCTTTCGCTGGTAGTCGGTGTACTCAGTCCCCTTGGGGTCGATGAACACAATGAAATAATCGTCGCCCTTCTGCAGCCAGAAGATGAAGTCGGGTTTGAATTCCCTAACCTTGTTTGCTGAACCGTCATAGTAGGGCAGGTATACGTCGTCGAGGCTTTCGTCCAGCTTGCTGAACATCCACCAATCGAAATCCTGAAGCTTGTTGTTGGCTCTGCCCAGGTACTCTTCAAGGCGGTTGATGAAGTCGACCTCGCTCTTCTCCTGTATGATGTGCTTGATGTAGTCGATCCGTTCGGTTTCGCCGGACAAGATCATGGGGATGTAGTAGTGGTTGGCTACGTGACGAACCTTCAACCGCTTGTCGTGGTACCTGGCTTCCGCCTCTCGAACCATACGCGCAGCCCGCTTGATGCCTTCTTTGTACTCCGCCAGGCTGATTTCCTTTATCGTGAGCTTTGCGTCTAGCTCCTTTTCGACTGCGGCTGGGTCAGTATATTGGTGGACAGCTTCGATCTTCTCACTGAGTTCGCTGATGTCCTTCAGCGCGACCTTGATGTTCTTGAAATGATTGATCTCCTCTTCCAGTTGCTTCAGGCGTTCGAATTCCCGTGGCACGATGCTGAAGTAGTCAAATATGCGCCGCACCAGTAGGTCGATATTACGGTAGGGTCTGTCGCATTGCTTGTAGAAGCGATCCGTGTCTGTGACGCTCACCTGCAATAGTCCGACCTTCTGAGACTCGGCATCGTAGAGGGCCATCAAGACCCTGTCGTCGCCGATGTATTTTATGTACTCCTTGAGCAGATCCAATTCGTCGGCCTCAACCTCAAATCGTGCCCCGTCCCCGTGCTCAATCATGGGCTTCTCGGCCAACTTGTACACAGGAATTAGCAACTCATGCTCCTTGGCCGCCTCATTAACAAATAGCGCCAACTGGTGGTAATCCCGCTTTTTGCTCTCTTCATCCAGATGCTCGATCACGGTTTGGAGCGCCTGCCGGTTCGTGCCGAAAATCACCAGTGTTTCAAGCGGCGCGATCTTGTCCTTCACCTTCTCAAACAGATCGGCGTCCACCTCGCCTGCATTGTTGAGATACTTCAGCCGTTTCCTCTTGTTCCTGACCGGCTCAATGCGCACACCCCTGCCCACGGCCTGGAGAATGAACTTGCGCGCATCCGTTCCCACCCCGATGTTGATGAAATTGATGACGTTGGGCCGATTGGAATCCCAACCCTCGTAAAAGCTGCGCGAGCCCATCAGGATGTTGATGTCAGAATCGTCGTCATTCAGCCTTTCAAAAAAGCCTTCTTCCTCGTATCGCGTGTTGACGTTAAACCGTGAAATCTCGTCCTGAAGCCACCTGGGCATATCCCCGGTCTTCAACAATGCGAAATGCCTGTCGGTAGTCTTGAGTTTGAAGGCTACCTGTTTTCTGTCGGAAGGCCGGTAGGAAATCTCGATCTCTCCCGCAGTCCCTGCATTGTAAACTGCCTGCAGTATGTCCTTCTGCTCCAGCTTCTCGAATACGTCCTTGTCGGTCTCGATGGCCTGGCCATCCTCGAACATCAGGGCGGGCCGTTTCGTCAATTCCTCCCACAACTCTTGCTTCGCTACCTTCCAAATCTCCCTCCTGACCTCCCCCTTGCCAATCCGCTCCAGTTCCTCGAAAAACAGTTTCAGGTCAGCATCCTCGGTGTTCACCGAATTAACCAGCGTCAGCAGTAGCGGCTTGTGATACAAATCCTTGCCCGCCTTGCGGACGCGCTCATAAAACTTTCCCGCATATGCCAGCATCAACAGCGACTTCAAAACAATCTTCTGCTTTTCCTCGTTGTTGTAATCCTGATCATCGCGAAACGCCCGGAGTTCCTGCTGAAGAATAGCAATATGTTTGCCGTACCCTGCCTTGATGAACTCGGAGAGGTTGAAGTTGGAAACGGTTATTGCGAGGTCGCGGGCATCCGTGAAAGTTGCGGAGAAATTGAACAGAAACCCGTTTCGCGATAGGATGGAATAAATCTGCTGGCGCTTGGATTCCTCCCGGTCTCCCTTGTGGGCCTCGTCCAGCAACACGTACCATTTCCCGCCGTCGTCGTAGTTGCGAAAGTCAATGATCCGCTCCTTCTGTTCGTCGCTTAGATTGTCGGACCGATAATAGAACACCGTCAACTCACGTTCCTTGAAGAGCACCGGATTGTCGCGCTTGGCGTCGGCGTATTCCCGTAATTCCCGCAAATGGATATACAGGTTGCCGTGGGCCGCGTTGAACTCATGGACATGCTTCTTCAGTTGCTCGATCAGGTCATCGCGGCAGCTCAAGATCAGAATGTCATGCGGCGGGATTTCGCCTCGCAGAATCAGCCCCCGGAGAACCTCGATCAACTTCACCAGCACCAATGTCTTGCCGCTGCCCGTGGCCATCCAGAAACAGCTGCGATTGATAAACTGATAGTAGGAAATCCTCTCGTCCTCGACCGCGTAATACTCACTCAACAGACCCGCCAGCTTGTGGGTTTCCGCTAGCGGGATGTCCAACTCCTCGTCCAGCCCGTTGTCCTGATACCATTTGAAAAACTTCTGCTTCCGTTCGCGATTCGCCTCCGCGGTCTCGTTGGCCTGATAATCCCCGAAATACTCGTAATACTTCCACAGGGCCTTGATGGCGTTCTCGACCGCCTTCCGCTGGTAGTCCCACAACGTCTTTGTGCGGGAGAACGCCCCGGTGTCGAACGCATTCCAGTTGACGGGCAGGCCGTCGAATGGAATGTCCACGACCATCTCTTGCAGATAAACGCGAGGCATTAGCTCACCACCAGATCAGCGGTTTGATTCGTTTCCAAGCTAGGTTTTGGATGTCCACCAGATCGCCGTCGTCAAACTCCACTGAGTCGGCGGTGATGCGCTTAATCCATTTGCCGGTCAGGTTGGACAGCGTCTCGGCAATATCAATGCCGTCGTACAGCTTGCCCAGGTCCACCTTGACCTTGCTTTTCTTGGTATCCACCTTCAGCGCCTCCAGCATCTTCAAGTCACGCAGGAAGACATACTGGTGGTAGGGGTCTGTGTTGGGGTCGTCGAACAGGTCGGCGTCGTCGTATTTGGCGCGCCGCAGCGTGTCCTCATATTGTTCGAGTGAGAAGTATTTGAAGAAGCCACCGCCCGCCCATCTGCAACTGCCGGACACGCCAGAGTGGTCTCCTGCTAAGACCTTTTTCATGCGTACCAAGGCCTTGGTGTCGAAGTGATCTCCAAGCTCAATCCCCAACCATTTGCGGCCGGACTTTTGCGCGACGCAAACTGATGTTCCAGATCCTAGAAAAGCGTCTGCGACGACATCCTTAGGCCTCGTGCACAGTTCAATGATTCGATGGAGCAACTTTTCTGGCTTCTTGCCCTTCTTTAACTCAACGCCACCCTCATTGTGCAGGTCGTTGGGAACTACATCATCCCAAATGTCTGACATCGGTTCGACAGTTACCAGTTTGCCGTCAACTTCTCGCAAGCGGTCTGTGTAGAAGATGATGCGCTCTCCATCCAGTAAATAAAAATCGGATTCCTCTGCCCGTGGGACGTGAACAACGCGACTGGGTTGCTTCTTTGATTTGTCGATCGCTTTTCTAACTTCCTCACTTACTTTGTCGGCATCAGGCCGTGCAAACTGGATGACCGCGTCGCGGTTGTCGCAGATGAAGCGGAATATCTCCTCTTCGAAGTCCAAGCCCAGCTCCTTCCTTAACCGGTTCTTTGCGATTGCTTTGTATTCGGAGAAAGCATCCAAGAGTGAACAAAACTCCCACTTCTCATGATGCTCATTCCGATTTCGAATGAAACTATTGTAGCGGTCGTTCCGCTCTCGTGGGCGGTATAGCCTATTAGGATTCCACTTTGTGCGGTCGGCAGCGTAGATCGGAACATATTCGGTTACGTTAACCAACCCCGGATTAATAGCCTTGTGTCCAGTGACTGACCCGCGCTTTACTGATGCGACTGCAGCGCGACATGCGCGTGTGAATGTGTCATCGAGAAGGCGCAAGCAATGCGATACTTCATTTTCATCAATGCTGATCGCGAATGATCCGCGATTGCTGAGCAGCCTTTGGCACAACTGGACTCTATCTTTCATCATCGTGAGCCACGTCGCGGACTGAAACGAGTCTTCATAGATGAATTCGTCTTGGCCGGTGTTGTATGGCGGGTCGTTATAGAATAGTTTCACCCTTTCATGGTGTTTGAGTTTCAAGGTGTTTAGCGCCTGGTAGTTTTCGCTCTTGATAAGTCGTCCGTCCAGCGCCTCGTCGATGTTGTCGAACAGGGCGAGGACTTCCAATTCGACATCCTTGAAGTGCTTGGTGTCGATGGGTAGGTATTGGTACGATTTGGCGAGGCGTTTACCCTTGCCATTCTTCTCCAGCACGGCAGCTTTCTTGAACGAACCGTCCACGATGTCCAACTGCTGCCATTCCTCGATCTGGGCCTTGAGGTTTTTGTGCGCAAGCAACTTTTCCACCAGCGCGATGTCGTTCTCGGCGATGCGGTCCAGGGTGATGACGTAGTTGGAGTTGAGCACAAACTTGGGCTTGTTCCAGATTTTGACCAACTCGTTCTCAAACTGGCTGATGAAGGCGATGATTTTGAAGGCGATGTCTTTGAGGGTCTGCAGCTGCTTGATGCGGATCTCCGTCCACTCGCTCACCCCTGAGAAAACGTACTGATATAGCCACAGGTTGAACTGCTCCTCCAAAAACGCCTTGGCGTCCTTGTTGATGAAGTAATCCACCTTGCTTTGTTTCTCGAAGATGCGGAAGGCTCGCTCGAGCGCGTCCTCGCTAATGGTGACGCCCTGCTTGCGCAAGATCCGCAGGATGTCGTCCACGCTGGTCTTGCGTCCCCGCTCGGAATAGGCGACCTCGAACACCAGCGTGTCTTTGCGCTTCTCCTTGAATGAATAGACGATGTCGCGCTTTTCGTTGGCCTTCTTGTGCTCCAGCGTGGAGACGTCGAGGAAGAACTTCTGCCCATCCAACTCCACTTCGAGGCTCCTAAACAGGCGGTCGGTCTTCACGTAGTAGAGCATGTGAGTCTTCCAGAAGAGCATCACGTCTTTATCGTTCGTATAGACCTTCTCGTAGACGTTCTGGTGCAGCGGGGTGTGACGGAAATAGATCGAGCCGCTCTCGCTGAAATACCGGTGGAAGAAGTCGTACAGCTTCTCGAAAAGCTCGTCGCGGAAGGCAGGGAACTGCTTTAGGGCCTCGTTGATGTCCTCTTGCAGCTTGGGGAAAACGCCCGCCTCGTAGTAGCGGGACTTGATCCGCATCAGGTTGATGTACCCTGATTCGCCCTCCACCTTCGCGCCGACGAAGACGTCACGTAGTGCACTAAAGAACTTCTGCTCACGGGTCATTGCTAACCTCTTATATTCGCTGTGGATCACTCTATTGTGACTCCTCGTGCGAGTGCGTGAACTACACGGGCACCTGACGACCAGCGCGTAAGCGGTCGGCGGCCACCGGCACGCGCATGAAGCAAGTCGCCTCTCTGCCGGCTCCAATCACCTACTAGCTGGCAACGACACCTCATGCTAGAATAATAGGGTTCCGTTCAATCTCCAATGCAATCCGATGGACTATGCGAGCTTGGAGTAGACCACTGCGACCCACGGCCAGCGGGACCACAAGCACACTTCGAACAGCATCGTAATACATGCCACGCAGCCCAATCCCGCAGGCCAGGAAGGTATCGGCTAGATAGGCGCCAAGGGGAGTCGGCCGCACCGTCCCCAGTGGTCGCTCGTGACGTGTGGCTGCCAAGAGGTCACGTGCGGAGGCGGCGAAGTATCCATCCGCACTATACTGGAACACCACGGCCCCAGCGGGTGCCAGTGTTTCCATCTTCGACATCTGCTCCAAGAAGTGGGTGTCGCGTTCGAGGCGCCCCTTCTTTGCTTGGAAAAGCACGCCTTTCGTAGCGACCACTGGGTCTCTGTCTCGGCGAACTTCGACCTGCACGATGCCGTCCGCCCCGATCTTGTTCTCCAAGGCGTCTCTACCCCTGCCCCGGAACTTCTTATAGGTCACGCGCCAACGCCACAGTCCGCCATCGGCCCGGACCCGGCGTGTCCAATCCCGCCGGAGGTGTGCCCCGATATCGCCGGTGAGTGTATCCTCGTCCTCAGCTGCGGATTCCCACCCGCTCTCGGCCCCGCGAGCTTCATGCCTGAAGTGGTTTTGAATGGCTTCACGCAACTCGTCTGGAATAACGTCTCGCACGGCGTTGCCTGTGTTGCCGTCTCACGGCCTGCGCATAACCGGCGCGCCGCTTGCGGTGCGTCTGCGCTTACGCGTCGGCTAAAACGCGAAAGCCCTGACTTTTCGATCGAGATCGGTCGAGTACCGGGATCACCTTGCTGACATATTGTTCAATGGCGGTCTATCGTCATCTGCGATCAGCCTTCCCACGGCCTTCACAGGTAACGCTTGAGTTTACTGTAGGTGTCTTGCACCTCGATCTTAGCGAGTGATACGCGATAGCCGTATCCAATCAGGCGGCTCGCAGCATGCTTCAAATTCAACCGCGAGAAGAACGGCAGTGTAAGGTCCCCCAGCGCATCACTGATGATTCCAAACGCGACGTGATATTCGTTGGGATTCGGTCGCCGTTCGATATCCCGGATGCGATGGCGCTGCGGCAGCAGGGCGTTCACCTTCTGTCGGAATCCGGCATCTGTTTGAAACAGCTCCCCTGAAACCAGTCCTTGACTGAACAGATGGCTTAGGACGCTTGAGGCACCATATCGTTTCACGTGCAGAATGTCTTTCCGATCGATAAAAAGATCGCAAAACTCGACCCGCCCATAGCCCCCACCGTAGAGGACCTCCTTGGCGTCCATAAGAGCGTATCGAATGGGGTCGGTCTCAGCAACTCGCTTGTTGTATAGGGTCTCGGAGTGATCGGCGAAAGGTGGTAATTCGTGAGCGTAGCGAGGTAGCCGCCGATACGCCTCGTTCACCTCACCGACAAAGTCGCGGGTCAGGCGATACCACTTCCCGTCGCTCAGCAGGTAGGAGTCTCCACCACGGTCAAGTTGAGCGTGAACACACCTGTACGCTGGCCAACTAGTAAACGCGATCCCGTCGTGGTCGATGCAGCTAACCCTCCGTTGTTTTAGGGATTTCGCCGTTAGTGATTGGGCGTTGGGGGACGACCTTAAGAAGCCCTGCAGATTGACATCGTGATGGAGCGGCTCCTGCCGGCCTGCCCAACGGAACCCATCAACACGCTCCCAGTCAAGTACGTCTGGGACGGCCATCCAGATGCCATCCAGGTTCTCGGACGCGATCCGTTTAATGAGGGCCTCATCGAGTTGATCTACAAGCGCTCGGTTCGGCACTTCTGCGATGTGATCGACCCAAGGAAAGGTGGTCCGATACGAGGTGTCAAGGTACTTGTCGAAATAAACAGAGAGCAGCTCGCGTAGTGACTCAACGTTGGTTGGAATCGCTGCGTGAAGTGCGTCCATTCCCGACATGCGGCGGCCCAAATCTGAGTTTGTGGGGGTTCCGGTAATTGCCCTTAGGAGGTCCTGTTCGATGTCTAGCTGGAAATCCCGAGCTGCGGCCTCTCGACTCGCCTGTTCGCGCGAGTGTCTGGAGATCGAATCAAACGTCCGTTTGTCAATGCTTCGCACGTTGCTCTCGCCGATGCAGTTAAGCGCCACACGAAGCCCAAAGCGCTCTTCCCAAATGTCTGGATTCAAGAGATGACGGCCTTGCCCAAAAGTGATTGCGAAGAGCCGATCTCGAGCCTTCATCAGAAGGACAGCAGCGGCTGATGTCACTTGACCTAGCTGTGCGGGATCCAGATAACCGCGGAAGAACTTCGCCCAGCGCGGCGGTTGAGGCCGACGGCGTTGAACGTACAGTTCGCCAATGTGGCGACGGTCCGACTCGAGTGCGTGGACGTCGATTCCCGACCTCGCCGGGATTATCGACTCCGGGTCGGAGAAATCCTCCTTCACTAGGTAGATCGTCAAACCCTGCGTGGGGAGCCGAGATTCGTCATTCATTGGAATGGGCATTAGGGCCTCGCGTTCTGACGATTGCGTATGCTGGTCAGCATACCCTGGGCCTCGCACTTCCAATGGCTGCGCGGATTATCTCGGGTCTTCCACGGCTTGTCAAAGTACTCCCGGTCCCAGTTGGTGCGGACAAATAATGGTCGGCATGATCCGCTCATGCTTGCGGTGATGGAGGGGCCATCGCACAGAGAGCGTGGTCTGATCAACTCAACTTCGCTACTGCCCCTTCTGTTTTTCCCATCTCTCCTCACCCGACTTAATCTTGCTATCTGCGATGTGATAGAACACCCTCTGGCCTAGCAACACGTTCCCGCTTCCCTCAACCTGATAGGGGAATGCTAGCGGTTATTACGTGGCCGTGCTGGGCAATTTTCATCTCGTTCTCCACCTGCCAACCGCTAGTGAATTTGGGATCGAGTACTGCCTGCCAGGTTCCGGAGATGATGATCCCCTTGTACACCACGGACTGATACCAGGGGATCACCACGCCGTTAAATAGGTATGCTAGAAAAAAGACGAACTCATCAGAAACCTGCAAACTTATACCATCGTTTGGTCAGGAAGGTTCAGGTATTTGCAGATCACGGCAGATCTTTCGAGAGAGGAAGTCATTGATCTCGCGATGCCGCGGGACTGCCGATGTCGTCTGCGCTGTTCGATTGACGTAGACGGTGTGGTTTCCGCCTTCCCGCAGCCATTCGCAGCCGTGTGCCTCCAGGTGGCGAATCAAGTCACGGCGCTTCATCCAGCCGAGAGAGCTAGCGGCTCGCGGATGACATCTTTGCCCGCTAATGATTCCTCGGCCAACACGCGATTGGCTTCCAGTACAAGGGCAATGGCCTCCTGTAGATTGGCCCGCGCTTCCTCCAGGGTGGCGCCTTGCGTGTTTGCGCCTGGCAGTTCCTCAACGAAACCGATGTATCCTTCGGGGACCTTCTGAAACACGGCGGTCAACTTTATCTGCATGGCACCTCCTTCGCACCATCTCAGCGTCGCGTTAGCCGTACTCAGATTCCAGCGATCGCTGCCTAATTACTGAGTAGGCTGCTTGGCATATCCTGGTCCTCGTACTTCTAATGACTGCGGGGATTGTCTTGGGTTTTGGAGGGTTTGTCAAGGTGTTCCGGGCGCTGTGAGCCTCGATTGACCGAGCGGCATGCGAGTGTTATCATGACGTATGCCCGGATCGTCTCACGTGACCGCGCGGTCACTTCCCCCGATTGTTTGCGGGCATCGATTTCGCGATTCGACCCTGCTTGACGTTGCCCTCACTCATCCTTCCTCGACCGATTCGACACAGTCGGAAGCGCGCCTCGGGTATCAGCGGCTCGAATTCCTTGGGGATGCTGTCTGGACTCTCTTTGTGAGCGAGGCACTCTGCTCCCTTTGGCCGACCGCGCCAGAGGGTGACCTGACGGTGCGCCGGGCCGGCCTGGTGAGCGCGGCCGCGCTCGCTGAGATGGCGAGGGCACGTGGCCTTCCGCCGCTGATCACCCTGAGCCGGGGAGAAGAATCGGCCGGCGGCAGGGAGCGCGCGTCGATTCTCTCGA
>Ga0187893_10014762_pt1 | contig 10584 bp, 6 predicted proteins | sample MA1701074metaG_FD_139574 | JGI IMG/M metagenome (GOLD analysis project Ga0187893, IMG submission 139574) | White microbial mat communities from a basaltic lava cave in the Kipuka Kanohina Cave System on the Island of Hawaii, USA - MA170107-4 metaG ...
CTTCCTGGCCTCGATTCGCATGACACCGGTGCACGTGGAATCCGGGACCGATTTCGAAAGACATGAAATCGAGTTTGACTATCACGGGGCGCGGTCGGTATCCGGGCAAGTCACACTGGATGGTCCGGAGTCGCTTGAGTTGAGCCCGCGTGTGTCAGGATTCAACCTTGTCCCGGAACGCACGGAGCGGATCGCGTTTCAGGCGAAGTATTCGCACAACGAGCCGGCGGGGCGCAAGCGGATCGTGCTGAAGTTTCTGCTGCAACCGGACGGGTACGCGGTCGATTGGCCGGTTTCCATCGATCTGGGGCTGTCGGACGTGGACGTACTGGGAACGGCGCACCTGGATCATGGCGACTTGCTGCTGCGGCACGTCGTCCGAAACCGATCTTCATGCGCCCTGAACTTTCGTGGTTCCGCCGCTGTGCCCGGCCGCGAACGCCAGTATCGCCCCTTCACCAGTCTTCAACCCGGCGACGTGCAGACCGCGGAATATCGATTCGCCAACAGCGCGGCTCTGCTGGGCCGCTCGGTCCGCCTGATGCTTCACGAAATGAACGACGGTCCCCGAGTGCATCACCTTCAAATCACCGTTCCATAGCCCGCGAGTTCTTCCCCGGCGACGCGGATTGAAGCTGGAAGCACGAGCGGCTCCCCTTGCCCGTCGCCTTCGCGTCGCCGACAATCCGCATGAATCAAAATGATCAACGCGGAAATAGCTCGTGTTTTCGATCGAATCGCGGACCTGCTGGAGATCGACGGGGCCGACGGATTCCGGGTGAATTCGTATCGCCGCGCGGCGAGAACCTTCAAGGACGCCGTGGAAGATGTCGTGGTTCTCGCAGCGCAAAGGCGGCTCACGGAACTGCCAGGAGTCGGCAAGGGAACGGCTGACCGTGTCCAGCAATACCTGAGCACCGGGCACATCGACCTGCTCGACGAATTGGCCGCGAAGTTCCCGGCGGAATTGCCCGCCCTTCTCGAGATTCCTGGCCTGGGACCCAAAAAAGTCGCGCTCGCTTACAGGGAGCTGCACGTCAAGGGAGTGGCCGACCTCAAGAAGGTCATCGCTTCGGGGGCGTTGGAAAAACTGCCGGGGCTCGGGGCGGCGAGTGTCAAGAAAATCGCCGAGGGTCTGGCGTTTCTGGAAAGCAGCGGTGGACGCACGCCGCTCGGAATCGCCCTTCCGTTGGCGGAATCCTACGTCGAGCGAGTTCGAAAACTTCCCGGTGTTTCACGGGTGGAAATCGCCGGCTCGCTCCGACGCGGCAAAGAGACCATCGGTGATATTGATATCCTTTGCGACGCGGACGATGGGGCCGCGGTGGTGAAAAAGTTTGCGTCCCTGGAAGGCGTGAAACGCGTGCTGGCGTCGGGGGCGACGAAGGGTTCGGTCACGGTGGACGGCGGCGACGAGCAGGAGGTGCAGATTGACCTTCGCGTCGTTGACTCGGATTCGTTCGGGGCGGCGCTTCAATACTTCACCGGGTCGAAGGAGCACAACGTCCGCGTGCGGGAGCGGGCCGTCGCCCGAAAATGGAAGCTGAATGAATACGGGTTGTTTGAGGGAGAAAAACGGCTCGCGGGAAGGAAGGAAGAGGACATCTACAAAAAACTGGGGTTGCCGTGCCCGCCACCAGAACTTCGTGAGGACCACGGCGAAGTCGATCCGGAATTCCAGGTGCCCGGGTTGATTACCGTAAAGGACATTCGCGGCGACCTGCACATGCACACGGTGGCCAGCGACGGGAGGAACTCAATCGAGGAAATGGCGGCGGCGGCGAAAAAACTGGGATATGAGTTCATCGCCATCTGCGATCATTCCAAGAGCAGTACGATCGCCAACGGACTCTCCATCGAGCGCATGACCGGGCACATGGCGGCGATTCGCGCCGCGGCAAAAAAAATCAAGGGCCTCGCGGTGCTTGTGGGTTGCGAGTGCGACATCCTACCGGACGGTTCGATGGACTATCCCGATGAAATCCTTGCACAATGCGATTGGGTGGTGGCGAGCATCCATTCGGCGATGGGACCCGGCGGATCGGGCAAGCTCACCCCGACAGAGCGCACGATCTCGGCCATTGGGAACCGATTCGTCCGCGCGATCGGTCATCCGACCGGTCGGCTGATCAACAGGCGAGCGGCGATGGACATGGACATGGCCAGGATCGTGGAGGAGGCGGCGAAGGCGAAAACGTGCCTGGAAATCAATGCGAGCTGGCAACGGCTGGACTTGAAGGACACGCATGTTCACATGGCGGTCGAAGCCGGGGTGATGCTGACCATCAACACCGACGCGCACCATGTCGATCAATTGGCGCAAATGCGTTTTGGCGTGCTCACCGCGCGGCGGGGTGGCGCGACGCCGAAAGGCGTGTTGAATTGCCTTTCAGCGGCTGACTTGAAAAAGAAAATCGCTCGAAGCTAAACGCAATTTCAGGGGTCAAGTCCGCCCCAGTGAATGGCAGTACCGACGCCTGAGATACATAAAAAAACACCCGGCTCAGCAACCTCGGAAACCGGTTGCGTCGCCGGATGTTTTCTCCCCCTCCCGGAAGATGTCACAGCCTCCTCCGCGGATTTCGGAGCCCTCCTGTGACTATGGGCAACCGTCCAGGTGCTGGGATGAAATCCCCCCAGCCGTATGACGGCTTCTCAAACTGTCATGGCCCAATCTGCCAAGCCGGCGGGTGCTCGACCTAGCGATTTGATAGCCCCCCAAAACCGGGCAAACTAGCGAATTGGACGCATCCTAACGGGTCAATGACGGCCATGTCAACAGGCCATTTCCTAAATTATCGAATTTTTTTGAACCTCCCAAACCCCCTTATTAACCGAGAAATGTACGACTGCTTTTGTACCGGAACTCTCGATCCTTCAATAGTTAACAGAATTGCTCACCGCGGAGGTCAACATCTCACAGAATGAAACACAAGTATTTCACAGCCACGGATGAGCGTCGAACATGGCGTTTACCGTTTTTCTTGCATTCGTGGGTGACGGTAAAACCGCTCTACGCCATTGCCCGGACTCATGAACAGTTTGGCATCGAGGAAGCGTACTTTACTTGACGCCTGAAAAACCAGGGGATTTTGGTTGATTCGCGGAGAGATTTGGACGTAGAATCGCGTTTACTTTCTCGATTCGATTCCGAACGATTCGTGCAGGAGTTGAAACATGATCGTTCGTCATTACCTCGTCAGGAACGAAGGCGAAACGGCGCGGCGGTTTGTTATTCGGCTTGAGGAGGCGGAAGGGCGTTGGACTTCGTCGTGCGAGGAAGTGGATTCCACGGGGAAGGTGATTCCGGGATCCGCCCGAATCGCGCCGAAGTTCTACGGGTTGACCGAGGAACAGGCGGCGCGACGAATGCTTGCGGCGCTTGAGAATTCGTTCGACGATGTCGTCGAAACCGGTCTCTAGGAAGGATGAACACCATGCGGTTTTCCATGACGGCGTATCCGTGGGACTTTGACGGCGAAGAGGCGTCGAGTCGACTCGATCGGCTTCAGGGAGACGTCGGGCTGAACGGAGTGTCGCTTTGGGCGGCTGCGGCGCCGTCACTGCAATTCCGCATGGAGGACGGCGAGTGGTCGATGCATCGCAGCGATGGCGGACTTTTCTTTCAACCATCGAGTTATCACTATGAGGGTACGCGGTGTCGACCGCTGTCTTCAGGGTTCCGGTCCTCGAAGGCGGCCTTCATGGACATTTGCCAGGCATGCGTTGAACGGGTGATGTTGCCCCGTGCAATCGTGTCGGCCTGCGGGACGGGCGGCGGGCCGCGGCGATATCCGGAATTCGCGTGCCGCAACGTATTCGGATTGGAATCCCGCAATACCGTTTGTCTCGCCAACCCGGACGTCGCCGGTTGGCTTGCGGGCGAGGTGTCGGATTTGACCTGGAACCATCCTCTTGCCGGTGTGATGCTGACGGACTACGAGATCGGGTGGCGCGAAGCGTGGCATGAGCGACTGCCGGCGCCATGGGCGCTTTCCCAAGGTCAGAGAAAGCTGTTGTCCACCTGCTTTTGTAATGCCTGCCGGAAAGGAGCATCGGCTGACGGTGTGGACGTGGAGGATGCGAAGTCACAACTTTGCGCCGCGATCGGATTCCAGGTTTCGAACCACCTATCCACTCGCGTCGATGAGGCTCAATCGGGTGACGTATCGTCGGCACTATTTGCCTACCGTCAATGGCAGAGTCAGCGATTGAACGCCCTGTTGGGCAGAATCAGAGATGCCTCCCGCGCGGAAATCTGGTTGGTCCGGAAGCCGAGCGTCGATACGGACGATAACGTCCGCGCTTCGGATGTTTCGCCGATCGCGGGTTTGGTCACCGATGTGCCGGTCACCGGCGCTTGGTCAAACGCACTTGATCGCCGAATTCGGAATCACGAACTTTGGATCGGACCGGATTGGGCGGCAAGAGACGAATCCGACCTCGTTCAAATGTTGGCCGAGGCGTCGTCCGTTGGAATACACGGCGTGGAGTTCGACCACCTGGGTCTTTATTCGGAATCCGGTCTCTCGTCCCTTCGCCGGGCTGCCCGTTTCGCCCGTCGAAACATCGCCGTCTCCTAGCCGACGGAACCCGGTACGGGATTCCCCCAGGTCCAAAGGGGGACCACGTAGCGGACTCGCGCAATTCGACTCCAATTGGCGGTCACACAAACCGATAATCCCTGCGTGCATACGACCGCCAGCCGAAATTGCCTGATCAAGGGACAAAGCTCGTGACCCTCGCAGCCAAGCCGCCCAGCATCCCAGCGGGAACGCCGCTTCGCGTACCCTGGTTTCTGAAATCCAATTGGCGATTGCACCTCGCCCTGTTCATAACTTTGTCGCTGCCCGCCCTGATCGTCGGCGCCTTGCTGATGACTTCCGCGCGGTCGTGGCTGGTCGATCAGGCGTCTAATCAAAACGAACTTACGGCGCGGCTCGCGGTGCAAGCCCTGGATCAGACGTTTACCGGGCTCAAGGACTATGTGGAGAGCTTTTCCAAACGGCGATTGCTGATCCGGGCCGTCGAAGACCGCGACGCCGACACGGCACGGATCCTTTTGGAAGACATGGTGGAAATGACGCCCCGCATTACCCGGGCGGTCCTCTTCGATCCGGCCGGCACGCTTCAATACGACTTTCCCTCAGACCCTCAAACGGCGGGTCAAAACTTCTCACACCGGGACTGGTACAAAGGGGTCTCCTCGACCAGGGACATTTACGTATCCGAGATGTACCGGCGGGCGTCGCTCGGCCAGCCCTTTGTTATTGCTGTCACCGCGCCAGTGACATCCGCCGAGGGCGCCATAATAGGCTATTTGTCGGGACAAATGCACGTTGCGGAGTTGGTCGACTGGATTAAGCTTCTTCACCCCGGTGAGTCCGGTTCGGTCGCCATCATCGACCAGTCCCGGCAATACATCACCAGCCGGAACGTGACTTCCGAGCCGCGCCGGCTGACGAGCGACGAATCCATTGAATTGCTGGATCGCATCGGCGCAGAGTCGCAAGAGACTCATCATCCCCTTTCCTGGGAGCCCAGCCTCGTCAGCACCTTCCCCGCTCAGGCCGCGCCCTGGCGAGTGTTGGTCGCCCAGACCATGTCCGAAGTCCTGTCTCCTATGGACTCGCTGTTGCGAACCTTTGTTCTGCTGTTCTCAATTTCGCTGCTGATCACATCCTCCTTTGGCGTCATCTGGATGGGCACGCTGAAAAGATATGATCGATCGAGAAACGAGGCGCTTCAGGCCCTGGTTCGAAGCAACGACGACCTGGAGTGTCGCGTGCGTAGTCGAACGGAGGAATTGACCGCCGCGAACGAATCACTGCAGTCCGAGATGTTGGAACGGGCGGAGGCTGAACAGCGATTCCGCCTGGCCGTGGAAGCGGCGCCCAACGCGATGATCATGGTCAACGAGGAAGGGACCATACTGCTCGTCAACCGCCAGATGGAAAACTTGTTCGGATATTCGCGCGACGAACTCCTTGACCAGTCGGTGGACGTGCTGGTCCCGGTCCGTTATCGCGGTCCGCATCCCGAGCAAAGACGCAACTTCTTTGTCGATCCGAAGCCTCGCTCCATGGGGGCCGGACGGGATCTGTTCGGGTTGCGAAAGGACGGAACCGAAGTGCCCGTGGAGATCGGGCTCAACCCCATCGCCACGGCGCAAGGCTTCGTCGTGTTGAGTTCGATCGTGGATATCAGCGAGCGAAAGTTCGCCGAAGACGCGCTCCGCCGAAGCGAGGAACGTTTCCGCATGGCGGTGGAGTCGTCTCCGAACGCGGTAGTGATGATCAATGAAGCGGGGAACATCCTACTGGTCAACCAACAAATGGAGACGCTTTTCGGTTACTCGCGCGACGAATTGGTGGGTCGGTCGGTCGACATGCTCGTTCCGGCGAGATTCAGGGACAAGCATCCGGAACACCGGCGCGATTTCTTCGTTGACCCCACGCCTCGAGCGATGGGGGCCGGGCGGGATCTGTTCGGGTTGCGAAAGGACGGAACCGAAGTGCCCGTGGAGATCGGGCTCAACCCCATCGCCACGTCGCAGGGCTTTGTGGTCCTTAGCTCCATCGTGGACATTAGCGAGCGAAAAAAGGCGGAGGAAAACCTCCGGCGGTATTCCGCGGAGCTGGAAACCCGCAATAAGGAGTTGGACGAATTCACCTATGTCGCCTCCCACGATTTGCAGGAGCCGCTCCGCAAGTTGATTTCATTCAGCAAGCTCTTGGAGTTGGACGCGGGCGGTGACTTGTCTGAGTCGGCGCGAAGGGATTTGCATTTCATTATCGACGCTGCCCATCGAATGCGGCAACTCGTGCAGGACCTTTTGTCGCTGTCCCGCGCGGGCAAATCGGATTTGGATAAGCAGTGGACGCCGCTGGATTCCTGCGTGGACCAGGCCTTGAGCAATCTTTCCGCTCGTGTGGAGGAGACCCAGGCCGCCGTCGCCCGCGATCCCCTGCCAAAAGTCTTTTGTGATCGGACGCTCATCACGCAACTGTTTCAAAACCTTATCGGGAACAGCTTGAAATTCGTGCCCCAGGGACGCCGTCCGGAAATCCATGTCTCGGCCCGGCGGGAGGGCGACGTCTGGATCATGGGGGTCAAGGACAATGGAATCGGTATCCCCGGGGAATTTGCCGATAAGGTATTCGTTCCGTTCCAGAGGCTCCATCGCCGGGACCAATACGAGGGGTCCGGCATCGGACTGGCGATCTGCCGAAAAGCGGTGGAGCGGCACGGCGGTCGAATCTGGGTCCAATCCTCGGCCGCGGAAGGAACCCATATTGAATTCACGCTATTGGGCGAACCGGAGAATCGGACATGCGATCCACCTTTAAGCGAGCCGTCGTCCTTGTCGTCGAGGATGACCCTGCCGACCAGGAGCTGATTCTCCGCGCCGCCAAGACCAATGCCGCCCCTCTGGACCTTCGCATGGTCAACGACGGCGAAGAGGCGATGGACTACTTGCTTCGCCAAAACCGCTTTTCCCAGACCGATTCGGCGCCGAGACCGGATGTGATCCTCCTTGATCTGAACATGCCCCGCATGGACGGGCGGGAATTCCTCGCCAAGGTAAAATCCGATCCGGAGCTGAAGAAACTTCCGGTCATCGTGTTCACCACGTCGGACCAGGCCGGCGACATTGCCCGCAGTTACACCCTGGGCTGCAATTCCTACATCACCAAACCGGTCGACCCGGATGAGCTCTCCCCGGCGATTCGGCAGCTTGAATCCTATTGGTTCGATCTCGTGACGCTGAACCCGCGCTGACCCAACATTCCCCGCGGCGGCTCCGCGTTATCGGCGGTCGTCCTTTGCCCTTGCGAATTCTTCAAGGCTTCTCCGCGGGAGTCCGCGCAATCTCGGACCATCCGTGCCGCCTTCCGGCACTCCTGTCGAGGTGTCGAACCTGATTGCCGATACCTCGAAAACGAGTCGGGGCCCCGAAACCCATGTCCGACAAGGGGCCGGAGAATGCCTGACGTGCGACTGCTGGTCGTGGACGACGACCCCGGACATCTCGAGTTGTTATCAAGGGCGCTGGGCGACGGCCGACCCCACGTAACCATCGCGCGCGCGGCCGACCGCGGCGAATTCGAGGACGCGATACAAACCCGCGAATTCGATTGCGTGATCATCGACTATAACCTCGGTTCCTGTTGCGCGGATGAGTTGTTGCGCGATTTGCGGGAGGTCCGCCCGGACTGTCCGGCCATTGTCGTTTCCGGCAGCAACCGTCAGGACATCGTAGTGTGCAGCCTGCGCCACGGGTGTGTCGATTTCGTTCACAAGGACGACGCCCTTGAACCCGGCGTGCTATGGGAACGGGTCGATGTGGTCATCTCGGAATGGCAGCGGCGAAAAATCGAGCGCCGAACTCAGGAACGACGGACCCAGCGTCTGTTGGAAATGGCCGAAAGCGATCCCCTAACTGGACTGGCCAATCGGCGGGCCATTCATCGCCTGCTTCAGGGAGAAGGAGAGGATGCGCCAATGTCCGACCAGGCCGGTCATTGGCCGGATTCCTCGGGCCCGCATCGGCGGCACACCCAGGACCGGCGAGGGACGTCGGCCGTCATTCTCTTTGACCTCGACAATTTCAAGGCGATCAATGACACCCACGGTCACGAATTCGGCGATGAAGTTCTCAGGGGAACCGCGGCGCTCCTCCGCCGATCGGTGAATCCCGGCGACATCGCTTGCCGCTGGGGCGGCGAGGAATTCCTCGTGCTCCGTCCGAACTCGGAACTGGCGCAGGCCGTCTCTTTCGCCGAGGCCTTTCGTTTCGACCTTCAGGCGACACCTTTTCATGCGGGGGGAAAACTCGTCTCCGTTACGTCGAGTTTCGGCGTGGTGTGCGTCCATTCGGCCGAGCTTTCCTTTAACGCCATCGCCCGCGCGGACCAGGCCTTGTACCGCGCCAAACGCCGCGGCCGAAACCGCATTTGCACCTGGGAATCGGTCGCCTTTGAGTGCCTCATGCGTGACATCGCCGGCGCCTCGCCGGCAGAGCGCCTTCGCAACACCCTTCGGCGAACCGAGGGCGACCTGGGACCGACCCAGCGAGAACACCTGAACGATCATTCCTTTCGAGTCAGCGAGACCGCCGTGTGCATCGGAAACCGCCTCGGACTGCAGCGACAGGAATTGGAACGTCTTCGTTTGGCGGGTTTGTGCCATGACTTGGGCAAAATGATTGTTCCCGAGCAGATCCTCGCCAAGCCCGGCCGCTTGACCCGCGAGGAAGTGGTGTTGATGGATCTTCACGCGGAAGACGGGGCCGATATCATTCATCTTCTTGGGGCCGATAACGAAACCACCTCGTACGTAAGGCTGCATCACAGACGGTTCGACGAATCCAACGGTTCCCCGATCCCGCTCGGTGCCCGCGTTCTAAACGTAGCCGATGCCTTCGTGGCCATGACCTCGAACCGTCCTTATCAATCCGCGAGGTCCGATCATGAGGCGTTTTCTGAGCTCATGCGTCAGAGCGGAAAACAATTCGACCCCGAAGTCGTCGAAGCGGCAGTGTCATCATTAAAGTCCCACGCCCTCGCCGTGTCGATATAACCACCGATGCAGGACAATTCATTAAGAGTCATGGTGATTGACGACGATCGGGGAGATGCCGTGCTCCTCCAGGAGCACTTGCGTCACCTGCCGGATTCCTCGTTCAATTTCGTGTACTGCGCCGAACCCGCCGAGGCCCTGGACGATCTCTCCAGGAATCCCTGCGACATGATTTTTTTGGACTACCTGCTGTTGCCCCAGACGGGACTTGAGGTTTTGAAACGCATCCGCGGGGCGGGAAACCTGAGTCCGGTCATCGTGGTCACGGGTCAAGGCGACGAGTACATCGCGGCGGACCTGACTCGCGCGGGGGCGGACGAGTACATCGTCAAACAGGACCTCAATTCCGACGTGCTTCGCAAAGCAATGGAGAACGCCCGCCATCGCCATCAGCAGCGCGTCGCCGAAAGGGAACTCGCCCAGCGCAACGCGACCATTGAAAAACTCTCCATGGAACTGACGCAGGCGAACCTCGAACTGGTCCGTTTGTCTCGGGTCGATCACCTCACCAGGGTGTTGAACCGCGGAGCTTGGGAGGAATCCGTGGTCGTCGAACACGAACGCGCCGCGCGCTTCGACCGAAGTTATGGAATCCTCATGGTCGATGTGGACCACTTCAAGCAATACAACGATTCGCAAGGACACCAGGCGGGGGACGACGCCTTGAAGCGAATCGCCGCCTGCCTGATCCAGTCCGTCCGGGAAATCGACGTCGTCGGCCGGTACGGCGGAGAGGAATTCATCATTCTGACTCCCGAGACCGAACGCGCGGGGGCGACCGCGCTCGCGGAACGCCTGCGCGTCGCCATTCGCGATCTACAGATCCGCCACCCCGCGAGTCCGACGGCGCCTTTCATCACCACCAGCGTCGGAGTAGCGAACAGCCCGTCGCCCGATTGGCAGGACGTCGTGCGACGCGCCGATCAGGCGCTATATCTGGCGAAGCGTTCCGGGCGCGATCAGGTCTGCGTGAATGCCGAAGAATGCTCCCGTCCGCCCGGC